>Ga0157372_10004197_pt1 | contig 15422 bp, 13 predicted proteins | sample C55metaG_FD_115307 | JGI IMG/M metagenome (GOLD analysis project Ga0157372, IMG submission 115307) | Corn rhizosphere microbial communities from Kellogg Biological Station, Michigan, USA - C5-5 metaG | ecosystem: Host-associated > Plants > Roots > Rhizosphere > Soil | place: USA: Michigan... | reverse complement strand
GATAGGTCAGAAAGCCGTGATTCAGATAGGCCAAAACGTAGCTTTAATAAAGACGATCGTAGTGAAAAAAGCTTTGACAAACCAAAGCGCTCATTTGATAGGTCAGAAAGCCGTGATTCAGATAGGCCAAAACGTAGCTTTAATAAAGACGATCGTAGTGAAAAAAGCTTTGACAAACCAAAGCGCTCATTTAATAGGTCAGAAAGCCGTGATTCAGATAGGCCAAAACGTAGCTTTAATAAAGATGACCGTGGCGAAAGGAGTTTTGACAAACCTAAACGTTCATTCGATAAATCGGATGATCGTAATTCCGACCGTCCAAAGCGTAGTTTTGATAAAGAAAGTAGAGGTGAGAGAAGCTTTGATAGACCAAAACGTTCATTTGATAAGTCAGAAAGCAATGATAGCGACCGTCCTAAACGCAGTTTTGACAAAGAAGGTGGTGGTGAAAAGAAAGAATTTGGCAAAAAATCGTTCACTATAAAGAAAAACGATGATTTTGATAAGGCATACCCACTAGGTTCACGCAAAGTAAGCGGTCCATTCCGTAAAAAATTCCAGGAAGAGCAAGCTGCTAAGTCTGACGAATTTCCAAAACCGGAAAGGAAAAGGAGAAGACGTGAAGAAGAAGAGGAAACAGAGGTAGAAAAGGACATGACCCTCAATAAATATGTGGCACACAGTGGTGAATGCAGCCGAAGAGAGGCAGCCGCATTGGTAAAACAAGGTAAAGTAAAGGTGAATGGTGAATTGATGCTGGATCCCGGTTATCGAGTAAAAGATACCGACCATGTTTCTATAGCAGGTAAGAAATTAAAACCACGCCGCGATTTTGTATACATACTGCTTAACAAGCCTAAAGATTTTATCACGACTACTGAAGATCCGGAAGGTAGAAAAACAGTGATGGATTTGGTTGATAATGCTGGTATTGATCGTCTTTACCCAGTAGGCAGGCTTGACCGTAATACAACCGGTTTGCTGCTTATGACAAATGATGGCGACCTGGCACAAAAACTTTCACATCCAAGCTACGAGATCAAGAAAGTATACCAGGCAACGCTGGATAAACCGCTTACCAAAGCACATTTCGAGCAAATTGTAAATGGCCTGGAACTGGAAGATGGTGAAGTGCATGTAGATGCACTTGCTTACCTGGATGAAAAGAACGAACTAGGCCTTGAAATACATAACGGCCGTAACCGTATTGTACGCCGCATATTTGAATCCCTTGGTTACGAGGTGGAAAAGCTGGACCGCGTAATGTATGCAGGGCTTACGAAGAAGAACCTGCCACGTGGTAAATGGCGTTTCCTGGAAGATAAAGAGATCATTATGCTGAAACATTTTAAAAGCTAGCTTGCTTGTTAATAACTGCATCAAAGATCCATGATGGCCGCAGTTGGCTGCCGGATGGAACTGTCCTCGATGTAGCTGAGGATGGGGCAATAAATGCTATTCATACAACCCCAGTTAAAGGTGAAGTGACGCATTATGAAGGCTTTCTGTGCCCGGGGTTTGTTAACGTTCATTGCCATTTGGAGCTGTCGCATATGAAGGGTGCGATAGATGAGCATACCGGACTTATTCCGTTCCTGCAACAGGTAATGTTTAAGCGTAATGGTTTTGCTGAAGAGCAAAAACAGGAAGCAAGATGGCAGGCATATAACAGTATGCTTGAGAATGGCATTGTGGCAGTGGGAGATATTGCTAATACAACGGACACGCTGGACCTGCGTGCAGATGGAAAATTGCATTTTCAAACCTTTATTGAATCAATAGGTTTTACTGAAACACCACAAAAGCAGTTTGCCTACGCTACAGAAACTTTTGATGTATTTAATGCACAACAAGCAGGCAATAAATACCTGTCACAGTCTATCGTACCACACGCTCCCTATTCCGTATCTCATGTATTATTTGATCTGATTGATAAACACAATCCTGACTCATTAATTTCTATCCACAATCAGGAAAGCGCAGCAGAGGATGAATATTATCTTTTAAAAGAGGGAGGTGTAAGAACCTTATTGAGCAGCATTGAAATAGACGATACATTTTTCCTTCCTTCCGGTAAATCATCCTTGCAAACTTATCTGCAATGGTTATCGCCATCTCATCCTTTTGTTTTTGTTCATAATACATACACCAAACAGGCAGATATTGAAGTGGCCCAGGCGCTACTGAAGGAAGTGTATTGGTGCCTTTGCCCCAATGCTAACCTTTATATAGAAGGCCGGTTGCCGGATGTACCAATGTTCATGCAAACAGGAGCTAATATCTGCATAGGCACGGATAGCCTGTCTTCCAACCATCAGCTTTGCGTTCTTTCTGAGCTTCAATCAATTAACGAAGCGTATCCTGCCATTGGCTGGGAAAGATTACTGAAATGGGGTACTTACAATGGGGCGCTTGCTTTACGAATGAATCACCGTGTAGGAGCCTTCCAAAAAGGAACAGCGCCTGGTATATTACAGCTCACAGGATTAGATAATAAAGGTTCAAAGCCGTCTGTTAAGCGTTTGTTTTAACCCGTTTTGGGGCGTTAAATCGTGTTTTATTATACACTCATTTGATGCAGCGCAAGGCTTAGCTTTGCGGCTGTCATTCATTGACTTACCACTATATTTTATAAATTTTTTTATTTACTGGCGGCATAGATTTATTGAACTCTACAGTATTCAATAACAGTCTTTTCTTAAAATCTCATTTGCTATGTCAGACAATCAAATGCAAGGCTCAGACCTTTCTTCAAACCGCGATTGGAGCAATAATAATGAAAACCGCCGCAGGGAGTCAGGCGATCAAAATCGCAGCAACACAAATTATGGTAGCAATAGCGACAACGATCGTGGTAGTAACGGCAGCCAAAAGGGAAACGCAGGCAGCGGATATAATCAAAATTATGCAGGGCGCGAAAGCTATGGTACAAACTATGGCCAGGGTAACTATAATGAAGGCAGCTATAATAATGATTACGATAACAGTTATGATAATGACCGCAATAACAATTGGGGTAATACGAGTGGCAATTATACAAATACTGGTAGCAATTGGGGTAGAAATAATCGTAACGAAAACAGGTACGACCGTGATTATAGCAACATGGGCCGTCGAAGCAATATGGGCAACCAGGGCGATAACTACAACTGGGGCAGCAACCGCGGCAATATGACAAATGATTATAACAGCGGTAGCGATTCAGGTAATCGTTCCGGAGATTGGGGTAATCGCGGTACCAGCCAGGACTATGGCCGCGGTAATTATGGTCATTATGCCAACATGGGCAGTGCTTACGGTGGTAACTATGGCGAAGGACGTAGCAGTCAGCAAAGTCGTGGCTATAGCCCAAACGAATTTGGGCATGGTGGAAATAGATCAAGCCAATATGATCATCATCAAGGTGGCTATGGTGCTTATGGTAATTCAGGCAGTAGCTGGGGGCAAGGTTATGGACAAACAACTGGCTCTGGCTGGGGCGAAGGATATGGCAGTGAATCAAGCCGGGGTAATACCGGAAGTAACTATGGACCTGGAAGCAGTCCATCCTACGGCAGTGAACGTGGTTGGGGGGGCAACAGCAATATGTCGAATATGAATGAGCGCCAGGGTATGCACAAAGGCCGCGGCCCTAAAGGATATCAACGTTCAGACGACCGTATCAGGGAAGATATCAATGACCGGTTAAGCGATGATTCTTATTTAGATGCATCTGATATTGAAGTAACTATTACAAATTCTGAAGTAATTCTTCAAGGTACTGTTGACAGTCGGGAAGCAAAACGCAGGGCAGAAGATATCGCGGAAGCAGTGTCAGGCGTTTCAAACGTTGAGAATCGTTTACGTGTAAAAAAAGAGAACAATGAGCGCAGTTCATCATCTTCTTCCGATCGTGCAAACACTTCGTCATCTTCAAATTCAACAAGCAATACTGAACGTCATAATAAAGGCGGCCGTGCCTCTTCTTAATTAAGCATAAAACTATACAGACATAAGCGCTTCAATTGAGGCGCTTATATTTTTTTATTAATCTTTGTAGTTGAAAATTTACATGATGCGAACTGTAAAAGGAATATACAAGGCTGTTTATGAACCAATTGGCGACCTGGTGACTTACAGGGCTATGCCAACCCAGCAGGTTCCTATGGAAATGATAGGGCCATTTATTTTCCTGAATCATCATGGCTGGCAAAACTATCCGCCACATAATCAAGGCTTGCCATTTGGTCCACACCCACATCGCGGGTTTGAAACGGTGACTTTTATTCTGGAAGGCGACCTTACGCATAAAGACAGCGGCGGAGGTGAAAGCATTATTAATGCAGGTGGTATCCAGTGGATGACAGCAGGCAGTGGCTTGATACACGCAGAGGTTTCATCAGAAGAATTCAAGCAGAAAGGTGGGCCATTAGAGATATTGCAATTATGGCTAAACCTGCCGGCAAAATATAAAATGACAAAACCGGCTTATAAAGGCTTGCAGAAGGAACAGATACCAACAACACAGTGGGATAATGGTAAGGTTACCGCACATATTGTATCTGGCAAATGGAATGGAGTTGATGCAGCTTTTCAGCCACTAACCGATGTGTCGCTTGCTTATATAGACTTTCAATCGGGAGGAAAGATGGAAATAAATATTCCACGTGAGCAAAATATTTTCTTTTACATCGTGAAGGATGAAGTGAACGTTAATGGAAAGAAGGCACAAATGCATCACCTGGTTGATTTTGAACATGATGCAGAAAAGCTAAACATTGAGGCAATAACTGATGCTACTATTTTATTGGGGTATGCAACACCCTTTAAAGAGCCAATAGTTGCCTATGGGCCGTTTGTTATGAATACGCGTGAAGAGATCATGCAAGCCTATGAAGACTACCGCCAGGGTAAATTTGGTGACGAGCATAACTTCTAATGCGATGGCGCAGGTTTTATATACCTAGGTTAACTAAACTATGTGTTATGAATGCGCAAAACAGAAATAAATGGAACAGGATACCTACTACTGATGAAGCTGAACGCGATTCTACAGATAGCCGTTCAGATAGTAATCAACAGGAGTATGTAAACGACACCGATCCTGCATTAACAGAAGACGATCTAAGGAATAATGATCTGAGCATAGAAGAAGCGGATAATGTGGAATGGGATGAAGATGATGACATGGAATAAAAGTACAAAGGCTACCAACGGTAGCCTTTGTACTTTTATTTGACTTAGTTATTTCATCGGCTCGTCTGCTGCCAGGTTAAAATCCCTTGAAACATTGGTTTCAGGACCATTTACCTGCTTGCCATCTTTGTCCATCAGTGTAAGTGATATACTCGACTTGCCCATTGGCATGTTCTTCAGGAAGCGGGCTTTCCAGTCTGTGATAGTAACAGTTGTATCCAGTCCATCTCCTTTAATGTTTGCCTTTATCTTATAGCCATCTGCAGAAAGATTAGTATTCCATACATAGAAGTCAAACAGGAGGTTATCCGTATTTGCCTTACCTACATAATCACCTTTAGGGCGGCTATAGAATATCATCGGCGTTTTTGGTTCATCCAGCTTTGTAAGCTTACCGTTCTCATCTATTTTGAAATGATAGATAGCTGCAGCGCCTTTGCTTTTAATAGACTCGTGATAAGATCGGGATAAAAACACTAATAAGTAATGTTCGCTATTAAGGGGTAAGGAGGTTACATATTTAGGCTCGTAAAGTGCTACATATGGTTTATTGTCGAGGATGAAATGGATATGCTGTCCTTTATCTGAGTTATTACACATTTTGTTAGCGGCATCGGTCGTTTGATTCTTTAGTTCATAATTTTTAACATTGAAGTTAAAGCTGACCTTAGCTGAATCACCTGCCTTTTCAGCGGTTACAGCACCAAAGCTAAGCTGGGCATCCGGAAATTCCGGAGATCCTGTTACGTCAATCATGGCGAGCGGCGCTCTTTTCTGAACAACTGCTGTGCTGTCTGTTGTCTTTGTCTCAGTGTTCTGGCCGGAATTTTGGCAGGAAGCCAATAAAGTAAGACCGGCTACAAAAGGGATAAATTTATTAGCCATTGTGTGTATTTTTTATCAAATCTAATTACTTAAAGAATAAACTAACACAATATATTTCACCATAATGGCCCTTACTGCTGCCTGGAGAAAGCTCGTAAGTTAATTTTTCAGAAAATTTTAAGCATTTTGCTATATGCCATTATATGATGGAACTAGTATTTTTGTTGACTAAACTGGTAATATGCCCGGATTTGAATTATTTGGCGCCGAAGAGCGCAAGGAAGTGAATGATGTGCTGGAAACAGGTATTCTTATGCGCTATGGTTTTGATGGGTCGCGTAAAGGCATCTGGAAAGCGAAAGAACTGGAAGCGGAGATATGCAAAACATTCAATTGCAACCATGCACAACTGGTAAGCAGCGGTACGGCCGCCCTTACCCTTGCGCTTTCATCTTTAGGCATTGGCGCAGGCGACGAGGTGATCATGCCGACTTTTACTTTCGTTGCAAGTTTCGAGGCCGTTATTTCCGTAGGTGCAATTCCTGTATTAGTAGATATAGACGAAACACTCACATTAAACCCGGCAGCAGTAGAGGCAGCGATAACCTCACGCACTAGGGCTATTATGCCGGTGCATATGTGCGGCAGCATGGCACAGCTGGATGAATTAAAAGCCATTTGTGCAAAACACAACCTGCTATTATTAGAGGATGCCTGCCAGGCTATTGGCGCTACCTATAAGGGGAAATCCGTAGGGACTATAGGCGATGCGGGTACTTTTTCTTTTGATTTTGTAAAGATCATTACCTGTGCTGAAGGCGGGGCGGTAATAACAAATAATGAATCTGTTTATAAGAAGAGCGATGAATTAAGCGATCATGGTCATGATCATTTAGGTAAAGACCGGGGTGCTGACCTCCATCCATATCTTGGTTATAATTTCCGCATTTCTGAATTGCATGCAGCCGTTGGCCTCGCTCAGATACGTAAGCTGAACGATTTCCTTACGTTGCAGAAACGCAATCATAGTATTATACAAAATGCATTGAAGAGTGTTCAGGGTGTTACCTTCCGTGTAATACCGGATGCTGCAGGTGATACGGGTTCATTCCTATCTTTCTTCCTCCCTACGGAAGAAATGACAAGGGCTGCAATAGCAGAATTGAATGCTGCAGGCATTACCGGTAATTTTTATTGGTATGATAACAACTGGCATTACATCCGTAAATGGCAGCATTTGCAAAATGGTAGCTTTATGTACCGCTTGCCCGAGGAACAAAGAAAGCAGGTAATGCATTACAGCAACCTGGCTTTCCCTACAAGTGATGCTATCATGAGCCGTTGTATATCTTCTTCTATTAGCTTGCTGTGGACAGAAGAACAAGCTAAAGAGCGTGGTGAGAAGATTGCAGAGATCCTTAAAAAAGTAATTGCAAACAGTACAGTAACCATTTAATAAACCTGGCTGCACATGCTAACAACTGCTGAGATACTTAAGCGTGTAAGGCGGATAGAGATAAAGACAAAAGGATTAAGTAACCATATTTTTGCAGGCGAATATCACTCTGCTTTTAAAGGCCGTGGTATGTCGTTCAGTGAGGTGCGTGAATATACACCGGGAGATGATGTTAAATCTATCGACTGGAATGTTACCGCCCGTTTCTCTCATCCTTTCGTAAAAGTGTTCGAAGAAGAACGTGAGCTTACCGTAATGCTTTTGGTAGACATTAGTGGCAGTTCATTATTTGGGACGCAAAAGCAGCTAAAGCGCGATCTGATTACGGAAATAAGTGCCGTGCTCTCTTTTTCCGCAGCTACAAACAATGATAAGGTTGGTGTAATTTTCTTCAGTGATAAAGTGGAAAAATATATACCTCCCAAAAAAGGGCGTAGTCATATTCTTCGCATTATAAGAGAGCTGATTACACTGGAGCCTGACCAGACAAAAGGCACGGAGATCAAAGTTGCATTGGATTATCTGAATCATGTAGTGAAGAAACGCACCATCACATTTCTGATGAGCGATTTTGTAAGCGCCCCTTACGAACAAGCATTACAGCTTGCTGCGCGTAAACATGATCTTGTAGGTGTCCAGGTGTTTGACAAGCATGACAGGGAATTACCATCTGCGGGGTTGGTACAGGTAATGGATGCAGAAACAAAACAAATGACCTGGTTAGATACTGATGATAAAACAGTGCGTATGTATTATACGCATACTTTCGATCAGCATAGTAAATACAGCCAGCAAGCTTTCCGCAAAAGCGGGGCATCATTAATGCAGGTGCGTACCGATCAGGATTATGTACGCGTATTGCAAAGCTTTTTTAATGGCCGATAAAGAATGAAAGCATTGTTTAGATATATATCATTTCTTCTTCCCGTTGTTTTATGCTTGATGAGCATAAGCTCTTTAGCACAGAATGATGCCAGCGTACATGCAAAAATTGATGCTACACAAATAACTGTGGGCGACCAGGCACGCCTGTTTATTGAAGCCACACATAACGCTAAACAAGGCCAATTTATTTGGGCAACTTTGCCTGACACTTTTAATAAGCTGGAGATAGTAGAAAAAGGAAAAATAGATACAACTCGGCAAGGGGATCTGGTTACCTACAAACAAAGACTGCTAATTACAGGCTTTGATTCCGGCACTTTTACAATACCTTCATTTGTATTCACTACTGTTTCTAATGGCGGCTCTTCAACTACGCTACAGACAGACTCTTTCGCATTAACTGTGCAAACAGTAGCGGTTGATACTACGAAACCGTTCAAGGCTATTAAAGGAATCGTACTTGTAAAATCTACCTGGCTCGACTACCTGTTGTATATTATTGGCGCTATTATTTTCATTGTGTTACTTGTGGTAGTGATCGGCTACTTCATGAAAAATAAAAGAGTACCTACACCAGTAGTTGATAATACACCAAAAGAAACATTGCAGGAAAAAACACTACGCTTACTTAACGAACTCGAATTGCAACAACTATGGCAAAAAGGACAAGTGAAGGAATATTATATTCAATTGTCTGACATTTTACGTAATTATATTGAACTACGTTTCCGGACACCTGCGTTGGAGTTAACAACGGATGAGATATTAGAAACAGCAAGAAGGCATAAAGAAATGCTGAAGCATACCGAATTGCTGGGGAATATCCTTTATACAGCAGACCTTGCAAAGTTTGCTAAAGCGCAGCCACTGCCGCAAGAGCATATAGATACGATGGAACAGGCAAAGCAATTTGTAGCTACTACAAGGCCAGTTATAACTGAAACACCACCACAGTCATGAATGCATTAATGGATTGGAAACATATAAGCTTCGCATACCCCGCATTTTTCGCGCTGTTGGTGTTGGTGCCAATCATGTTATGGTGGCAATCGCGCAGTAGCCGAAAGAATAATCCATCTTTCCGTCTCACTACATTATCAGGTATTGCTAATGTAAAGCCTGGCTGGCGTGTACGTTTTAGGCCTGTATTGTCGGTTTTAAGGATCATTGCTTTGGTTGCATTGATCGTGGCTATGGCAAGGCCGCAATCAAGCAACGTAACGGAATCAGTAGATAGCGAGGGTATCGATATAGTGCTGGCTGTGGATGTGTCCGGTAGTATGCTGGCTGAAGATTTTAAGCCTAATAGAATTGAAGCCGCTAAAGCGGTTGCAATGAACTTTATAGACCAACGTCCTACAGACCGTATTGGCTTGGTTATATTTTCAGGCGAGAGTTTTACGCAATGCCCCATAACCATTGATCATAATGTGCTTAAAGAACAGCTAAGCCAAATCAAGAGTGGCGTGCTGGTGGATGGAACTGCAATAGGCATGGGTTTGGCAACCAGCGTAGATCGTCTGCGGAATGCTAAAGGCAAAAGCCGAATTATCATATTGCTTACGGATGGTGTGAATAATACCGGTCTTATCGATCCAAGCACAGCATTGGAAATTGCCAAGGCATATAAAGTGCGCGTATATACTGTGGGCGTAGGTACGCAAGGTGAAGCGCCTTACCCTGTTCCCGTGCCAGGTGGAGGTGTGCAAAAACAAATGATGCCTGTGCAAATAGATGAGCCGTTACTTCGTAAAATTTCAACTGAAACAGGTGGTCGTTATTACCGTGCAACAGGAAACAATTCACTTGCTACTATCTATAAAGAGATTGACAAACTGGAAAAAACCAAAGTTGAAGTCAGCAGTTATAAACACTACGCAGAGCTGTTCTTTCCATTTGCAGCTTTAGCTATTTTTTGCCTTGTGCTGGAAATGATATTGAGATATACCGTGTTTAAGAGTATTACTTAGCCTTACTTCATTGCTTCCTTGTCCTTTTGCAGTGCCAGCATCTTATCCCTTAAGCGTGCCGCTTCCATAAAGTCAAGGTCTTTAGCGGCTTTCTCCATTGCTTTACGCGTTTGGGTGATCAACTTATCGAGTTGTGCCACTGTTTTATATTCTGCTTCATCTTCGGCGGCTATTGATGTTGTTTCATCTACTGCATATTTGCTCTGCCCATCATAGCCTTTAATATCCAATACAGATGTTTGTTTGAATATTTGCTCTTTTGATTTGATAACCGTCTTCGGAGTAATGCCATGCTCTTCGTTGTATTTAAGCTGCTTCTCGCGCCTGCGATTTGTTTCATCAATGGTACGTTGCATGCTCTCCGTCATCTTATCGGCATAAAAGATAACAAGACCTTCCGCATTACGGGCAGCACGCCCGGCCATCTGCGTAAGCGAGCGCTCATCACGCAAAAAGCCTTCTTTATCAGCATCCAATATTGCCATGAGTGACACCTCGGGAAGGTCAAGCCCTTCGCGCAAAAGGTTCACACCCACCAATACATCTATATTACCTAAACGCAGGTCGCGCAATATCTCTACGCGTTCTAATGTATCTACTTCAGAATGTATGTATTTAGAGCGGACATTAATGCGCTTCAGGTATTTGTCCAGCTCTTCTGCCATGCGTTTAGTAAGTGTAGTTACCAATACACGATGGCCCATTGCTACACGCTTATCTATTTCATCCAGCAGATCATCTATCTGGTTAATGCTTGGGCGTATCTCGATCGGCGGATCTAACAATCCCGTTGGCCTTACAACCTGCTCTGCAACTACACCGCCACATTTTTCCAGTTCATATTTACCGGGTGTGGCGCTCACAAAAACAACCTGATTCAGCAAATTTTCAAACTCATGAAAATTAAGAGGGCGGTTATCCAGAGCCGAGGGTAAGCGAAAACCGAAATCTACAAGGTTTAGCTTGCGTGAGCGGTCGCCGCCATACATACCGCTTATCTGTGGTATAGTTACGTGACTCTCATCCACGATCAATAGAAAGTCCTTCGGAAAATAATCGAGGAGGCAAAACGGCCTTGTACCCGGCCTGCGCCTGTCGAGGAAACGTGAATAGTTCTCAATACCATTACAAAAACCAAGCTCCTGTATCATTTCAAGGTCATAGTTCACGCGCTCCTTGATACGTTGTGCTTCCAGTGGCTTGTTGATGCTCTTGAAATAATCTATTTGGGCAGCCAGCTCATCCTGTATCTCGTAAATGATCTGCTGTATCTGGTTTTTAGGCGCCAAATACAGATTTGCAGGGAATATTGCTGCATGGTCCATAGTACCTATACGCTTACCAGTATCGGGCTCAAAGCTTTCGATCTCTTCCACTTCGTCGCCGAAGAAAGTAATGCGGTAACCGTAATCTACATAAGGTAAATTTATATCCACAGTATCACCCTGTACGCGGAATGTACCACGATTGAATTCGCCCTGGCTCCTGTTATATAAAGACCCCACCAGGTGATGCAGGAACCCTTGGCGACCTATGTTATCACCCCTTTTGAAGCGGATGATGCCATTGGCATATTCGGCAGGGTTACCCATACCATATATACAGGATACGGACGCAACAACTATAATATCCCTGCGGCCGCTCAGCAAACTGGTTGTAGCGCGCAAGCGAAGTTTTTCCAGTTCCTCATTGATCGAAAGGTCTTTTTCAATATAGGTATCTGAAGTAGGTATGTATGCTTCCGGTTGGTAATAATCGTAGTATGAAACGAAGTACTCTACCGGGTTATTTGGAAAGAATTGCCTGAACTCCCCATATAGCTGCGCCACCAAGGTTTTGTTATGTGTTAATACAAGTGTCGGTTTACTGACCTCCTGTATCACGTTTGCCATTGTAAACGTCTTTCCTGAACCCGTTACCCCTAATAAAGTTTGAAACTCTTCCCCGCCATTAATTCCATTCACCAGCTCGCGAATAGCAGCGGGCTGGTCCCCGGCTGGCAAATATGGACGCTCAATTTTGAACATATGTACAAATTTCGGAAATAAATGGGTTTGAAGCGTTTCTACTAATGTTAATATAAGTAAAAATGGCTGCTCATTGAGCAGCCATTTTTCATTTAAATATGTTGAACCTATTTTTTCTTAGCTGGTGCAGCCGCCTTTGGCTTTGACATAATGCCCCTGATCTGTTTTGCAAGCGCATTATTAGGATCAATAGCCTCTATCTTATCCAGGTATATTTTAGCATTGGCAGCATCATCTTTGTTGTAATAATAAATGGCCAAATACTGATATGCCTGCATCAGGTCCGCGTTTTTCTTTTCGCCTGTGGTGCTGGCCAGCCATTTAGTGTAAAACGGAATGGCCTCACCTGTTTTCGCATTGCTGTCTACAGCTGCGGCAGTACGTGCACGCCAGTAGGTGGCAGAAGGCTGGTCAGGGAATTTAGTTTCCATTTGTTCAAACGCTACTGAAGCTTTCCCTAAGTTGTGGCTGTAGTAGTAGCATACGCCCCAATAGAAATAGTCAATCGCCTTTGCATCATTTGGAAACTCTTTACAAAGCTGTTCATACCATCCGGCAGCAAGGCCCCACTCACGTGCATCGCGCAAAGCTTCGGCGTTCTGGCGATAAGCATCGGATTTGTTCGTATCTTTTGAAATAGTAAGTGCTTTATCAAGGTAGCTGTTAGCATCCGTACCCATGTTGTTCTTTAAAAGGATCTTAGCATAAGTACGGTAGTCATTAGCCGTAACTTTAGCAGGGTCCTGGGTAGTAATATAGTTCCTGTAGTTTTCAAGGCCATATTTATTTGCCGCGTCATTCAGCTCGTATTGGCTGGCGCCAACAATGCCGTACAAGCCGGGCTTTTTCATGCCTTTGTTGATCTCATCCTGTGCCATTTGAGAGGCTTTTGCATAATCCTTATTCAGGAATAAAACGCCAGTGTACTTAACGATGTCTTCTGAAGACTTATCAGAGAGGTCAAGACACTTTTCCAGGTTTTCTTTAGAAAGATCATATTTACCTACATAGCTGTAAGCATCTGCCAGGTCGCAGTATGGAAGCGGATTGGTAGGGTCAGCCGTTTTAGCTTTTTCCCAGTTTTCCAATGCTAAAGTGTAGTTCTTTGCATCGTACCATAATTTACCAATGCGGGAGAATGCCAGCGAGTTCTTAGGATCTTTATCTGTTGCCTTTTCATAATTGGTCATAGCCTCGCCGCCGCCACCAGGAAGCTGCTGGTAGGCGTCGCCCATCGCTACGTGTATGTCTGCATTATCCATATTGGATGTAGCTGCTTTATACCAATTGATGGCTTGCTGTACATCGCCGCCATGCGTATAAGTGATAGCGTCAGCAGCATATTTTTGCGGTTCCCAATCTTTCTTTTTTGCTTTTCCTGCTAATGCAGTTGCCATTTGCATACCTGCTGTAGCATTACCCTGCATAAATGCCACGCGGGCTAAGCCCGAAGCATTTGCATAGTTGTCAGGATATTTTGAGAAGGTAGTTCTGGCACCTTCGATATCTCCAAGGTTTAGCTCAGCAAGGCCTAAGTAATAGTTTGCTGTAGGATTATTCGCTGCCAGCGGCGTCAACATTGTTTTAGCACTCTGGTAACGCTCATAGTTATACATTTTAATTCCCTCATCTACTGATTGCGCCCTGGCACCTATTGAAAGTGACAAAGCCGCCATGATAATGACCGATTGTTTAAGTTTCATTTTTCAAATACTGGTTTAATGTATAGTTTGTCTATATATCTCTTTTTAATTGACCAATTAGTTTGCTATGGGTTTACTGCGGCTTCTCTAAAAATTATGTTACTTTTTAAGGGGAACAACCTAGACTGCTTAAATATTAGTTGGCCGCGTTCCTTTGCCAGGAAATTACCGAAGCCGGTACCGAGGCCGGGATATGTTTCCCTGTGTATATAATAAAGGCTGCGCGTCAGCGGATACCAGTCGGGAGCTATATATGCCTGGTAGGGCTGAAAAAATTTGCCGGCTTTATCGTTATAAACAGAAGCTACTTTTACTGTTTGTATAAAGGCTAATCCCGCAGGATCATTATAATCACTGACTGCGCTCACACCCACGAAGCCGATCGCGTCAGGGTTTTTCTGTATATAAGCAATCACAGAGTCATTGCCTTTTGCTGCAAATACATTGGCGCCTAATTTCTCACCGGGTATCAGTGAGTCCATGATATATCTTAATGTGCTTGATCCCTGGTTGTCAAACACCACTGTATATTTCTTTTTATAGTTGCCGGTAAGAATACCTTTAATAGCATCTTTACTAAGGTTCGAATCGGCCGAAGAATTGTTTACTATGATCGCCACAGCATCCTTTGCAACAGCCAGGGCAGTAGAAACTATCTTCTTATCTTCCAAAGCTTTCTTTTCATCAGCAGATAAATCCCTTGTTACTAATATTAAACGGGCTTTATCATTCATAAAGTCTTTGATACATTCTGCTTCCGGCTTATAACTTGCAGTTATGTGTGCCTCCGGAAAGCTGCTGTCAAATACTTTCAATTCTTCTTCTACAATGGGTTTGTATGTTTCATCGGCACTGATATTAATAGTGCCGGTACTGAGCGTATCCGTATGCTTGGGCACGCTGCTATCTTCACAACCTGATAATGCAATTACTGCAGCAGAAACGATGAAGATGTTTTTAAATAACTGCATGGCGCAATTTCCGTTATTATTTTAAAAAACGTATGATGTAGAATTATGTTGTAACATTAATTTAACAGCGTGTCAGGCTAATGTCAATCTTTCGCTCTCATATCGGTAAATCCACGCCAAAGCCTGAATATACCATACAATACCATAAGCGAACCAAGCGTATATGCCAGGCCGGTAGAGAGCTCTATGGTGCCAAAATATTTTACGTACAAAATAGCACTGCCAATGATCACATAAAAAACGCCCATGCCTATATGCATGCCTGAACGCATGCGGCGATAGGTTTTTTCCCTGCGGCTTCCCGCCTGATCTTCGTAACTCATCGTATTGATTTAATGTTGCAAACTTAAATTATTTCAGTAGTAAAACTGAACAGAACAGCAACCAACAGGTAAGATGCAAAAATGCAG
>Ga0157372_10004190_pt1 | contig 15432 bp, 4 predicted proteins | sample C55metaG_FD_115307 | JGI IMG/M metagenome (GOLD analysis project Ga0157372, IMG submission 115307) | Corn rhizosphere microbial communities from Kellogg Biological Station, Michigan, USA - C5-5 metaG | ecosystem: Host-associated > Plants > Roots > Rhizosphere > Soil | place: USA: Michigan... | reverse complement strand
GGGCATGCCCAAGCGCGGGCTGGCGTTCCTGCTGGCGAACGTCATGTTCTGGCAACCGATGTGGGCGCAGGCCGACGGCATTGTCGTGGCCAACCCGAACACCGCGCTGGATCGGGCCGGCAATGGCGTGCCGATCATCAACATCGCCACGCCCAACGGCAGCGGGCTGTCGCATAACCAGTTCCACGATTACAACGTCGGCGCGCAGGGCGTCATCCTCAACAACGGCTCGACGCAAACCTCGAACACCCAGTTGGCCGGGCACATCATTGGCAACCCGAACCTGAAAAACAGCGGTTCGGCGCAAGCCATTCTCAACGAAGTCATCAGCGGCAACCCGAGCCAGTTGCGCGGTTACACCGAAGTGGCGGGGCAGTCGGCGCGCGTGATAGTCGCCAACCCGTATGGCATCACCTGTAATGGCTGCGGCTTCATCAACGCACCGCGCGTGACGCTGACTACCGGTAAGCCGGTGCTGGATGGCGCGGGCCGGCTGGATCGTTTTCAGGTTGATCAGGGTTCTGTGGCGATCGAAGGCGCAGGCCTCAACGCCAATAACGTCGACCGCTTCGAAATCATCACCCGTAGCGCGAAGATCAACGCCGAAATTCAGGCGCAGAATCTGACGATTGTTGCCGGGCGCAACGACGTCAACGCGCAGACCTTGAACGTCACGGCCCGCGCCGATGACGGCAGCGCCAAACCGCAACTGGCGATTGACTCCTCGGCGCTGGGCGGGATGTATGCCGGGGCGATCAAACTGGTTGGCACCGAGGCCGGGGTCGGCGTGAAGCTCGACGGTAAACTGATCGCCAGCGGTGGCGATATTCAGCTTGATGCCAATGGTCAATTGAGCCTGGTTGATACCTCGGCGACCGGTGCGGTCAACGTCAAGGCGGCCAGTCTCGATGCGCGCGGGCCGGTGTATGCCGGCACGACATTGAACGTGCAAACCCAAGGCAATCTGACCAACCGCCAGACCCTGGCTGCCCGCGACAGTATCAACCTCAGTGCCGGTGGTCAGCTGACCAACGCCGGAGTCATCGAGGCCGGGGTCAACGCCGACGGCAACCGTAACGCCAACGGTGATCTGAGCCTGAGTGCGCAAAACCTCGACAACACTGGCAAAAGCCTCATCGCCGGCCGCAATCTCACCGTCAGCGCCGCGCAAACCCTGAGCAACCAGGGCGGTACGCTCAGCGGACAAACCACGGCGATCACGGCGGGCACGCTGGACAACCGCAACAGCGGCCGCGTGCTCGGTAATGCGACGCTGAACGTCACCGCCAATCAGCTATTCAACACTCAAGGGGTGATCCATAGCTCGGGCCATCTGACCGGTAGTTTCGGTCAACTGGACAACAGCAACGGCGAGTTTTCCAGCAACGGCGTCACCCGGCTCAACGCGGCAACGGTGAACAACCGCAGCGGTCAGATCCTCGGCGATCTGGGGCTGAATATCGACCTCAGCGGCGCGCTGGACAACCGTGATGGCGTGCTCGGCTCCGGCCAGTTGGTGAGTCTGCAGGCGGCCAGCCTGGATAACCGCGATGGCGGTGTGCTGGTCAGCGACGGCAGCCTGACCGTGCGTCTGCGCGGCGCACTCGACAACCGCAACAAAGGCGAGATCACTGCCAAGGGCGCCATCGACGCGCAAACCGGCAACCTCGACAACCGCGACGGCAAACTCATCGGTAAAACCACCCTGGCACTGCGCAGCGATACCGCGGACAACCGTGCCGGCGTGATCCAGGCCGATCAGCAATTGACACTCAACGTCGACCGCCTGGACAACCGCGACAAGGGTCAGATCACCGGCAAGTCCGGTATCGCTTACGCCGGTACACGTCTGGACAACAGCGGCGGACTCATCAGTGCGGTCGGTCCGGTCAGCCTCAACGCGGGCGAAGTGCAAAACGCCGCAGGTCGGATCTCCAGCCAAGGTGATCTGACTGCGGCCATCGGGTTGCTGCAACAACAGGGCGGTGCGCTGGTCGCTCAGGGCAATCTGAGCCTGACCGGCAAGACCCTCGACAACCGCAATGGCGGTCTGGTCGGCACCACAAAAGCGCTGACCCTGACTGTCGACGATGTCGACAACCGCAACGGCGAAATCTCCAGCAGTCTGCTGCTCAACATCAAGGGTCAGCGCCTGGACAACAGCGATAGCGGCAAGCTGCTGGCCGGCACCGATCTGGGCCTCGCCGTGGCGGAACTGATCAACCTGAATCAAGGCCTGATCAGCGCCAAGGGCGCAACCACGCTGACCGGCAGCAGCCTGGATAACAGCGGCGGTCGCTTCAACAGTCTCAACGGTCTGGTGATTACCCTCGACGATGCCTTGATCAACGCGCAGGGCACTATCAGCAGCGAGGGCACGCTGACGGCCAATCTTGGCCGGTTCGACAACAGCGGCGGTGGCCTGAGCACAGCCGGCGTATTGTCGGTAACCAGTCGTGGCGCGGTGCTCAATCGGGCGGGTTCGATCAACACCGACAGCTCCTTGACCCTGACCAGCGCCAGCCTCGATAACAGCCAGAAAGGTTTGATCAGCGCCAAAGGCGCCAGTCATGTCGATACCGGTGATTTCGATAACAGCCTGGGCGGCAAACTCACCAGTGAAGCGTCTCTGACGCTCAAGGCCGCTCAGGTCAACAACGCCACTGGCCGGATTGCCAGCCAGCAAGCGTTGAACGTATCGGTCACCGGGCTGGATCAGCAGGGCGGCGAACTGTTCAGCAAATCCGACCTGACCCTTGATTTGAACCACGGCCAATTGAACAACCAGAACGGTTTGATCAACGCGCCCGGCACCCTGCTGCTGAAAAACCTCAATGGCGTGAACAACCACAGCGGCGAGATCTCCAGCCAGCAAGCATTCACCCTCGCCGCCAATGACCTGGATAACAGCAACGGCAAGCTGATCAGCCAGCAAGGGCTGACGCTGCGTATTGCTCAAGCGCTGAATAACCTCAAAGGCGTAATTTCTGCGGCGGCACTCGACAGCCATTCCGTGAGCCTCGACAACCAGGATGGCTTGATCAGCAGTCGTGGCCCCCTGGTGCTGACCACCGACAAGACCTTGAACAACCAGTCCGGCACTCTCATCGCCGACGGTGAACTGACGCTGACCGCCGATACGCTGGTCAACCAGCAGGGCAGCATTGCCGGCAAGTCCGATGCTTCCATTCAGGTAAAAAGCCTGAACAACCAGAACGGTAAACTGATCGCCACCGGTGTGCTCAAACTGAGCGCCGATATCCTCGACAACCGCCAGGGTGGCTTGCTCGGTTCGACCAAGGCCATGACCCTGACGGTCGATGAGCTGGACAACCGTGGCGGCGAAATCACCACCAACAGCGATCTGCTGCTGACCGGTAAAAAACTCGATAACAGCGATGGCGGCAAGGTCTTCATCAGCCAGGCACTGACGCTCACGGTCGATCAGTTGCTCAACCGCAACAAGGGCCTGATCGACACGGGCACGCTGCTGAAGCTGCAAGGTCGTACGCTGGACAACAGCGGCGGTGAATTGCTCAGCCAGCAGGACATGCTGCTGAACCTCAGCGGCGACTTCACCAACCAACTCGGCAAAGTCAGCAGCGAAGGCGCGCTGACCGTCAATACTGCGCAACTGAGCAATACCGGTGGCAGCCTGTCCAGCGCGGCGGATCTGACCCTCGACAGCAGCGGCAACATCGATAACCAGGCAGGCAGGATCGTCACCGATGGCGCCCTCGTGCTGAAAAGTACTGGCCTGGATAACCGGCAGAAGGGCACCCTCAGTGGCAAAGGCGCGGTCACGGTCACGACCGGTGACTTCGATAACAGCAGCGGTTCGCTGAGCAGCGCCGACACGCTCAATCTCGTCGCCGGCCAGGTAACCAACAGCGATGCCGGCAGTATCGGCAGCCAGGGCGCACTGACCGCATCGGTGACAGGCTTCGATCAACAGGGCGGCAAGCTACTCAGCAACACGCGCCTTAGCCTGGACCTGAACCAAGGCCAGTTGAACAACATCAACGGCGTGATCAGCGCGCCCGGCACTCTGCTGCTCAAGCAACTCAACGGCGTCAACAACCAGGGCGGCACGATCTCCAGCACTGAAGCGTTCACCCTGACCGCGCAAAGCCTGGACAACAGCAACGGCAAACTCCTGAGCAATCAGGGCCTGACCCTGCGCATTGCCAACGCGCTGGACAACGTCAAGGGCCTGATCGGCGCGGCGTCGATTGATGTCCGGGCAGGCAGCCTGAACAACAGCGGTGGCAGCCTGGTCAGCCGTGGCGATCTTGAACTTACGGTCGATGGCCTGTTGCGCAACGATGCCAGCGGCCTGATCAGTGCTGCGCAGGCGCTGAACATCAGCAGCGCCGATCTGAATAACCAAAGCGGCACGCTGCTGGGTGTCAGCGCGGTCACGCTCAATGCGATGGCGCTGAACAACCGTGACAGTGGTTTGATCAACAGCAAGGGCAATCTGAAGCTGACCGCGACCAGTCTCGACTCCAGCAATGGCGGTGAAGTCTCCGCCGCGGGTGACATCGATCTGACCCTGACGTCGTTGACCCAGAACGGCGGACGCCTGTTGGGCGACCAAGCCGTTACGCTGGACCTGGCCAATGGCGACCTCGACAACCAGAGCGGCCTGCTCACCGCCAAGGGGCCGTTGACCCTCAAGCGCCTGCGCGACCTGAACAACCAGCGCGGTGAGATCTCCAGCAACCTGAGTTTCGACGTCATCGCTCGGGCCGTGAACAACAACGCCGGCAAGTTGATCAGCGGCGAAAAACTCTTGCTGCGCGGCACCACACTGACCAACCAGAAAGGCTTGCTGTCCGGCTGGCAAGGGTTGAGCGTCAGCGGCAGCAGCCTCGACAACCGCGACAGCGGCACACTCTCGAGCAAATTCGGTGATGTCGCGGTCGAGCTCCAGGACGCGTTGCTTAACAGTGGCGCCGGTGCGCTGGTCGCCGAGGGCAGCTTGACCGTCAAGGCCGGCAGCCTCGATAACAGCAACAAAGGTATTTTGAGCAGCGGAGCAGGGCAGGTCCTTACGCTGAACGGGGCGCTCAATAACAGTCAGGGCGGCTTGATCGCCAGCGACGGTGCGCTGGATCTGCTGAGCATGGCGCTGACCAACGTCGGCGGCGCGATCAATGCGCAGCAGGCGATCATCGCCACGGTTTCGCGACTGGACAACAGTGGCGGCCAGATCGCCAGCAACGACGCGATCACCCTCAACCTCAGCGGCGACCTCAACAACAACGGTGGCCGACTGGCTGGCGCGGGCCCCGTGCTGATCAAGGGCGTGACTGATCTGAGCAACCAGAACGGCCAACTCGCCAGCCAGAAGAATCTGAACCTGTCGACCGGCACGCTGGACAACAGCAACAAGGGCACCATCGCCGCCAATGATCTGCTACAGATCACCGCCAGCGGCGCAGTGCGCAACAACGCTGACGGTTTGATCTACAGCCAGAACTCCGCGCTGCAACTGAAGGCGGCGAGCCTGAACAACGGCAAGGGTGCGCTGCAAAGCGAAAACGGCCTGACCCTGGATGTCAGCGGCGACCTCGACAACCAGAGCGGCAAGGTCATCGCACAAAACGGTGATGTGAGCGTCAACGCCGCCAACATCGATAACCGCGGCGGCATCCTGTCCAGCATCAAAGGCGCACTCGAAGCGCGGACGGTGGGTGTGCTGCGTAATGGCTACGACCTCAACAACAACCGCCAGGGCGGCATCATTCAGGCGCAGGGTCTGAAGCTGACGGCATTGGCGGGGCTGGACAACAATGGCGGACGCATCTCCGCGCAAGCAACGGACGCGAACATCACCACGGCCGGATTCAATAACCGCAACGGTGTGCTTTATGCCAAAGGTCTGGTGAGCGTCAGCGGCACCAATCTGGACAACGGTGCCGGGCAGATTGCCGGTGAGCGCATCGACTTCGGCCTCAGCGGCGCGCTGAGCAACGTTGCGGGTGTCATTGAAAGCAACACGCAACTCGCCGTCAGGGCGACCAGCGTCAACAACCAGAATGGTCGTCTGCGTTCGCTGGGCAACTGGGGCAAGACCGATTTGCAGATCGGCGGCCAACTCGACAACCGTAACGGCGTGCTGGAAACCGCCAACACCGACATGACCGTCAACGTCGGCAGCTTCCTCAATGTCGGCGGGCAACTCAACCACGTCGGCCGCGGCAAGTTCGAAATCTCCACGGCCAATGTGATCGGTGCGGGTGGCAGCATCACCACCGGTGGGCTGCTGGAACTCAATGCTGATACCTGGAACAACTCCAGCGTGATTCAGGCCGGAACCTTGAACGTCAATGTCCGGCAATTCAGCCAAAGTGCCAACGGCAAGTTGCTCGCCTCGGATGTATTACAGCTGCGGGGCGGCAACTGGACCAACGATGGCTTGATCGCCAGTGATGGCTTGATCGATATGCAGTTGAGCGGCGGCTACAGCGGCAATGGCCGGCTGTCGAGCCAGCGCGGCACTTACCTCTCTGCAGCACAGATGAACATCGGCGCGAACGGCAGCTTCGCCGCGGGTACGACCTCGACCATCAGTGTGGGTGGGGCACTCATCAACGCCGGGCGCATCACTTCCAGTGAAGACCTGACTGTCAATGCCGGTAGTGTGACCAACTACGGCACCTTGGGTGCGGCGCAGAACCTGAACATCAACACGCCTTCGTTGCTTAATGATCGCGGGCTGATATTCAGCGGCAACGACATGACGCTCAGTGTGGGCAATCTGACGAACCAGAACGGTGATTTCTACGGGTTGGGGAATGTGACCATCAAAGGTTACGGCGGCGTCGCGCGGGCTGCTGGGGTCTACAACATCTCCGGTTCGATGGAGAGCGGTGGCGGGTTCGCGATCAACGCCGATGTTTTCGAGAACCGTACCGAAGGCGCGGTAATGTCCGGCGATCGCAAATTGATCTCGGGTTATATCGCCAATATTTGCAATGACTGCCAGGGTGACAATTATGTCTTCACGCTGATGGCCAAAGAGTTTTATCAAAGTACGGACACTGATAGCAGCGCTTCGGCAGTGCTCAATGTCGGTAAGGATTTTGTTTTCCAGGGCGGTACGTTTCTCAATAGCAAAAGCACCGTCGCTGCTGGCGGCAATATCAATATCACCGCTGACAGTCTCAAAAACATCGGGGCGAAAAGCGGCACCATCGAACGCACAAGTACTTACATACTCAGCATGACCGACGGTGGTACCAAGCGGTTCTTTGACAGTGTCGTGACGCCTTACAACCAGCGCAATAACCCTGATTTTCCGTTTGTTTATTACATCGGAGCGGGAGGCAGCATACGTAAGGCCGTTCCCAAGTCCACGCGTATCAGAGAAGGGGGGCGCGACGGCGAGTGGTTTGACGTTGTAACACTCAAGGACAGCGAAACCGGCGCGGTCGTCAGTAAGCTGCGTGGATGGGGCAACGCGATACCAGGCCTGAATTACGGCTTTGAAACCACAACTCCCTCCCTGTATGACCCGAACAATCTGGTTGAACTGCCCGGCCAGTTGACACAGTACAAAGCGGAGTCTGTCAAAGAGGTCGCTGTGGACAGCACCGGTGCCGCGAGCACCAACACTGGCCGCAATGCAGTCATCCAGGCGGGTGGTAACGTTTCGATCACGGCTGCCAAGGAACTGGAAAACAGCGTTATCCACCAGGACTACGGTTCGGCGGGAGGCACCAACAAAGTTGGTAACACCAACGTCGGCAACATCGGCACCACCGTCATCCGGATCAACAGCCAACTGCCGCCGGACCTCGCCCAGCAGCAGGTCAACCCGCTGTCCCTGCCAGGCTTCTCCCTGCCAACCGGGGAGAACGGTCTGTTCCGCCTGAGCGGGCAGGGCGCCGCTGATACTGCGCCAGTCGCCGCGACCGGCCCGGCGCCGACCTGGACCGTGGGCGGGCAAACCGTCGCCACGGAAGCTCACGTCGTGGCTGGCAGCAGCGGCGGCCCGCGTAACCTTTTCATTGACGCGCCGCCCGCGGTCTCCGACAGCACGCGCGCAGTGGATACGTTCCACCGCACCCCAAGCATCGTGCAGGCCGTGGCCAGCACGGTTGACGTCAACGTGCCGGTGAACGCCGCCGGCCCGGGCATGAAAGACCGCGGCAACGACGCCAAGGAGTCGATCGACACCCGTCCGGTGACCCGCGTCACCGGTCTGCCGGACACCAAGGCGCCGTCCAACGCGCACAAATACCTGATCGAAACCAACCCGGTGCTGACCGACCTCAAGTCGTTCATGAGCTCCGACTACCTGCTGGAAAAACTCGGCTACGACCCCGACCAGAGCGCCAAGCGCCTCGGCGACGGCCTCTACGAACAACGCCTGATCCAGCAAGCCGTGACCGCCCGCACTGGCCAGGCATTCATTGATGGCCAGACCTCCAACGAGGGCATGTTCAAGTACCTGATGAACAACGCCATCGCCAGCAAGGACGCCCTCAATCTGTCGGTAGGTGTCGGCCTCACCTCGCAGCAAGTCGCCGCGCTGACCCACGACATCGTCTGGCTCGAAGAGCACGAAGTGAACGGCGAAAAAGTGCTGGTGCCGGTGGTTTATCTGGCGCAGGCCAATGGTCGTCTGGGTCCTACCGGGGCGCTGATTGCCGGTAATGATGTGACGCTGATTGCCGGTGAGAACCTGGATAACGTCGGGACGTTGAAGGCGACAAATAATCTGTCGGCGACGGCGGGCAAGGATCTGGTCAACAGTGGCGTGATCGAGGCGGGCAACCGACTGGATCTGTTGGCGACCAACAATATCGTCAACAAGTCCGGCGGGATCATCACCGGGCGCGACGTGAACCTGACGACTCGCACCGGGGATGTGATCAACGAACGCACCATCACCTCGTCCGACAACAGCACCCGCTTCGGCACCCAGCATCATGACTACGCCGACAACGCCGCACGGATCGAAGCGGCCAATGATCTGACCGTCAAAGCGGCCAACGACATCAACATCACCGGTGGCGTGATGAAAAGCGGCCAGGACATGGTCCTGAATGCCGGGCGCGACATTAACGTGTCGTCGGTGCAAGTCACCAACAGCGTGTTCCACGACGATCGGCACAACAGCAGCGACATCACCCAACTGGGCGCTGACATTGATGCTGGGCGTGACTTCAAGGCTGATGCGAGTCGTGATCTTACAGTCATCGCCAGTCAGATCGACGCCAAGCGTGACCTTGCGATGTCAGCTACGGAAAACCTGACTGTTAGTTCGGCTGCTGATGAAGAACATTCTTTATCCAAGAATAAGAAAGTTACCCGTCAGGAAGATCACGTTAGCCAGGTCATGTCCGGTATTACCGCAGGCGGTGATGTGGCGTTGGCTGCGGGCCAGAATCTTGCGGTGATCTCCAGCCGTATCACCTCAGGGGATGAGGCTTATCTGGTGGCCGGGGACCGTATCGATATCCTTGCCGCGCAGGACACGGATTACTCGTTGTATGACATGAAGAAAAAGGGCAGCTTCGGCAGCAAAAAAACCAAGCGAGACGAAGTCACTAGCGTCACTCATGTCGGCACTGAAATCACCACAGGTGGAGACCTGATTTTGGTCAGTGGTGGTGATCAGCGCTATCAAGTGGCGAAGCTTGATAGCGGTAACAACCTGATGGTGCAAAGCGGTGGTTCCGTGACCTTTGAAGGGGTAAAGGACCTCAAGCAGGAAAGTCACGAAAAAAGCAGTAGTAGCCTGTCCTGGAACTCCATGAAGGGTAAGGGGCACACCGACGAAACCTTGCGACAAAGTGAATTGACCGCGGAAGGGAATCTGGTGATCAGAGCGGTCGATGGCCTGAAGATTGATATCAGGCAAATCGACCAGAAAACGGTGAGTCAGACCATTGAGACAATGGTGCAGGCTAATCCGCAGTTAGCTTGGTTGAAGGACGCCGAGCAACGCGGAGATGTCAATTGGCGCAAGGTGCAGGAGGCTCATGAGAGCTTCAAGTACAGCCACTCTGGACTTGGTCAGGGTGCGATGTTGGCGATCATCATCATCGTGACCGCATTGACTGCGGGTGCAGCAAGTGCCGCTGTAGGTACGGCGGCTGGAGCGACGGCAGGGTCGGGAACCGCCATGGCGGCTGCAGGAACTTCGCTTGCAGGCACGGCGACTGCCGCCGGTTGGGCGAATATTGCTGCAACTGCTGTGTTGACGTCTGCTGCCAGTGGCGCAGTGATCAGTACGATCAATAATGGAGGGAATCTGGGAGCAGTTATCAAGGATGTCACTTCAACCGACAGTCTGAAAAATTATGTAGCGGCTGGGGTTAGTGGTGGCATTGCTGGTCAGGCTATTGGTGTTCGATTGGCGGTTAATTCGGCACTGAAAACTGTTGTCAACGGTGGGAAGTTCAAAAACAACTTGAGTCAGGCGGTAATCGGCCTGGCGGCAGATGCCTTGAGCGGTGCCATTTACGAAAAAGTCGGTGATAGCCTTCTTGGCAGTGGTTTACCAACCAAAGTCGCCGTGCATGCGATTGTCGGTGGATTGATCGGTGAAGCTGCCGGTGGAGACTTTGCAACCTCCGCATTGGCTGCCGGCGCGAACAAGGCACTCATTGACTTAGCCGGGGAGAAAATATTCCCGGGTGCTGCGCACGATCAAGTACTGGCCATGACCTCTCAACTGCTAGGCATGACGGTAGCTGCCGCAGCGGGAGGAAGCGATAAAGATCAACAAGTTGCAGGATGGGTGGCACAACAGGCTACAGCTAATAACTACTTGACCCATGCGCAGAAAGAGGCCATTTCCAAGCAATTGGTAGAGGCGTGCGGGAAGGATGTGCAATGTCAGGAAAATGAGCTGAACAAGTGGAAGCCTATAGCCGATAGCCAGAATGGTTTCAATGAGGCTGAGCAGGCTCAATTTGACCAGGCCAGCAAGACCCTGGGGGAGAAATTGCTGCTGAATTGTCAGTCGGATTTCTGTAAGGCTTTCACTTTAGTCAGCGTAAAAATGGCGAACCTGAGCTGTGGCACTATCTCGTGTTTGCGAGAAACAGCCGGAGAAACTCAAAAGTCGCAATACCTGCTGCAAGGGCAATGGGGTAAACTTTTTCTTGATGCGTTAGGAGATGGTGGTGCCATCGCGGGTGCGATTCTCCCAGTCCTTACGGCCTCCAAGGCAGTGGGAGGTGCAGGAGCAATTGTTGATGGCGCAGGTGGTACCGCTTCAACTGCCGCCAAAACTATCCCGTATGAGCCAGTCGGAACGATGGTGATGCAGGGCAATGCACCTGTATGTGGGCCAGCGTGTGCAGCCATGGTCATCAGTGATAACACGGGAAAAACTATTAGCCTTGAAAGTGTAATTGGTAATTTTGCAAATGGAATCAGACCATCTGGCGTCAATACGGTAGAACTGTCAGATGTGATATCCGGTTCCGGCATAAAAAATACCATTGATCTGTCCATGATGCCGGAACAACTAAATCAGGCGCTGAAAGAAGGCTTGAGTGTTATTGTGCAAGTTCCTGCGGGGCAGCAAAGGCATTTTCTTATAGTTGACGGTGTCAAGTCTGTTGGAGGAGTAAATTATTATATGACGCGGGATTCGTTTGCTGGTCCGCGAGGTGTCATGCAGGGAATGCTGGATGGCGTAATGTCAGGCGGTGTTAATGCGATTGTTATAGGAAAATAGTCATGAATATTGGCGACGTTGTTGAGTTGGAAGGGTGGCTTGTGGTTATTGGTTTTAGGCTCTTTCTCGTGCCTGAGGAGTATTCTGAAAATTACGAGGAAGGTGATAGGGTCGAAATATCCAGGCCAGAAATAATGTTTTCCATAATGGATAAAATTCTTCCTTTGGGTGGCGGAAAAAGTTCTATTTTTCATCGGGCGAGGATTGCCGGTGTTTTAGAGGATGTCTTGCCGGCAAAGGTTAAGGCAACCTCTATATTTGTTGAAGAGAGAGGGGGGAGCTTTATTTGTATAGATCTTGAGGATGACAGTCTTGAGAAGAATAAGACTCGGTATGATGAGTTTCTTAGGACGAATCAAGGCATAAAGTCCGATGATTGGCTTGATTATTTGTAGGGGACAAATGGGATAGACCACGTTTAATATAATTGGCTGAAACAATCCGTAAAATTTTGCCGTCATTTGAGTCTTGCAGCGCGCTAAGCTTTCAGTTCGACCAATTGAAAGGACTCATTGATGCCGCGTAGACCCCGAGTTTTGATACCAGGCGTACCACAGCACTTGATTCAACGAGGAAATAATAGATCTGTTTTTTTTTACGAAGGAAGACTACCTTTTTTACCTGGAGCTTTTGGTCGAACAGGGTTTAAAAAGTAATTGTGATATTCATGCGTAGTGCCTAATGACTAATCATATTCATTTGTTAGTCAGTCCTCATCATGTCAACAGCGCAAGGCTGCTGATGAAAGGTGTTGGTCAGAGATGAGTCCAATATATAAATCGTACGTATGGTCGCAGCGGAAGTTTGTGGAAAAGCCGGTATCGTTCCTGCCTTGTAGAGAGTGAACGATATTTGTTGTGCTGTTATCGATGCATTGAAATGAATCCTGTTAGAGCGAAAATGGTAATTCATCCGGTGGGTAAATGGGGACGGACCACGTTTAGAAAGCACTCCGAAAATGTGGTCTGTCCCCGTTAACCCCAGCAGATAAAGTCCTACGAGAAGTTAGGTGTCAAGGTGATAAATACTTTGGATCAGCTCTTTTTGTATGGTGCAAGCAGAGGAGGGTTATAACCATGTCGTTATCGGCAATGATCATTTCATCAGAAAAGTTGAACACAGAAGACTTCAAAGAAATCATCTTGGCGCACGGTGGGTTCGTGAGTTCCGGCAAGCCCTTTCGGGGCGGCGTTAGCGAGGGCAATTCGGAAATCTGGCTGGCATTGCATTCAAAAGATGTTCTTGAAGAATTTTACGATGCCGAAGATCTGCAAGGGTGGCAGGATGTCTTGGGGGGGGAGCCGCAGGTAATGATTGAGCTTAACCTCGATCATACCGAGCATGCGAAGTTAATTTACTTGAAGGTTTTTTTGAGTTTTGCGGAAGCTTGGCCTTGTGTTTTAAATGACGTGGACGATTCTATTCTTTCCCACAGTTCAGTTTGTGAGAAATACAAGAACCTTCTGGGCGGGTTATAAGAGGAGTGTCGCGATACAGATAGCACGTCGCCGCGGGTTCTGGTGACGTGGGTTATTGAGCCGTTCAATTACCCGTTGATGGCTCGTGAATCTTCGTGGGCTCAATTGTCAGTGTTGGGCCGTTGTAACGCTGGAACGGGGTGTCAAAAATTGGCCAAAATGCGATTGTTGTTTATGTTGTTTCTCATACTTTCAGGCTGCAACACCCACGTCAGAGACTCTTCCCCGAGTCTTTTAAAAGAGGGTGTCCAACTTCAGCAAAAAACGGTAACGCCAGATGCACAACACGCCAAAGTCATCATGAACTCGACAGGCTACACATACCCTGTCGAGTTCTCGGTTCGCCGGGCTTCAGATCCCGATCAACGAATGGAAGTGCTGGGTACTGTGGTGGATTCCGGGCGAGGCAAGGTGTTCGGCTGGATCGCCAAGCTTAACGAAGCGGCCAATAGCGCCACGTTCAAGCACTTCCCTCAGCTGGAAAACTCAAGCCAATGCTGACGAACCCTTTGAGGTACCGGGGCGTTCCAACGGCATGGGCACCGGCAATACATACAGCTGGGGGCCGCTGATCAGTACCTTTACGCCGGAACGAAGCAAGGTCTACCTGGTGGAGTTTCAGTTTGTCGGGCAGGGTTGCGAGCAGCATGTTTACGATGTTAGCCGGCCGGATCAACGTGTTCTCATCGGAGCCCCACGCGTTTGAAATTAACCATTGATTTCCCTGACAACCTGATCACTGATGATTTGCTCAAAAAGCGACGGATTCCGTGCCTTTGCAAAGTTTCAACGCAATTCGAAATCTCCTTCTCGGATACAGTTCCTGAATCGTCCGGGGATCGTATCTGGCTGGAATCGTGAGGAGCTGGAACGACATGCGGTCGCCGGGGCGGGTGGTCAATACACTCACTATGCCAATAGTCTGATTACCTTGAGCAAAATTGGCGAAGGCTTTTACCAGATCATTGATCTTGAAATGTTTTGCCCAAGTTTTGGTTGGTGCGCCGTTTTCCGAGATGGACAATATGCGCCTGCCGGAAATTTTTGGGACGATGAGTCCACGTAAAACTAAAACGCCCCGAACTCTATCGGGGCGTTTTCATTTAACGGGCTGAACCGGCTAAGTGTTTATCGAAACGCCGGCACCACATCCCTGATAAACAACTCCAACGACTTCTTCTTCTCCGCATGCGGCAGACTGTTGTCACACCAGAAACTAAACTCATCCACCCCAAGCTCCTGGTAATACTTGATCCGCGGAATGATCTCTTCCGGCGTACCAATCATCGCCGTCTTGTGCAGGCTCTCCAGCTCAAACTCCGGGCGGCCAGCAAATTTCTCTTCCGGGCTCGGAGCGAGGAAGCCGTTGACCGGTACTTCCTTGTTGCCGAACCAGGCATCGAAGGTGCGGTAGAACCGTGAGATCGCTTTCGCGCCGATTTTCCAGCCGTCCGGATCGTCCGCCGAGTGCACGTGGGTGTGACGCAGCACCATCAGTTGCGGACGCGGCACATCCGGGTTGTTATCCAGCGCAGTCTGGAACTTGTTCTTCAGGTCGACGACTTCTTCGTCGCCCTTCATCAACGGCGTGACCATCACGTTGCAGCCGTTGGCCACGGCGAAGTTGTGCGAATCTGGGTCGCGGGCGGCGATCCACATCGGTGGGTTGGGTTTCTGGATCGGCTTCGGCACGCTGGTGGAGGTCGGGAACTTCCAGATGTCGCCGTCGTGGGCGTAGTCGCCTTGCCACAGGGCGCGGACCACCGGGACCATTTCACGCAGGGCCTGGCCGCCGCTGGAGGCGGGCATGCCGCCGGCCATGCGATCGAATTCGACCTGATAGGCGCCACGGGCCAGGCCGACTTCCATACGTCCGTTGCTGATGACGTCGAGCAGCGCGCATTCACCAGCGACCCGCAGCGGGTGCCAGAACGGCGCGATGATGGTGCCGGCTCCGAGGTGAATGGTGGTGGTTTTGGCGGCGAGGTAGGCCAGCAGCGGCATCGGGCTTGGCGAGATGGTGTATTCCATCGCGTGATGTTCGCCGATCCACACGGTGCTGAAACCGCCGGCCTCGGCCATCAGGGTCAGTTCGGTCAGGTCTTCGAACAGTTGGCGGTGGCTGACGCTTTCGTCCCAGCGTTCCATGTGGATGAACAGGGAAAATTTCATGACGCTTCCTCGGGTCTTTTATTGTTGAGGCTACAAAACTGTGTGGGAGGGGCTTGCTCCCGAAAGCGCTGGATC
>Ga0157372_10004188_pt1 | contig 15435 bp, 8 predicted proteins | sample C55metaG_FD_115307 | JGI IMG/M metagenome (GOLD analysis project Ga0157372, IMG submission 115307) | Corn rhizosphere microbial communities from Kellogg Biological Station, Michigan, USA - C5-5 metaG | ecosystem: Host-associated > Plants > Roots > Rhizosphere > Soil | place: USA: Michigan... | reverse complement strand
GCCGCAGGCACATCTCATACGCTGAGGACCTATTCCTTCACAGATGCCACTCCAGCCCCAGGCGCCAATTACTACCGCGTAAACGAACAGGACCTGGACAGCAAACTCACCTACAGCAACATCCGGGCCCTTCATTTCAGCGCTACGGGAGCTACCAGGGTAGCGTGGACCTCCGCCGCCAGCGGTCAGGCTGAGATCACCCTGCTTCCGGGCACCAATGAGTTCTACCAGGTGATAGACCTCAACGGACGCAAGCTCCAGCAGGGACGGCTAAATGGCGGTGGTAAGCTTTATCTCAGCGGTATGGCCGGCGGCATCTACATCGTCAATATTACCACCCAGTCGGGCGATCAGATCAATACCCGGATAATGGTAAAATAGGCCGAAACACAATAATTTATTGAAGGGCTGTCCTTTTAAGGGCAGCCTTTTTTTATTACATTTACGCCTTCACAATCACCCTTTCATGCGTCTATCCAGCAGAATTACCCTACCCGTCTTTGTATTCCTTACCATGCTTATTGCCCTGCTGATCTACTGGTGGGGATATGATAAACCCACCTACGGCATCGACGACGCCAATATTTATTTCGTATACATGAAACACCTGGCGAACGGCCAGGGCTTCGTATGGAATGTGGGGAGCGAAAGAGTGGAGGGGTTTACTTCTTTGTTATGGACCCTTATCGGGGCAGGCTTCTATAAGCTCAGCGGCGAAAATTTTGTCTGGCTCCTGCTCATCCTCAGCTTTATTCTTACCTATACAGCCATCTGCCGGCTGCTCTTCTTTATAAGACGCTGCAACCACACGGAGCAACGGCTGCTCACGGATACGGACTGCATCATGATGGCCCTGCTGCTCTTCCCCCTGGGCTTCCTGGAATGGAATGTGATGGGTCTCATGGAGACGGGTCTCTGGCTCTTCCTCATCATTAGCCTGACCCTTTCCCTGTGCAATGCGTACCTGTTGGACCGGCAACCGAATGTCTTTTATTTCAGCCTGATGCTGGCTATCATGATCCCCACCCGACCGGAAAGCATAGCCTACGGCATGCTTTTTATTTTCCTGCTTTTTGTCCAGCAGACTTTTGCCAGAGGATGGAAAAAAGCCTTCCAGGGCATCGTCTTCCCCTTGCTGACCTACATTGCCACCCTGGCAGTCATGATCGGATGGAGGCTATCCTATTTCGGCTACCCCTTCCCGAATACCTATTATGCAAAGGTCTCGGCCAGCAAAATAGACAATATCATCCGGGGCCTGAGCTATCTGCATAAGTTCTGTTATGAATACCCCCAGGCGGCCTTCTGTGTAGCACTCAGCATCGCCTTTGCCGTGATACTGCTGGTCAAATGGAAAAAGGAAGGCCGGAAGCTGTCCCTGTCCCCCAACGACAAGGCGCAGGCGCTCCTGCTGGCGGTGATATTCTGCACCCTCTGCATTCCCGTGCTGACAGGCGGAGACCATTTCAAATACAGCCGGTTCTACCAGTGCATGATCCCGTTGACTTATGCCTCGGCGCTCAACTATACTTTCTGGAATACGCATATAGGTCGTTTCTCTGTTCCGCAGCGGCTTGCCCGCAGGCTGCTGACAATAGCAGTATGCTTCACCGCCGTCTTTGTCGCCAAGTCTACATGGTATGACCTCACCACAGAAGAAAAATTTACGGCGACCCGCGTGTCCCCGGAATTCTTTCACGCCCGCAACGGCCGTACCGTTGCGGAGGCAGACAATGAGACCTTCGACAGCTGCACCCATTACCCCAGCGTCGGCCTTATCGCTGCCGGCGGATTCGCTTACGCATATAAAGGCAATACCATCGACCTGATGGGCCTTAACAGCGTGGCCATGGCCCATGCCGACCCTGTCAAGATCGGTTTCCGGAATCACGCCTCCTTCGACATCAATGTTTTCTGGAAATTATCCCCGGACATGGTGGGGACCTTTTATGGAGGTGAAGTGGTGAATGACGCGGCCAAATTTATTTTACCGGAGAATATGGAGTCCTTCCGGAGCACACAATTCACCTACCTGGCCTATAAGCATATCTACGATATGCCCCGCTTTATACAGACCTACCTGCCGGCCCTGGTCCGCAATACGAAAAACAACTTTTACATCTTTGCTTACTACCGCCGGGATTTCCTGGACAGCCTGGATAAAAAATGTTTCGAGGTCATCGTGCTGCCGAGGACCTTGAAAGCGCCGGAGTTCACGCAGTAGCCTTCGCCGCCGTCTCGGCCTGTGTCGCCGATGTTTTTTTGCCTCCCTCATGGGGTTTCAGCCGGAGGAAGAAGGATTCCAGCCAACGATAGGACGCCCAGGATACCAGTATCGTCAGCCCGACGCCAAGCGCCGCGTACACCACATACTGGCCCCAGAAATTCTGAAAGAGCGCACGGGCTATGACAAACGATACCCCCAGGCAGAACATATGGTACATATAAATGCCATAGGATATCTTCCCTAAAAACACCAACACGCGATTCTCGAGCCTGTAGATGGTCTGCGGGTTCAGCGCGGCATTGAGGACCACGACGGCGAACAGCAGGGAATACCACCGTAGGTCGAAATAGAGCTCGTTATGCTTTACAAAATAGCTGATGGCGCAAAAGGCCAGGATGAGGACAATTATCGCTGCCTGGGTCCATTTGTTGAACAGCCATTTTTTGGTAATGGCCTCCCGTTTGTAATACAGCGCGCTGAATATACATCCTATCGCAATACATCCCAGGTACTCCAATTGATTGCTTACGGCCTCCACCACATTGGAGGATAGATGCCGGTCAAGTCCCAGGACATGCACAAGACCGCTGAATATCTCCGATGAAAAAACGATCAGGCAAAAACAAAATACGAGAACATACCTGTTCCGGAAGGTCCTCAACAGGGCGGGTTGTATAAGATAGAACAGCTCTTCATCGATGATGCTCCAACGCTGATCTGTATATGGGATATAATAATGCGTGAAATTGGGGATAATGAGGATGATATTCAGAATATTCCACCAGGTAATGTCAGTGTACATTCTGTCAGACAGCACGGGTACCTTGAATATCCCGATACGGTTCATAACAAAAAAGCCTAACAGAAGAATGAGATAGTACAAGGGCCAAATCCGGAGCATTCTTCGGATATAAAAGTCCTTCAGCCGGATGGTACGGGTCTTTTCCAGCTCCCTGAACAAAAGGGAAGTGATCAAAAAGCCAGATAGCGAAAAGAACAACGCTACTCCTACCTTACCGGGAATGGGAAACCATTGTATCTCCTGGTAGCCCATCAGCATCCGGAAGAAATAAAAATGGCTGCAAAGCACGATGAATGCACCGATGGCCCTCAAACCATTCAAATTGGGAAAGTAACCTTTTTCACTCATCAGCTCAAATAAGGGGTCTACGGGTTAAAACATCAGTGGATTCCGGGTTCGAAAATAAGCCTTATTCCTTAAACTAGCAATATAAGGCCCCCTTCGAATAACGAAAGGGGCCCACCTATCCCTAAGTGTTTCACCGGGCCTCTAAAAAAAAGCCCCGCAAATTTGCGAGGCCTCTTAGCAACGGTCTTACTTCTTCAGTATTTTTCGGATCATGCTCCACCCTACTCCCTGCACCCGGACAATATACATGCCGGGGGCGAATCCGCTGAGCGATATAGGCGCCTGCAGGACAGGCAATCCCTTGTTCAGCTCATAATTTCTTACCACCATTCCGCTGCCATTGATCACCTGAATATCGAGACGTCCTGTGTAGGAGCTGGCAATATCCAGCGTCACCTGGTCCATGGCGGGATTGGGATAGACATTAAAATGGGCTGTTCCATTCGAGGTCTCGCTGTCGTCTGTAGAAATATTACTGGATGAAGGCCCTGTATCCTCGCCGCTGACGACAGCTGACTTAGTTTGCTTAGCGAATTGCATCCAATTGATATTCCAGGGATAATTCTTTGATGATAGGATCACGAGCGTTTGCTGCTCACCGGCGGCAAGGGTCACGGTGGCGGTAACGGTCTTCCATAGCTGCCATCCGCCCGTATTGGGCACGGTGATAGTAGCCAGGGTCTTGCCCTTTCCATCCATCAGCTTGAAAGCAGCGCCGCTATATGGGCTCGCCACCCGGAAGCTTGCAGTGTAGACGCCGGAAGCGTTGACATTGACCCTGTAGTTCAGCTGATCATCTCCATCCAATCCGGCATCCTGACCGCCGCCAGTGTCAAAGGTAGTCTCCAGCGAAGCACCCACTGTATTATCATAGTCCTCAGCCTGGACAGTACCAGGGATATTGCTGACGGTGGCTGGGGTCACGAACGAGAACTGCATCCAGTTGAAATTCCATCCATAAATGGTCTGTGACACCAGTTTCAATGTTTGTTTGCCGGCGGGCAGGTTCACTCGTAAGGTCAGGGTCTTCCATATTTGTCCCCCACCGGTATAAGGCACGTCAGCAGTAGCCAGCACGTATCCTGCCGAATTTTGCAGCGTGAACGATGCACCGGTAAAAGGAGTCGCCACCCGTACGGTCAGGGCATAGGCTCCGCCTGTCGCCGCATTCACATTGTAGCTGACTTCATCTCCCTTTTCCAGCAGGCCGATGTCCTTACCTCCCCCCGCATCAGTGGTGTTCCCCGCGGTGATACCTTTCATCTGCGCATACGCCTCCGCCTGGATGGTCCCGGGAATGGGCAGGTAGGTTGTCGCCGGCGGTGGCGTGGTGGAAGGTGGTGGTGGCGTAGTGGACGGCGGCGTAGACGGCTTGGTATTGCCGCTGCTGGCGGCTTTGACAACGACATTTATCTTGTCGGAAGCCGTAACCCCTTTCTTATCCGTAACGGTGAGTTGGAAGACATAGGTCCCTGCCGCCAGTCCGCCGGCAGAAGTCCGTGCCTGTGCAGGCGTGGCCAGGGTGGCATTCGAAGGGCCGCTGACCTGGCTCCATTTATAAGCGGTGATAGTACCGTTTGTCTCTGAGCCGGAACCTATCAGATTGACAGAATTCACGGGTAAAGTGATGGTCTGATCCGCACCTGCATTCGCGACAGGAGGACCAGCGACGACGGAGGCCGGATTCACCGTAACCTGTACTGTCGCAATAGCCAGGGTCCCAAGAATGGTCGTCACCTGCAGTTGGAATTTATACACTCCCTGAACAAGGCCGGCCACGGTGGTCTGCACCTTTGTAGATGTGCCGATGCTGGCCGTGGAAGGACCGCTGACCTGCGTCCATTTATAGGAGGCGATGGTGCCGTTGGTCTGCGTGGCGCCTGTAAGAGTAGTACTGTTCGCCGGCAGTGTAATGGTTTGGTTTGTACCCGCGCTGGCCTCTATCTGATCGCTGCTTCCGTTGGTGACCTGGACCGTGGTATTGGCGCTCAATGTACCGGTGTTATTGTCGGTGGCTAGTAAGTTGAATACATAGGTGCCTTTCTGCAACCCTGTCACAATAGTGGTCGGGGCATTGGGATTGGCAAAGGTGGCAGTGGAGCCTTTAGGTCCGCTGACCTGTTTCCACTGATAAGACACGATCTTATATCCTACGGTATCGATACCATTGGGGGCGGGTTTTCGCACGGCCACGGTCAGCATTGCCCTCGCCGTCCCTTTCAGCGTCGCGGTGGAGCCGGACACAGTCTGGTTTGCTCCCGCGCTGATGGAGGGTGCTATGAACCCATACTCGGTAAAAATGCTGGTCAGGGGATGTACCATGGTGGGTGTCAATACATTCAGCTGGTCGGGATGCTCCACTCCACCATTCCAGCCATTCCAGAGACCATTCCCCAGGGTCAGCGATTTATTGCGTCCCCACGAGTAAATGTTGTCATTGACATCCATCGCATACTTATAAAAGCTAAACCAGTTGTTGGAATAAAGGTGTTTCCATTTGACGCCTTTCCCTATCTGTACGGGGATGCCGGAAGGATTTTCAAAATCCGTGAAGGACCATCCATACCCCGGGAATCCGGGGTAATTATATTTATTCAGGAATTCCTGGCCGTTACCTACTTCCCCAAAGGAGTTAAAGCCACAGCCATACATATTACCGAGATTGTCGATATAGTGGATGGTATTCCAGTCCATCGAGATCTCCGCAATGGGGGCGGTCATCTTCCACAGGTCCTTCACAGAGGTAGGCTTGTTATAGTTTTGTTTGCCGCCCCACATGCTGCAGACGCTGCCCCATATATAAGGCCAGCCCGCTGTCTGTCCCGCCGCATCCGGGATGATACATCCATAGGCAGCCAGGTGTGACGCAAATATGTCGATGGCGGCCCGGGGCGTCGCTATCAGTTTAGGTGTCCGGCTGCCGTTACTGGTCCACTGGTATACCTGTCCGCTGGTGGTAAGACCCAATATGCCGGTGCCTGTAAACAGTACTTTTTTGAATTTCCAGCCGGCCGGAGACAGCTGCGTAGGCGCCATGTTGAGCCCCGTCATGGTAATGAGGCTGCCGCCTTTGGAAAAGAGCGAATAGACGTCCTGTCCGAAATACCATACGCTGCCGTCGCTGCGGATGGTCATCGCTACATTTCCGTAGGCATCGATATATTTATTGCCATTGAATGGCGCACCGGTGGCGTCCTTATCTATTCTTGTGGAATTCACGGTGAGGTCGATCTTCGAGGTCCAGACATATCCCTGCTCATCGATGATCCGGAAATAATTGAATCCGCCGGCGCCGGTATCGGCCTTTAGCCCACCAATAGGCCACTGCACCGGAAGGGCACTTAAATTGTTGTACGCCCAGATCTTGCCGTCCTGCGTAATATACCAGGTCCGGTATTCCGAGATCACTACTTGTTTGATAACTTTTGGATTCTGGGCTTTTCCTACAAAGAATAACAGTAACAAACCTGCGAGGGTAGAAAGCTGCTTCATAAGCGCGACTGATTGGTTTACCTGCTTGTCAATAAAAAAAAGAAATCCCCAGGATTAATAAGGGGCGTAGCTTCTAGTGGATAATAAGAGGATAAATCAAGCGAATGTTTTCAGAAATTGCCAAAGTGGCGAAGGGTAATACGAATCAAAAGGCCCTATTTACCCGCGAGAATCATGCCAAAACGTCAAAAGCTCTCTTAATTCTAAGAGAGCTTTTTTGACCTATTCCTATATTTTATTGTTTCAATACTTTCTTCGTCTGATACCAACCGGTACCGGCCACACGGACAATATACATGCCCGGTGTGAGACCGTTAAGCGATACGGGCGCCTGGACGAGCGTCAGCCCCTTATTCAGCTCATAGCGTCGTACCACCGTTCCTGTCATGCTGATGATCTGGACGTCGAGACGTCCTATATAGCTGTTGGCAATATCCAGCGTCACCTGGCCGATGGCAGGGTTGGGATAGAGATTGAAATGAGCCGGCAGGCCTGCTACCGTACTGTCGGCGGCATCTATGGAAATATCATTGGTGGCGCTGCTGCCCGTGACATTGCCTGTAACGGCGGCGGTAGCCGGGACGGCGAACTGCATCCAGTTGAGATTGAATCCGTTCGTCGATTGGCAAACGACCTTTATGGTCTGGGCTCCGGCAGCCAGGGTCACGCTGGCGCTAACGCTGCCCCACACCTGCCATCCGCCGGTGTTGGGTACAGTGACGGTAGCCAGTGTATTACCCTTCCCATCCATCAATTTGAAGGTGGCGCCGGTGACAGGGCTCGCCACACGGAAGACCGCGGAATAAGTTCCAGCGGACGATACGGTGACATTATAGCTCACCTGGTTGCCGGGGCTGTTGAGATAACCCACATCCAGGCCCCCTCCGGCATCAGTAGTAGCTTCGGTTCTTACGCCAATCATCGCGTCATAATTCTCGGCCTGGATGGTCCCGGGTATCACCTTTCCGCTGGGAATAGTCACCTGTAAGGCAAACTGCATCCAGTTGAGATCCCATCCGTTGTCGGTGAGGGAGACAATGGTCAATGTCTGTGTCCCCGCGGGCAGGGTTACGGAGGCGGTAACGGTAGTCCATGTCTGCCAGGCGCCAGTGTTTGGTACGTTCACCGTAGTCAATATATTGCCTTTTGCATCCTGCAATCTGAAGGATGCGCCTGTCAGCGCGCTCGATACCCGGAAGCTTGCGGTGTAGGTCCCAGCGGAGGCGGCATTCAGGTTATAGCTCATCTGGTCGCCCTTGCTGATCCAGCCCACATCCAGGCCGCCGCCGGCATCCATGGTGGTCTCGGTGGCAACTCCCGACATGGTAGCATAGCTTTCTCCCTGAATCGTACCGGGTACGGGTTGATAAGTACCGCCGGTGTTGCCGGAAGACGCATTGACGGTGACCTGTATGGTATCGGTGGCCGTAGTGCCGATGGCAGTCGTCGCCAGCAGCTGAAATTTATATGTACCCTGCACAAGACCGGTGACGGTGGTCTGCGCCAGGGCGGCGGTCGTGATAGTGGCAGAGGAAGGTCCGCTGACCTGTGACCATCTATAGGAGGCGATCGTGCCGTTGACCTGCGAAGCAGTGCCCGTGAGGGTGACGCTGCTGGAGGGTAGTGTGATGGTCTGGTCGGAACCGGCGTTCACCGTTATGGCCCCGGGTGCGGTCGAGGTTACGACAATGGTATCATTGGCGCTGAGCGTACCGGTGTTATTATCGGTGGTCAGCAGATTGAAAACATAAGTGCCTGCCGACAAGTTCGTCACGGTGGTAGTCGCCGAAGTGGGAGATGTGATGGTGCCGCTGGCTGGGCCGCTGACCTTTGTCCATTGATAGGATACGATCTTATACCCCGCGGTGTCGATCCCATTGGGCGAGGGCCGTTTTACGGCAATGGCCAGCATCGGGGTAGCTACCCCTTTCAAAGTAGCAGTGGTGGTGGAAATTATTTGTTTGGGACCTACGCTGATCGACGGCGGTATAAATCCGTATTCGGTGAACCTGGCGGTCAGGGGGTGCACCATAGTAGGTTTCAGCACATCCAACTCATTGGGATGGAGGTCGCCATTATTATAGCCTTGCCAAAGACCATTGCCCAGCACAAGCGACTTGTTCCGCCCCCATGAGTAAATACTGTCATTGGCATCCATCGCATACTTATAGAAAGCAAACCAGTTATTGGAATAAATATGTTTCCATTTGATGCCTTTACCTATTTGCTGGGGGATGCCGGTGGGGTTCTCGAAGTCCGTAAATGACCACCCATAGCCTGGAAATCCGGGATAGTTGTATCTGTTAATGAACTCCACACCGTTGCCTACTTCGCCAAAGGAGTTGAATCCGCCGCCGTACATATTACCGAGGCTGTCGATATAATGGATGGTATTCCAGTCCACCGAAATTTCCTTAATGGGAGCGGTCATTTTCCACAGCGCCTTGATAGACACAGGGGTTGTAGTGACAGGGCCGCCCCACATGCTGCTGGCGCCGCCCCATATGTAAGGATAGCCCATGCCCGAATTTTCACCGGGGTCGGGAATGATGCATCCGAGGACGCTCAGGTGTGATATGAATATATCGGTGGCCGGGCGCGGTGTGGAGATCAGGGTCGGTGTCCGGCTGCCTCCGGTGGTCCACTGATATACCTGACCGCTGGTGGTAAGGCCCAGGATGCCGGTGCCCCCGAACAGCACTTTCTTGAATTTCATGCCGGCAGGTGACAAGCGTGTGGGAGCCATCGTGGTCCCTGTCATACCGGTGATGCTGCCGCCCTTATAAAATAATGAATAGGCGTCCTGACCGAAATACCAGACGCTGCTGTCGGCACGTATGGTCAGCGCCACATGCCCGTATGCGTCGATGTACCAGTTACCGTTGAATGCGGCGCCGGTAGTATCCTTATCGATCCTGGTAGTGTTTACGGTGAGATCGATCTTCGATGACCATACATAACCTTGTTCATCGATGATCCGGAAATAATTGAAGCCGCCGGCGCCGGTGTCTGCTTTCAATCCGCCGATGGGGAACTGTACGGGGTAAGTGCTGGAGTTGTTCCAGTTCCAGATTTTTCCGTCCTGGGTAATATACCATGCATGGTATTCGGATATCACCACCTGTTTAATGATACCCTGAGGCTTCGCTGCCAACATGATAAGCAGGCACAGGGCAGAGGTAAGAAAACGTTTCATAAGCGCGATTAGTTGACTTTTAGATATGGAATTGGACAATATGCACCCGCAGCAGGTTTTTGACCCACTGAAAAAAGACAAGGCTGGTGCTGTTAAAAGGAACTTCTACAATTACGAGGACAGGGGAACTGCTTTCGGGAGGCTCGTGCAGAATTTTGTTTCCAGGGGGTACTCAGAATAAGAGAAAAATGGATGTGTTCTATGCAACCATAATCATGCCGAAAGAGCCCTCTTCCTGATGAAAGAGGGCTTCCAACAACATTTTTATTTTTTCAATATCTTTCTAGTTTCACTCCAGCCGGCGCCTTGCATCCGAATGAAATAGAGTCCTGTGGGCAATCCGCTGAGCGATATGGACTGCTGCATCAACGGCGCCTCTTTACTGCATTGATAGCGCTTAACAGCGACGCCCATGGCGTTGATCACATCTACGCTGATGGCGCCCGTCACACTGTTGGATATCTCCACGTTGACCTGGTCACCCGCGGGATTAGGGTATACACTGATATGATCCGACAGGACAGCCGATGCAGGGTCCGTGGGAATTTTAACGCTGCTGGCGGTCGCCTGACCGTTGACGGCGGCCGCTGCCGTCGTCTGGGTAGCGAATTGCATCCAATTGAAATTGAATCCGCTAGTCGACTGGCATACGATCTTTATGGTCTGTGTCCCGGCGGCCAGGGTCAAGCTGGTGCTAACGGTGCTCCATACCTGCCATCCGCCGGTGTTGGGCACGATGACGGTGGTCAGGACATTATTCTTTCCGTCCATCACCTTGAAGGTAGTACCGACGGGGCTTGCCACGCGGAAGCTGGCGGTATAGGTGGCTGCGGATGCAACAGTGACATTGTAGCTCACCTGGTTGCCGGGGCTGTTGAGATAACCCACATCCAGGCCGCCACCAGCGTCGGTGGTAGTTTCGGTTCTTACCCCAATCATCGCGTCATAATCCTCGGCCTGAATGGTGCCGGGTATCGCCTTGCCGCTGGTGACAGTGGCGGATGAGGCAGCCTGTAAAGCAACCTGCATCCAGTTGATATTCCATCCATTGGCGCTTAAGGAGACGAGGGTCAATGCCTGCGCTCCGGCAGGAAGCGTCACGCTGGCGCTAACGGTGGCCCATATCTGCCATCCTCCTGTGGTGGGCACGCTGACAGTGGCCAGTACGTTGCCTTTTGCATCCTGCACCTTGAACGACGGACTGGTCAAGGCGCTGGATACGCGGAAGCTCATGATATAAGTCCCGGCAGAAGCGACATTTATATTATAGGTCATCCAGTCTCCCTGGCTGATCCAGCCTACATCCAGTCCCCCGCCGGCATCGGTAGTAGTTTCGGTAGCCACTCCCGACATGGCAGCATAGCTCTCCCCCTGGATAGTACCCGGTACGGATTGATAGGTAGTGGTAGTGGACCCGGAAGACAATGCAGGATTGACGACGACATTCACCTGGTCAGTGGCTGCAGCGCCGTTGGCATCCGTCACCTTCAGCTGAAATACATAGGTCCCTGCCAGCAGGGCGCTCACAGTAGTCTGCGCCTGGGACGGTGAAGCGATGGTGGCGGTGGAAGGGCCGCTGATCTGGCTCCATGCATAAGACTTGATGGTTCCTCCTGTCTCGGCGCCGGCGCCGGTGAGCGTTACGCTGCTAGTGGGCAAGGTAATGGCCTGATCGCTGCCAGCATTCGCGACAGGGGTTGGTGCAGGAGCGGGAGCCGATGTCACGGTGCTGCCTACGAGGGAGGTATCGCCATGCTTCATCATCCATTGAAATATACTGGATGGTGCCTTGTAATCCCCCATCTGGTTCGTACCTGCCTGGGATGGTGCGTTGTTAGGACCCAGCGCGGTAGCAGGTGCGCAGGTCCAATTGGTGGCGTTAGGATCATACATGCTGTTCCAGCAGCAATGCGCGCCTCCTCCCAGGTTCTCATAAGAGAAATAGGCGGAGTTTGGCACAGTATCATTCATCGGCGTGGCGTATTGCCATCCGTCGCGGAAATTGTCCGTACCGCTGCCTTCCAGGTAGAAATACCGGCCGCCATATTTCTTTGCCCACACTTTGTAGGCGGTGACGCCACGGGACCATGTGCTGTATGGCGCGGGCAGCGGATCGGGCGTACCTTCCAGCGCAGTCAGCGTCGTTACCAGCTTCATACCCGTCTCGTCACCGGCAGTCTGCTCATACATGATGAGCGCGCCCGAGGTAAAAGCCCCCTGGCTCAATCCGGTGAGATGGACTGAATTGCGCTTGATATGATATGTCTTCAGTAAATAGCTTAGCAGGTTGTAATAAGCAGGAGCCGTGGGATATACATTGTTTATGTAACACACCGTGATCAGAATGGGGTAATGCTTGCCATTGCCCAGTGTCACGCCGCCGTCCCAGCCATTGTTCAGCCAGTAGTGAGGGCCATACACAACCAGCTTGCTGAGGTCGTTCACGCCCAGCTCGCCTTGCCCAGGCATCATGATGATCGCGGGACGTGAGGCCGTATCGGGATCGCCGGACTTGAACATATTGGCCGGACGCGAGATCCGCACATTCCATTTGTCTGCCGCACAGTAGGAACATGGCGTGATGCTAATGGAGGTGTCGTACGTGATGAAATTGTGCGATTCGGAAGTTTGCGCTCTCCCTACGCTAATGAGCATAAGAAGGCCTAGAAGGGTAAAAAATAGTTTCATAAGCTTACTAACAGGGTCTATTGAATTGGTTTTAGCACAAGACGTTTCCACCAGCCGATCATACGACCGCTGTCACATGGCACATCTTTTTTCAAAGGAAAATTGCTACAGTAATGAATGATTAAGGGTATACACGTTGGCAGCCGCCATTAGATGCTATTTTCAAAGGAAAGGGTCGAATTTGTAAGGCGCCATTGAAATCCCATAATCATGCCAAACCGTGGCATGGGGATAAATTACCACGAGAGTTACCAACATGTAATTAACAAAATCATGTGAGAGTATGATTATTAGCGGCTACGAGTGTAGAATTGACATTTATCAGGAACCGCCAAAGGCGGTTCGTCCGACAGGACAGACATTAGCCTATAAAATCAGCGGATTCATGGCGGATGCCGCCAGTCTGCCGGGTGGAAGTCCCATTAGCCAGGTGTTCAAATCATTTTGCTGCGCCGCATGTTTTGGTTCGGTGACACGGGCGCCATCCGCCATATATATAATGGTCATGATCTCGCGCATTTTGTCGGAGTCATTACCGGGTGCGCTGTGGACGGTATTACCATAATGCCAGGTTGCATCACCGGCCCGCATACCTGCAGGCCGGGTGACGGCGTATTGGTTTTCCTTGATATATTTTTTATAGTTGAGGTCGGATTCGTCGGATATTTTTTGATCCATGACCGTGCCATGCCGGTGACTGCCGCTGGCAAATGTCAGCATTCCCATCTCTACGGATATATCCACGAGGGGCATCCACATGGTGATGGTATTGGAGGTATCCAATGGCCAGTAATACTGATCCTGGTGCCAGGGTGTGGGGCCGCCGCCGGGCTCCTTGAACAATGCCTGATCGTGATAGATGCGCACATTGCTGACGCCGAGCAGGTCGGCCGCAATCTGTCCCAGCCTTCTGGAGAGGACCAGCTGCCGCACCGCCTCATCCCCCCGCCAGAGGTTCATTATCTGCAGAAATGCCTTTCCATAGGTATCCCTTTCGGCCAGCCTCCGCTTCTCGGTATTGAAACGCCGGACAGCATCGGTGATCACAGGCCGGTAGACGGCCACTTCTTCGGGGCTCAATACGCCGCGTATAAGCAAATGTCCATTTTCACGGAATTCTTCCCGCTGACTAAGGGTGATCTCACAGTGGGCATCGAGGAGGGGCAAATTCTTTTGAGCGACCATAACAGGCTGTTTGGAAATGTGCGGGAATTGGTCTTCGACAAAAATTAGCCCAATTCCCGCAAACCGCTAATGTCTGTGTCCTTCGTTGGAGCTGCTTCGACACGCTCCTACTCGGCCGTAACCTTCGGACTCTCGGTTACAGACAACGAACCTCCGGTCCGTAAATATGTACGAAGTAAGCCATTGGACAGGAGATAATAAACGGCCAAATTGATCAAAAAATGGGGAATATTACCCCTTGTAGCATAATTCCTTATATTTATCAATAAAAAAAGCAATGCTCAAAGCCTCCATAGAGGTACTGCAGCCTACGGCCGGACACTCATTCCTCGTCAAAACATTCGACGAGTCGGGTTTTAAGGCCCCCTTTCATTTCCACCCGGAGTACGAGCTGACCTATATCGAGGCAGGCGCGGGTAAGCGCTACATCGGTAGCCATATGGCGGGCTTTCAGCCGGGCGATCTGGTGCTCCTGGGGCCTGATCTCCCCCATTGCTGGAAGCTGGAGCCACCCGGCTCCACGGCTACCTCTATCGTCATACAGTTTGCCGGCGACTGTCTGGGGGCGGAATTCTTTTCATCGGGGGAGTTGTGCGCCATCCGGCGGCTTCTGGAATCGAGTCATTGCGGGATCCATTTCCCCCACCCTACGGTCATTCCCCGCATCCAGTCCATTGCAGAAGAAAAGACGGACTTCCGGAGGCTGATCGGCCTGCTGGAGATACTCTATGAGCTGGCGATGGACAGTGAGTTTGTGTCCCTGGACACCCGGGGTATATCGGCGGGGCTGACACCGTCCGAGAGGGAAAGGATACATCCCATATTCGCCTGGCTCGTGGAGAATTTCCGCGGTCCGGTGACGCTGGAAAAAGCGGCCGCCATCGCAGGCATGTCCCCCAATGCCTTCTGCAGGTATTTCAAAAGGATCACCCGTATAACGTTTATGGATATGGTCATACAGCACCGGCTGGATTATGCTACCCGGCAGCTGATCCAGACCAATGACCCTGTCTCTTCCATCTGTTTCGACAGTGGCTTTGGGGACATCTCTCACTTCTACAAAGTGTTTCGGTCGCGCATGAACGTTAGCCCGTTACACTACCGTAAAAAGTTCAGACAGGTGGCAAATACGTAGGGATTTTACGGGTGAGGCCACGTGTTTTTCGTATGCATATGTAGCGTGCTTTTCCGAAGATAAAATGATCGAAAAATTCAAAGGATCATTGCTATAGGACAAAGTAGGGCGAGCCTGCCGGTAGGACCCCTTATGCCTTAGTCGATTAGCGTTTTAGGGGTGGTTTGCCCCTGATTTTTGCATACCAGCCCCCCCTGTTTCTCCGTTATAGTTATTGGAAAACTAATCACGACCCATTAAAAACTTTGATCCTAAAACCCAATATTTCTATGAGTAGAAAATTTACTTCGTACCTATGTATGCTGCTTTTGCTGCTCACCGGATCTTCCTTGTTCGCGCAGACCAATACAGCACTCAGCTTT
>Ga0157372_10004186_pt1 | contig 15442 bp, 15 predicted proteins | sample C55metaG_FD_115307 | JGI IMG/M metagenome (GOLD analysis project Ga0157372, IMG submission 115307) | Corn rhizosphere microbial communities from Kellogg Biological Station, Michigan, USA - C5-5 metaG | ecosystem: Host-associated > Plants > Roots > Rhizosphere > Soil | place: USA: Michigan... | reverse complement strand
TCGCGCCAGTCGCCTGTTTCGGAAGCCTCGATCGCCTTTTCGTGTTTCTCATTTCGCTCGGGCGCTTTGCCGAAAAATCCGCCAAGCACTGGCAGGAAGATCAGCGCCACCACCATCGAACTGGTGAGGACGATGATCAGCGTTTTGGGGAAAAAGCTCATGTACTCGCCGGCGATACCCGGCCACAGCAGCATCGGCAGGAATGCGCCGACCATCGTGGCGGTAGAGCTGACCACTGGCCAGAACATGCGCCTTGCCGCTTCCGCAAAGGCGAGCTTCGGCGGGTGGCCTTCCGTCATCTTCCGGTCGGCGTATTCCACCACGATAATGGCGCCGTCTACGAGAATGCCGACCGCCAGCAGCATCGCGAACATGATCATGAAGTTCAGCGTGAAGCCGCCGCTCTTCAGTACCATGAAGCTCATGAGGAACGACGTTGGGATGGCTACTCCGACGAGCAGACCTGAGCGCAAGCCCAAAGCCGCCACCACCACGATCATCACCAGGATGATGGCCAGGGTGATGGCGTCGGAAAGCGAACCCAACTGATCTCGAATGTCGGTCGATTGATCGCCAACGAACGAGACGTGGACGCCGGCGGGGAAGTACTTCTGCGCCTGTGCGATCAGCTGGCGCACCGCCAGATTGTTCTGGATGACGTTGGCCCCGACACGTTTGGTCACATCAATCGCAATGGTGCGCTTCCCGTTGATGGTGGAATAGCTGGACGCGTCGTAGAAGGTGGGGCGGACCTGCGCCACGTCCTTGAGCGTCACGGTGGCGTCCGCGGTCGCGCGAATCGGCAGGTCCAGCACATCTTGTGGTTTCTCGATGACGCCCGGCACTTTCACGGCGAAATTGCCGTGCCCGGTGTCGATGGAGCCCGCCGCGATCAGCGTGTTGTTGTTTGTAATCGCGTTGAACATCTCTTGCTGGGTGATGCCGTAGGATTCAAGCTTCGCCGGATCGATCACGATCTCCAGCATCTCGTCGCGCGTGCCGGAAAGCTGCGCGTCGAGCACGGTGGGAATGGTCTTCAGCTGATCGCTCAGGTCGCGCGCCAGATGGAAAAGTGTGCGTTCTGGCACATCGCCTGACGGCGCCACCGAAATGACAGGGAACAGGCTGGTGCTGATTTCCTCTACAACCGGCTGCTGCACGTCCGGCGGCAGCTCGGCGCGCGCGGTATCCACCTGCGCGCGCACATCCGCCAGCGCCCGGTCCTTGTTAAAGGAGACGTCGAATTGCATGATGATGACGCCGGCCCCCTGATAGGCGCGGCCGGTCATCTCCTTCAGGCCTTGGATGGAGCGAAGGTAATTCTCCATCGGCTTCACCAGAAGCCGCTCACTGTCCTCCGGGCTGATGCCCGGGTAGTAGACCTGCACCACGATGTAGGGGATTGGAATATCGGGATCGGATTCCTTCGGAATGGCGATAAACGCCGTCACGCCCGCCACGATAGTGACGATAAAGGCAGCAATAACCAGTCTGGTGTTTTTGACTGCCCAGTCGACGATTTTGGTCATGCGCGAGCTCCCGCCGTGACCGCCTTTACACGGGAGCCTTCTGCGACGAACTCCTGCCCAACCGTGATGACGGTCGTTCCGCTGGCGAGACCCGTCACCCACATGCCCTCCGGTCCATCGGAAACGATTTTGACGGGCTTGAAGTGAACGGTGCCGCTTTCCACCGTGCGAACGCCCACCACGCCATTGTCGTTCAGCACGAGGATACCCGGCGAGATCTTCATCGCTTCGACCTGCCTGACGGGAATATGTATATCGGCGCTCACGCCGTCGCGCAGCCGCGCATCGGAATTGGGAAGTTCGACTTCCACACGGAAGGTGCGGGTCGTCGGGTCGGCCTTCGTGGCAACGAAGTAGACCTTTCCTTCAACATTTTCTCCACTGACCAATGTGGCGCTAGCCGGCGCGCCGATCTTCAGTTTGCCGACGTCCTGCTCTGAAACCGCTCCCACGGCGAGGAACGGTTCCGGCGCGATCACCAGCTCACACTTGTCGCCGACGCGCATGTAGTCGCCGACGTTGACATAACGATCGTCCACGAAGCCGCTGATCGGCGCGCGGACGCGTGTATTTTCAAGCTCGATCTGCTGGGTGCGCTGCCCCGCCCTGGCTGCTTCCAGCGCTGCCATTGCCTGCTTCGCGCCGGTTGCCGACATGGCGCCCTGTTTCTGCAGATTGTCTGCGGCGTCCCATTCCTTCTGGCGTTCCGAGACCAAAGCCCTGGCCTGATCGAGTTTTGCGCCGCGATCGTTGACCATCAACTCGCAGAGCACATCGCCGGCATGGACGCGATCGCCTTTTTCGAAGTGGATTGCCTTGACGATACCGTCCACCTGGGCGCGCGTGTCGACCCAGTGCAGCGCCTGTGTGCGCCCACGCACGGTCAATGTCGCATCGCGGGGGAAAGAGACGAGAGTCGCCACCTGCACGCGGGGAATATCGTTCGTTTTTGCGGCGGCATCGGAAGCCGCCTGCTCCTGCTTGTGGCCACCGAAAACCCCTGTGCCGATGTAGAGAACGACCAGCGCGAAAATAATGATCGCCCAGCGATATCCGGAGTTCATGCGGCGCCAGAAGCCGGGCTGCACCCGGTCCCACCAGGCGCGAAGATTTGCCAGAATCCGTGTCATTGCCCCTTACTCCGCCGCCTGAAGTGTCTGCCCTTGGATTTCTGCGCGGCGCGTGCGCAAGAAATCCAGCATGTTCTCGTACATGGTGCGTCCCAGTTCGTTTGCAAAGCGTTCGCCGGCCCGGAGCGGCTCTGTGGCTTTCTGTTTGAGGTGCGCCAGCTTCGATTCGCTTTGCGCGATGTAACCATCGATCAAAGACTCGACACGCGATTCCGGCAGCAGATCGGAGAACAGCATCGCGAACACGAATGGCGAGCGATGGCGGTCTTCCGGCAAAGGTTTCATCAACGCGGCGACGAACGCCGTACGTCCCGCCGCGGTGACGGAATATACCTTGCGATCGGGCCGCTTCTCCTGTGGTTCTTCACGTACGGAAACCAGGCCTTCGTCCGTCAGGCGGCTCAGTGCGGGGTAGATCGAGCCGAAGCTCGCCTCGACGAAATGCTGAAGGCCGCCGTCTTCAAAGACCTTCTTGATCTCGTACCCGGTCGCGTCCCCTCGGGTGAGTATCCCGAGGCAGATTGTTCGAACGTCCATCAGCCCTAGCTCTATATTGGATCGATATAATTCGGCCCTATATAGGTTGGGTTGAGGGCAGTTCAACAGGGACAGCATATCTCCAACCGCAAGGCAGCCCTGCGCCGATTGCGGGAATTCTGGAATACCAAGGGGCGCTGCTAGATCAGTTCCACCCGGTCGACCTCCACCCCCTTCATACCCTGCCGGGTGGAGTACCGAATCCGCTGGTCGGAGGCCAAACTGGGAATACCGGACCGCCGAAGTGCGCTGGCGTGAAGGTAGACATCACCGCCGCCGGATTCCGGCATGACAAAGCCAAACCCCTTCTGCTCATTGAAAAATTTTACTCTGCCTTCCACCATGGGGCCGGAGGAGCCAGCATCGCGCCGGTCGGATGAGAAACGATCTCCTCCGCCATAGCGCCCCCCGCCACCACCACCAAAGCGATCGCCCCCTCCGAAGCGATCTCCTCCGCCGAACCGGTCACCACCGCCAAAACGGTCGCCGCCGCCAAAACGGTCGCCGCCACCAAACCGATCGCGGCCCCCGAAGCGATCTCCACCGCGGAACCTGTCCCCGCCGCCAAAACCGCCCCCCCGTGGGCGCGGTGCCGGTGCCGCCTCGGCAGTGCTGGTATCGACGCTATGAACGGAAACGACCTGGAGACCGCGCGGCGAGTCCTGAAGATCGCACACTACCGTAGAACCGGGCGGCATGTCGGGTGTCCCAAGGCTCGCCAGGGCTGAGGCGTGGCAAAATGCATCGCCGCCGTTTTCAAGCGTGATGAAGCCGTAGCCTTTGGTGGAGTTGAACCATTTGACGGTGCCCTTCGCCGAAGCCATAGCGAGGGGCTGGGAGCTGTTGCTGTCGAAACTTGCCATATTCCATGCGACCGGCCGGGTGATTCATGAAGGGTGGCCGCCCCCCAGCGTGGACAGCCTACAGGAGACTATCATGCCTTCAGCTTCAGCCAAACCGCAACTCGAAAGACAAACTTGAGAAGCAATCGAATTGATCCCGCGAATCTGGCCGCCGAGGGTTGGTGAGGGGCATGCCTGGACCTTACCTGATCAGGCTACTTTCCATAGCGGTTGCAATCCCCGGCGTGTGCCTTGCGACCCTGTTGATCAGGCGCGAGGTGGCCCCCTTGCGGGTTCGGATGGCTCCGGTCCTCGCAACAAGCGTGCTGCTTGGATTGTGGGCGGCTCTCGTTATGCCGAACCTTCTTCTTCTGGCGATCACAATGGGCCTCGCTTGGGCTCTTCTGGTGCTCGGCAGCATCGATTTGCTGGCTTTCCGGTTGCCCGACGTCCTCACGCTTCCGCTTACGGCTGCGGGGTTGCTGATTGCGGTGAAGCTGCCGGACAACGATCCGGTTGCCCATTTCGCGGGAGCCGTTGTTGGCTTCGCAGCGCTTTATGGAATTGCTGTGGCCTATCGAGGCCTTCGCGGCCGCGAGGGTCTCGGATTGGGCGATGCCAAGCTTGCCGCGGCAGCGGGTGCCTGGTTGGGCTGGCGCCCCTTACCCGCCGTTCTGCTGATTGCAAGTACGGCCGCATTCATTGCGATTGGAATCGGTTTCGCGCGCCGTGGAAGGATCGTTTTAGCGGAAGAAATCGCCTTCGGCGCTCCTCTTTGCCTGGCGTTCTGGATTGTATGGATATTCTCGACCACCGGATTGTACGCGGAAATCGCGTTCTGATCAGTCCAGATAACGATACCAGACTGGATCGAGCGGATTGCCTGTAATCTCCACAATCCCGGAGCGCACGACATCCGCGCCCGCGCGCTTGGCTTCGACCCGCACGGTCAGGGTCCGCCCGATCAAGTAAGGCGGATGCGCTACGATGTCCGATTGGCGCTGGCCCGTCAGTTCTTGCTGGCGGCGGATCACGTCCGGCGAGGTCGGTCCGACTTCGCTTAAAGCTTCAAGGGCGAGAATCTGCGATGTGTTTTCGCTGAACCCCCCGCTTTCACCGAAAAAGACCGTCGCGGCCTGCGCCACTTGCGTATAGGTCGCATCGTCCATGCCCTTTAGCATTCGGAGTTCGCCCAGACTGTGGAAAGCTCCGTTGCGCGGCTTGTAGCCGGAAGAGGCATAATCGCCCTCCTCCGCGCCGTTCATGCGCCGCTCGCTATCGGGATCCAGCCAGTCTTCGTAACTGTCGACCAATTGGGAAAGGCGAGGGCCCGACACCCCCGCTGTGGCGAACAACTGCTTGACCTGATCCTCATTGATGCCATTGATCGGTACCTTGCCACGCTCATCTTCGACGGTCACAGTCAAGGCAACATCGTCGAACTTCAGACTGCGCGGCGTGCCGTCAATAGGCCACTGTTGCCGCTTGTCCTTTGTCCAGAGGCTCTCGGCGACAATGGCGAGGCCCGCGCTGCAGGCCGCGGTGAGTCTGGCGCGCTCGCTCTCTGCCTGAACTTCCGAGATGATGCCGCGGTTCTCGGCAATGGCTTCGAACGCGATATAACTGAAGGCCGCAATCCCCAGGATAGCAGCCAGCATGGCATACCCGCGGTCGCCGCTCATTGCCTGAAATCGGCGCTCGGCAGCGGCGCCGCCGCATGGATTTTTTCGCGCAGCTCGTCGGTAACAGTCTTCACGTCTTCCGCGTTGCGAATAACGCGGGGTGTCAACAGCACAATGAGCTCCGTGCGATCGTGTGTGTTATTGGTCGCGCCGAAAAGGAAGCCCAGAACCGGAATTTGATTCAGGTAGGGGATACCGGTCTTGTTCTGCGTGTTGTTGTCCCGGATCAACCCGCCGAGCGCGATCGTCTGTCCGTCCTTCACCGCAATCGAGCTTGCGATCTTCCGTTCCTGAATGGTTGGGGAGTCGATGCCGGATGTGGTGGTGCTCGAAACATCGCTGACCTCTTGTGAAATATCGAGCAGCACCAGGCCGTTGTCGTTCACGCGCGGGGTGACGTTCAGGATCACGCCCGTATCGACGTAATTCACCTCGTTGGTTACCGAAGTGCCCGTCAGTTCCGATGTCACCTGGGCCTGGAGGACGGGAACATTGTCGCCAACCTGCAGCGCGGCAGAATGATTGTTGATCACCAGAACCTTCGGCGCGGAGAGCACTTTGATCGTCGTGAGATCGGACAGTTCGTTCAGAACAGCCTTGATGTTCTGATTGCCGCTGGAGATGAAGTAGGAGAAACCGGGAAATGCCTGGACCAGGCCGTCCCAGGTCGTCCCTTGAGTCAGCGTTGCTGTGCCGCCGCTGCCGTTCAGCAGCCACTCCACCCCGTATTGCAGCTTGTCGTTCAGGGTCACCTCCGTGATCGCCGCTTCGATCAGCACCTGCAGCGGCAGCACGTCCAGCTGCCGCAGAGCATCCTGGATAAGTCCGTACTGGCGCGGTGTGGAATAGAAGACGAGCGAGTTATTTCCGTCATCCGAGGTGATGCTGATCGGCGATACTTGTCCCGGCAGCAGCAGGGTCTGGGAAACGATCGAGGGCCCTTGCTGTCCCTGTCCATTCGCTTCCCCCGGTTGATTGGCCGACGCCGAGCCCCCGCCCGGTTGATAGCCGCCACCGCCGGGCTGAAAGGTAGAATTCTGCTGCAAACCGGGAGTGCCGGTTGTTCCCGTCCCGCCTTGGAGACCGGTTCCCGATGTGCTGCCGCCATTCTGAAATCCGAAAGTGGGACGATAGCCGGAAACCGAAGTTGCCTGTCCGGTGGCGGTCAAATTTGCTTGGGTATTGGGAGATTGCTGGTTTGGTTGTCCACCAAAAGCGCCCACGAGCACGGTCGCCAAATCCGAAGCTTTACCGTTCTGCACGTGATAAACGTACAGCTTGCGTTCGTTTTCGCCGCCTTCGCGATCGAGAATGGTTACCCATTTCCTTAGCTGCGCGAGGTATCGCGGCTGCGCCGAAATGGCCAGGATCCCGTTCAGCCGTTCGATCGGGATGAGTCGGACCAGCCCAGCGGTCGGAGAGTCCTTCGCGTTCACCATCGCGTCGAGTTCCGGCAGCAGCACGTGCATGTCGGTGCGGGTGGGCACAAGCAGCGCAAAGGACATGCCGCGCATCCAGTCCACGTCGAACTGACGTATCAGTTCGCGGATAGAGCGCCGCTCGCCCGCGGTGCCGGTGATCAGCAGGATGTTGCGTGAGACGTCCGCCGCCGCGATTGCGCCTTCCGGTACCAGCGGGTCGAGCAGCTTCTTCAGTTCGGTCGCGTTCACAAAATGTAGCGGAATCGCTTCGTTGCCGTATCCCGCGGCCGTGCTGGAGAGAAACTGAGGCTGCCGCTTGGCTTTCTCGAGGGCAACCACAGTGTAGACGTCGCCCTGCTTCTCCAAAGCAAGCTTGGCTGCCCGCAACGACTCCTCGAAAATGGGCAAGACATCGCTGCGCGAAACCGGTTCGGCGGTTTCCACCGTGACAGTGCCCTGCACCTGCGGATCGACGGCGTAGTTCAGGCCCAGAATGTCGCCGAGAATGGCCTTGGCCACTTCATGCACATCGGCGTTCGGGAAATTGAGGGTGACGTCGTTTGCCTGATTTGCTCCGCGCACCATCGTTCGCGGTCCGGCGGTGAATTGCTGCGTACCTGGATAGACCCGGGAAGCGGGCGGGTTGACTACCGGCGGGGCCTGAGGCGCGATCGGCTGCGGATTCTGGGCAAGCGCCACGCTTGCGAGGAACAGCGATGCGGCTGTCAGGCAAAAGAAGCGGATCATTGGCTTAGTTGTCATCGTCGTCATCGCTGCTGCTGTTGCTGGAACTGTCGTCGTCATCATCGTCGTCGCTGCTCTTCTTGGCGGCCGACGTTGCGAGTTGCGGGTTGATCCCGTGACTGGGCGCTGCTGCGCTCACTGGAAGGCTGCGCCGCTCGCCATCGCGGTCGAAGACGAGCTGGACGCGATCGATGGAAACGACACGCCAGCCCTGCAGAATGGCATCCGGCTTTACGCGAAAGACACGCCCGGTCGCATCCCGCACCAGAGCGGCCGACACGTTGCCGGCCACCGCCGTGCCAAGCACCTCATACCCGTTCAGCGTGCCGGCCGTCTGGGCTTGCAGCAGCACCGGTGCCCGGTCCGGTGCGAAGATCGGCCGCGCCAGCACGGCGGGATAATTCCGGACGCCTGGCGCTGCGGGCTCCGCGGCGCGCCGCGCGGCCAGAGGCGAATCCTCGGGCAGTTCGACTTGCGACGGCATGGCGATCTGCAAACCCGCGGCAATCAATAGCAACACCGTCGCCAGCGCCGGAAGGAGTTCCGGGCTACGCCGGCTGGCCAATCCGGACGGGAGCCGAAACCTCGATCCGGACATCCATCGGGGCAGCGTGCCCAGTCTTAGATGCGCGGTCGGCAGCGACCGAAAGGTATCCAACAACGACATAGGGTGCCTCGCTTTCGAGCCGCGCCAGGGTCTTATAGAGTTGAGCGATCGTAAGCTGCAGGTCGGCCCGAACCTTGACCCAGCCTTCTGGCGCATCGCCCTGAATTTCGGAAATCGTCTGCACCACGCCGCCTTCTTCATTCATCATGCGGTTGATGCGCTGTTTGAGAAGTTCCGCCGCAAGCGGCTCGGTCGGAGCCACCATGGCATATTGCGCAGCGCTGGCCTTCTGCTCGACCGATTGCGTGCGCCACACCGAAATTCCAGCGAGCACGCGCTGGTTGCGGACATAGGTTTCCCGCAAATCGCCGCGCTCGATTGCGCGCGCTGTCATTCCGCCGAGCAGCGGCAGGATGGCGCCGAGCACCACAATGGCGGCGAGCACAAAGAGAATGCCAAGGGCAATCAACCGGCGCTCGCGCTGTGCAAGGGGTCTCATCGCGCGCGCTCCGCTTCACGATCGGCCGCGAGTTCAAAATTTCCGCTCCCTGCCATAGCCGCGCGCGGGTCGGAGGTGAGGGACCGCGCGTTGCGCAGAACCGGAGAGGATTCCAGCGACGCCAGGAGATTAGGCGCGTCCTTGCGGAACCCTCGGATGCGCACCGTTTTGCCGTTCCATTCGAAACGCTCGACCCATGTGCCGTCTGGCATCGCCTGGGTCACGGCTTCAAGGACCGGTAAGGGGGCATCCTGTTTCATTTGCTTGAGCAAACTGGCGCGCCGAGCTGCCTCCTTTTGCACCTTATCGCGCAGCCGCATCGCCACGGTGACCGGGGCCTGCTGCGATTCCACCGCTTCGCGCAGCTGCGCGGTGGTGCTGGAGTCGCGGTAATTCAGCATGAACAGGTTGAAAGCCATCAGAACGCCAGCGGCGGCCCACCAGTAGGTCGAGCGCTGGCGCGCTCCCGTTCCGCCTTCCATGTCGCGCATGGCGGTCAGGAAGTTGAGGCTCGCGCCCTCGCCGGAGGCGGAGGCAACGCCTACCGCTGCGGGTTCGAAACCGAAACTCCTCGCGCGCTCCAGCACCCGAATTGCGATGCTGCGCGGCACCACGCCGAGCAGGAGTCTTTGCCGGCCATTTGCGTCGTCCCGCGCCGTCACTTCGGTGTCGAAGAGCACCTGTTCGGACCGGAAGGGTGTCAGCCGGTCGATATCGAGCGCAACCATCCGCTTGAGATCGCTGGTGGGGAGGATGGGCAGCTCGATCTCTCGGATCAGCACCTGATCCTGAGGGAGTGCCACTTTCACGGGGCCGCGCGGCTTTTCGGAAAGCCGCTCGCCCGTCTCCGTCTTGCGATAAACAACGCCGCCATCGCTCAACTCGGCAACGGCGAAACTGCGCCGCAACAGGCGGTCGCGCCAGCGCGGCGGCACCATGCCCATCAGCTCGTCCACCCACCAGCGAAAGCCGTGCAGCAGCCACTGGAAAATGGCCTCGTGATCGGTGTTGAGCAGATCCTTAAAGTTCACAGCCAGCTCACGTTTGCGGGCGCACGACTGCGCGGCCGCGGCATGATTTTGTCGTCACCATCAGCACGCACATCGAATCCACGGTCGCGAACGGCCTGACGAGCAGTTCCGGCCAGACGCGCGGATCTTGCGGCGCGAAATGAACCCGAATGCGGATCAGTTGCGGCGGCCCAGGCCGCTGCTGCCACACGTACCGCCATTGAGGCTGGTTATCGGGCGGGGCGACACCGAAATAGGCAATATCGATCCCCTGCACATTATGCAACAGCACCAGGTTTTCGCTTGGGGTATTCGGATCCGCGGCCGTGTCAAAGCCGGAAGACAGAACCAGGTCGCCGTTTGGGGCGACCGCCAGCAGGTATCGCCGGGTTTCCCCCGGCGCCTGCACGTCGCGGGGCGTGGCCAGAAACACAAACTTGTCGCTGGTGCCGTCCATGTCGGCGTACGAGGGGATCTTGTCATAACGGGTGGCTGGAAAGATGTGCTCCAGCCGATTGCGAAGCACGAGCTGCGCCCCGGCGATGATGTCTCCCATGTTGTTCGAGGCATCGAGGTGATCCCAGACGCGCTGGGCCACGCCAAGTCCTGACAGCATGACCGCACTCGTCAATCCGACGATGACGAGCGTCGCGAGCATCTCGACAAGTGCGTAGCCTCCCTCACGCCGCATGATTCAGCTTGCCTTTCCCAGAGCCAGCGTGGTGATCGAGGTGAGCGGCGCGCCCTTTGCATTGCGTACCGATGCCGTCACCCGCCAGACTTGGCCCGCATTGCTGGCCGGCAGATTGGCGCTATAGGGCTCGATCGTAACCCGCCATGGCAGTCCCAACTCCACCCCGCTCGTGATGCCGGGCTGAACAGGGATGATCGGGCCCACTGCGGCGAGTTCCGACTGCGCGATCAAAGTCGCGAAGCGCCTCTCTTCCGCCATTCGGTTGCGCGCAGCGCTGTCGGTGATCGCCCGATACATGGTGCCCAGGGTAAGCGCCACGATCGCTGAACCGATCAGCGCCTCGACCAGCGCGGAGCCCCGCTCGCCACGCATTATCGTCCGCCCGCCTTGATTGCGCCCGTCGTGGTGTCGATGGCGATCGGGATTCGGCGCGCGCCCGCTGCGATCGATATACTGGCCGGGATCAGAGAGCCATCCGGGAGAAACGAAACGGGCGCCGACATGCTCAGAACGGTCGCTTCCGGAAGGTGACGTGTGCCGCCGATCCAGTCGTAACCGCGCCCGCCTGGCAGCGGCTTTACCGTCACGGGACTGCCAGTACGCAGCGCAGTCGCGCGTGCGACCCGAAGATCCGCCTGCAGCACCGCAGCAGACTGGCGCAACGACAGCAGATCAAGCGAAGCGCCGATGTTCGGCGCCATCAGGCCTGCGATCAGTGCCATGATGGCGATGACCACCAACGCCTCCAGCAGCGTCACGCCGGCTTCCGGATTACCAGCTGCCGACATCCGCGGCCTCGCCGGTGCCGCCCGGCTGCTTGTCCGAACCCAGACTGAACACGTCCACCTCTCCATGCTGTCCCGGCACATGGTATTGGTACGGTTCGCCCCATGGGTCCATCAGGGCGCTATCCTTCTTGAGATATGGACCATTCCAGCCATTCGCGGTCGGGGGTGCTACGACCAGCGATTTGAGACCTTCCTGCGGGTTTGGATACCGGCCGACATCGAGGCGGTAGAGCTCCAGCGCCGCGACGACATTTTGAATCTGCACTTTTGCCGTTTGCGTTCGCGACGTGCCGAGATACTTGATCACCTGCGGCGCAATGATGGCCGCCAGCAATCCAAGGATCGCGAGCACGACAAGCAGCTCGAGGAGCGTAAAGCCGGCGTCGCCCTGCCGGCGGGGGGTCAGTTGTTTGATCATCATGGTCCCAGCGCCAAATCGTTAAAGCCCAAAATCGCAGACATGATCGAAGCGATTACCGTCGCCACGACCCCGCCCATCAGGACGGTGATCGCAGGTGTCATGAATGAAATCATTCGCTGAATGGCCGTGCGCACGTCGCGGTCCAGCACGTCGGCCAGCCGATTGAGCATGAGTCCCAGCTGGGCCGTCTCCTCGCCCGTGCGCAGGAAGCTCAGCGCCATCGGTGGAAACAGGCCGGTTGCTGCGAGCGGGGCGGAAAGTCCGCCGCCCTGCTTCAGTCCGCGGGAAACCTTGTCGATGGCTTCCGACATATGAACGTTTGCAATCGAGCGCTGGGCGATGCCGAGCGCGGTCGGCAGGGCAACGCCGCCATCCAGCAGGCTGCCCAGCGTACGCGCGAAGCGTGCCGTTTCTGCATTGCGGATGACCGTGCCCAGCGCCGGTACTTCAAGCAGGCGGCGGTGAAACGCGCGTCGAACATGCGGCCGCTTAAGCCAGCGGTAAAGCATGGCAATTCCGATTCCGAGCACCAGAAGTCCCAGCAAGCCATACGAGCGCACCACATGGCTCGCACCGAGGATGATCTTTGTCATTGTCGGCAGCTTGGCGCCCGCATCGGAGAACAGATCCTCGAATTGCGGCACCACAAACAGCAGCATGACCAGAATCACGCCGGTGGCGACTGTCAGCAGCAACGCCGGATAAATCAGCGAAGAGACAATGGTCTGACGCAGGGCTTCCGCCCGATCGAGGGTTTCTGCCAGACGGCCAAGGCTCTCATCCAGCTTGCCGCTGGCTTCGCCGGCTTCCGCCATCGCCGAAGCCATCGGCGGAAAGGCGCCATCCGAGTCCATCATGGCGCGTGACAAGGCCGTGCCATGACGGACCTTGTCACGTAGCTTGGCAAAAACGCCTTTCAGCGCCGGCGGCCGGGTGATGTTCTCGACGCATACCTGGAGCGCGCGGTCGAGCGACAAACCGGCATTCAACAGCACCGCGAGCTCGCCCAGCGCATTGGCGATGCCACGGCGCATGGCGGTATTGGTGCGGACTTTCGTTTCCTTGGCGGCGGCTTTTCCCGCGGTCTCGACCGCTTCGATGGGCATGAGCCCAAGCCGCTTCAGCCGCTCCAGCGCTTCGGCCCGGGAGTTGCCTTCCAGCATGCCGGTGCGCAGCTGTCCTGTGGCCGTGGCCGCCCGATATTTGTAGGTCGCCATCCGTTAGACTTCGCGCGTGGCGCGAAGCACCTCTTCAATGGTGGTAAGGCCCGCCTGTGCTTTGGCCAGGCCGTCGCTAAACATCGTACGCATACCGCGCGTAACGGCGGTACGCTGGATTTCGCGCGCTTCCGCCCGGGAGAGGACCAGACGCGTGATCTCGTCATTGATCGGGAGAAGCTCGGTGACGCAGAGGCGGCCCCTAAAACCCGTGCGATCGCATGCGTCGCAGCCCGTCGGGCGAAACAGCCGCTCAATGGAGCGGCCCGCCAAATCGGCCGACCAGACGCGCAAGGCGGCCTCGGATGGGGCGTACTCTTCGCGGCAGTGCGGGCACAATCGCCGCACCAGCCGCTGAGCCAGCACCGCATTCAACGTCGAAGTGATGAGGAAGGGTTCCACCCCCATGTCGAGAAGGCGCGTGACCGTGCTGGCCGCATCGTTGGTGTGCAGTGTTGAAAGAATGGTGTGGCCGGTGAGCGCCGACTGCACCGCCACTTCGGCCGTTTCCAGATCGCGGATTTCGCCCACCATCATCACATCCGGATCCTGGCGCAGGAACGATCGGAGCGCGGCCGCGAACGTAAGCCCGATCTGGGGTTTCACCTGCGTCTGGTTGATGCCGGCCAAACGGTATTCGATCGGGTCTTCGATAGTGAGGATCTTGCGGTCGGGCGAGTTAAGCACCGCGAGGGAGGCGTAAAGCGTGGTGGTCTTGCCGCTTCCGGTTGGGCCGGTCACGAGCACGATGCCGTGCGGCTGCCGGATGGCGTGCAGATAGTCTTCAAGCACATCCTCGTCGAACCCGAGCGCCTTGAAGTCCAGCGACAGCTTGGAACGATCGAGGATGCGCAGCACCACCGTCTCGCCATGGATGGTAGGAGAGGTCGCGACGCGGAGATCGATCTCATGCCCGCGCACCGCGATGCGAAGCCGGCCGTCCTGGGGAAGACGCCGCTCCGCAATATCGAGGCCGCTCATCACCTTGATGCGGGAAACCAATGCCGATTTCAGGTGCACGGGCAGGGTTTCAATCTCTTTGAGCGCGCCATCGACGCGAAAGCGCACCTTCACGGCGTCGTCGGTGGGTTCGATGTGAATGTCGGATGCGCGCGATTCCGAAGCGCGGGTGATAAGCCCGTTGACCAGGCGAACGACCGGCGCATCGCTCGCGAGATCCTTCAGGCGCTCGACGTCGGCCTCGTCCGCTTCGCTGGAATCCTCTGCGTCGCCGTGCTGCTCGCTGGCGTAGAGACGCTCAAGCGCGGCTTCGACATCGCTGGTGCGCCCGACCGACGGGACCACTTGACGTTCCGTGGCGAATTCCAGCGCCTGGAGAGGGTAGGGATCGAGCGGATCGGTCAAGGCGACCCGGATCTCCGAATCGGTAGCGGCCAGCGGCACGGCCTTCACATCGCGCAAGAATCGCGGGGAGATCAGGTCGGCCGCCACGGGCTCCTGCGGAAAATCATCGGTGGTGGCCACTGGATAGCCCGTGAGATCGGCGATGGTCTGGGCAAGAACCTGCTCGGAGACCAAGCCCAACCGGGTAAGAACCGCGTCCAGCCGCTCACCCGTTTCCTCCTGCACAAGCTTGGCGCGCGCGAAGGTCTCAGGTGCCACAAGGCCCCGATCGAGGACGAGTTGATCCAGTCTGGGTTGCGTATCCATGTTGAGATCAGGCCCGGCACCACCGTTTAGTGCCATTTGGCACTTTATGCAGTGAGCTTAAGTCGGGAAGATTGCCCTTATCTGTCTGTCACATTAACATAACATTACAAGCCATGAGAAAACAAAGGGGCCGCAGCTGAGCCGCGGCCCCCCAGAAGTCAGCTTCCGTGTGGCGTCAGTTCACCGTGATATTGGTCGGCGCGGAAGCGATGCCGTTCACAACCACCTGGATCGTGCTGGCACCCGTAGCACAGCTATTCGGCACGTCGAACTTGGTCGAACCCGGCTGTCCTGGCGCGGAGAGACCCATGCTCGAGTGATCGTGCGTCTTGGCATAACAGACGTTCTTGTTACCAGTGTTGGTGATACGCACCAGCGGGTAGTTGGTGGACGACTGGGCGTCATCGCCGTAGTAGCCGCCGAAGGTGAACCCGTTGAATTGGGTTCCCTGCACCACATTGTTGGTGCTGCCGCGAGTGACCGAGGCCGGGGCGCTGGTGATCGTCGGCAGCCAGGCGGCATTTGGGCCGCCATGGGGCTTATAGATCTCGATATCGCCCACGTCGCTCGGCCAGAACACTTCGCCGCTCGGCAGCACAAGCATGCGCCCTTCATAGGAGGACTGGTTGGGTGCGCTGGCAGGCTCGTTC
>Ga0157372_10004185_pt1 | contig 15443 bp, 7 predicted proteins | sample C55metaG_FD_115307 | JGI IMG/M metagenome (GOLD analysis project Ga0157372, IMG submission 115307) | Corn rhizosphere microbial communities from Kellogg Biological Station, Michigan, USA - C5-5 metaG | ecosystem: Host-associated > Plants > Roots > Rhizosphere > Soil | place: USA: Michigan... | reverse complement strand
GGTTTCAGGCGCAGTTTCGAGCACGCGGGTAAGGCGGTCGACCGCGGTTACAGCGTTCTGGTCTTTCCGGAAGGATACCGCTCCGCCGACGGTACTCCGCAACCGTTCAAAGGCGGCGCCGGTCTTTTGTGGAAGGATCTGGCTATCCCCGCCTTACCCGTTCGGCTCGGGGGCTTGGGCGAGATCAAAGCGCAGCACAGCAGATGGTTTCGAACGGGAAATATTTCGGTCTCCGTTAACGAAATTCTTCCTGTGGATCTATCACAAACCCCAAGCGCCTCAACAGAACGTTTGCGGAGCGGCGTTTTTGGTTAGCTTCAGTAGACGGGCAAATCCGAAGGCATGCAAGCTGATGGGAACATAGAGCCCGAGACGAGAATCGAACGAGCAACCAACAGCTTGGAAGATTGCACCTACATTGAAAAACAGAGGCGTCTAAGGCGCTGAAATCCGACTATTACGTTTCAAAGAGTTACACGGTTGTTTCCGATTTTCGTAGTAACGGCGTAATCGGCGTACAACGATTCCCTTCCCTTTCCTCCTTTCGGCCTGCCCATGAACCGGCTGCTATTTGCAGCCTTTTTGTCTCAGTGCGTATCAGTTCCTGCTCCAAGTCACTGGGCATCCTCAAATCCACCGGCCCACCGGCCGACGAGTGGATGATTCCCGATTGTGTTGTTGCCAATGAAGCCGGTCATCGACCCATCTGCTGCGATTTGCACTACCAGAACACCCGATTGAATGAGTACCGCTGTCTCTCCATCGTCCCGACCAGGTTCCCACATATGGCGAGTCCTGCGGGGCCGCAAAACTGTAGAGTGCACCCATCAAAACCGCCGCCAAGCCCAGATAGCGGATATGGCGGGAAACCATAACAGTTTCGGATGCAGCGACACTACTCGCTAGGAGTCATGGCACGGGAAGTTGAAGCAAGGCAGTAAAGATGGCAAGTTCCTCAGCTGACGTGGACGCAGGGGCGATGCCTGGCGTCGGGGACGGCCCGGCGTAGGACTTCGTGGGTTAGAGGCGCAGTGTCGCCTTGCCCGAGAAATAGGAACCGAAAAAGATTACCGATGGGATTTCCTTCCGTCCATCCGAAGTAGACGTGAGGCACCCGACCGGTTTTCTTTTCGAGAAAAATGAGCATGGCGGCAACCGCGTTTGCGACGACGGGACTTCGCGCGCGCAGAACAGAATACGCACCGATTCGTTCGCCGCTCACGCACAGGCAATCTGAAAATTCAGAAGCATCTCCGCGTTCTAACTCAAAAAAGTAAACACGCTCGTTCGGATCGAGGCCGTGACTATTGCGAAGTCTGCGATCTGCTGCAGCGAGGTCCTCCTCCGTGTCGTAGTGTGGCTTGCGGGCGACGAGACGAATGATCTGATCTTCATCCTGCGCGATTAAGGCTTCGGCCGAGGGTTCTAGTTCGACCGAGGTGATGCGCAATTCAGTGGATCGAACGGCGCGAGAAATAAGGGACGTGGTGATGATCGTCAGAATGAAAATGCAAGAAATCTTCAGGCCCTCGGGGCGCTCATAAATATTCAAGACGGTTGTGTACCCGAAGGCGAGTGCTATGAGGAGGAAAGGCCAACGTAGGTGGTTGCGCCAAACCGCTAGCGTCACTGCGATGGACGCTGAAGTGATCAAGACCAGAACGCCAGTGGCATACGCGCCACCCTGCGCGTCGACGTTTGCATGAAACAGCAGAGTCACGGTAAAGGAAATTCCGGCAAAGACAAGCACCAGCGGCCGCGACGCGCGGGCCCACTCCGGCGCCATTCCCAAGCGAGGCAAGTAACGAGGGACGAGGTTTAGAAGGCCGGCCATGGCGGAGGCGCCAGCGAAAGCGAGAATCAGGATTGTGCTGAAGTCGTAGAGAGTGCCGAATCCGTTACCCAAGTACTTGTGACTTAAATACGCGAGAGCACGGCTATTCGCTTCGCCGCCTTCTTTGAATTTCGAGGGCTCAATTAGGAGGGTGGTTGCGAAACTTGTCGCTAACAGGAAAATGCTCATGATAACGGCCGCCGTGACCAGAAGCTTTCTAGCGTTGCGGATTCGCTCGTTCTCGTCGACTGCGGAAATCAAAGGCATAACCGCGACGCCCGTTTCAAAGCCGGAGAGGCCGAGAGCCAACTTCGGAAATAAGACGAGCGATACCCCGACCATTACCCATGGACTCCCTTGATGGTTCAGCACCAGAGTCTCTCGCCAGAGATGAACCAGGTGGGGATGACGGAAGACCTGCCAGATTGCAACAATCGTAGTGACGGCGTTTAGGCCGAGGTAGAGCGCGACCAGGAAAGTTGCAATCCCGATGGCTTCCTTGAAACCTTTGAGGAAAATTATGCCCAGGAAGGAGAGAAGAATGAGAGTTACGCCCATCTGGCTTTTTAGCGAAGCGGGAACGAAGGGATTCTGATTGAAGTGCGCCGAAGCGTCCGCCGCGGACAGAGTCATGGTGATGATGAAATCCGTTGTGGCGAATCCTAGCAAGACAAGAACAAAGACTTTACCGCCCCATTCGGGAAATAACCTTTCGAGCATGGCGATGCTGCCCTGGCCATTGGGACTGGCCGCTGCAACCCGCTTGTATACGGGCAATGCGCCAAGCAGAGTAACAATAACGAGAATCAATGTGGCGATCGGCGAGAGCCATCCGGCAGCAAGAAACGCGATTCCGGGCTGGTAGCCGAGAGTCGAGAAGTAGTCTACCCCCGTCAAGCACATGACTCGCCACCAAGGATGATGTCGCTCTGGTTCGCCACCGATTCCCTTCGGAATCCGGAGGTCGGCTAAAAGCCAATCAGAAATGTTCACTTGGTTTGCGTGCGCGTGCGCAACCGCCGCGCCGATCCTCTGGAGGGTTGACGCCATTTGCCCGGCGGTGTTTCGAGTTTACAATTCGGCGGGGAACTGCGTCTTATGTGAGCAGTTATCGTCGGAGAGCAGTTTAGGAACGTTGAATGGCACTGGTCTGGCCTATATCCGAGCCCGTACCGGTTACCGGATCCGGCAAGCACTTTCCAATAACGTCATTGTAGGCCTAGAAATAGGGAACTCTAGCGGGGTGGCAAGCTGACCTGTGCCAGTCGGGACTGCGCCTCGGGTTCATAAGTCCTCGAATGCGCATTGAACAGTTACGGCATCAGGAAGTTCGCTTGGCGGGTGGGTTGATCTCGGGCGGATTACCCAGCCTGGCGGCGAAGGGTGGAGCCAAAAACATCGACTTGTCAGTAGAGTCGGCAAACCGCTAAAAGTACTTTCCATCAGGAGCCCATGCGACAGGGCGATAGCCTTCGCAGATTCGGCGCGGGGATGCCTCCTGCTGTTGGCACCGCCACGATAGCACCGATCAGATCATCTGAGGCAGGCAGACTCACGGCGACCCTACTTGGCGCCTGCTTAACGAGAACGATAGTCGAGCGGATATGAGGACATCCGGTGTTGTTCGTACCGATGATGTCGAGGGATATTTGGCCATTCCTCTGCGAGCCGAGCCATGGCCCCAGTCGCCGATGACCTTTCCGATCACGAGCGCCTTGTACGCCGCTTTACCCTTTCATACGATTCCTCGCGCAAGGTGCGGGTAACGGCTGGAGGACATGTGCGACGATAACAGCTTGGCACCACGGCTTTCTGTCGTGCTACTGGTTTGTTTTTTGATCCCAGTAGCATCGGCGCCTATGTCGAATGCGCCCAGCCTTAAGATAAAAGTAGACCAAGCCGGTTACGCTAGCGGCGCGACGAAGGTCGCTTTCCTCGTACAGCCCGTCGCAGGCCAAACTGCGCGCTTTATACTCAGACGGCAAGAGGATGGCAAGGCAGTTCTTGAAGGATCCTGGACCCCTCCGGTTCTTGACCCTGATTCCGGCGATCTAGTCCAAACTGCAGACTTCAGTGGTTGGAATAACCCCGGCGATTACTATTTGGACGTTCGTGGCGTCGGGAGAAGCTTGCCGTTTCGCATTGCGGCGGATGTTTATCAACGTGCTTACTATCTGACGGCTCGTAGTTTCTACGGACAGCGGTGTGGGACAGCCGTGAGTTTAGGCCCGGAATTCCCGGGCTATCACCACGATGCGTGTCACAGAGTAGGTGCGTTTGACCCATCCAGTGGCCGCGATGGCAGCAACATCCCCAGTAAGGGCTGGCACGACGCGGGTGACTATGGCCGGTATATCGTGAACTCTGGCATCGCGACGGCCACCCTATTATGGGCTTTCGAATTGTGGGCCAAGGGCGGCATTCAGGATGTCAGTCTGCACTTGCCGGAGTCAGGCAATGGGACGCCTGACCTTCTGAACGAGATTCGCTGGAATCTCGATTGGATGTTGGCGATGCAGGATGCGGACGGCGGGGTCTGGCACAAACAGACTAGCGCGCATTTTTGCGGGTTCATTTCGCCGGACAAAGACGACCTTCCCAGCCTAGTGATCGGAGCCGGCAAAAGTCCATTTAAGACATCGTGCGCTACGGGCGACTTTGCAGCGGTAATGGCGATTGCGGCGCGCGTATTTCCGCGCTATGACCGCGACTATGCCAATCGTTGCCTCGTTGCCGCCAGAAAGGCATGGCAGTGGCTAGACACAAATGAACAAGTCTTTTTCCGCAACCCAACCGGGATCACCACTGGCGAGTATGGAGATGTGCGGTGCAGTGATGAGCAATTGTGGGCCGCGGCCGAACTTGCCCGTACGACCGGAGAACTTCCTTTCGATTCGTACTTCATCAAGCACTATAAAGAATTTCTCGATGGGATTTCAGCGGATGAGCCGCCCAGCAATTCCGATATGAGCGCCTTCGCGCTTTGGACATATGCGCTCAGTGGAGGAAGAAATGAAGCGGCGGTTCAAGAGATAAAATTGCGTTCCATCGCCGCGGCGCTCTCCATAGCTAAACGAGCCGAGAGCCACGGCTACCGCATCAGTATGACTACCAAGAACTACGTCTGGGGTTCAAATGGAGTGGCGGCGAATTACAGTTTGCAGTTACTAATCGCTAATCGCTTTCAACGAGATCGGCGATTTGTCGAGGCGGCCGCGGACAACGTGCACTATCTGCTTGGACGAAATCCCTTTTCGCTGTCGTACGTAACGCAACTTGGCTCAAACCCGGTGCGGCACATCCACCATCGTCCGAGCGCCGCGGCGAATCTTAGTGCGCCCTGGCCGGGCCTTCTGAGCGGCGGCCCGAATGCGAAACGCGACGATCCGGAAATGCAGAAACTCTTACCCGCGACCACACCGCCGGCACGAATGTTTCTCGATCTACAGAACTCTTACGGTTCGAACGAAGTTGCGATTAACTGGAACGCGGCGTTAGTGTTCGCCTTAGCCGGATTGCTTTCGGATTAAACTTTTAATACATCAAGTAAGGCTGTTGCCCACGCCAATCCGGTACTGAAGGTAAAGCATTATCAAAGCTTAGCGGCCGCTCTTCGAAGGTGTACTTGGCGAAGAGACCGGCAGAAGACGCCGTGTAATTACGAGCGTTACTGACGCTAGCGAAGCCACCTAGTATCCAATGCGGCGCTAGCTGGTAGTTCAGCCGCGCGTCGAAATCGAAGTTTGCGCCAGTGCTGACAAGCCCCTGATATCGAAATCCGGTCTTAGCCTGCAAGGCGGAATCCGCAGGATAAAAATCGGATTCGTCTTCGACGAAATGTTGAGCGCCCAAGCTGCCATTGATCGAGTATTGAAGGCGATGGCCATATACACCAGTCCATCGGACCGGAACACTAAATAAGAAATATTGCTGCGGGCTGAAGTAGCCGCCCTGACCCAATGTGAAGTAGCGCAGGTTCCGCTCGTAGTGCATGGCCGAGAAATTCATCCCGATAGTCAAGTTGCCCGCCGGGAGTGTTGCCGCCGTCCACCAAATGCCAAGATTTCCATTCACTCCGGTATTACGAGCCACACTGCGGCCCTCCACGGCCTGATAGCCGCCGTTGGCGTATACGCCCGAATGAGCATCGCCCCAACGTCCCTGTAAAGACGCCGTGTTGGCCATAACACCGCCCCAGACCTGACCAGACTGCGGGTCGCGCGCGCCCGCATATGCAAGGATGGTGTCCTTAATGCTGTCGCGTTCCAAGAGGATCGTGATCGGACCTCCCTTGGGCTGCACGCGCAGACCTCCAATCCAGTTGTGAGTCAAAAATCCCTGCGGAGTAGTGCCGAGGCGAACACCAAACGATTGGGATGACAATTGCGCCTCCGCGGCAACGCCGCTCGCTGCTTGAGGACCAAACGAGGCTGCCGTCGCCTGTCTCCCGAACAACGAAACGCCGGAACCACTACCTGTGCCGCCCGACAAATACGTTGGTTGTAGCAGCAAGGATAAGCGTAAAGAATCGGTGAGCATTCGGCTAGCGTCAAATTGAGACTGTTCAATCAATAAGCGGCTGAACCCGGACTCCCCGCCCCGGTTCCAAATAGACATTCTCGAACCCAGATAGGGGCTATTCCGACTTTCGAGCGCGGCGATCTTATCCTCGAGGGAATCAACCGGAGCAGGCGCAACCGGAGCCGCCTTTGCTAAATAGCTGGAGTGAAGGGCAGGTTGGAGGCTAACCGCTTCGAGCGATGGATTAAGACGCACGAAATCCTCATGGGGCAATGCGTCGCCGTTGTGAAAGCTTGACAAATGCAACTCGGGCGCGCTCGCGTTAGATGTAGATGAGAGTGCAAGGCGCCCGCCTGATTTGGCGTCCGTTTCGGTTGAAAGCGATCCTCTGGAATCAGAGCCAACGAGTAGCGACTGCAATGATGGCTGGGTTGTATCCTGGCTCGCAGCTGGCTGATATTTAGGCTCCGACTGTTTTTGGTTCAAAGCCTCTTTCCAATAGGCTTCCGCTTTCTTCAGATCGCCGTGCGCTCGGGCACCTTCGCCTGCTAGTTCGAGGAGTTTCGGGTTGGTCGGCCACTGAATGAGTGCACGATCAATCCAAGCATCGGCGTACTGACGATTGCGTTCGGCTAACGCCGCGCCTATTGCGCCGGCATAATCGTCAGCTTGCGCATCGATAAGACCCCAATTGGCATAGACGTTCAAGGCAGACCTGGTTTTTCCGGACGCGAGGAGAGCCCCTGACAGTCCACGCTTCAGATCAACACTGTCCGGGAACATGCCAATGCCTTGCTCGAGAAGGCCTAACGCACGCGCTTCGTTACCGCTTTGACGGGCGGTCTGAGCAGAACGAAGAATCCAGGTAGTCCAGAGATTTGTGACTTCCTTACGTTGGTCGTCATTCAGATCCGTCCGTGTTCTCAATCCGTCAAGAACGGCATAGAGACGTCCACTTTCTCGCGGCATACTCAATAGAAGCCAGCCGAGTTGAAGGCGCTGCGGCAGACTATCGGGCGAGCCAGTCGAACCGCCTCGGTTTATGTATGCCTCAAGCATTTTCGCACCGAATTCAGGATCTCCAGCGGCACCATGAGCACGAGCCAAAAGCGAGACCATATCTCCTGCACCGCTCAAGCTGGCGGCAACCGATAGCGGAATCCGGGCGGCGACAGAGATGATTTCGTTCTGATGGCCCCCTGTCTGAAGTATCAGAAGATAGGTCCGCCAGGCCTCCACGTCATTTGGATGCTCCTCGGTAACACCGGCAACCAGGGTCTCGGCCTCCGATCCCCGCCCTTGTTTTGCAAGCAGCCGAGCAAGGTGCAGTTTAGTAGCGATTCGACTCTCTTCGCTTGCCGTCGCGCCTGTCATTGCTATTGAGCGTTCCAATAGCATACGCGCACCGTCCAGGTCTCCACTCGCCTCCGCTAGGGAGGCTAACGTATCTAAAAATGCTGGATGCGTCATCGCGATCTTCTGCGCCTTGGCCGGCATTAGAGTATACACGCGCTCAGCCTCCTGTGGCCTCCCTGAGGCCAGAAGCGCCGGAAGCAGTACTTCCCATGCACCTGGCTTGTCGCCGGCCGTTTCAACAGCCTTGCGTGCGAAAACCAGAGCTTTTGCGGGATCATGCAAGTGGAGCGCTAGTCCGGCCAGTTGCATCTGGTCTTCGGCTGTCAAGTTGTCGGCTTCTTCGGTAGTGACTTGACGATAGATCTCACGTGCGCGCGAGTCGCTTCCCGCGTCCGCGTATGCCGAGGCTCGCAAGACCTTCCAGCGAACGTTGTGGTCAAGTGTGGCAGCGAAGGGCTCTGGTACCGATTGCATGATGGCTAGGGCAGATTTGCCTCCCTCGACATCTAGCTTGGCGGATACGAGGGCACACCAGGAAGATTCGTCAAACGGTTTCACCCGGACTGCCTTCGAAAGGTACACGATTGCTTTCGCGGGGGATCCGGCGGCAAGTAACGCACCACCTAACGCACGCAGCATTTCGCCGTCGTTAGGTCGGATCTCGCCGGCCTTTTCATAACGAGTAACTGCTTGGGTCCAATTTCCGTCGTCGGCTAACTTGGCGCCCTGACGCATAGCTTGCCAAAATTTGGCCGAATTGAGTGAATTTTGAACTGTGACGTCCTGCTTAGGGCCGTTGAGGGCGGCTTCGAACTGCCGGACGGCGTCGTCAAAATCGCCGGTTTTCAGACGGACGAAGCCAAGGCCGGCGTGTGCCCGTTCGCTACCGGCATTCCGGGCAAGTGCCGCATTAAACTGTTGCTCTGCCTCGCTTAAACTACCGTTTTTTAGCGCTTGGTAGCCGAGTCGTTCTTCACGCGAGTCCGAACTGCCGGGATCCGTCCTGGCGTTCTGGGTTTGCAGTACGGCGCTCGCGGCCAGAAGTTCAGAGTCGCTGTAGCGGCTTAGATATGTCTTCAAGGCTGTTAAATAAGCAGGATTTCTCTTCTCCCAAATCAGAGCTTGCCGCCAAGCTTCACGAGCCTTGGAAGCTACGCCAACGGAGCCAGAAATGGAAGAGAGAAGAGCGATGCCCGCCTGTCGGCTGGCAGGCCGATAGGTCATGAGCTTGCCTGCCGCTATTTGATAAGCAGGGACCTCCGGGTAGGCTGCGGCAAGCTTATTTAAAGCACTGACGGCGGGTTCAAACCCGGTAGCGGTGTTGGCCAAAGTTTCGTAATAGGCAACTGCCCAACCACCCTGGGGCGGCGTGGAACCAAAGACCTCCCGATAGATGCGTATGGCCTCGTCGGTATGTCCGTTCGCTGCGAGCTTTGCGGCTTCATCGAGCCTTCCGCCAGATCTACGGGCGGGATCAACCGATTCCAACTGCGTCAGGGCCGGAGAATTGGGCGCAACCTTCCGCAAGCGGCTCAGATAGGCATTCGCTTCGTCATTTTTGCCGGCGCGCTTGGCCCAACGCGCGAGTCCAACAAGGGCCTCGGGCTGGTTGGGATTTGCGATCAACACCTGTTGCCAAACCTGCGCGGCGAGATCGTCTCGGTCACGGCCTTCGAGTGAATGCGCTTTTTGAATCAACAAATCGACAGCCGAGGTCCCGCGAAGATTTTCAGCCGGCAGAATTTGTGTTGTTAGGAGAGCGGCCGCGACGGCCACGCGCACAAAGTTTGTAAAGAGGGCGCATGATTTCATGTGAATTTACCTATTCGGATGTGCCTTTCAGGCGATGATGCGAAGTCGCCTCTGCGCTTGACGATCGAGAAGTTGTTCCCACCGGCGAGCCAAGATCATCGCCACGGCTAGGAGAGCTAGCGGAAGAATCCAGAGATGGAAGCAGAGCCATCCATATGCGCGAGCCAGCGAAACATCGCGGCCCAGGACCCAGGAATGGGAAGTAAGCGAAAATGAGGTGAAGTCGCCCGCGCCCGAAACGGTCAGGCCGCCTTTGATCAAGCCTGCATGGGAGGCTTCGGCCAGCCGCTCGAAATATGGCTCGTCGTCGGTCTCAGAAGCCGTAGCCAACACCACAACCGATCGGTCGTGTCGAAACGGGCTTGGGAACTGCTCGATTAGAAACTTGACGCCGCCACCACCACGCTCCATCAATGCCGGGAGCGCTTGCATCTCTTCTTTTCGGCCCAGCCACGCCCGGGAAAGCCATTCGTCTAGTGGCAGCGGCCTCGCACTCAGCTCAAATTTTCCGTTGTTGGGAATGACGACCATGGCTCGTTCGAAAGGCCTGAAAGGCGCTTCGTCGTTGCTGCTGCCTATGACGAGGAAGTTGCGATCGTGACTTGCCGCGAGGTCCCTGGCGTGCAAGACTTCGAAGCTACCTGTGGAGACCCCGGTATGCGCGCTCATGAAGCCTAAGGCGTCTAAAAACAACCCGATCTGCGCCGCAGTTGGATTGTCCGGAACGACCACGGCTGTTGCACTTCCATCTACCTTCGACGTGAAGGGATAGCCCGCGGCGGCGAAAAGATCGAGCCGGGGCATCCGCACATAGTGCGTCGGATTTTGCAAGTCGAGATTGGTTGCGGGAAGGATTTGAAGGTCGACGCCTGCAGGATCGGAGACGGTTGTATCGAAGCGATCGGTCGCGAGTTCGATGTTCAGAGTATTGCTCGCATAAAGCAGAGACACCGGAATGGCATAACTCTGCAGTTGTGAGCCGATGCAATCGGTGCGGCTCAGCCGCTGTTTCGTGACAAACGTGTTGTTTAGCCGAATGGTTATCCAAATATGGTCGTCCCCGGTTAGGCCCGACAAGCGAAAGGCAAGACGAAGTGGAACGGTGATCCTTGTTCCATAGTCGAGATCGGGCGCGATGCGGAAGTAGAGGCTGGTAGGGGCGCCAATTCGTGCGTGCAGTAGATTGTCGTTCAGATCCCTGGCGATACGCAGAGGCTGCGTTGTGTCCAACCACGAAGGCGCGCGCGAGGAAGCTGGCGGATCGGCCAATCGCTCCGCTTCGACCAAAAGACGATCAGCATCTTCGACAAAACGATTTCGAGCAACAAATCGCGAAAGGCGTACAAGGTCCGCAGCAGAATTTGCAACAAGCGCGAGAACCTTTCCATAACGATCGGAGGGATTGTCACAGATCGCCACTTGGGCACCCTCGCCGCTCAAACCGAGGCTCAAGGCAAGCGGCCCACCTGATTCTGCGATTAGAATCGCATTGCCTTTGGGGAACTGACCGATCGATACGGCAAAGTGACCGCCTCTATATCCAGCGAGTGCACCATACCAGGAAGCAAGGACACCGGCGGCTTTCAGTGAAGTCAGGTCCGGCTGCGACTCGAACACGAATGGAACGTCAATGGAGCGATGTACGGAAGGATCAAAAAAAGGCGATGGCAACATCGACAGCCGGTTGGGTAGCCGTAAGACAACTCCGGACGTCTCGAGCTGAGTGCTGGGTTCAATCCGAACCCACTGATTGTCGTCATTTTTGTTGTTGCAAGGGGTCGGGCACAGGCGCCGTAGCTCAAATGACAGCAAGTTGTCATGGACTAGAAGGTCGGCAGGTAAAGACACATGTGCGACGTTTGGCATCGCACTCGATCGGACGACAGCGATGCGTGACAGTTCGACTTCATTCAACACGACTGCGAGTTCGAGCCCACCTTCTTTTACTAATTCGCCAGTCTCGTATTTGACAGTTAGATCAGCAGAATCGACAATTTTTGTTGCCGGAATGATTACGCTCAACGTTGCTTTGGATTTGTCACTACGTAACACCAACGCTGCTTTGCGCCCGAAGTCGGTAAAGCTTTGATTGTCATGGAACCTTCCTTCGGGCTCCTCAGTGGAGAGAGTTGCGACAGACGCGGGATCCGAGGCAGAGATTTGCTTTGCATGCAACCGAAATGACGGAGAGAGGATAGCAAGCAAGAGAAGACCAGGCAATACTGCCTTCGCAGCGGATTTCCGCGCCGCCGGGGTTGACTTCGTCTCGCGCTTGATCATAAGACTCGGCAGCATCCAGATGCCCCTTACCCCGATACCGAGAACATTCATCAGGCTGCTGAGAATCTGGTTCCGGCGCTGATCCTTGCGCCAATCTAACCAAGAGTCCGCGCGGGCATAGACGATTTTGGTGATATCGCGCTGATGCTTAAGATGGCTCTCCGGAAAGCGAAGGTGTATGCGATTTTCATTCGTCCGTACCGTTTCGACCACAAAACGAAACTCTTCGTCACCGGTGCGAATAGTGACATTCGCTCGCTGACCGGGCACGCAGCCGAGAACACGGTCGGAGCGTAAGGAAAGACCGCCTTCCGAGAGATCGATGACGCGGCAGTGGTGGGCTTCCTCCGGGCTAAGCAGTAGAGAGGCCGTAAGCGACGTTTCGATGCGTACGGTAGACCGGCGCTGCTTACTTTCAAACGAAACCGCGATACAGGCACCAAGCATTAGCGTGTTCAGCATCGCCCAAATGACGTTTGCTAGCAGCACGCCCGAGGGTTCGCCAGCCGTGAAATAGCGCGGTATCGCGATGATGATCGCGACTAGATTTAGAGCAATGAGAATGATGTAGGGTCGGGCAATTTTCCAATCGAAGAAGCTTTCCTCGACCACACTGCTCTTTGACGTAACGTTAAACTTGCCCCACTTCGGGTTGATGAGCGCGAGTGTCGTGGGCAACAAAATATACGGCGCGAGTACCATTTCGTAAACCTCGTTCCAGAAGGCGTGCCGGTGATCACCCTGGGAACGGGAATTGACCATATTCGAAAGAACGAGATGAGGCGCGGCATACGCGAGAATTTCCCAAATTGAACCATAGAGATTGCTTCTGCCCAGTAGTAAATAAACCAATGGGGCGGTGACAAAGACGAGACGGGGAATCGCGTAGAGATAGTGGATCGCGCAGTTGAGGTAGCAAAGACGCTGCGATAAACGTAGTCCGCTGGCAAACAGGGGAAATTCGGTCCGGAGAATTTGTACCATGCCGCGGGCCCAACGAATACGCTGGCCCACGTGCGCCGCCAAGCTCCCCGTGGCGAGACCGGCAGCCTGAGGAATTCCGATGTAGGCGGTGTTCCATCCCAAACGCTGTATGCGAAGCGCGGTATGTGCGTCTTCGGTTACCGTTTCGACAGCTATGCCACCGATTTGTTCTAAAGCTTCCCTTTTGATTACTGCACACGATCCGCAAAAAAAGGTCGCATTCCAGAGATCGTTTCCATCCTGCACAACGCCATAGAAGAGCGCCCCTTCATTCGGGATCGTGCGAAAAACATTGAGGTTGCGTTCGAAGGGATCGGGAGAATAGAAGTGGTGCGGGGTCTGTACCATCGCCAGCTTCTTGTCCTTGCTGAACCAACCCATGGTGAGTTGCAGAAACGAGCGAGTAGCGATGTGATCGCAGTCGAAGATCGCAATGAATTCGCTTTTGGTATTTTTTAGAGCGCTGTTGATATTGCCCGCTTTCGCATGGGCATTATCGAAGCGCGTCAGGTATCCTACTCCGCATTCGGCGGCAAATTCCCGAAACTGCTCACGGCGCCCGTCGTCGAGCAGGTAGACGTGCAGGCGGTCATGGGGCCAGTCGATTCCCATGGCAGCGAGAACGGTTGGCCGGACGACTTCGAGAGGCTCGTTGTAGGTAGGAATGAATACATCTACAGAAGGCCATAGACTCACATCGGCCGGCAGCGGTACGGGACGGCGCTTCAAAGTACGGGCGCTTTGGAAGTAACCGAGCAAAAGAATGGCGACCGCGTATGTTTCTGCGCACAGTAAGATCAGGGCAAAAACCAGACCGACAAGATCGACGTGCCATCCGGAGTTGTTCAGGAAGGTGACCGAGCTACTCCAGCGCCACACTATGTAACGGAGCGTGCAAAAGGTCGAAATAATAGCCAGTGTCGAAGTCACAAACGGTGCTTCACTGATGCGGCCGATCACGATACAACAGGCAATCAGGATTGCGCTGAAAATAGCTTGATCAGTCCAGACAAGAGGCATTCGAACCAACAAGGCCAAGCCCGCTAAAAAGGGAAGGATAACGGCGACGCCAGCAATGCCCTCGTGTGATTTTTGAGTTTTAGTGTGGGCGTTCAGAAGCATATAGAAACCCTTCGGATGCAGAGGCTAGTAGGCCGTTAATAACGGCAAACAGGTTGAAAAAGTCCGTTGAGACGGGCGCGTCGGGAGACCAATCCATGACAGTCGTCCCCTCGGCGAGCGCTTCGGGCAGCAAATGAGAATCGCGAATGGTGACGACGTCGCTAAAGCTCTCGCGGTACCAGCCAAGCACTTCCTGATGAAGAGCGCTCTTGGATTCAAAACGATTCAAGATGCAGACAAACCTAGCCGGAGAGTTTGCGCTTTCTAAACGCTGCAGCAGCTTTCTGGTCCCAGCTAGCGAACTGAGATCGGGTATGGCCACGCATAGTTTCAGCTCCGCGCCAACGTTGTCTGCGCAACGCGCGGGATGGTCAAAAATCAAATGATCAATTTCGCCTGCTACTTCACTAAAGTTACGTTCTATAAAGCTCACACCATCGGCCTTCGCTCCTTTTACCGGCTCGAACATTTCCCGGTTTAGAATTCGGATTCTAGGTTCGAATAACGCGTGCAAGCCAGAGAAGCGCCGATGATCCTCAGCAATCTTTTGTGCTCCAAAAAAGATCGGCAGAGTAGAATCTCCAGTTTGGTCAAAAATGGCGCAGCGCCGGCCCGACTTGGCCAAAAGACGCGTCAGCGCCGCGGCGACGGTGGTGGTCCCGACGCCGCCGGCCGCTCCGTAGACACTGATGGATGCCGAAGCCAAACTTGACGGCGTAGCGTTCCGGTCGTCTTCGTGCTTAGGCTTTACATGTAACCACAGATTGTGGAGCGCCGCCCGGCTCCCGTCGCTCGCCGGGGATTTTGGTGCGATACGTTCGGCGCGGGACATGCTGACAGATGGCGGAGCGCCGGACGGGATGGCCGGCAGAAGGGCGCTTGATTTCAAGTGCGGGCCTTCGGCGGCTGCCTCTTCAACAAGGTGTTCCGGCAGGACTAGAGTCGCGGCCCGGGACTTTCCTGTTGTCGGCTCGGGTTGTGAAAAAACGCGATAAGTGCTCTCGTCAAGATCGAACTGTGAATATAGGGCAAATATGTCGTCGGGCGTTTGTTCCGTCATAGTCCTTCAAAATGTAGTTCTCCGTCGAGCTTGCCGAAGAGCAAGTTCAAATAGAAACATCGTCCGGAATACGGATTTCGAACAGAGGTTTATTACCCGACGTCCAGTCTTTTTGGATTTTTTTGATGAAAACGCCCGCCGCGCCCCAGGGCCGCTAGCAGTCGCTGATACGCGGCCGCATCCCCGTGAATCCTAGTGATTAGATAGCCGATTGCATTGTGAATTCGCGTTTGAGCGTCTATGCAGTTTCGGCAAATTGCCAATTCGTCGGCGGAGCGCAAGGCTCCTTTGATGCCGATGTACCCTTAGCCATCCAACGCTATCCGTCAGTGTGCTGGCAGTTCTATCCATACCAGGCCGGGCGCGTGGCTCTCAATAAATCTTACCCAGAACTCCGTTCTCGAATCCGCTGGGATCGTCGCTTACACGCAAGCCATCCAATTTGACGGTTTATCGCCGATTCGGAGAAGTGGG
>Ga0157372_10004183_pt1 | contig 15450 bp, 12 predicted proteins | sample C55metaG_FD_115307 | JGI IMG/M metagenome (GOLD analysis project Ga0157372, IMG submission 115307) | Corn rhizosphere microbial communities from Kellogg Biological Station, Michigan, USA - C5-5 metaG | ecosystem: Host-associated > Plants > Roots > Rhizosphere > Soil | place: USA: Michigan... | reverse complement strand
GTGATTCCGATTTGCCAGATCGATTCGCGAGCTAGAGGATGTAGCGGCTGAGGTCGTTATCGCGGACGATGGAAGCGACCATCTGCTTGACGTAATCGGGCGTGATGGTAAAAACCTTCTCGGGTCCGGAAGCAGTCATGCGCTCCTGATAGGGCAACGGAGCGCTCGTCTCGTTAGCGCCGTCTTTGGTGAGCTCGGCTGCTTTCTCTGCTCCGTCGGATTGGCGGGCGATGTCGGGGGCGAGGAAGCTGACGTCTTCGAGCACCCGTTCCATGATGGTGTGCAGGCGTCGAGCGCCAATGTTTTCAGTCGTCTCATTCACACGGAATGCGAACTCGGCCATTTCGCGCAGGGCTTCGTTTTCGAATTCGAGGCGAACGCCCTCGGTCTCAAGCAGAGCTGAATACTGCTTGGTGAGCGAGGACTTGGGCTCAGTGAGGATGCGCAGGAAATCTTCGACGGTGAGTGATTTCAGCTCGACACGAATTGGGAATCGGCCCTGAAGTTCGGGAATGAGATCGCTGGGCTTGGAGACGTGAAATGCGCCGGCGGCAATAAATAGGATGTGATCGGTGCGGACCATGCCATAGCGCGTGTTCACTGTTGTGCCTTCGACGATCGGAAGGATGTCGCGCTGTACACCTTCGCGGGAAACGTCGGGGCCATGACCGCCTTCGCGCCCGGCAATTTTGTCGATCTCGTCTAAAAAAACGATGCCGCTGGATTCGACGCGTTCAACGGCAGCACGGTTCACCTGATCCATGTCGATGAGCCGGCCTTCTTCCTCCTGCACGAGGTAGTCGAAGGCATCGCCGACCTTCATTTTGCGCTTCTTTGAGCCGCCTCCAAAGATGTTGGGCAGCATGTCTTTCAGGTTCATCTCCATGTCTTCAAGGTTCTGGTTGGAGATGATGCCGAACTGGGGTGTGTTGCGTTCGCGGACATCGAGTTCGACGGTGCGGTCGTCGAGCTTGCCTTCGCGGAATTGCTGGCGGAGTTTCTCACGGGAGCGCTGGTACGCGTCGGAACCAGGCAGCGTGAGTTGGCCTTCCTGCCCGCCGGGAGTTGGTGGAGGGGGCGGCAGGAGAATGTCGAGTAGACGCTCCTCGGCATTCATCTCTGCCTTGTCTTCTACCTCTTCAAGACGTTCTTCGCGGACCATGTCGATGGAAATTTCGACCAGGTCGCGGATGATGGATTCAACGTCGCGGCCGACGTAACCCACCTCTGTGAACTTGGAAGCTTCGACCTTGAGAAACGGCGAATTCGTGAGCTTGGCAAGTCTGCGTGCGATTTCAGTTTTGCCGACACCTGTTGGGCCGATCATGATGATGTTCTTGGGCATGATGTCGTCGGCAATGTCGGGCGGCAGTTTCTGGCGGCGCTGGCGATTACGGAGCGCGATAGCAACCGCGCGCTTGGCCGGGCGCTGTCCAACGACGTGCTTGTCGAGTTCGGTGACGATCTCGCGCGGGGTCAACTCGTCGAGCGAGAGATCCTGTTCTTCGGCGGATGCGGGAAGATAGATGGCCATGACGGCGGGTACTTAGCCCTTCAACTCCTCGAAGGTAATTCGGTCGTTGGTATAGATGCAGATGTCGGCGGCGATCTTCATGGCCTTCGCGGCGATTTCGTGGGCGCCCATGTCTGTGTTCTCCATCAGAGCGCGGGCCGCTGCTGTCGCATAACTTCCACCGGAGCCTATGGCGGCGATGGGCTCGTCGGGATCGATTACGTCGCCGGAGCCCGAAAGCAGGAATGTCTGAGTTTTATCGGCGACGACGAGCAAGGCCTCGAGATTGCGCAGCATCTTGTCGGTACGCCAGTCTTTGGCAAGTTCGACGGCAGCGCGGTTCAGATTGCCTGCATACTGCTCGAGCTTGGTTTCAAAGCGCGTGAAGAGATTGAAGGCGTCGGCGGTGGATCCGGCAAATCCGGCAAGAATTTTTTCCTGGTAGAGACGGCGAATTTTCTTTGCGGAGTGTTTGAGGACGTGGTCGCTCATCGTGACCTGTCCATCGGCGGCCATGACAACCACGCCGTCGCGGCGCACACAGATCACGGTTGTGGAGCGAATGCGGCGGCGCTCGGCTGACGCGGATTTCTTGCTCGTACTCAAAGACAGACCCTCAGAAAACAAGACTTCCGGCATGCCGGAAGCCTGATGAAGCGCACTTTTAAGTATAGGACATTGACCTTGGCCGCCCTGGTATGGGATCAGCGCTGCCACACGAGCTTTCCGGAGCGGACGACGTCGTGGACACGGGAGAAGTTCGTGAGATCAGCGGAGGGGTCGGCGTCGAGGATGGTGAGGTCGGCCAGTTTGCCGGCCGTTACGGTTCCCTTGCTGTCGGAGACGCCCATGCGTCCTGCCGGGTTAGTGGTGAGCATGGCGAGGACGGTTTTGAAGTCAAGGCCGCTTTTGCCGAGTTCTGCGAACTCGCTCTCAGTGGAGTAGTCGGTCATGTAGCCGACGTCGGTTCCGAAGATAAGGGTTCCGCCGAGTTGATGGAATTGATGGACTTCAGCGCGCATTGGATCCATGTAGTGCGGATCGTTTGTGACGGTGGTTGTGAACATCTTCAAGGTGGGGATCATGGCCATATTTTTGCTGATGGCCGAGCTGAGCAGTCTGGCATCGACGCCGCGGGTATCGTCGGCAGCATGGGCGAGCACGTCTACGCCGCTGTCGATAGCGACCTGTACGCCGGCAAGGTTGGAGGGATGCGCGAAGACGAGCTTGCCGTTCAGGTGCGATTCGGTGACGGCCGCCCGGGCGATGTTCACCGGCATGGGCAGAACCGTTCCGCGCTTGATCCACGAACCAGTAAAGAGCTTGGTAACGTCAGCGCCGGAGGCCAGATTGCGACGCACGATGCTGGTTGCCTCGTCGGGTGTCTCTGGCTGGGGCATCAGCATTTGAATCCAGCGTGGAAGTGTTTCCTTGAGATAAAAAGGAAGGCCGTGCGGCGGATAGAGAGCGGTTCCCGCGGTGTAGATATAGGGTCCGGTCAGTTCGCGCTTCTCAGTGCGACGGCGGATGGAGAAAGTGTCTGCCGGGTTGGAGCCGAGGTCGATGACGGTGGTGAATCCGCGGCTGAGAAACATGTCGGCAAGCTGCAGGTTGAGGGTAGCGGCAGATTTCCAGTTGGCCATCGACCACTTAGGTTCGGTGAAGTGAACGTGGGCGTTCCAGAAGCCTGCGGTTACGACGCAATGATCGCAGGGGATGATCGTGGCGTCAGCCGGCACCTGCACCTGCTTGCCCACGCCGGCGATCAGGCCGTCGCGGACGAGCACGGTTCCATCCTCGATTGGCGGTTCGCTAGGCGAGATGTAGATGCGGGCGTGCTCGATCGCGAGAGCGCCCGTTGCAAGCTTGAGGGGAGGATGCGACCCGTGGCGCGGATAAATCTGGATCAACCAGATACCAGCAAAGGCAACAACGAAAAGAATTACAATGAGCGACAAAACACGAAAGGCCCACCGACGCATAGTCACCCCACCCGCTGAGTAATGATACGCAAGAGAGTTGCAAGGTCTCTGTGAGGCCGGTTTGACGCACTCAGTTCCAGCCACTAGCTTTGAGAACAGGGTACGGCGGGGTCTGCTCGTGCCCGGAGGAACAAAGATGCATCGAAGATTGCCGGCAAGGCTGCCTATCGGGGTGGCTATCTTTGCGGCCCTGTTTTTCACCTGTAATGCGGGATTCTCTCAGGACCTGAAGAGCTTTGAGCAGCGGATCACGACGAAGGTGCTGCCGAATGGCCTCACTATCTTGATTTGCGAGCGACCGGAAGCGCCAGTTTTCAGCTACACCACGTTTGTGGATGCGGGCGATGTGGATGATCCATCGGGTGAGAGCGGACTGGCACACATGTTCGAACACCTGGCGTTCAAGGGGACAAGCCAGATCGGAACGAAGGATTACGCTGCCGAGAAGGTCGCGCTGGACAACGTGGAAGCAGCGGACAATGCGCTGGAGGCTGAACGGCGGAATCCGGCCGGCGCGGATCCGAAGAAAATTGCGGAGCTGACGAAGGCGTTCGATGAGGCGCAGGCCGCGGCTGCGAAGTACGTGGTCCCGAATCAATTCACCGAAGTGGCACAACGCAACGGGGCGCACGAGTACAACGCAGAGACCGGACTGGATCAGACGATGTATTTCTGGTCGATGCCGGAAAACCGGCTGGAGCTGTGGGCATGGCTCGAGAGCAGCAGGCTGGTAGATACCGTACCGCGCGAGTTCTACAAGGAGCGCTCGGTGGTGGAGGAAGAGCGCCACATGCGGACGGATTCGAATCCCGAGGGGCGGCTGTTCGAGCAACTGATGTCGACGGCTTATGTTGCGCACAATTACGGGCGGAGTGCTGTTGGCTGGCCCAGCGAGCTTAGCCAGATCACGGCGACCGAGGCAATGGCGTTCCACAAGAAATATTATGTCGGGTCGAACATCGTGGTAACGGTTGTGGGCGACGTGAAGGCGTCGGAGGCGATGCCGGTTCTTGAAAAGTACTTCAGCAAAGTGCCTGGTGGGCCGAAGCCGCTGGAGATGACGACGGTGGAGCCGAAGCAGTTTGCAGAAAAGACTGTCGTAATGAAAGACCCGAGCCAGCCGATTTATGTGGAGGCGTATCACCGCCCGAGCTACAAGAGTCCCGACGACGTTGTGTACGACGCGATCAGTGACATCGTATCGGACGGGCGCGTGTCGCGACTCTATCGCAGCATGGTCCGCGACCAGCAGATTGCAGCGGAGGCGGCGGGACAGAGTTCGTTTCCGGGCGACAAATATCCAAGTCTGTTCCTGTTCTTTGCTGCGCCACTGCCGGGGCACACCTCGGCGGAGATGGCGACATCGATTCACAAGGAGATCGACAAGCTGAAGACGACGGATGTGACCGATACCGAGCTTGCGATGTACAAGACACGGACGCGCGCGGGCTTGTTGCGCGGATTAGCGGATAACCAGGGGCTCTCGAACGCACTGGCTTTATACCAGGCGCGGTTCGGCGACTGGCGGGAGTTGTTCCGGCAGCTTGACCGGGTCGATAAGGTGACCAAAGCAGACATTCGTCGCGTGGCCAATGCGACGTTTGTGCCGTCGAACCGCACGGTTGCGGAGATTGATACCGCTGCTCCGGCGGCTGCAAAGAACGAGGGAGGCGAAAAGTGAGACACAACAGTGATCAGTGGTCAGTGTTCCGTGCTCAGTCGGCCTCACGATTCGGTGGGCTTGTCCTCGCTGGCTTTTTCTTGCTGCCGCTGGCGCTTTCGGCACCTGCTCAGCAGGCCCAGCCGTGGGAGAAGATTCCCATTCCGCCGCTGCACCAATTCAAACCGCAGGAGCCCAAACGCATCGCGCTAAAGAATGGAATTGTGATTTTTCTGCAGGAAGATCACGAACTGCCGTTTGTCTCCGGGTCTGTGCTGATTCCCGGAGGTTCGCGCGATGAAGATCCGGCGAATTGCGGATTGATCGACATCTACGGACAGGCATGGCGCACTAGCGGCACGGAAAAAGTAAATGGCGATGCCATGGACGACCTGCTGGAGTCGAAGGCCGCCCACATCGAGACGGGTGGAGACGTAGATTCGACGGCGGTCTCGTGGGAGTCGCTTAAAGCCGATACGGACCAGGTTTACGACCTTGCGATGGACCTGCTGTTCCATCCGAAGTTTGACCAGCAGAAGCTACGGTTGGCTCAACAGCAGGAAGCAACGGGAATTGTTCGTCGCAACGATGACGAGAACCAGATTGCCGGACGAGAAGCGGCGAAACTCGTGTACGGCGCGGATAGTCCGTATGCTCGGCAGCCGGAGTTGGCAACCATCTCGAAAGTTACAGTTGCCGACCTGCAGGCGTGGCACGATCGGACGATCGGTGGAAAGCTGCTCATTTCCATCAGTGGCGATTTCGATCCGGCGGCGATGGAAGCCAAGCTGCGGACCACCTTCGAAAAGCTCCCACAGACCAAGCCGAATCCCGTGCGGCACGACGATTTTGCAGGTCCAAAGCCGGGCGTCTACTTCATCAATAAAGAAGATGTGAACCAGTCGAACGTGGAGATTGTGGGCCTTGGGATCGATCGGCATAACTCCGATGTACCGAGTGTCGCGATGATGAACGATGTGTTCGGCGGCGGTTTTGCGAGCAGGCTGTTCCAGACGGTACGAACGAAGTACGGCCTCGCGTACGCAGTCGGCGGCGGACTCTCGTTCGCGTGGGATCACCCTGGAACATTTGACGCAATGGTGATGCCGCGCAGCGACAAGACGGTTGAGGCAATCCAGCGGACCTACGACGTGCTGAACAGCCTTGTGAATCGGCCATTCACCGAGATTGAGTTGAAGCGCGCCAAGGACAACATCCTCAACTCCTTCCTGTTCCGCTATGACACCAAGGACAAGGTGCTGGCAGAGCGAGTACGGCTTGAATTCTACGGTTATCCGGCGGACTACCTTGAGACTTATAAAGCCGCGCTCGAAAAGGTGACGCTCGCGGATTTGAATGCGGTGGCGAAGAAGTACATCCACCCGGACAAATACGCAGTGCTCGTAGTCGGCAACGGCTCAGAAATCAATCCCGGGCTCGATGCGCTGAAGATGGGGCCCGTGCACAACGTCGATATCACCATTCCGCAGCCGGGAGCTCCGGCCGCGGGCAGGGGTGAAGCGGAGAAGTAAGAGTGAGCAAGGAATTCACAAATATACCGGACGCAAAACTTGCGGTGGTCATTATGGCTGCGGGCAAGGGCACGCGCTTGAGATCGCGTCGCCCCAAAGTGTTGCATGAAGTTGGGGGGAAGTCGCTTTTGAGTCATGTCGTGGCGACCGCGACCGAACTAGCGGAGAACGACGATATCTATGTCGTAATCGGGCATGAGGCGAACCGGGTTCGCGAATCATTGAGTGACTTGGGCGTCCAGTTCGTTGAGCAGAAAGAGCAGCGAGGGACCGGGCACGCTATTCAATGCGCTCGCGAGTCGATAGCGAAGTATAACCATATCCTGGTGCTCTCTGGCGATGTGCCGCTCATCAGCGCTATAACGCTGCAGCACCTCATGACAATGCATCTCGCCGAGGGCGCCGCGATGAGCATCCTGACCGCCGTGCCGGATGATCCTACCGGCTACGGACGAGTGATTCGCCACTCCGCTGAGCTGCCCGAGGTAGATGCCATTGTCGAGCAGAAGGCGTTGAGACCCGGGCAGCAGCAGATTCGGGAGATCAACTCGGGAATCTATGCGTTCAAGACCGCGCCACTCCTGGCGCATCTGGATAAACTCCGAAGCGACAACCCGCACAAAGAGTTCTATCTGACGGATATGGCAGCGCACCTGAAGGCAGCCGGCGAGAAGGTGGTTGCGCTGCCGGCTACTGATTCGAGTGAAGTCCTTGGAGGAAATACAATCGCAGAACTGGTTGCCCTGGATGCGAAGATGCGCGCGGCAATCGCCAATCGACTGATGGCTTCGGGGGTGACGATCTTCCGGCCGGAGACTTGCGTGATCGACGCGGATGTCGTTGTCGAGTCTGACACCATCCTTGAACCGTTCGTACAGCTGCTAGGGAAAACGAAGGTCGGAACGGAATGCCGCATCCGGTCATACAGCGTGATTGAGAACTGCTCGCTCGGCAACAACGTACTGATCCTGCAGAGTTGCGTTCTGGCAGACAGCTCAGTCGCGGACGGCGCGAAGATTGGACCTTTTGCCCACATTCGGCCGGGGAGCGAAATCGGCCAGGATGCGCACGTTGGCAACTTCGTGGAGACGAAGAAGGCGAAGATCGGCAAGGGCGCCAAGGCGAACCATCTGACGTATCTCGGGAACGCGGAGATCGGGGCGGGTACAAACATCGGAGCCGGCGTGATCACCTGCAACTATGACGGCGTCCATAAGCACCAGACCCGAATTGGCCAGGGAGCGTTTGTGGGCAGCGATTCGACACTGGTTGCCCCGGTGGCGATCGGGGATGGAGCTTACATTGGCGCGGGCTCGTGCATCACGAAGGATGTTCCTTCAGGATCGCTGGCGGTGGCGCGGTCGCGACAGGTCACAAAGGAAGGTTGGGCGGCGGCACGTCGCGCTCGACGAGAAGCAGAGAGAAAGTAAAAGGGAAGGCGACGTGAGCGGATGATCGGGGATCAGTCAATCCGGTCGTGTGTCCTAAACCAATACAGAATGAGAATGAAATCCATACCACTTTAGTACTTTGGTACTTGGACAAGAAGGGCTTGCGCCACTGGCCGGGTGAGCGTAACTTCTTGATACGTTCACAGGATTTCACTCGCAGACTGTGCAGAATTGGAACGGAAGTACGGCAAAGTTCCTTTGTTTAGATCTGGGCCGTGTGAGTTTTCCGGTTTGCTGGTCAAGAGAAGGCCTCAGGCCGATGAAGCTCTCTGGAGTTAAGAGAATCCTTTTCACCAATTTGAGAGATAGCTCGTGCCTATAATGAGATTGCCCCGCCGACGTTGGACTGAGCACTGGCGGGAAGCCGGGAAGGATTCAGCGTTGACGCCAAAGGCGCCACATCAAGTCGCCTCCCAGCCATCAGTGGTTTCTGTAGCGGGCAATGACTCGCGGACCAGCAAGAAAGCGCGCTCAGCAGCCCGCATCCTTGTGGTGGATGATGAGGCACATGTTCGCTCGATGATCGCAGCCACCTTGGAACGCCAGGGCTACCAGATCATGCTGGCTTCGGGCGGCCGTGAAGCGCTGGATGCGATTGAGCAGCAATCTTTTGAGCTGATTCTCACGGACATCGTGATGCAGGACGGCAACGGGCTGGCGCTATTGGAGCGGATCCATTCCGAGACACCGAACCTTCCTGTGATCATGGTGACGGCAATCCACGACATCAGCGTGGCCATCGACTCGATGCGCCGCGGCGCCTATGACTACCTGCTGAAGCCGTTCGAACGGGAGCACCTGATAGCTACGGTGCAGAGAGCGCTCGAACACCGGCAGGCGCTGCAGGAGAGCCGGACGTATCAGCAGAACCTGGAGCAGGTGGTACGCGCGCGTACCGAAATGCTGCGCCAGGCCATGGAAGATCTGGAACACTCGTACGATGTCACCCTCGAAGCGCTGGGCGATGCGCTGGATTTGAAGGACTCGGAAACTGAAGGCCACTCAAAGCGCGTAACGGCTTATACGATTGCGCTGGCACGGGCGATGGGCATCTCACCGGCCGAGATCAAGGTTATCGCGCGCGGCGCGTTTCTCCACGACATCGGCAAGATGGCAATTCCGGACGATATCCTGCGGAAACCCGGGAAGTTGACACCTGAAGAACAGGAAACGATGCGCGAACATTGTGCGCGCGGATATCAGATGTTGCGGAAGATTCCGTTTCTAGCCGAGGCGGCGGAGATCGTCTTTACTCACCAGGAGCACTACGACGGTAGCGGCTATCCAAGCGCGTTGAGGGGCTCTGCAATTCCCATCGGTGCTCGGATTTTCGCTGTGGCCGATACGCTGGATGCGATTACGAGCGACCGGCCCTATCGGGTGGCACGCAGCTTTGACGCGGCGCGCGAGGAAATCATCCGCTGCTCCGGAACGCAGTTTGATCCTTCGGTTGTTGAAGTCTACCTGAAGATTCCGAACGAGTTGTGGCTTGAGTTGCGGTCAGAGATCACAGGGCAAAACCACCGTTTCTCCACGTTCGACATCCCTCACCCGATCACTTCGTCCAGAAGCTAAGCCGCTCGTCACCGATCCGATACCCGTATCGACGACGCGGGATCAGGAGGCGCGTTCGTGCTCAGGCACGACCTGGTCGGCCTGCTCGCGGAAGGACCGCGGAAGTTCTGCTTCGTTGAATTCGACGCCGGAAGCGGAGAGTTCGCGCGCGGTCTTTTCGAGTGTCGCTCTCTTGGTAATCAGCTTGCTTTCCGCTTCCTGTCGATCTGCGTCGGACTCGAAGACGGCAAACTTCTGCAGGTCGGCGAGCTTGCGGTCATAGAGATCGATCTCCTGGTGGAGGGATCTCAGGAAGTATTTGTCGCGCGGGGCTGCGGGTCTCTTCATCGGGGGGACTCCTTAGGTGGCTGAAAAAGGGCGGTCGTGGAAGACCGCCCCGTTCGATCAACTTTGACTGGCTTAGGCAGGCTTAACGTTTTCAGCCTGGAAGCCCTTGGGGCCTTTTACGACGTCGAAGGTGACTGGCTGGCCTTCCTGAAGGCTGCGAAAGCCATTTGCCTGGATAGCCGAGAAATGCACGAAGACATCCTCGCCGTTGGGACGGCTGAGGAAGCCGAATCCCTTCGCGTCATTAAACCACTTAACTGTTCCCTGTTCCATTTGACTTGTTCCTTGAATAGATGTACCGCCGAACACAATTTGGAATCGATTGCGTGTAGCGGCGTAGCGGAACAGGCAAGAAGACCAGATCGGATTCTTCGATCTCTTCTAGTGTAACACGAGATTGAGGCGCGGCCTCTCGTCGGAGTTCCCACCGGACGATCTACATGAGGTCCACAACCGTAGGCACAGCAGGGGCTTACGGGGTGATGAGCAAGGCCTCGATGGCTGGTGGTGGCACGATCTCCGGCAGCTTTTCGACAAACTGGTGGCTCTTGGCCACTTCAGTGAAGACCATGTTGATTGTGTCTTCAGTCCGCGTCGCGTCCACATGTAGTTTGCGAACCGCTCGCATTACAGCCGAAGCAAGAAGAAAGCGATTGTGAACCTGCAAGCCGGCAGAGTAGACCAGATCAGAACGCATGTGCCCTCGTTTCCCGGTTATGAAGCGTTTGTAACCGAAGCCGTGGTCCGGTATTCGAGCCGGCAACGTCAGCGAAGGACAAGGTCAATTCGATGCTGAGTGGCGTGAGAGATCGAGCCAGGTAGGCGTCAATCCCTCTATTGACAGCATACGCTGTTCCGAAGGGTTTCGTATGGAGGCAGGAAGAGGGTTCTGTCAGGCCGAGTGAATTCATTCGATTGACCCAGTTGTGCCCATCGTTTCGGGCGTCAGGAGCGGCGCGTCGCTTGGATTGCCTGAGAGGCTTCGGAGAAGTTGCTGTTCCCGCTGTCTTCGCTGCACCTCTCGTTCGATCGCATCGATGTCTTGCGCCTCCGGATGCTCTCTGGCCATTTTGAGTGCGGCGGTGAGTTCCTCCGACTGCGCCAAAGCGCCCTCGAGGAGCCGTTCGATGTTCTTGGACTTCTGATCGATCAACGTGCGAAGCCCGAAACGATGCCCGACATGGCAGCGGTATTCGAAGAGCTTTCCCATTCGCGTGGATGTCATGACGCCGCCGCATTCGGGACATGTCTGAGTCGTGCTTTCGTTCGATACGGGTTGTGGTGCCGGCTGTCTTTGCTGGGCTTCATTGGCCTGAGCGAGTTTCATCAACAACGGCCCCATCTGTGCAACGCGCTCGATGTATTGAACGTTCAAGCCACGGATGGCGCTGTCCGGCATGGAGCGGTAGGGGGCTTCTTCAGGCTCCTGAACGATGGTGGCGCCATTGTGCTGTTGAATTTCCCAGAGTCCAGCCGCGCCATCGTCGAGGAGCCCGGTGAGCAGAACTCCGGCGACGCGCTCTCCATAGGAGTTGGCGGCTGAACGGAACATGACATTGATGCAGGGACGCTGCAGGTTCTCTCTCGGGCCGTGGCCAAGATGAACGTGGTCGTTGCGGATGAGGAGGTGGTAATCGGGAGGAGCGACGTAGATCCTTCCATGCCTGATTGGCTCTCCGTCCTGAGGATGAACTGCAACAAGCGGACCGGCACTGGTGATGATCGCCGGGAGAATCCCACCGCGGTTACTCGGAATGTGGATTGTGACGAAAACTGAAGCGGGCAGATCGGCGGGAAAGCCGGCCACGAGTTTGCGAATTGCCTCGGTTCCACCGGCAGACGCACCGATGACGATTATGTCGCGGGCAGGCATTCGGGAATGGATGCAGGATCAAAGGCTTTTACTGTCAGCAGGTGATGAAGTTTCTGAGGAATAGCCCGCTTCGCCCAGCCGCCGCTTCAGCTTAACCATATTCTGGTCGATCTCGGTGCGCTCATCCGGGGTTGGCACGAGGCGGGGGAGGAAATGCAGAACGGCGTGATACCCCTTGAGTGCGAGGCCGAAGTTGCGGGCGCGAGTTTCCGGGGAACTGCTCGTCTCTGCAACCTGGATGAAGGTAAAAGCTGTTTGGATTTCAGTCTTCAGGAAGTCGATGCCAACAGTGTTTGCGCGCTCCATCAGATCCGAATGCTTTTCGTTCTGGTTGGCAGACATGCCCACCTCCGAATCTGGCGTTGGATGCGGACGGGAGCTTCGGGGTGTGCCGCATACATTCCTACCATCACTCTTCAGAAGTATTATGCTTACATTCTGGTCGGAAAACATCATGAATAAAGATGAATTGACGCCAAAGGATGCCGAGCCTGAGCAAGAGAACTCAGGTGGCCAAGGGACAGGGGAAGCTCTGGAAACGTCGGATGCGGACGGGAACGGCGGTGACGTTTCAGCGGACTCGGAGGCGTCTTTGGCGATGGAGCCGTCCGGGCCTCCTGTTCTAGCGGTTGAAGGTGCTGCGGAGGAAAGCCAGTCGCCCTCCCTGCCCTTCCCCCTGGTTGGTTTCGGGGCATCTGCTGGAGGCCTGCAGGCATTCCGGGAGGTACTGGAAAACCTCGATCCGAACACAGGAATGTCTTTCGTGCTGGTGACGCACCTGGCGCCGGACCAGAAGAGCTTCCTCTCGGAGATCCTCGAGCGCGAGACAAATATGCCGGTCCTGCCCATAGAGAACGGGGTGCGCCCGGAGCCCAATCATGTGTACGTACTCCTGCCGAATCAGCTATTAACACTTCGGGGCGGAGTGTTCAGGGTGGAATCTCCGCAGGAACGTGAACGATTCCCAAAGACGATCGATCATTTCTTCTACTCTCTTGCAGCTGACCAGAAGAACCACGCCATCGGGGTAGTCCTTTCGGGAGCGGATGGCGATGGCGCGCTTGGCCTGAAGGCGATCAAGGGTGAAGGCGGAATTTCGCTTGTTCAAAGCCCTCACACGGCAACGCACAGCGGAATGCCGCGGAGTTCTATCGCCGCCGACCACGTAGATCTGGTAATCCCTCCCGCAGACATTGCGATTGAACTAGCGCGGCTTGCGCATCAGTTTGGCCGGCCTGAGGTGCGTTCGCTCGATCAGGGAGCAATATCGCCGGTCGAAGAACAGGCCTACCACAAGATCCTGCAGCTTCTTCGCACGCTTTCGGGTATTGACCTTCGGCAGTACAAGCCGGAGACAATCCGTCGCCGCATTGCCAGACGCATGCTCCTGCTTCGCATGGATCATCTTCCGCAGTACTTGCGTTTCCTGCAGGTAAGAACGGACGAGTTGCGGAGGTTGCAGGAAGACGTATTGATCAACGTGACGCGTTTTTTCCGCGACACGGGTTTTTGGGATTCGCTCCGAGCGAACGTGCTGCCCACGCTGGTTCAGGATCGCTCCCCCGAACGGCCCATCCGCATCTGGTGTGCCGGTTGCTCGACAGGGGAGGAGGCGTACTCGCTGGCCATCACAGTTCTCGAATTCCTGTCGCAGAACGGCCTTGACATCCCGGTTCAGATCTTCGGCACGGACGCCAGCGATGTTTCCGTTGAGATAGCACGCGCCGCCACTTATCCAGAATCGATCACGGGCGAAGTCTCGGCGGAGCGCCTGCGACGTTATTTTGTGAAGCTTGATCGCGGGTACCAGGTGTCAAAACGTGTGCGCGACACTTGCATTTTTGCCAGGCAGAATCTGGCCAGCGACCCGCCTTTCTCGCACATCGACATTCTGAGTTGCCGGAACGTAATGATCTATTTCCACCAGGCTCTGCAACGCCAGATCATGCTCACGTTTCACTACGCGCTGGAACCGGGCGGTTACATGCTGCTGGGAATGTCAGAAGGTTTGCGAGGGTACGGAGAAGCGTTTGGCATGGCGGATCGCAAACACAAGATCTACGTCAAGACCGGCAACAGCCTCCCCTTCAGCTTTGAACCGCCTCGCCACTATGCCATTCGCGAGGCCGCTGGACTTCCAAAAATCCCTTTGACTGAATCCGCGAACAATGTCTGGCCGGCGCTCGAACTGCAGCGTGCCGCAGACCGCATTGTTCTTGCCCGGTTTGCTCCTCCGGGATTGGTTGTTGACGACCGGATGGTGGTGCTTCAATCGCGCGGTCAGATGGCGCCCTTCCTGGAGATTACGCCGGGCACCGTGACCTGGAATTTATTGCGCGTTCTGAAAGAAAGCCTGGTGAGCGACGTGCGCACCGCTGTGCAACATGCAATCTACGAGAATGTGCCTGCATCATCCGTTGCGACAGTGGTGGATGACGAGAAAGGGGTGCAGAAGATCCAGATAGAAGTGCTGCCAGTCACCGGTGCTTCTGCGCGGCCGCGCTGTTTTCTGATTCTCTTCCACAACGTGTCCGGAGGTGAATTCTCCAAGACCGCTGAAAGCCCGGCAACATCGCTTCTGACTCAGGACGAAAAGGATACTTTGCTGGCACAGCTGCGGCAGGATCTGAGCTCCACTCGTTTTCACCTGCAATCGCTTGTCGAAGAACGCGACGCACGCAACCAGGAACTGGTTTCCGCCAACGAGGAGATCCAGTCTGCCAACGAAGAGCTGCAAAGCACCAACGAAGAACTGGAGACGACCAAGGAAGAGCTACAAAGCGCGAACGAAGAACTGCAGACCGTTAACGACGAACTGCAGCAGCGCAACAGTGTGCTGACGCAAACCGGGAACGATCTGACCAATCTGCTGAACAGCGTCAACATTCCGCTTCTGATGCTCACCAGCGATCTTCGCATCCGCCAGTTCACGCCCCCCATGGAGAAACTGCTGAACGTACGCGCGTCAGACATTGGCAGGGCGATCAGCGAGATTCGTCTGCAATTAAGCATCGAGAATATCGAGCCGATTCTGAACGAAGTTCTGGAGACACTGGGCACCCGCGAACTTGAAGTACAAGATCGCGATGATCGCTGGCACCTGCTGCGCATTCGCCCATACCGCACTTCGGAGAACAAAATTGAGGGGCTGGTGGTGGCGCTGCTTGACATCGACCAGCTCCGCCGAAGCAGGCAGCACCTGATGGAGATGAGGGACTTCGCAGACTCGCTTGTTGAGAGCGTTCCGCTTCCAATCGTGGTTCTGAACAAGGACTGTACGATTCGCGCCCAGAACACTTCATTCTTAGAACTCACGCAATTGCCCGCAAGAGAACTGGAAGGACGATCTTTGCCGGATCTCGCCGGACTTCTTTGGGGCATGGATGTGATTCGAGGGAAGCTCGACAACTTGATGAAATCTTCCACCGGGTCAGGAGTCGAATTTGAACATGAGTCGACCGGCGCACAACATCGGATTCTCCTGGTGAAGGGCCGCGCACTCTCGACTGAGGGCGATCGCGTGGTGCTGCTGATGTT
>Ga0157372_10004182_pt1 | contig 15454 bp, 17 predicted proteins | sample C55metaG_FD_115307 | JGI IMG/M metagenome (GOLD analysis project Ga0157372, IMG submission 115307) | Corn rhizosphere microbial communities from Kellogg Biological Station, Michigan, USA - C5-5 metaG | ecosystem: Host-associated > Plants > Roots > Rhizosphere > Soil | place: USA: Michigan... | reverse complement strand
CGTGAGCGTGAGCCGCACAAGGCCCGCTTCACCCTTACCATGTCGAGCACCGGAATGCCTTCGGTGATGCAGACGATCAGCGGAATTTCAGCATCGATCGACTCGAGAATGGCATCTGCGGCGAAGGGCGGTGGCACATAGATGACGCTGGCATCGCAATCCGTCGCTGCGTTGGCTTCGCGTACAGTCTCGAAAACCGGCAAACCAAGATGTGTCGTCCCGCCTTTGCCAGGTGAGGTCCCGCCCACCATCTTTGTGCCGTAGGCGATTGCGGCCTCGGAATGAAAGGTGCCCTGCCGCCCAGTAAAGCCCTGGCAGATCACGCGTGTGCTCTTGTCGACGAGAATAGACATTCAAACTGCTTCCGCTGCTAACGCTTTCGTTCGACGCTTTGGGTTTGCTTTATCAGTGCCAGAATGTCTTTCCCGCGTAGCTTCTGAAGATCGGCGTAGGCCGCGTCGGTTGCCTTGCGGTCGCCTTTTCCCCGGCCGTCGAGATCGTAACCGCTACCGGTGAAGGTCAGATCGAATTCGAACGGCGCTGCGGGTTTTGAGGTGGCAGTGAAGACGAGGCTCTTGCCATCCGTGCAGCTGTGCACCAGCCACGTTGTCCCGCCATATGTTTTTTCCACCGGTCCCGTCACGCAGTGGAGATCTGGCTTCGTGCCTGCAGCCAGCACCGGCGTCGTGAACGCAATGAGGAATGCAAGGGCGATTTTCATTTCAGCGTCCGTACGGCGGCCACAATCTTTTGCGCAGCGTCGGCGAGGTCGGACCCGGACACGATCGGCAGCCCGGATTCTGCCAGGATTTGTTTGCCGAGTTCGACATTGGTGCCTTCGAGCCGCACCACCAGCGGCACGGATAGCTTAACATCGTGCGCTGCGGCTACGATTCCTTCCGCGATGACGTCACCGCGCATGATGCCACCGAAAATGTTGACCAGAATCCCTTTCACATGGGGATCGGAAAGTATGATCTTGAAGGCAGCGGCAACCTTCTCCTTCGAAGCGCCGCCGCCGACATCGAGAAAATTCGCCGGCTCTTCGCCATATAGCTTGATGATGTCCATCGTCGCCATGGCCAGCCCGGCGCCGTTCACCATGCAGCCAATGGAGCCATCGAGCTTCACATACGACAGGTCGTATTTCGCGGCTTGCCGCTCTATTGGGTCTTCTTCGTCGGGATCGCGGAGTTCCTGCACATCGGGATGGCGAAACAGCGCGTTGTCGTCGAAATTGATCTTCGCATCGAGGCAGAGAACGCTGCCCTCCTTCGTCACCACCAGCGGATTGATTTCGAGCAGGCTCACGTCCTTGGCAACAAACGCGCCGTAGAGAGTATCAATCAGCCTGCCGCATTGCTTCGCCTGTTCTTCGTGCAGGCGCAACGCGGTCGCGATTTCCAGGCCCACATAGGGCGAAAAGCCGGCCGCAGGATCCACCGTGAATGTTTGAATCTTGCCCGGCGCATCCTTGGCAACGGCTTCAATGTCCATGCCCCCTTCGGTCGACGCGACAAAGGCTACTCGTGATGTGCCGCGGTCGACGAGTGCAGACAGATAGAGTTCGCGCTCGATAGTGGACCCGTCCTCAATGTACAGCCGCCGCACCACTCTGCCGCGTGGTCCCGTCTGGTGCGTGACGAGTGTCATGCCGAGCATCCGCTCCGCTTCTGCGCGCACCTCCGCAAGGGAGCGTACCACCTTCACGCCGCCACCCTTGCCCCGGCCACCCGCATGAATCTGCGCCTTCACCACCCAGATCGGCCCACCAAGCTGTTCGGCAGCCATGACCGCTTCATCCACGCTGAACGCGGGGATTCCGCGGGGCACTGGCGCGCCGAAACCGCGCAAGATCGCCTTTGCTTGGTATTCGTGAATGTTCATCAGAAGGGCTCGTGCGGGCGTGCTGGGGGGAACGACGCTTAGAACCCTTCCTGCCGTCCCGCAATAGCCTGACAATTAGGCAGGAAGGGCTAATTCTGACCGCTGCGTGGGCGCAAGGCGCGTGAGCAGCAACAACGTCCCAAGACAAGCGATTGCGCCCAAGGGCAGGAGTGTCCACTGCGCAACCGGGCGAGAGAGAATTGGCACGGACCAGAGCATCGCGGCCGCAAAACGCTCGTAAGGACGAAATCCGTTGGCAAGTCCATCGCTGACCAGCAGGGCGATTGCGGGCGCGAGCGCCATCAGGTCGTAGTCATAGCAGTACGGTGTGGCGAGGACCGATCCCAGGCAAAGTACGGCAGCCTTTCGAGCAAAGGAGACATCGGAACGCCAGGTGCGATACACGAGAACACCTGCACCAATCGTCACAAGACTTTGGAGGATGTAAGCCACCGGCAGTGGGCTTCCCCACATCCGTGCCCAAGCGAATACACTCTGCATTTTGAAGTATCCGGCGGCTCCCTCATCCAAGGCCGCCGCGCGCGTGAAGGCGAGGGAGTGATAAAAAGCCCACCAGACGTCGGTGCCGAAAACCGCGAGTGTGAGGACGGTTGCGGCGGCAGCGGCTACAGTTGCCGCGATAATCGTCTTCCAGCGTGACTCGGCAACTAGAGCGATCGGAACAAGCAAACCGAATTGCGGCTTGTAGACCATCAATCCAAACAGAATCCCCGAAAGAATCGGACGAGAATTGCAGCTGGCCAGTGCGCCGGCGAGCAGCGCGGCAGTCAGGAATCCATTTTGGCCGTGCGTGATGTTCATAAACACCGCCGGGAACGCAAGCGCCAGAAGGATCCAGCGCTGCCCATCCAATATCTGCGGCTTGGGCCCGGTTCGAAGCAACCACCACAGTGCTGCAAGATAAAGTACGCAGGTCGCGATCTGCCAAACGGCAAGCGATGCGATGTATGGCAATTTCGCAAGGGGCGCAGCGATGAAAAGAAAGTATGGGGGATAGTGCCAGCCGTAAAATGGCACCTTTGCTCCGAACAATGCCTGCTCGTTACGATAGTGCTGCGCGGGCGAATAAGGTGCCACTGCATCGCCGTGCAGCACCGAATGTCCTGCCGTATAGACATCCGCAAAATCGGTGCCGAGCGAGCGACCTTGGTAGTCCGTCAGGCCGTGGGCACTTCCAAAAAGGTAGGCGATCGCCACCACATACGCGAGCAACAACGCAGCCGACCACAGCGTCGCCCGCTCTTTGGTGATGAAGGCGCTTTCGCGTATCTCGGAAAACATGGACAACATCCGCTCCGCCGAGAACGAATGCTAGTCCGGGAGGCTTAAGTTTGCGTTGCTGGCCCTAGTAGCCGTTGTCGCCCACGCCGCCATCGAAGCTGGTGCTGGAAAGATCGCTCGAGCGCGAACTGGCCAAGCGATTCACGCAAACCTTGCTGCGGTAGGAGAAGAAGAAGTCTCCTGTGCCGTATTTGCGAAGGTTGGTGCGCTCGGTGCAGTCCTTGACAGGCATGGCCGGGGCGCATTTCACCATGCCGTTTTTGTAGTGCCACAGCGCCTCGCCGCGGCCACAGGCCAGCACTTCGCCCCGATCGTAGGTGCCGGCGAGGCCCTGATCCGATTCTACGACCTCGCCAATCGTCACCTTCACAGTGGCGCCGGGAATGCAACGTGCGACTTCGCCTTCATACGCGGTGTCGATCCACGTTTCCGGCAGCATATGGCTTGCCGGGAACGCGCGGCCTTCTGCACTCACGCAAACGGCGTGTATCGCCTTCACTACGCTGCCTTCCTGCATCTCGCAGGTTTCCTCGGCGGATACAGAGGCAGCTTCCCCAGCACGATTCACCGTGACGCTCTCGGAGTAGCTGCCGGATGATGAGTAACCAGCGGCGCCGGCCGCAGCGCCTGCGACTGCGATCGAGAAGGAGTTCGATTTTGCGATCACGATGTTCTTGTTGATGTTGATGTTCTTGTTCAGGTTGATGTTGTTGTTGATGTTCAGGTTTTTGTTCAAGTTTATGATCTTGACAACGTGTCCGCCGCCACCGCCGTGGCAATGACCTCTGTTACTGCCGCCCGCGAAGGTGAACCCGCCGCCATGAAAAATGCTGCCCCCCGCGATCGTCGGCGATACCGCGAGCATTGTCAGGCCCGCAACTGCGAGGGCGACAGACAGAATAGACCGCAGGTTCATCTCGTGCGCTCCTCGTTTTCCGGCTATGCATAGCGGCGCGGACGGTCGCCGGAACCGGAAAGTTGACTAAGCCTTAACAGGCGGGCGCATCCGTTCAGGAAGCGTGCCATGGCGAAGGGCCGATATCCGTTTAAGATTGATCCGGAATGACACACCTGTCCCGGCGTTCCTTCCAGAAGCAATCCACGACGTGATCCCGATCTCGGACGACAATCCGGCCCGACGGCCAGCCGTGGTCGCGTGGGCAATCATTGTGCTCTGCGTGCTCGCATATTTGTGGGAGTGGTCGCTGGGGCGCGAAATGAACGCCGCGCTCGATATTTTTGGCTTCGTCCCCGCCAATTATTTTTCAGGGCACAACGATAGCGCCGGTCTCGCGATTCCTCCCGCAGTAACCATCTTCACGTCGATGTTCCTGCATGGCGGCTTGCTGCATATCGCGGGAAACATGCTGTACCTCTGGATTTTCGGAAACAATGTCGAGGATGCGATTGGGCATCTGCGCTTCCTCGTCTTTTATCTGGTTTGCGGCGCCGCTGCGGCCCTCGGCATGGCCTATATCGATCCGGCTTCCCGCATCCCCATGGTCGGAGCTTCCGGCGCAATTTCCGGTGTGCTTGCGGCTTACGTGCTGCTGTATCCCCGGCACCGGATCACAGTCATTGTTCCGCTTGGTATCATTCTTTATCCGCTCTCGATCACAGCCATTTGGGTCGTCGGCTTCTGGTTTCTGATGCAACTCATCAGCGCCGGCTTCTCCGATCCGGGCAAGCCGGGCACCGCCTGGTGGGCGCATGTGGCCGGTTTTGCGGCCGGTCTGCTGCTCACGCCGATTCTGAAGGCGCGCGACGTGCCGCTTTTTGCGCCGCCACGGCGCGGTCCGTGGGATCGCTAATCGGAAGAAGACCCATTTCCGCGACTGGCACGACCCCTGCTTTGCGGTCTAGCGGCAGCACGATTTTGTTCACGCTGCTTCGGGGCGAAACGCTTACGTGGGATCGGCAGGGCCGTTATGAAACACCGCAACAGCCACCTTTTGATCGGGTATTGGAGCAGGCTGCGCAAAGGCCGAAATGTGCCGGATCAGACGGCGATCGACCCACGAGCCATCAAACGCATCCTCTCGCATGTCTTCATCCTGGATGCGGCAGATGCGATACGCCCGCGTTATCGGCTCGCAGGAACTTCGCATTGCGACCGCTATGGAATGGAACTGCGAGGTACCAATTTCGGTGCCCGCTGGGATATCCAGAGCCGCGACACCATTGCCCAATTGCTTCGCCAATCCTTGGCGACAGGGCAGCCCATCTGCCTTTCATCGCTGGCCGAATCCGAAGGTGGCATGGTGGAGATGGAAACTGTTCTCGCCCCGCTCAGCTTTGCAGGAAAGGCACCTTCGCGCTTTATCGGGATCTCACAGCTCACAGGCGACCCAACGGCGCTATTCGGCAATCCCATCGTTTGCGAACGCCTGGTGGATTCGCAATTCGTGCAGGAGAATGAACCTCTGAGCTCATCCGATCGTTTCCAGCCTCCGCCGCCTCCCAGATTCCGGGCGCTCGGCAAACTTCCCCACCTGCGGCTGGTGGTCAATCGGGAACAAACACCTGTCGCTGCTTCGGATACAGACGCGCTGATGCGGCGTTTGGTCGACGCGCTGGAGATCGTTGCACCGAAACTTCACGCGATTTCGTGATTATTTCGGTGGAACGGCACCCGAGGGCGGCTGATTTACACCTTGGGGCGGCTGATCACGCCGATCAACCGGATCGTTGTGCAGTATGCCGGAATTCAGCTGCAGCTGCTTTTGCTGCTGCTTAAGATAGGGAATTTCGTAGCGTTCGATTTTCGCACGGTAGGCATCGAACGCAGCATCGTCTTCGGGAAGGCGCTTGTCACAACGGTCCGGCGGCAAATGCTGTTGCTCCTGGCACCACATGTCGAAATTTATTTCCTGCACGTTATAGCGCGTCGGCTGCGCCTGCGGATCGCCAGCGATCGGTGGATTGTCCTGTGCAACCGCTGTTACTGCGACGCCGGCTAGCGCGAGACCAAAAGCCATTATGCGAAACGCGTGCATCCGATAATCCTAGCCGGGCAGGCAACACGCCGAAAGTGTGCATGTTCTTTTTTTCCGGATGTGAGCCTTGTGCGGCGGAAATATCACGGGTTCATGCGGCAACCTTCGTCGAATTGTCATCTTCGATGATCCGGACGTGCAGCGGCGCTGGGGCTGCCCTGCCCAGCATCATGTCCGATGCCTTTTCCGCGATCATGATCGTGGGGGCGTTGGTGTTCCCGGACACCAGCGATGGCATGATCGAGGCATCCACCACGCGCAGTTTTTCCACGCCATAGACCCTCAGCTGCGGATCGACCACGCAGTCGCCATCTCTTCCCATCTTGGCGCTGCCGACCGGATGATAGATGGTTTCCGCCGACGCTCGCACGAAAGCGTCGATCTGCTGGTCGCTAGTGACATGTGCGCCCGGCATCAATTCCGGCCCGCGATACGGATGGAAAGCGGTTTGCGCGAATACCTCCCGCGCCAACTTCACGCCTTCCCGCAAAGCGCGGCGATCCGCCTCGGCCGCAAGATAATTCGGTTGGATCAGCGGCGACACCAGCGGATCGGCAGATCTTAACGAGATGTAGCCGCGGCTTTCGGGCCGCAGCTGGCAAACATGTGCCATGAAGCCGTGGCGATCCGCTTTCCTGCGAGTGTGATCGAACATTAGCGCGGCGATGAAATGGAATTGTAGATCGGGCGTTTCTAGCTCCGGCCGGCTTTTCAGAAAGGCGCCGGACTCCAGTCCTTGGCTCGTGGCCAGGCCCTTGCGGAACAATAGATACTGTAATCCGGTTTTTGCGGCGGCGAAGGGCCTTGCCTGGGAGTAAAGCGTGATTGGCTGCGTACATTCGTACTGGATCGAACAATCTAAATGGTCTTGCAGGTTCCTGCCGACGCCTTTCAATTCCGCGATAACGGGAATTTCAAAGCGTCGCAGAATCTCAGGATCCGCAATGCCGGACAGCATCAGCACCTGCGGCGTATTCACCGCTCCGCCACACAGCACCACTTCCCGTTCGGCGCGGGCGTGTACGCGCTCATTCTTCTGAAGGTACTCCACACCAACAGCACAATGATTTTCGGACAGTATCCGTATGACATGAGCGCGGCTTTCGACGGTCAGATTTCGGCGTGAGAGGGCCGGGCGAAGATAGGCTGTTGCCGCACTCCAGCGCCGCCCCTTGTGGATGGTTAGCTGATAGGGGCCGAAACCCTCCTGCGCAGTGCCGTTGAAATCTTTCGTGTACGGATGCCCTGCTTCCGTTCCCGCCTGCACAAACGTCCGGAACAGCGGATTTTTCCAGCGGCCGTTCGAAACGTGCAGCGGCCCGTCGCCGCCATGGAATTCGTCGGCACCATTCTCGTTGCACTCCGCGCGCCTGAAGTAGGGGAGCACGTCAGCGAACGCCCATCCTTCGCAGCCCATCTGCCGCCAACGGTCGTAATCACGGGGCTGGCCACGAATGTAGATCATGCCGTTGATCGACGATGATCCGCCCCACCCGCGTCCGCGGGGCCAATACAAGCGCCTGCCATTCAGATGCGATTGGCCCTCGGTTTCGTAGTACCAGTTGAACGGGTTCTTCTTGCCAAGCAGCGCCGGAATTCCCGCCGGCATGTGGATCATTGGCGACTTATCCGGACCGCCAGCTTCGACCAGCAGCACTCTGACGTTCGGATCGGCAGAGAGGCGATTGGCAAGCACGCAGCCCGCGCTGCCCGCACCCACGATGATGTAATCGAATGCTTTCATGGCGACACCTGCCTCAGCAAGCGTAGTAGGACCCTCGGCCAAGACACTACGGGTTCGACGAAGGAATCGGTTGCTCAGCAGGTGTTGCAGGAGGCGGCGACGTCATTGTTTGGCCAGTCGGTCCTGCTGGCGCCGTTGACTCGGTTGGCGCAGCAGCCGGTGCCGGGGGCGGCGGAGAAGCTGCTGCAAGCTCCCGCTCCAGTTGCGCCATTGTAAACCCAAGAGAGCGGCGACATTGCTGCGCAGCTCGGCGCAGTTCATCGGAGCGTGCATTTACAATCCAGCAATCGTAGTCCGCCTGCGCTCGTGCCGCCCGGTCGGGCGCCTTGTCCCGCCCTTGATCCAGATCGCGAAGCAACTCCAGGCGTAGCGTATCTGAATCCTTCAAATTGCTGTCCGGGCTTTCGGGGAGGATTTCATCGCCCTGCGCAGTCTCCAGCGCCTTCTGCGCATAGGTGTTCGCAATATCTGCGACACCGGAACTCATGCTGCCTAGGGAAATCGATTGCTCTGCGTCGAAGGGGGTGCCGCTGCTTGGCGTTCCAACTTCGCCGAAGGAATGCGCGAGTGCAGCGTAATTCTTGAAAAGAGCCTGGGAAAATGGCCCTCCTATCGGCCGCGCCTGATCCATCCGGCTGAGGGCCGAGGTGCCGATGCAGCCAGCCAGCAAGGCAAATGCAGTGCAGGCCAGAATTCGAGGGGCGAGCAGGCAAGGGGTCATTATGTCTCCGCTGATAAAGGCGCCACGGCCGGCTCGGTGCAGGCGCTGTATAACCCGCCATTTCCCGCGCCGTCACTCGAAAGAAAGGACCCCGGTTCTTGGTCCTCTTTCAAATCCGTAACGATCCGTTGACCTTCCGGGCCTACAAATGCCGCGGAACGGGGGCGACCACAATGCGGGCCAAATGACAATCGATCGGGAAGCGCTGGAAGTCAGAGTGCGGCACGAACGCCGCCGCTTTCAGCGGGTGCGTGTGGATCTCAAGGGCCGCATTTTCGTCCCCGGAGAGGGCCGCGAGGCTGGCTGCGTCATCACAGACATGTCTCCCGGCGGGGCTCAAGTTACCTCCGAAATTGTTCCCGAGCCACAGGCAGACGTGGTGCTTTATATCGATGGCTTCGGCCGCTTCGAGGGCACAGTCGCCCGCGTTCCCAGAGGCGAGGCCGGCGAAGCCGGATTTGGTGTGCGATTCAACTGCACCGCCCTCAAACGGGAGCGCGTCGCCGAGCAGCTGACCCAATATCTCAAGAATGGCTCTATCGACGATACCCTGCTCCGCCGCCACGACCGCAAGCCAACCAAGGGCCTTGCCCGTTTCACCCGCGCCTCGGGCGAGGTGGTGAACTGTGAGGTGCTCGATCTCTCGTTAGGTGGCGTCTCGCTCGCCACCGACGTGCGCCCACAGATCGGCGAAATCGTGCTGATCGGCCAGATGGCCGGCCGTGTGGCACGCATTCACGAGAATGGTATTGCGGTTGAATTCGTGACGCCGCCGCCGGACCGGGCCGCCGGCGATCCACCCCAGCCCGTCAAGATCAGCACACTGCGCTAGAAACGTTCCGCGCAAGCGGAGTGTGCATGCCCGAGTGCGGCGCGCGCTCGTGCGTAATGCTCGGGCTTCAAGTTGCGCGACACCAGCCCGATGGCCATCGCCAGCACAGCAGCATCGTCGGTGAACCCGATTCCCGCCACGACATCCGGAATGACATCGAGCGGCGTGACGAAGTAGGCCAACGCGGCAATCAGAATGCCGCGCACGCGACCGGGTGTTTCAGGATCGATCGCGCAGAAATATGCGGCGGCCAAATCTTCCGCGAATGGCACTTGGCGGAGCAGCCCGAGCAGCTTGCGCCAGAAATCGCGATCCACAATCCGGCGGTTCTTTGCAACGGCTGCGGGCACATCTGCCGCCGCAAAGTCAGGGCATTCGATACGCTTCACCATTGAGCTAATATGTGGGTCCGCGGCCGCATTGAGAAGGGCCCTTCTAATGCTCCTATTAAACGATCAATTTATAGCATGGCCGGCTTGCTGCTCGCGGTGCTGAACGCAAACCCAAATGGTACCGGACTGATTCACGTTCGAATGTCGCACCCACAGAAGGAGGAAGGGCCGTGACGAAATATGAACTCTACTACTGGTCCGGCATTCCAGGGCGCGGCGAGTTTGTGCGGCTCGCTTTGGAAGAGGCGGGTGTTGAATACGTGGACATCGCGGTCACGGACAATGGCGATGCGAAAGTGGTCGCCGGCATGAAGGCGAACGTCACGGAATACCCGTCGTTTGCGCCTCCCTACCTTAAGGCCGGAAAACTGACGATTGGTCAGACCGCGAACATTCTTCTTTTTCTCGGCGAGCAGCATGGGCTCGCGCCTAAAAGCAAGCAGAGCCGTTTTTGGGTGCATCAGTTGCAACTCACCTTCGGCGATCTGGTAGCCGAAATTCATGACGCACATCATCCGATCGCGGCCAGTCTTTATTACGAGGATCAAAAGGCAGAGGCGGCAAAACGCACCAAAAACCTGCGCGAGGAGCGCCTGCCGAAATATCTAGGCTATTTCGACGGAATTCTTCGCCGTGGCGGGACGGGCTGGCTCGCCGGCCGTCGTCTCTCTTATGCCGACCTTTCGCTGTTTCATGTTACTGAAGGCCTGCGTTACGCCTTTCCCAACGCGATGCGCCGGCTGGAAAAGAAGTATCGCAATCTCGCGCCATTTCAGGACCGCATCGCCAGCCGTCCGCGCGTCTCTGGCTACCTGAAGTCAGGCCGCCGTCAGCCGTTCAACACGCAGGGCATCTTCCGCCACTATCCGGAACTCGATGAATAGCTGCGTACCCCCGTTCCATTGCAAGAAGGTTCCGCGACGGAGGCGCAACCTGAATTGGAAAATCAGCCGTTAACAGCACCCACAAACTGCAGGCGGTTCTTACAACGGGGCCTCAGCACATTTGTGGCAGTTTTGGGGCGAGAGGTGGCCCCATGCGCGCGTGCTTGATCTCGGCGATGACTTTAGTGGCTCTGGCACCGTTCGCGGCACAGGCGGCTGCGTTGCCTCCAAATGCCTCCCCGACGACCGCGCTTTTACTCACGTCCGATCGTTCCGCCGAGGACTTTGAGCGCCCGAGCAACGCCGAAGCGCCCATTCTTGCCGGTACACAAACCCGTTACCTCGCGCGCGCCAGTGGACTGGATCGTATCGACCCCGCCGATCTCAAAATCTTCGGCGCGCAGATCGGTGGCAACGGAGTTCAGGGGGGCGGCGTCGTCTCCCTCAGTTGGCCCACGGAACATTAAGGCACTTTCCCACCGTCTTGGCATGCCGTAATGCTCGACCGCGCGGCAGGCCCATTTGCCTCCGCATTCTGAGGATTCGAAATGCCCTTTAAGGTTGCCGTTGTTGGCGCGACAGGAAACGTCGGCCGCGAGATGCTGAACATCCTGGCGGAGCGCGAATTTCCAGCCAGCGAAGTGGTGGCGGTGGCTTCCAGCCGGTCCGTAGGGACCAGTGTGTCATTCGGCGACAAGACGCTGAAGGTGAAGCCGCTTGAGCACTTCGATTTCCGCGACACGGACATTTGCCTGATGTCCGCCGGCTCAGCGGTGTCGAAGGAGTGGGCCCCGAAAATCGCAGACGATGGCGCCCTGGTAATCGACAATGCCTCGTACTGGCGCATGGACCGAGAGGTGCCGTTGGTCGTGCCTGAGGTAAACGCGCACGTTCTGGAGAAGGGAATCAAGAAAGGTATTGTGGCCAACCCGAACTGCTCAACGGCACAGTTGGTTGTGGCGCTGAAGCCGTTGCACGACGCGGCAACTATCAAGCGCGTGGTCGTGTCGACCTATCAATCGGTATCCGGCGCGGGCAAAGCACCGATGGATGAGCTGTTCCGCCAGACGCGCGCGGTCTTCGTTGCCGATCCGATCGAAACGCAGCTGTTCACCAAACAGATCGCCTTCAACGTCATTCCGCATATCCAGGATTTCAAGGACTCCGGCTTCACCAATGAGGAGTTCAAAATGATGGTCGAGGTGCAGAAGATCCTCGATCCTGACATTCAGGTGGTGGCAACTTGTGTGCGGGTGCCGGTGTTCATCGGCCATGCCGAATCGGTGAACATTGAATTCGAAAAGCCGATCACCGCGGAAAAGGCGCGCAACATTTTGCGCGAGGCGCCGGGGGTGCTGGTAGTCGATAAGCGCGAAGACGGTGGATACGTCACGCCGGTGGAAGCAGCGGGCGAGGACGCCACCTATGTCTCACGCATCCGCAAGGACCCGACGGTGGAACATGGGCTCTGTATCTGGGTGGTGTCGGACAATTTGCGCAAAGGCGCGGCACTGAATGCGGTGCAGATCGCCGAATGCCTGATCAACCGCAAGATTCTCAAAGAAGCCGCCTGATCGGTCTGGCCGCAATCTCGATAACTAGACTCGCGCGGATGGCTGATCGAATCGTTCAACGATACCGCGCGATGCTCGCGCACGCAGAACTCGCACCCGACGATGCGCAGGCGCGCGCGGCCGAGCGCCTGCAGGCGCTGGAAAAAGAACTGCGCAACTATCGCCCTGGGCGCGGGCTGTTCTTCGGCGGGAGCGAGCCGCCGAAGGGTTTGTATCTTTGGGGCGATGTGGGGCGAGGCAAATCCATGCTGATGGACTTGTTCTTCGAAAGGGTGCCGATCCGGGCGAAGCGTCGCGTCCATTTCAATGCCTTTATGGCGGAGACCCATGCGCGCATCCATGGAGAACGGCAGCAGGGAGGCAACGACCCCATTTCGCCCGTGGCCCGCCGAATTGCGCGGGAGGCCACGCTGCTGTGCTTCGATGAGTTCCAAGTCACCGATATCGCCGACGCAATGATCCTTGGCCGCCTGTTCGAGCAGTTGTTCGTGGCCGGCGCGATCGTTGTCGCCACCTCCAATACTCCGCCGCAGCGATTGTATGCGGGCGGGCTCAATCGCCAGCTCTTCCTGCCGTTCATCGCCCTTCTGGAACACAAACTCGACGTTCTCGAGCTGAACGGTCCAATCGATTACCGGCTGCAACGGCTCACCCGACTCGATACCTACATCATGCCGCGCGGAACAGCAGCCGACGCGAAAATGGATGCCGCATGGTTCCAGCTAACGGGCACAGCGCTTGGCGATCCCAAAATGCTGGTGGTTCTGGGGAGGCGGTTGCGCGTGCCGCAGACCGCGAAAGGCGCGGCGCGTTTCTCGTTCGACGATCTCTGCCGGCAACCGCTCGCGTCCGTGGATTATCTGGAGATCGCGCATCGCTTCCATACCGTGCTTATCGATCGCATTCCGGTACTTTCCCCGGCCGAGCGCAACGAGGCGCGCCGCTTCACTCTGCTGATCGATACGCTCTATGACGAGCATGTGAAGCTCATCTGTTCAGCCGGGGCGCCTCCCGACGAGCTTTACACTCGTGGCGATGGCGCGGATGCGTTCCGCCGGACGGCCTCGCGTCTTTCGGAAATGCAAAGTGTGGACTATCTGAAACACGGTCACGCCGTCCGCACAGGACCGGTTGAATCTACGTTGGTCCAGGCATAATTGGCGGGAGGGAGCCCGCTGCATGTCCAGCCTGATCACCACAGCCGTTCTGATTATCGCGGCGATTCTGCTCTATCGCTTCCGTGCCCCGTTGATTGCCGCCTTGCGGCGGTTCGATGCGCGAAATGTGGAACGGATCGAGGAGGAAATCGGCGATCGGCGAGACCGCCTTGCGCATTACAAGCACACATTGCGGCTGGCGGAAGAGCAGGTGGAAGACGTGAGCGAAATCGCTGCGCGGGACGCGCGGACCGGCCAGGCGCTCAGGCGCTATGTCTTCGAAGGCGAGCAGTTTGCAACACGTGACGAGGCCGAGGCCGCGCGTCAACGCAGTATCGTGGCAAAGGCGCGGAAGTTCTATGAGGAACTGCCGGCTGCACTCGCCCACCGCCGCAAGGAAACTCTGAATTGAATCGGCTAAACCGCTTCACCTCGCATCAGACGCGGCAGCGTGCCGAGATCGCCGCCAGCGTTGCGCATGAACAGGCGGCGCAGCGGACCGATCGCATCGACAATGCCGAGTCCAAGATCGCGGAGCGCGCGGATCGGCGTAATGTCGTTCGAGAACAGGCGATTCAGGCCATCCGTCGCGGCAGCGAGCACAAACGAATCGAACCGTCGCCAACGCTCATAGCGTTGCAATGCTTCGGTGTTCGCGGGGTCAAGCCCAAGCCTGACGAATTCCAGCACGCATTCGGCCAGCGCTGCCGCGTCTTTTAGTCCGAGGTTTAAGCCCTGTCCGGCGATGGGGTGAATGCCGTGGGCGGAATCGCCAGCGAGCGCAAATCGCGGCGCGATATAGCCGCGCGCAAGGTGGAATTGCAGCGGATATGACCACCGCGCGCCAATCACTTCAATGTCGCCGAGATGATGGCCAAAGCGCCTCCCGACCTCCGCGCGGAATTTGTCCGCCGGCAACTGCATCAGCACCGGCGCCACATCCTGCCGCTCCGTCCAGACAAGAGATGAGCGGTTGCCGATCATCGGCAGAATGGCGAAAGGGCCGGAGGGAAGGAAGTGCTCATAGGCGACGCCGTTATGCGGCTTGCTGTGCTGTACGGTCGCCACCATTCCCAATTGTGGATAGGCCCACGAGATTGTACGGATGCCCATCTGCTCGCGAAGCGGCGAATTCCGCCCATCCGCCGCCACCACAAGACTCGCACGGATTGTTTGGCCATCCGACAACGTTGCGCGCGCAAACTCGGTTTGCGTCTCGACTGAAACCACCGCCGCCGGGGAAATCATATGGATGTTCTGCGTCGTGTGAATCGCTTCGAACAAGGCGCGGCGGATGTGCCGGTTTTCAGCGATTGCGCCCATTGGCTCGCCGATCTCGCGATGATCGAAATGTAAGGAGAACGGGCTGGGGCTCGCACCGAGGGCTGCGTCCGTCACCAGAATATCAAGAATGGGCTGCGCACTGGATTCGAGATGCGCCCAGATCCCCAACGCTTTCAGCATTCGCACGGCAGCATAGGACAGAGCGCTCACGCGCCCGTCGAAGGCTTCGTTCAGCACTGCGGCTTCGGGGATCGGGTCTGCCACCGCAACCGAAACGCCGCCCTGCGAAAGCGCCAATGCAAGCGTCAGTCCGACCATGCCGCCGCCGGCGATCAACACATCCGTGTGCGGCGAAGCGATGGTGCTCATAACGTAACTTGCCCGCGATTTGGTTCCATGAAAACGCCGCATTTCAGCCCCGCTACCCCGGGAACCAGTCACGGCGCAGTGCTTATATAAAATAGAGGATCGGACCGAACCATGAAGCGGTATTACTTCAACTTCCGTAAGGGCGACGAGATTTCCGTCGATCGCCGGGGCATGTGGCTGCCGGATGCGAGCTGGGCCGAAAAGGAAGCGATCCAGCTTTGGGGCACAGTGCTCGCGGTAGCGATCGTCTCAGGCGATCCCCCTGAAGACTGCGAATATGAAATCGCCAACGACAATGGCGATACCGTCGCG
>Ga0157372_10004178_pt1 | contig 15462 bp, 16 predicted proteins | sample C55metaG_FD_115307 | JGI IMG/M metagenome (GOLD analysis project Ga0157372, IMG submission 115307) | Corn rhizosphere microbial communities from Kellogg Biological Station, Michigan, USA - C5-5 metaG | ecosystem: Host-associated > Plants > Roots > Rhizosphere > Soil | place: USA: Michigan... | reverse complement strand
TCATTCCAGGGCCTATTCTAAGACAGTTCCTGAAAAAGCCAAGCACAAAAGTTAGAACTTTTGGATTACCTTGGACTCATCACCCGTAACTCCTGCTGGTTACCTCCTGTTACTCAGAGTGGCGAACGCTATTCACATTGCAGCTGCGAGGCCGTTCAGGGCGACGCGGGCGGTCGCCCAGCATCTTCTTTGGATTCAGCAATCTTCGAAGCGCATTCGGCAAGACGCCCGTCCGTCATGGCCTTCAGGGGATTGAAAGAACCGAAAAGTGGCAAACTTTTTCGGTCACGTTACGAAAAGTGTCAATGGTAACCGGGACGGGTATTGGTCGTTTACCAGAGAAAAGCTTTTGACCGCAGAGATCGCAGAGAAAAGCCAGAGGGCGCTGAGAAAACCAGGTCAGCAGGGATGGCTCTTACGCGACGAACTTGTGCGCAACACTTGCAGTCTTTGTCTTAAATAAGATTTTCTCTGCGTTCTCAGTGGCGGTTCTCTGCGATCTCTGCGGTTAAAAGCTTTTGCTTTTAGCGCCTGAACAAATCGCCAATTGCCTGTTTCATCACCGCACCGCCAACTTCAGAGATCGAACGCGTCAACGGAATATCCTTCGGGCAGGCCTCGACGCAGTTTTGCGCATAGCCGCATTCCTGGATTCCGCCGTCCCCCATCAACGCCGCCAGTCGCTCCCGTTTCAGGGCCGCTCCCGTGGGATGAGTGTTGAACAGACGCACTTGCGAAATGGTCGCAGCGCCCACAAAGCCGGTGTGCTCATTGAATTGCGGGCACACTTCCATACAGCAGCAGCAGGACATGCAACGCGACAGCGGGTAGGCCGCTTCTTGTTCGTGCATAGTGACGCGCGGGCCGGAGCCGAGATCGTACGTCCCATCGACCGGTACCCAGGCTTTTACGCGCTTTAGATTTTCAAAAAGCACGCTACGATCGACCGCGAGGTCGCGGACCACGGGAAATTTCGAGAGCGGTTCGAGCTTGATCGGCTTTTCAAGATTATCGACCAAAGCCGAGCATGCCATTCGCGCTCTGCCGTTTATCAGCATGGCGCACGATCCGCAGACTTCTTCCAGGCAATTGGAATCGTAGGTTATCGGCGTAGTGGCTTTTCCGTCGCGGGTGACTGGGTTGCGGGCTATCTCCATCATCGAGGAGATGACGTTCATTCCTGAATGCCAGGCCAGCTCGAACTCCTCCCAGCGTGGGCTGGCATTCGGTGAATCCTGGCGGCGGATTTTAAACTGCACGTTCTTTTCAGCCATAGGTTCTCTAAACATTTTACGTGATGTCATTCTTCCGCGGTGCGGGCATAAGTTTGCAAATTTGGCATTTCTGCTGCCTGCTGTATATGCTGTCGATCAGTGGCTCGAACTATGGCGCGCACGGCGGCAAGGACTCTACCTCGCGAGGGAACACTCGGCTCTCGTCAAGAAATTCTGCGCGCCGCCGCCCGTTTGTTCCAGCAACAAGGCTATGATGCGACTTCGATGAATGATGTAGCCGCCGCCCTCAAGCTCAGCAAGGGCGGCCTTTATCATCACTTTCAAAGTAAGGAAGAAATTCTCTTTAATCTGATGAATCACGCGATGGACATCACCGAAGAACGGGTGATTGCGCCTGCAAAGTTGACTCCTGATCCCGAAGAACGGCTGCGGACGGTGATTCGCCGGCACATTGCGGTGGTATTGAGCGAGCGCGATCGCGAGATTACGGTGATGCTGCATGAAAATCATCCGCTGTCGCCGACGCTGCGTAAACGAATCAACTCGCGGAAAAAAGATTATGTGCACTTCCTCGAGAACCTGATTGGCGAAGTGCAACGGGCGCGCGGATCTGGCGGAATCGTCACACCCCGAGCGGCGGCATTCGCGCTGCTGGGAATGATCAACTGGATTTATCAGTGGTATCGCCCGGACGGAAGCCTGCAGGAAGAGAGTTTAGCGAAGCAATATACGGAGATCTTTTTCCAGGGCGCGTTTGCGTGAGTGAAATAGTAAAATTTGAGGGTTTATTACAAGAGCTTGGAGACAAGCGCTATAAGGAATTCCTTCGTGTTCCTACTATGAGCGCAGGAATTTATGTTCTACCCGCAGGCGCCACCGACAAACAAAATCCTCATCAGGAAGATGAGATCTATTACGTGGTTCGCGGGAGAGCCAAGATGCGGCTGGGCAGGGAAGAGCGCTCGGTCAAACCAGGCGATGTTATTTTCGTCGAGAAGAATCTAGAGCACCGCTTTTTTGACATTGCGGAAGAACTTGCCTTGCTGGTGGTATTCGCTCCCGCGGAGAGCAGGTGAATTACTCGCAGCTCATCATCTCGCCGGCGGCATTGCGTAGTAGCCTTCTTTGGCGGTCACATCCACGCATGGCCTGATCGAAGATCGCTTGCAACTTGCCCGGTCAACCAGCACTTCGACGTCATTGTGCTGGCCGACGGTCGGCGCGTGTGAAATGTAACCCAGAGTGTACTGATTGCGGGCATCTCCCATCAGGCGTGAATATGCGTCTTCAAGTCCGGTGCGGGTCAGCTCATTGAAAACTTCGCCGCCAGTTGCGCTGGCGTATTTCGGAAGAATGTCGCTGTAGCCGAAGCGGGGAAGATGCAGCTTCGACACCTTGTCATAAACCGGAATCGCGCTTCCGCCTACGCCAATCGCATAAACCATGATGTTGTTGCTGAGCAGGACCTTCAGGACGTCACGGTAGCTGGCATTGCTGTGGTATTCGCGTCCGTCGCTGATGATGAAAATCACCTTGCGGCGCTCGCGTGGCCGCTTCGCAAGATCAAGAGCAGCCTTCAGAATAGCGTCATTTAATACATGCGATTCTTGCTGGGTAGATGCGGCCGTAATCCCTGGGTTGGGGTCGACTGGCATGTTATTGATGGTCGGACCCTGTGGACCAAACGGCCCATCGACCACCGGCGGACCATTGTTTCTGCCGCTCGCGGTGGCCAGCGTGGCGAATCTTTCCGTTAGCTTTTCACCGACTGCGGTCCAGCTGGAAATCTGGCCCACGACATTGCTATAGCTGTAAATCGACACTTCGTCGAATGGGCTGAATACTCCTTCGAGGGCGGGAAAGGTATGGTTCACTTTCTGGACGTCGACGTCTTTCATACCCAGATCGAAGATGATTGCGGCCGAAAGCGCAAAGGGATCGCTAGTGAAAAAATTCAGCGTCTGCTTCTTACCGTTTTCGCGAACACTAAAATCTTTGGAAAGCAGACCGCCGACCAAATGTCCTGATTCATCTTTCACCGTTACGGGGATCATGACTTGATTCACATTGGTCACGATTTTGAATAATTCGTCCTGAGTGTCTGACGATGCCGCGGTTGCACCGCCCTGGGGAACGGTTTTGACGTTGAGCGGCGGTCGTGGCCCGGCTGGGACATCGTCGGGTGCTTCCCGCGGAGGGGGTTCATTCGCCGCAGGCTGCTGAGGAGCGGGCGCCTGCTGCTCAGATTGTGGAGTCGGGGGCGGTTGGGGTAAAGCTGCCGGAGGTTGCACCGTTGATGGTGCATCCGGAATGCCTTGGTTCTGCTGATTTGAGCCCGTTGCGGCTTTTTGCTCAGCACTTTGAGCCGGGGGCGAGGTCTGAGACGTGCTGTCCGAATGTTGGACGGCCAAAATGGATGAAGGCGCTATTGTGAGGGTTCCAACCACCAGAAACCACATTACCAATCGTCTTAGCAACGGAGTCCCCCGTATAAAGTTCTGGGTATTGGGATGCCTGGATGTGGTGGTTTGGTGCATCTAACCGATGAGAAGTAGACTACCAGAAACCACAGGAACTCAATTTATGCGGTCGTTGTTTCGCTTAAGGGCGTTTTGTATCCAACTCGTGCTGCTCGGCCTAGGCTTAGGCACGCTGGTCGCCCTGGCCCAGGATGTCCAGATGGTGCCCGATCAGCAAGACCGGGAAGCTGCGGATAAGGCCCAGTCTCAAAAAGACGAAAAGGATGCGGATCAGCCAGTCACCACTTTTAAAGCCAATACCAATGTTGTCCAGCTCTTCTTCAATGTGAAGGACAAGAAGGGGGGCATGATCGGCAATTTGCCGAAAGACGCTTTCGAAGTCGCCGAAGACGGCAAGCCGCAGACCATTAAGTACTTTTCCGCGGAATCGCAGTTGCCTTTGACCCTGGGAATTCTGATCGATTCCAGCGCCAGCCAGGAACGGGTCTTAAACATGGAGCAAGAGGTTGGCGGCGCATTCCTGAGCCAAATCCTGCGCGAAAAGGACATGGCGTTCGTGATGGATTTCAACATCGGGGTCAGCCTGGTTCAGGACTTCACCAGCAGTCCGCGGCGGCTGAAAGAGGCATTGAACAGCGTGAAAATTAATAGCGGTGGCCAAGCGGTTGTCTCCGGTCTGCCCGGCCAAGGTGGCGGCCCAGTTCCGACTATCGGACAGCCTAAGGGTACGCTGCTTTTCGATGCCGTTTACCTGGCTTCGCACGATGAAATGGGGCAGCAGGTTGACCGCAAGGCGATGATCCTGCTCACTGACGGCGAAGACCAGGGCAGCCAGTACAAGCTGAGGGATGCCATTGAAGCGGCACAAAAGGCTGACACCATTGTTTATGTGCTGCTCTGTGCGGATCGCGGCTTTTACGGCTTTGGCGGCTATAGTGGCGACAGCGAAATGAAGAAGCTGACGGCTGAGACCGGTGGTCGAGTAATTGAAGTAGGGAACAAAACCGAGAAGCTGAAGCAGGCATTTGATCAGATATCGCAGGAACTCCGCAGCCAATACAACATCGGCTATGTGCCGACAAATTCAGTAAAGAACGGCGGCTTCCGCCGGGTGCTGATCAAGTCGAAAGACGGTTACAAAGTGCAGGCCCGCAGCGGGTACTTCGCCATGCCGGAAAAAGATTAAATTCGAGTTTTCCTTCGTGAACCTTAGTGTCCTTCGTGGTTAATGATTTTGAGCTAACTGTTGCATAGATTCTGCCCCTGAATGCGGAAGGCATTCACCACGAAGGACACTAAGGTTCACCAAGGAAATCCATTTTACAAATGCAGAACTGGCTTACTGTTCTCAATTCCGAAGTCATTGCCTGCGTGCAATGTCCCAGACTCGTCGTGTATCGCGAGCAGATCGCGCGTGAGAAGCGGCGGGCCTACAAAGACTGGGAATATTGGGGTAAGCCGGTGCCGGGTTTCGGCGATCCTAATGCGCGCGTCTTAATCATGGGGCTCGCGCCAGGGGCACACGGCTCCAACCGCACGGGGCGTCCTTTCACCGGGGACTCTTCTGGAAACTTTATGTACCCCGTGTTGCATGAAACCGGCTTCGCCAATCAAACGACCGCCATCCGTCGCGACGACGGACTTGTGCTCACGGACTTGTATATCACCGCGGCCGCCCGATGTGCTCCTCCCGACAATAAGCCTCTGCCACAAGAACTGGCGAACTGCGCAGCATTTCTTGACCGTGAACTGGAAGGATTGAAAAGATTGAAGGTTGTGGTTGCGCTGGGACGAATTGGGTTTGACGCCTATCTCAATTATTTGAAGCGCCGAGGCATGCTGGTTCGCCGCTCTGAGCTTTTGTTTCAGCATGGCGCGAAATATATGATGCCCGACGGCCGCACGCTGCTCGCGTCCTACCATCCTTCGAACCAGAACACGCAGACTGGCAAGCTCACCCGCAGCATGTTTCTGGAAATCTTTAAAGAAGCGGCAAAAATTGCCGATCAATCAATTGGCGGTTCGCGCATCGTCGGATCCTCATCATAGAGGGGATAAATCATCGGAATCCGTGGCGGAGCCGCCCTTTGCGTTCGTCATCTCAGCTTCGTTGCTATGACTTCGACTTGGAACTCGCGATTGGAATTGGGGTCGTCAACGGTACCAATAACAATTACCTTTCCAGTCACGAACAGAGTGCTGCCGTTGATCTGGATTTGCCGGACTATAGGAGCTGAAACGACATTGTGATCATGCGCGGAATCCATGTCCAGGTTGCTTACGTCGCTTCTGACCTCTAGTTGCAAATCATCAGCGCTTTCCCGCAGGTTGGCCCAGATGTTTGTGCCCACGTCCATGTATTGCCAACCGCTGCCGCCCGTGGCTACCGGAACGCGCGTTCCGATCTTGATCTGATTTGCACTGCCCGCGGTCAGGTCGATCGAATAATGACGGCTGTTAATTTTCTTTCCATTTTCCAGTTCGTTCACAGAAAAATCGAGGCGGTAAGGCTGAATTGGTTTTTCGCGCTGGTCCTGCTTGGGTTTGCTCTCTTCTGCGGCAGGTTTGGATGCTTTCGATGGATTACTGGCTGTCGTCTCCTCTTGCGCGTGCGCGAGATTACTCCCGGCCAACAGCAGCATCGTCATTACAAAGCAGCTTGCAACCACGTTTCGCATAGTACTCGCCTTTCTTATTGCTCGGAATCGGGTGAAGCGTTTTTCATCTCTTGTTCTGCCTGCTGAATTTCCTGCTGGAATTTGTCTTGCTGCTGGGCTATGAGGCGCGCCTCCGCTGGAAAACGCTCGGCATACTGGGTCAATAGCACTTCTTGCTCGCTGGGTGGACGACGGGAGGGAAACCGCCCTAACCTGGGCCCTCGCGCTGATTCGACGACATCAGCCACGTTTGCGTGTCTTAACAGAGGCAATTTCCTGCCTGTATGTCTCGGACGAGCTACCGGAGTTATTTTTGGTCCCATTTGCTTTCCACCAACTCCATCAATCTCGGTGGTCGGACCCTTCCTAGTCACTTCCAATGGGCGATGCCAGACTCCAAACGAGATCCCGACTAGCACACAGGCTGCAGCAGCCAACAGCCAGCGGTACGAATAATCGAAGAGGGCGCGCCTTCCTGCAGTTTCGATGTTTGCCAGGATTCGGCTCTCTAGTCCAATGCGTGGCTCCGAATTCCCGTATTGCTGCAAAGCTTTGTCCAGCCACTCGTCTAAATAGTCGCTATCGCGCGTTTTCATGCTTGCCATCTAGTGCTCTCAGCTTCTCTTTGAGAATTTGCCGGGCGCGAAAGATCCGCGACCGGATGGATGATTCGCTAGTTTCTAAGACCTGAGCTATTTCAGCCGGCGAAAGCCCTTCAATAGTCGATAACCTCAGTGCATCGCGTAGCGGTTCCGGCAAAGCCGAAATCAGAGAAACCAGCAGCGTTGACAGCTCACTACCTGATGCGTTCTGTTCGGCAGAAGTCAATTGAGACACCATCTGATTCGCCGCACTCTGCACTTCTAGTTCGCTCATTGAGATAACTGGCTGTTTCTTACCCCGCTCGATTGCGACCCGCCAGGCGATTTTCGCAATCCAAGCTTTGTGATCTTCAACTCCCGCTAGCTTCCGTTTGTATCGAAGCAGTCGCACGAATGTTTCCTGTGTCGCGTCTTCCGCATCGTGATGGTTTCGTAAAACCAAATAAGCAATGCGGTATACCAAACGCGCATGTTCATGAACGATAGCTTCGAGTACGTCTTCATTCGTTCCCGCCATCAGCGCGATGCCGCTTACGAGGGTTTGTTGTTGTGACAACGTTCGCCTTCCCTCAAATACTGAAGACTGTCATGTACGCAATTTTGTTCGGAATTATTTTGGGAACGCGGAACCCAGCACTATCTTGCTGCTAAGCCCACCAAAACCGGTTCCGCTTCGAGCTTGATGCCCCACGTGGTTTCAACCTGTTTCTGAATATCAGCCTTGAGCGCTAGAATCTCTTTGGCGCTGGCGCCTCCGCGATTAATCAATGCCAGCGCATGCTTGCTGGAGATGCCCGCTCGGCCTTTTACATAGCCTTTAGTGAATCCGGAGTTCTCCACCAGCCATGCGGCAGAAATTTTTTTCTGTTGTGATGAGGCCGGATAACTGGGCACTTGCAAGTTTCGCTGCTTCGCTCTTTGTGATAGTTCATCAAACTGCGCGGTCGTGAGTACGGGATTCTTGAAGAACGATCCGGCGCTGCGGCTGTCGGGATCCCCCGGTGTGATCAACATGCCTTTGCTGGCGCGTATTTCCAATACAGCTTTGCGCACTTCGGCAAGAGTTGGGGCTTGGTTTCGACCGGCGAAGTATTTTTGCAAATCTGCGTAACCCAGATTCGGTGCGCCGCCTGCCCTGAGCTCATAGGTCACGCGAAGAATGATGTAACGTCCGCGTTCCTGCGTGTTGAAGATGCTGCTGCGATAACCGAATTCGCAGTCTGCGGCGTCCATCTCACGCACTTCTTCGTTGCTGAGATCAAAAACCAGCACCGAGGCGATGGTCTGCGAAACTTCCTGGCCGTAAGCTCCAACGTTCTGCACTGGGGTTGCGCCGACGCTTCCCGGGATTCCGCTCAGGCACTCCAATCCTGCAAGGTGTCGGGTAACGCAAAACCCAACAAGAGAGTCCCAATCTTCTCCAGCCCCAACTATGAGCCGGATCGTCTCGCGCTCATGTGTGTGGCCGATCCCTGAAAGCCCGATCTGCAGGACCAGGCCGGGCCAACCGTTATCAGAGATCAGAACATTGCTGCCGCCACCCAGAACAAAGAGCGGAAGATTTTTGTCTTTCGCAAAGCTGACGGCAGCTTCCACATCCTCAACACTTGCCGCGCACGCAAAATATCGCGCACTCCCGCCGACGCGCAAAGTGGTCAGAGGCGCCAGCGCGATGTTCTCTTGAATTTCCATGACAATTTCTGCGTACACACGCAGTCGATGTCCTGCGAATCCACAGATTGTAAACGGATCGGTGGCGGGGACTATGCCTGCGTGAACATGTCTTTCATCTTGCCGAGGATGGAAGTGCGCTGCGGTTTGTTTTCCACTTGCGCGATGCCCTGGAGTTCCTGCAGGAGTTCGCGCTGACGCTTGGTGAGTTTGGTCGGGGTCTGCACCCGAACTTCGACAAACAAATTGCCTTTGCCATGTCCGTTCAGAACGGGAACGCCTTTGCCGCGCAGCTTAAGGATGGCTCCCGATTGCGTGCCTTCGGGGATTTTCAAGGTCTGTTCGCCTTCGAGGGTCGGGACCTCGATCTCAGTGCCGACCGCAGCTTGAGTGAATGAAATAGGTACTACACAATAAAGATCATTGCCCTGGCGATCAAAGAAGGCATGTTCCTTGACGCGCAGTACAAGGTATAGATCTCCGGGCGGTCCGCCGTGGACGCCCGCTTCGCCGACTCCGGTAAAGCGAATGCGGGTTCCGTCTTCGACACCGGCGGGGATTTTCGCGTCAATGGTTTTCTGCTGCACCACGCGACCTTCACCACGGCAATTCGTGCATGGGTCGCTGATCACGCTGCCTGCGCCGTGGCATGTCGGGCAAGTGCGGGCTATGCTGAAAAATCCCTGCTGATATCTGACTTGACCCCGTCCGCCGCAGGTGCGGCAACCGGCGGGAGCTTTACCCTGAGCGCTCCCGGAGCCATTACATTTCTCGCAAAGCTCGTGCTTGCGGTAGGTAATCTGTTTTTCAACGCCGAACGCCGCCTCTTCGAATTCGATGGTGATGTCTTCCCGCAAATCTGCGCCGCGTTGCGCACGGGTGCGTCCGCCGGAACGATTCCCGCCAAACAAATCGCCGAACCCGAAAAATTCGCCAAAGATGTCGCCAAAATCCTGGAAGACAGAGGCGTCGAAGCCCCCGCCAGGTACACCGGCGCCAACGCCTGCGTGACCGAAGCGGTTATACATTTCGCGCTTTTCGGAGTCCGCGAGCACGGCATAGGCCTCGCTGCACTCCTTGAATTTCTCTTCCGCATCAGGATTGTTGGGGTTGCGGTCGGGGTGATACTGCAGGGCGAGCTTGCGATAGGCGCTCTTAATCTCCTGATCAGTCGCCCCACGCTGGACACCTAGAATTTCGTAGTAATCTCGTTTTACGCTCGGCAAGGTTCTCTCTTCAGCGCCTTTCGATGCTGTTCAATTTAAGATTGGGAATTTCGGGCCACTTTTACCATGGCGGGACGCAGCAGCCGGTCTTTCAACTTGTAACCTCGCTGCAGCTCCTCGATCACCTGCTGGTCTTCCGCGTCATGCGTGTCGATCATTTCGATCGCTTCATGATAACGAGGATCAAATTGCTCGCCTTTAGCAGAAACAGGCTTCACTCCGAGTTTCGTTAGAGCATCCACCAGTTGCTTATGAATCAGCTCGACGCCGGAGTGAAACTCTGATTTTTCGGGTGAAGTCTGCAGCGCGCGATCGAAACTATCGAGCACCGGAATAATCGTTTTGATGGTGTCGACCAATGCGTAGTCGCGGAAGTCCTGCTGCTCTTTTGCCGCCCGCTTGCGGGCATTGTCGAACTCGGCTTGCATGCGGGCAAGACGATCCACCAGCGAATCGCGCTCGGCCCGCAGCTTTTCTATTTCTGAATTTTGATCAACAGCCTGCGATTCAGCCTCTTCGCTCGCCGGAAGCTCGTGATCAATGTCGAGATGTTGGTCCTGAATTCCAGTTTTTCCGTTTCTTGCCATAACTCTCACTCTGATTCGTTAAGAATTTTGTCGAATAACCGTGCAATATATGAAACCGCGGTGATCGTATTCTGATAATCCATACGCGTGGGACCTAGCACCGCCAGTGATCCCATCACTTCGCCTCCGACTCGGGCCGGAGTTCCGATCAAAACCAGATTGCGCATCGAGGGCGTGGCCTCGTCCAGGCCAATCACGACGCGGACTGCCTCTTGCTTGGCGTCGAGATATGCTCCCAGCAATTCGACAAGTTTTTGTTTCTCGTCGAGAGCTTGCAACAACTCCTGCAAACGCTTTCGATCCTGTTCGCCTGCGACCAGGTTGGCCGTGCCTTCGATGAATACAACTTGCGCTGAATCATCTCCAGAAAGCACGCCTTGCTTGTAAAGCTGCTCCACCGAGGCCATCATCCGGTCATATTCGCTGCGCTCTTTTTCCAGGCGTCGTGCAATTTCGTGCCGAACTTTCTCCAGAGTCCATCCACGGAAGTTGTCATTGATGTAGCGTGCAGCAGCGTCGAGGTCAGATTGCGGCAAGTCGAGCCGCATCAGGCGGTCACGCACCAGACCTGATTTTGTAACGACCACCGCCAGCACCTTCTGATCGCCAAGCCGCGAAAAGTAAACATGCTCCAATGCGTTTTTGGGGCCGCTCGCAGCTACAGCTACTCCCACATTGCGGGAGATCAGCGAGAGCACATGTGAGGTGCGCTCCATGAATTCCTGGACGTCGGTCACACCTTGAAGCGAATCCTGAATGATGCCGGCATCAGTCTTTGAAATTTGCGTTTTGCCGCTGAGTTGCTCGACGTAATAGCGATAAGCGGCGGGACTGGGAACGCGGCCTGCGGAAGTATGCGGCTGCTCCAAGTACCCCGCATCGACAAGATCAGCCATCACATTGCGGATGGTTGCTGGACTGAGTCCCTCGCGGCTGCCTCGGGACAACATGCGCGACCCAACCGGCTCACCCGTCGAGATGAAAGTCTCGACGATGGCGGTAAGGATTTCGCGCTCCCGGTCTCCAATATTTTGGCCAGCCGACATATCTCTTATTCTACCTGTGCTCCTGCTTGTTCCAACATATTGGAAAACCTGAGTAACAACTTGGGAAACAGCAGCTTACAGCACTTTGGTAGCAAACGATTGATTTGGGCTCCCAAAGGCGCTGAGCAGGGTCCTTCCCATTAACTGATTAGATGAGGAATACCGGCTATTGGATTTGAATGACCCCTTCAGGTGCGGCCGCCTTAATCTGCTCAATTCTTTCTTGCACACGGTGAGCGAAGTCGAAGAGCGCCTTGGCATGAGGAGCCGACTCACCTTCGAGAACCGCAGGCCGGCCTTCGTCCCCGGACTTACGGATCTCAGGATCGAGCTGAATGCTGCCGAGGAAATCTACGCCAAATTGGCGAGCGGTTTTTTCAGCCCCACCGCGAGAAAAAATGTCGATTTCATGATTGCAATGCGGGCAAACAAAGTAGCTCATGTTCTCGACCATGCCGGCGATGTCTACCTTCATCTGGCGAAACATTTCAATGGCCTTGCGCGCGTCCTGCAGTGAGACATCGGAAGGCGTCGAAACCACGATGGCTGCGGTAAGCGGAACAGTTTGAATTAACGATAATGCGACGTCACCCGTTCCCGGCGGTAGATCAACAATTAAGTAATCGAGCGTTCCCCATTCCACTGAGCCGAGAAACTGCCGAATGATGGAGTGCAGCATAGGCCCGCGCCAGATAAGAGGCTTGTCTCCGGGGTTAAGGAGGCCAACGGAAATTACCTTCAATCCGTGCACATCGAGAGGAACGATTCGGTTTTCACCCATTACTTTGGGTTGGGCATTGGTCCCGAGCATGAGCGGCACGTTCGGCCCATAGACGTCGGCATCGAGTAGACCGGTTTTGTAGCCCAGTTTCGCTAAAGCTAAAGCAAGATTCACGGCGAGCGTTGTTTTGCCCACGCCGCCCTTGCCGGAACCGACGGCAACGATGGCATCTACGCCGGGCAACGGTTGGGGGCCGGGTGGCGGCGATCCGGGACGAGATGGCATGTGTGAGCTCAAGAAATCCCCTGGAAGGAAGAATCCAACCTTTGATTATACGGGGTAAGACTTACCAAGCGGCGGCTTGGCGCGAGTCGGTGGGAGCTATTCCAGGAAAAGCAAAAAAACGGGCCACAACCCAGGTTCGAGCTTGTGGCCCTTCAATAAACTTTGGTTATCGAACTTTACTTGCCAGCGGCGGCTGCCATGGCCTTCGGCGATTCAGAGCGCGAGCTCTTTTCTTGCTTGTCAGCGGGCGCGAGTTGAACGCTGCCACGAAGCATGGCGCCATCTTCCACGCTAATGCGGCGGCTGATAATGTCGCCGGTGAGCGAACCTTCGCTACGGATGTCCACGCGGTCGCTGCACTCGATATTGCCGGTGACTTTTCCCATGATTACCACTTCGCGCGCGAAGATGTTGGCCGCGACCACGCCATTGCGGCCCACGGTCACGCGGTGTTCCTTGAATGAGACTGTGCCTTCGATGCGGCCATCCACGTAGAGCGACTCGCTGCCGCTGATCTCGCCCTTGATCACTAGCGAGCGGCCAATAGTCGCCTGCTCGATGGGCGAAGTGACAGTCTTCACCGGCGCGATCGGGTTAAGAGTTGAGGGTGTGAATTGCGACTTGGGAGCGTTGTCCGTGGATTGCAGCATTAGAACCTTCCTTGATTTATTATCCGCGCGTCGCGGCGGGATTCGGTAACAGTGACTATGGCACAGGATTACCGAAGTAGGGCAGGTTACGGGAGGTGTGGTACGGCTGGAATGGGACGCCAGTAATTGAGCTCTTCAGAAAAAAATTGCAAAATCTTAAACCGCAAAGTTCGCTGAGGAATCGCTAAGGTCGCTAAGTTGGATCTTTGCGCGAGCTTTGCGGCCTTTTGCGGTTGAAGCTTTTGAACGCGAGCCTTACGGGACGCCGACGTCTGCAGGAAGAAAACTGCAAAAATCTTAAATCGCTAAGTTCGCTGAGGAATCGCAAAGTTCGCTAAGTTGTGATCTTTGCGACCTTTGCGTGGGGCCTTGCGATCTTTGCGCTTAAAAGCTTTTGGACGCGAGGTGCTCGAGTGGTTCTACATAGTTATCCACAAATCTTTTGATTCCATCTTTCAGCAGGACGACATGAAAATTGATCAGCAGACCAAGCGGGAGATCAAGGAGTCGCATGTGGGAAAGGAGTTGCGCTTTATCAACCGGATGCACAACCTCCTTGCATTTTAGTTCGATGACAAGAATGCCATTTACGACCATGTCGGCTCGGAAGCCACAATCCAGCTTCACCCCGTCATAGAACAGTGGCACCGGTTTCTGCGGCTCGACTCTCATTCCGAGGATTTGAAGTTCATGTGCGAGGCAGGCTTCGTAAGCAGATTCCAGAAGTCCCGGGCCGAGTTTGCGGTGTATCTTGATTGCTGCACCGATGACCTCTCGTGTCGGGTCGTGCATGGTGGAAATCATAAAGGCGATCTGTTCAAGCTCACCATGAATATTCCATCGCCGTTCTTATTCGGGAAAGACTTTGAGGAAAAACCTTTAACCGCAAAGCTCGCAAAGAAGTGCCGCAAAGAACGCAAATAAGCAGATTCAACGAGACTGAAGATTTTTCTTTGCGTACTTTGCGGTTAAAGGCTTTTAAGCCGACTGCAAAAATCTTAAACCGCAAAGTTCGCCGAGGAGTCGCAAAGTTCGCTAAGAGTAGTATTCGGTTTCCAGTTTTTGCGATCAGACCTCAAGTTCCTGCCCGATCTGCTCCCACTCTGCGGTACGCTCCCGCAACTCGCTTCGAGATTGATCGAGTTCCTGGGTGAGGCGGGCGGTCTCTTCGGCGCTGACGAAGTTTTGCAGAGAGCTCTCGCGATCGGCAATGACTGATTCCAGGGTCGCGATCTGTTCTTCTAATTTCTGCGCCCGCTCTTCCATTTGCTTGCGCTTGATGGGATTTATGCGCTTAGCTCTATTCGGAGCGGTTGGAGGTGGATTTCCGTTTCCATTCGCTGGAGGTTTCCGCGCCGCAATTGAAACTGACTCCTGCAATTTCTCCGCACCGCCTTGTTTTCGCCACAGGAAGTCTTCGTAGTTTCCGGGATAGATCTCCACCTTCCCGCCGCCAATTTCGAAGACTCGCGTCGCCAGCTTGTCGATGAAGTAGCGATCGTGCGAGACGAAGACGACGGTCCCGGTATAGGCGCTCAGCGCGTTCAGCAAAATATCTTTGGCGCGGATGTCGAGATGGTTGGTGGGTTCGTCGAGCAATAGAAAATTCGCAGGCTGTAAAAGCATTTTGAGCAATGCATACCGGTTGCGCTCTCCACCAGAGAGGACGCCAATGCGTTTGAAGACATCATCTCCGGAGAACAGAAAACAGCCGAGTAGGTTTCGCAAGTCAGTTTCGCGGGACGATGGAGCGACTTTGCCTAAATCATCAAGGACGCGGCGCTCATGATCGAGCTCTTTGTACTGGTCCTGGGCAAAATAATCCAAGTGGACGTTGTGGCCCAGATTGTATTCTCCCTGACTCAGCGGCTCGACGCCGGAAAGCAATTTGATTAATGTCGATTTGCCGGCCCCATTCACTCCGACCAGCGCAATGCGGTCGCCGCGCTCGATCATGAAATCGACATCTTTAAAGACCTGTTTCTCGCCGTAGGCTTTTGCAACTCCCTTGAATTCCGCGACAATCCGGCCGCTGGGCTTGGGCTGAGGAAAAGAAAAATGAATGGTCTTTTCTTCCTCCGGCAATTCGATGCGCTCTATCTTCTCCAGCTCTTTGATACGGCTCTGCACCTGCTTAGCCTTGGTGGCCTGGTAGCGGAAGCGATTGATGAAGACTTCCAATTGCTCGATGCGGTCTTTCTGATTTTTGTACGCGGCCTCTAATTGTTCCTGGCGTTGAGTTTTCTGCGAGAGATATTTTTCGTAGTTGCCGCTGTAGGTCCAGATTTTCTTATTCCAGATC
>Ga0157372_10004177_pt1 | contig 15463 bp, 15 predicted proteins | sample C55metaG_FD_115307 | JGI IMG/M metagenome (GOLD analysis project Ga0157372, IMG submission 115307) | Corn rhizosphere microbial communities from Kellogg Biological Station, Michigan, USA - C5-5 metaG | ecosystem: Host-associated > Plants > Roots > Rhizosphere > Soil | place: USA: Michigan... | reverse complement strand
GCTTGAGGCGCAGGAGACCGGCTGCGCCGGCGGACTTCGCCACCGCCTCGACCTCGTCGACCTGCTTGCGCGAGAGCGCGGCGCCACCCGGCACGCGAATGCCGCGCACGCGACCGCCGGCCGCGAGCGCACTCTTCGTGACGATGAACTCGACATCGCGAAAGACCGCGCTGACGTCCTCGATCTCGAGACCGTAGCGCAGGTCGGGACGATCGATGCCGTAGCGCTCCATGGCGTCGGCGTAGGCCAGGCGCGGCACCTCGGCCGGCATCTCGCTGCCGCCTTCCTTCCACAGCGCGCGGATGAGTCCCTCGGCGAGGGCCATCACGTCGCTCTGGGCGACGAAGGACGCCTCGATGTCGATCTGGGTGAACTCTGGCTGGCGATCGGCGCGAAGGTCCTCGTCGCGAAAGCAGCGCGCCACCTGGAAGTAGCGATCGAAGCCGCTCACCATGAGGAGCTGCTTGTAGATCTGCGGCGATTGCGGCAGGGCGTAGAACTCGCCCGCGTGCACGCGACTCGGCACGAGGAAATCGCGCGCGCCTTCCGGCGTCGGCTTCGTGAGGATCGGCGTCTCGATCTCGAGGAATCCCGCGTCGCTCAGGTAGCGGCGCGTGCGCTGGAGCAGGCGGTGGCGCAGCACGATGTTGCGCTGCAGTTCCTCGCGGCGGAGATCGAGGAAGCGATACCGGAGTCGCAGCTCCTCGGCGGGGAGCTGTTCTCCCTTGCCGCGAGCCACGGGAATGACGGGCGTGTCTGCACGGCCGACTTCCCGCAGCGACGTCGCGCGCACCTCGACATCACCGGTCGCCATGTCGGGGTTGCGCATGTTCTGCGGGCGCGCGACCACCTGGCCTTCGACCAGCACGACCGTCTCGGCGCCGAGCGCCGCCGCGCGCGACGCGAGCTCTTCGCCGGTCAACGAGGGATCGAATGACACCTGGACCATGCCGGCGCGATCACGGAGGTCCACGAAGACGAGGCCGCCAAGGTCCCGTGCCCGGTGCACCCAGCCGGCCAGCCGGACCGTGGCGCCGACGTCGTCGAGGCGCAGTGAACCGCAGAGATGGGAACGATACGAGGTGGCCAGCGCCGTCTCAGCCATGCCGGATTGATCGGAAAGAGGTGCGCGCGAGCGGCGCGATGATGGGTAACGGAAGCTAGCCGCGGGTGGGGGTCGTCGGTAGCGCTGCGCTTGTCCGGAGAGCCGGGATCCGCTAAGCTCAACTTCATGCGGCGCATGACGTTCGCCGCGAGCGCGGTCCCGCCAGCGCCGAGTCCGCCGACGAGTCCGCAGCCATGACCCAACGAGAGAATCTCCTCAACCTGACCCCCGCCGACGCCGAGCGCCGGCTCGTCGAAACGATGTCGGAGCTCGGCCAGCCGAGCTACCGCGCGGGTCAGGTGCTGCGCCGACTGTGGACGGTTCCGGCGCCCTCGTTCGAGGCGATGACCGAGCTGCCGGCAGCGCTGCGCGCGGAGCTGGACGCACGCTTCGAGCTGCCGCGCCTTGAGCTCGTCGTGCGCCAGCGCTCGACCGACGGCACTCAGAAGTTCCTGTTCAAGGTGCGCGACGGCGAGGCCATCGAGACGGTGGCCATTCCCGATGGGAACCGCGTCACGCTCTGCATCTCGTCGCAGGTGGGATGTGCGCTGAAGTGCGCCTTCTGCGCCACCGGCGCCATGGGCTTCACCCGCAACCTCACCGCATTCGAGATCGCCGGCCAGGTGCGCGAGATGCGCCTGATCGAGGAGCCGGTGAACGTGACGAACATCGTCTTCATGGGGATGGGCGAGCCCCTCATGAACTGGAAGGCGGTGGATCCCACGCTCACCATCCTCAACGACCCGCGCGGGCTCGGCATCGGCGCACGCCACATCACCATCTCCACCGTCGGCGTGCTGCCGGGCATCGTCGCGCTCGGGCAGCGCAAGGAACAGTTCCGCCTCGCGATCTCCATCCACGCGCCGACGGACGAGCTGCGCCAGCAGCTCATGCCGATCAACACCAAGTATCCGCTCGCCGAGGTGATCGAGGCCGCGAAAGTGTTCGTGCGTCGCGTGACGTTCGAGTACGTCATGCTCGGCGGCGTGAACGACGGACCGGAGCAGGCGCGCCAGCTCGCCGAGCTCGCGCGCGACTGCGGTGCGTTCGTCAACCTGATCCCGCTGCATCCGGGTGGCTCACAGGGCTTCACGCCGACGTCGCCGCAGGACATCGCGCGCTTCGCCCGGCTGATCCGCGAGCGCGGCGTCGAGGTGGCGATCCGGAAGAGCCGCGGGATGGACATTGCCGCGGCGTGCGGGCAGCTACGGGTCGAACGGCTGGGGCGGCGGTCGCCACGTGCGACCGAGCAGCACGGTGACGTCCAGGTAGCGTGAGCTGTCGCGCTGGGTTCGCGAGACCGCCGGCTTGACGACCTTCGCGACCGACGCCGCCCACTCCGGACGTCCCGACCGGTCCAGCACGACTGTGGTATCGAGCGCCGGACTTCCGTTACCCATCTCCACCACGTCGTAACCCTGGTCGCGCAGCAGCCGCGTGGCGCGGCGCGCGAGGCCGTGAACGCCCGTGGTGTTCAGCACCTGGACGCGGATGCGAACGCCGTCCGGCGCACGCGGCAGGTCCTCGTGAGGCAGGACAGCGGCGAGCGTGCTGGTCGTGCCGGGCGTGCGCAGCGCGTGCATCACCCACGCGGCTCCGACGACCACGATCACGGCGAGTGCGACGGCAACCGCGACGAGTCGCTTCACCTGACGCTGTTCCACAGTGAGACCGCTTCGGGAAAGAGGCGCATCCCTTCCCGCAGCGACCACTCGAGGCGGTTTCGCAGGACCTGGCGGAACGTGGCATCGAAGTCGTGCGGCACCTGCGCCGCGAGATATGCACGATCGGCACGCGAGAACTTGCGGCCGGGCTCGAGGTAATCCGCCATGTAGAGGGCACGACCGAGCCGCCCCCAGCGCGCCGACCCCACCGTGTGAAAGCGAATCGCTTCCAGCAGCTCGGTGCGCGTTTCTCCCTCCTGTTGCAGCCGTGCTGCCGCCGCCGGGCCATGCAGCATGTCCACCGTGTACTCGGGCAGGTCTCCGGCGAGCCGACGCAGCTCTGATTCCGGTGCATCCCGCAAGGCATCGTGAAATTGCCCCGCGTCGTGCCAGGCGCGTGCCTCCTCGGCGGGCAACGCGAGGGCGGCCGCCCACTCGTCGAGCAGCGCCGTGACTCGCGCGATGTGCTCGAGCCTCCGCTCCGTCACGCACGCCCACTGGGGCAGCGCAAGCACCGCCGGGCTCACGCCGCGCGCTCCACGATCGCCTCGAGCTCGGCGAGCTCGCGTCGCCAGAACTCGCGGCCCGCGAGGCCGGGATGCGGCAGCACGAGCTCCTCCGAGTGGCAAGTGACCTCGCCGTAGCGCACGATGTCGAGGTCGAGGGTGCGCGCGCCCCAGCGGCGAGTGCGGACGCGACCGAGGGATCGCTCGACTCGCTGCAGCGCGTGGAGGAGCGCGTGCGGCGCGAGCCGCGTGCTGACGAGCACCATCTGGTTCAGGTAGGGCCCCTGCGCTCCCGATCCGAATGGCGCCGTCTCCTCCACCCGGCTCGTCGCGATCAGCCGCGTGACGGGAAGCGACGCGATCGCGGTCCGTGCTGCGGCCAGGTATCCAGCGCGCGCACCGAGGTTGGAGCCGAGCGCGATCGTGACCCGGTCACTCATGCTCCCGCTCCACCACGATCTCGGCGTACTCCAGCGGTCCCTCGAGCATCACGTGCGGCTTCCGCACCGCTACGCGCACCGACGCGACACCAGCGATCTCGAGCAGCGAGCCGGCGATATCACTGGCGATCGTCTCCAGGTAGTCCAGCGGCTGGCGGTCGAAACGGTCGCGCGTGCGCCGGTACACCTCGCGGTAATCGAGCAGCTCCGTGCTGCCTGCAGCGCGGCGCAGCGTGACGTCGACCGCGAGTGGCTGCGGCAGCACCTGCTCGTGGCCGAGGATGCCGACGCGCGCGTGAAAGCGCATGCCGGCCAGCGTGACCTCGAGGCGATCGGAGGGATGCATGGACACGCGGCGCAACGTAGGGCGATCGCGGACGTCGGTCAATCAGCCGACGCTCGTGATGCGACGCGTCAGGTCGTTCAGGTACGTGGCGACGCTGCGCAGCTCCTGGGTGGCGCCTTCGAGCTCGCGCAGCGCCTCCGCCTGCTCGCGCGCGGTCTGCGTCACCTGCTCGGCTCCCTCGCGATTCCGGCCCGCGATCGTGGAGATGCGCCGGACTCGGTCACTGAGGTTGGCGAAAGCCAGCTCCTGTTCCCGCGACGTGAGCGCGATCCGCTGCGCGCCGGTCGCGGCGCTCGCCGTGGCGTCCACGATGAGGTCCAGTGCCTCCCGCGCCCGGCCGGACAGCGTCTCCACGTCCTGCACGATGTTCTCGCCGCGCGACATCTGGTACGCGACGCGGCGCATCTGCTCCTCGAACTCGGTCACGATATCGCCGGCCTCGTCGGACGCGTGGGCGCTCTGCTCGGCGAGCTTGCGCACCTCGTCGGCGACGACGGCGAATCCCTTACCCTGCTCGCCGGCACGCGCCGCCTCGATGGCCGCATTCAGCGCGAGCAGGTTGGTCCGATCGGCCAGCTCCCGGATGACGGCGATGAACTCCGTGATGCGCGTGACGCTCGCCGTGAGGCCGGCGATCTGGGATCCGCTCTCGCCGACGAACGTCTTGGCGCCCACCAGCCGCTCGATGGCCGTCGCGATGGTGTGCCGGTGCTCGGTCGCGATCTCGGTGGCGCGCTGGCTGGCCTCGGCCGCCTCGCTCCCGTCACGCACGACGTCCTGGGTGGCCGAGTGCAGCGCGCGGGTCACGTCGAGCGAGCGACCGACCTGCTCGCCTTCCTCGGCGATGCCGCGGGTGATGTCGGCGATGGTACGCGCGACGGATTCGCCGCCGCCACGCAGCGCACGCGCCGACGCGGTCAGCGTGTCGAGCTGGGAGCTCACCCGCGTCATCGCCTCGCGCAGTGGCCGGCGCAGGTCGTAGATGTGCAGCGTCGTCGCCAGCTGCAGGGCGAACCGCCGGATAAGCGTGATCTCCTTCGGGGTGTACGCATCTGGCTTGTGGTGCTCCAGCTCCACCATCCCGACCGTGCGATCGCCAAACCGGAGGGGCAGCAGGACCACGCTGCGCATGCGCGACGCGGAAGGGCCGATTCGTTCGTCGCGCAGGGCGTCGGGGACGTTGATGACCTCCCCGGTCTGGAGCGAATGTGCCCGCAGCTCGGCCAGCTCCGGGCGGAGGTCGGTCTCCGTCTCGAGGTAGCCAAGGTCGCCGCTCCAGATCTGCCGCAGCGTGCCGTCCTCGAGGCGCGAAATGCGGAACGTCTGCCAATCCACCAGCCGGTGCGCGAGAACCTGGATGCGGCGGAAGGCATCCGCGATATCCACGTCCGACGACACGATCTGCTCCATCGCGAGGATCTTGTTCAGCTCCTCGGCGGCGATCGACTCCTCGAGGATGCGCTTCACCAGCAGCCCCGCACCGAGGAGCACCAAGCCGACGACGCCCCAGCCGATCGGGCTCAGGTTCAATACGGTGAGGAGGATCAGGGCCACGGCGATCGCGCTCGCCCCGAAGGCGATCACCTCGTAGCGCAGGATGAGCGACTTCTCCTCGTCCACCAGCTTGTCACGCAGCAGCAGCGTGAAGTACAGCAGCATCCGGCTCGCCACGAAGTACGCGAGCATGAACAGCGACAGCGCGGCGAGCGTGTCGGTGGTGAGCCCTGCCTCGCCGCCGTTGAGTGAGATCACCGCCCACGCGTACACGCCGTACGACGACAGCAGCGCGATGACCTCGCGGCCGGCGTTGATCCATGCTGCCTGCAGCCCCTTCCGGAGGAGGATGCCGTCAGCGATCGCAATGCCGAGCCACATGGCGAGCGCACTCGCCGGCGGCCCGACGAGGAGCGCGCCGGCAAGCGCGGGAATGGCGAGGAGGTTCAGCGCACCGTACTTGGTGAGCGGAATCTGCTGCGACCGGAGTGCCGCCACCGCAACGAGCAGCACGATGATGCCGGGCCCCTGCACCAGCCACCGCGGATCGACGGCGAGCGCGACGACCAGCAGCGCGAGGCCGATCGTCCCGACGACGCGCGCGTACGCCCCGAGAAAGCCCCTCATCTAGGCGTCGTCAATGGCGGCTCGCAACGAAGCGGCCAGCCGCAGCGCCGTGTCCACACTCTCGTTCGCGGCGCGCACGATGGCGCTGCCGACCACCACGCCATCGGCGAGGGCGGCCACTGCCCTTGCCTGCTCCGGCCGTGAGATGCCGAAGCCGATGCACAGCGGCAGCGTCGTCGCCGCCCGCAGGCGGGCGGCGGTGGCGGGAAGCTCCGCGGGCAGGTCGCTGCGCTCACCCGTCACGCCGAGGCGACTGATGAGATAGACGAAACCGCTTCCCGTGCGCGCAATGGCACTCATGCGGTCGGCCGGCGTGGTGGGAGCGACCAGCCGGATGAAGTCGAGCGGACTGCGCGCGAACCACGCCTCGCGCTCCGGATCCGCGCCGAGGGGCAGGTCGGTCACCAGCACGCCGTGCGCGCCTGCCTCGGCGGCGCGGCGAAGCGCGTCGTCGCCGCCGCGCAGGAGCGGATTGAGGTAGCTGAACAACACGACGGGGATCGACAGGCGTGCGTCCGAAATGATCTGCAGCACCTGGTCGAAGCGCACGCCCAGGTCGAGCGCCGTCTGCGAGCTGGCCTGGATCACCGCACCGTCGGCCATCGGGTCGGAGAATGGCACGCCGATCTCGATCACGTCGGCGCCGTTGGCCTCCAGTCCCTGGATGAGCGCGATGCTGCGCTGCACGTCGGGATGCCCCGCCGTGACGTAGGGAACGAACGCGCGCCGGCCCGCCGCTCCCAGCTGCGCGAAGCGTCGCGCGATCGCGTCAGACGAAGTAGTCGCCAGGCCTGATTCCATATCGTTCCGGATTCTCCGTCTTGATGATCGTTCGCAGGTACGCGCCATCGGCGTTCTGCTCCGAGAGGTCCACCAGGGTGCCTGGATGCAGCAGGTTCCCCATGGCATCGCTGATGACGCGAACGATCGGACGCGACAGCATCTCCGGAACGGAGTTCACCGCGTGCACGAGACCCAGCTCGAAGGTATCGAGCACCACCAGGGTTCCGACCGGGTAGATCCCGGTCATGTTGATGAATGCCTTCACCACCACCGGATCCATGCCGCGGCGCGGGTTGTCGCGCATCTCCTGCAGCACCTGCGCCGGTGACAGCGGTACCGTCTGGTACGACCGCCGCGACGTCGCGGCGTCGAAGCCGTCCGCTACCGCGACGATCTTGCTGAACATGCTCAACGTGCGCGGCCGGATGGGGCGCGGGTAGCCGGTGAGGTCCAGCTTCATGTGATGCTCGTGCGCCACGATCATCGACCGGTACGGCAATTCCTGCTGTCCGCGAAGCTGGAACAGCGCCAGCGCGCCGAGCCACGGGTGCGCGGCGATCAGGCGCCATTCGTCGTCACTCAGGCCGCCGGCCTTGTTGATGATCTCCGCCGGCACGCGCGACTTCCCGATGTCGTGGAACAGCGCCGCCATTCCCAGGTCGTACAGCTGCACCTTGCCGAAGCCGAGCCGCTTGCCGAGCGCCACCGAGAAGATGCAGACGTTGACGCTGTGGGTGAACGTGTACTCGTCGTAGTCGCGAATCGTCGTCAGGCCGATGAGCGACGTCTCCTCGTTGAGGATCTGGTCGACAATCCCCTGGACGACGCGCTTGATCTTCTTGACGTTCGGACTGCGGCCCATGCGCACCGAAGTCATGAGCTCGCGCGTCACGGACACCGACTGCGCGTAGGTCTTCTTCGCGACTTCCTTGGAGCGCTGGAGCGATTCGTCGTCCATCGCCTGCTCCATCGGCTCGCCGAGATCGAACACGGTGAGCTGCTGCTGCGACAGCTTCTCGATCAGCTGCTGGTAGCGGGCGGCAGGCGCCTCGCTGGAGGGCGCGAGCAGCAGCGCGAGGAAGCGCGACCAGTCGCGCACCGCGGGCGCCGAGTGTAGCGTCAGCGAGCCGATGCCCGCTCCACGGAACACCGACAGCAGGTGACTGAAGCTGGCGTAGTTGTCGAGGTCCAGCCGGAGCCGCACGCTGTTGATGAAGACGAACTCACCCGATACGCGGATCTCGAGCTCGTGCTCATGCTGCAGCAGCTCGCCGCAGAGCGACGTCAGGTCCTCGGTGGCCTTCACCACCGCGGCATTCTCCAGCGGGTAGATCTTGATCGCCCGCAGTGCGGCGTAGAGCGAGATGATGAGCGCCTTGCCCGCACGACGGATATAGGCGTCGCTCCCCGAATCTCCAAGGGAGCTCGCCAGGCCCTGCGCTCGCGATGCGCCGGCTGGCGGCAGCGGGTGCGGGGCCCCGGACCGCGGCGCCGTCATGCGCTCGCCCCGCGAAGGGCGCGCGACACGGCGTTCCGCACCACGACGTCCTTCTCGGTGGCGGCCTTCTGCAGCGCGGCCTGCGCGGCCGGCGAGCCTACCTTGCCGAGCGCCATCGCGGCACAGGCGCGCAGCTCGGCGTCGCTGCGGGGACCGAACAGCGACTTTCCGTTCAGCATGCCGTCCAGCGTCGCCACGCCGGCGTCACCGCACATCGTGCCATACGCCTCGAACACCGCCATCTTCTCGCTGAGGTCCGCGTCGCGAACGCCGCGTCCCTTCACCGCCGATTCGAGCTTGGGCAGCGCGGCGCGGTGCACGCGCGCCTGGATCGCGCGCACGGTAGCGACACGCACGTCGCGCTCGGTGTCGTCAAACCCGCGCTCGAGTGCCTGCATCGCCCCCGGGGTGCCGATCTCCGTGAGCGCCTGCACCGCCGCCACGCGGAGCTCGGCATCACCGTCGGCCAGCACGCGCGCCAACGGCGCAACCGCAGCCGGCGTCTTGAGGCCGCCGGCGCGACGCGTGGCCTCGAGGGCGACCGCGCGATCGTCCGATGCGATCAGCTTCACCAGCTCGGCCGTGTTCTGCGATGCGAGACGCGCCGCGGCCTGCTCGAGGAGCGGGCGCATCTTCGGCGTCTGCAGCCTGCCCAGCCACTCGAACACCGTTCCCAGCGCCGTCGGCCGCAGCTGCTCGAACAGCTCCTCCAGCTCGGCGACGGTCGGTGGCGCCTCCGCCTCGTCGATGGACTGGAGCATCTGCGACAGCGCCTCGGGGGCGCTCAGGCGTGCTGGCAGCGTGGTGAGACGCTCCCGCACCTCCGGCTGCAGCTCCGCCGCGCGCTGCGACGCGACCTGGACCTCACGGAGGAGGAACGCCACGTTCCGGAACTGGCTGCCCGTCAGCATGTGCAGCATGAAGTTGTCGAGCACCTCGGCGACTTCATTACGGATGTCCGCATCCGGCTGCTGCTCCAGGATGTCGAGCAGGAGCGCGATCACGCTCAGGCGCAGGTCGCTGTCGTATTCGCGCTTGACCTCGGTCTGGAGATACTCGATCTCCTTCTCGTCGAGGAAGTAGAGCGTGGCGTCGAAGTCCGCCATGTTGACCACGCCGGCGCGCGTCTCCTCCTCTTCCTCGTCGCTGCCGCCGGCGTAGCTGGCGGGGTCGATGCGCTGTCCGGTCTTTCCGCCGCCTTCGGCGAGCTCCTCGCCGTCGGTGAGCACCTCGCCTCCTTCCGCCACGGGCACCGTCGCGTCCACCATCATGTCGACGTACCGATAGCGCAGGAAGGTAAAATCGCCCTGCCAGAGAAGCGTCAGCAGGTCATCCTCGTCCGGCGACGCCTTGCGCACGCGCTGGAGGATGTCGAGCAGGCGGCCAAGCTCCTCCTCGTCGAACCCACGCAGGAACCGCAGCTCACGCACGCCGTCCTTGTAGAACGTCCACGGCAGGCTGTCGCTGCTCTTGGACCGCTCCTCGAGGACCGTCTCGCCGCCGTACTTCACCTCGTTCTCGGTGAATGACAGCACCAGCTCGTCGGTCTGTTCCCAGATGGGAACGAAACCGGCGCGCAGGTTCTCCTGCGCGGCCTTGTAGACGGGGTTGTTGGGGAGATAGAGCTGGTGCGCCCGTGCCGCCTTGCCGAAGAGCCGGAGGAGCTCGTGGATGAGCGGCAATTCGACGGCAAGTTGGGCGTGCTCGAGCTCCCGCGCGGGTGGGGCCGACGGGGAGGTCACGTTTCCAGGATACCCATTTCCATTACCTGTACCACATCCTTGTCACCTCGGCCGCTGACGCACAGCAATACGACGTCGCTGGTAGTCCAACGGTCACGTTCGCGCTCGATCCAGGCGACCGCGTGCGCCGTCTCCAGCGCCGGGATGATCCCTTCCAGACGACTCAGCGTCATGAATCCGGACAACGCCTCCGCATCGGTCACGGACACATACGTCGCTCGACCGCTGTCCTTCAGGAATGAGTGCTCGGGTCCCACCCCGGGGTAATCGAGGCCCGCCGAGACCGAGTGGGCGGGATGCACCTGGCCCGCGTCGTCCTGGAGCAGGTAGCTCAGGGCGCCGTGCAGCACCCCGGGCACTCCACGAGTGAGCGAGGCAGAATGGCGCTCGCTGTCCAGCCCCTCGCCCGCCGCCTCCACACCGACGAGCTCCACCCCGGCGTCCGGCACGAAGGCGTGAAAGGCGCCCATCGCGTTCGAGCCGCCGCCCACGCACGCCACCACGGAGCGCGGCAACGCGCCGGTGCGCTCCAGCACCTGCGCCCGGGCCTCCACCCCGATGATCGCCTGGAAGTCGCGCACCATGCGGGGATACGGCGCCGGGCCCACCACCGAGCCGATGATGTAGTGCGTATCCGTGACATTGGTCACCCAGTCGCGGATCGCCTCGCTCGTCGCGTCCTTCAGCGTGCGCGTCCCACTCGTGACCGGCACCACTTCGGCGCCGAGCAGCCGCATGCGGAAGACGTTGAGCGATTGCCGCCGCATGTCCTCCTCGCCCATGTAGACCCGGCATTGCAGCCCGAACCGCGCGCAGACGGTGGCGGTGGCCACGCCATGCTGCCCCGCTCCCGTCTCGGCGATGATCCGGCTCTTGCCCATCCGCCGCGCCAGCAGCACCTGTCCGACGGTGTTGTTGATCTTGTGTGCGCCGGTGTGGTTGAGATCCTCCCGCTTGAGGAGGACGCGGGCGCCCACGAGCGCGGACAAGCGCGGTGCCTCGCTCAACGGTGACGGGCGGCCGACGTAGGTCGCGAGCAGGTCCGAGAGGTCGTTCCGGAAGCTCGCGTCCCCGCGCGCCGCCTCGTATGCCGACTCCAGCTCGTCCAGCGCCGGAATGAGCGTCTCGGGAACGTAGCGTCCGCCGAAGGCGCCGAAGCGATCGGATTCGGTCGTCGCGGATGCGGAGGAGTTGCTCATGCGTTGCCGGCGGTCTGCGCCGCCGTGATGAAGGCGCGAACTCGCGCGTGATCCTTGATGCCGGGCGCCGATTCCACGCCCGACGATACATCCACGATTGACGGCGAAACGTAGTCGATCGCTTCGGCCACATTCTCCGGCGTCAGGCCGCCAGCGAGCACGATACGGTGGCCCCGCTCCATCGCATCGAGCGACTCGCCCAGCGCGAGCCACGGGATGGCGACGCCGCTCCCCCCGAGCTGACCGGGTACCAGCGCGTCCACCACGAGCGCGTCCGCCTCGTCGGCGAGATCTTCGGCATCGTCGGGCAGCACGCCGTCCGGCGTCCGCAGCACCGCCCAGACCTCGAGGCCGGTGGCCGCACGGACGGCCTGCACGCGCTCCGGCGTGCTCGCGCCGTGAAGCTGGACGACATCCAGCCCGACCTCCCGCGCGATGTCGGCGATTTCAGTCTCCGCCTGGTCCGCGAACACGCCCACCTTTCGTGCGCGACGGCCGGCGAGCGTCTCCTTCGCCTGGGCCGGCAGGCGGTGTCGTGGTCCACCGGCGAAGATCACACCGAGGTAGCTGGCGCCGGCGGCGTCGGCGAACTCCGCATCCACTGCCCGCGTCAGGCCGCACACCTTCACCTCAGCCACGAGCCCTCCTCGGCACGCCGGTGAGATTGTGCGTCGACCGCTGCGGGTCCGGAGACGCGGACAGCACGGAGCCGACGAGCACCGCGTCGGCGCCGATGGCCGCGTAGCGCTCGACATCGGCACGCGACTGGACACCGCTTTCGGCCACGGCAACGATTTCAGGAGGAATCTTCGGGATCAGCCGATCGCACGTGGTGGGATCGATGATGAGCGTTTCCAGGTCGCGGTTGTTGACGCCAATCATCGTCGCCTTCGACGCGATCGCGGTTTCCAGCTCCTCCTCATCCCGGATCTCCACGAGCAGTTCCAGGCCGAGCGCGCGCCCCTCGTCCACGAGGGCGATCAATCGATCCGGCGGGAGGGCGCGAGCGATGAGCAACGCGGCGGAGGCGCCCACCACGCGCGCTTCCACCAGCTGGATCACCTCGACATGGAAGTCCTTCTTGAGGATCGGCAGGGCCACCCGAGTCCGCACGGCCTCGAGATCCTCCACGCTGCCACCGAAGTGGTTCGGCTCGGTCAGGATCGACACCCCCGCCGCTCCGCCATGCTTGTAGCAGGTCGCCTGTCCGACGGCGTCCAGGCCGACCGCGATCGTTCCCTTGGACGGGGAGCGACGCTTGACCTCGGCCAGCACGCAAACGCTCGAGCCCCGCAGCGCTCGCGCGAGCGAAGGCGATGCCGGGGCGCGGTCGAGCTGGGCGGTCAGGCGGGTCGCGTGGTCCTGCGCGAGGAGGCGCGCACGCTCGTGGGCCTCCTCGACGATGCGCCCGAGCGTACCGCCTGGCGGACTCCAACGATGAGATGCTTGCACTTCGGGCCTTGTTCGGATAACCTATTCGGGAGCTGTTCGGGCAGCCGAAGGCCGACGCCCGTACGCGGTCGCGATCGCCACTCTTGCCGCAGGAGCCGTCACCATGCCGCTGACCAAGCGTCAACGCGAGATCTTAAACTACCTGACGCTCTACTCGGAGCAAAACGGCTACGCGCCAAGCTTCGAGGAGATCGCCGAGAACTTCAGCTACAACTCGCTTGCGACGGTGCACGAGCACCTGAGCAACCTGGAGCGGAAGGGCTTCATCAAGCGGTCGTACAACGAGAGCCGCGCCATCGAGATCCTTCCCAGCGAGCTCGTGCCGAAGGCGATCGAGCTTCCCCTGCTCGGCGCGGTGGCGGCGGGCGTGCCCATCGAGGCGGTGGCGCACCAGGAGACGATCGCCGTGCCGGACACCATGGTGCAGCGCGCGGGCAACCACTACGTGCTCCGCGTCCGCGGCAACTCGATGATCGACGAGCAGATCCGCGACGGCGACTTCGTGGTGATCAACGATCGCCACAGCGCCGACAACGGCGAAATGGTCATCGCGATGCTGCACGGCAACTCGGCGACCGTGAAGAAGTTCTACCGCGAGCGGGACGGCCGCATTCGTCTCCAGCCCGCGAACGAGACGATGGCCCCGCTGTACGTCCACGAGAACGACATCACGATCCAGGGGATCGTGGTGGGCGTGATGCGGCGCTACTAGCGGCTCGTGTAGGCGGTCCGAAGGCGTTCCAGCGCGTCGACTCCCACGCCGGCGCGCAGGCCTTCCCGGGCGAGATTCACCGCGTCGCCGTAGTCACTCGGGCCCGATCCCGAGACATACAGCGCTGCCGCCGCATTGAGCACCACCGCCGCTACCGCGGTCGGTGGTGCTTCGTTCTGCAGGACGGCCAGCACGGCGGCGGCGTTCTGGCTCGGCGGACCACCGACCAGTTCCTCCGCGACTCCGGCGCCGAAGCCCAATGATGCCGGATTGATCTGCCAGTGCCGCGTCGCGCCGTCCCGGATCTCCACGACATCGGTCGTTCCCAGCGGCGACACTTCGTCCATTCCCGGGGCGCCGTGCACGACGAGGGCGTGCACGGCACCGAGTGCGCGAAGCGCACCGGCGATGAGCGGCACGCGCGCGGCATCGGCCACCCCCACCACCTGGCGGCCCGCGGACGCCGGGTTGGCCAGCGGACCGACGATGTTCATCACCGTCGGAATGGCGAGCTCGCCGCGAACCGGGCCGACGTGGCGCATGGCCGGGTGCATCAACGGCGCGAACATGAAGACGATTCCCGCTTCGCGCAGCGCGCGCTCCATCACGTCGAGGCTCACCTCGATCGGCACGCCAAGCGCTTCCAGCACGTCGGCGCTGCCGCACTGCGAGGTGAACGACCGATTGCCATGCTTGGCGATCCGCACGCCGAGGCCCGCGGCAAGGAGCGCCGCCGCGGTCGAGATGTTGAACGTTCCCACCGAGCCACCGCCCGTCCCGCAGGTGTCCACCAGCAGGTCCGGGCGCTCGGCCGGCAACCGCACCATCGCGCCTCGTAGCGCATCCGCGGCACCCGCGACTTCGTCCGCCGTTTCCCCCTTCACGCGCAGCCCGACAAGGAGCGCGGCGATCTGCGCCGGCGTCGCCTCACCGCGCATCACGATGCTGAATGCCTCGCGGGCCTGCGGTTCCGAGAGCGATCCCCCCATCGCGAGCTGGCGGATCGCCTGCCGGAGCGCCGGCACCGGAGTCGCCGTCATCTCAGTCCACGCTCAGCGTCTCGAGCATCCGCTCCGGCAGGCTCGACTGGGTGGCGACCAGGCCGATCACCAGGGCGAGGAGCCGCACGCGCTCGATGTCCTCCTCGACGAAGATCCCGTGCATCGCGCGATTGGTTAGGTTCACCACGCCCACCAGCGCGCCATGATAGACGAGTGGGAAGCTGATGAACGAACCGGTGGTGAAGTGCTCGTCGCGCAGCAACGGGTGGCTCTTCGCCTCGTCGACATCCTGCACGAGGAGCGGCTGGCGGGATGCGGCAACCTTTCCCGCCACGCCTTCGCCGATGCGGATGCGGTGGCCGGCCGGCACGTTGGGCGCGATGCCGCGCGCTGCGGCGAGATAGAGCATCTGCTCCTCGGGCGCGAGCAGGAGCAGCGAGCACCGCTGCGCGCCCATGTCGTCGCCGACGAGCGTGAGCAGCCCGTTCACCATCTCGCGCGGGTCGTCGGTTGTCGCGTCCAGCGTCAGGACGCGGTCGATCAGGTACAGCGTCCGCGTCTTCTGGCGCAGCGTCTCACTGCGCCGGTGCAGCTCGATGTGCGCCTTCTCCAGCTGCTCCACCGCGGCCGTCACCTGCACCTCCACGGCGTCCGCGCGGCGGCCGGCGCGTCGGGCGTCCTCCAGTGCCTTTGCCGCCTCGCGCTCCAGCGCCAGCAGGCGCTCCGGGTCCGCGCCGGTGGCGCCGGCCGCCTGCGACAGCTTCTCCTGCAGCGTACCGAGCCGGCGCTCGTACTCGGCGTGGACGCGCTGGGTGACCTCTTCGAGCGTGTGCACCGCCTCCTCACGTGCCTAGCGCTCGAGGAAGCGCACGAATGCCAGCTCGAACAGCGCGC
>Ga0157372_10004173_pt1 | contig 15466 bp, 13 predicted proteins | sample C55metaG_FD_115307 | JGI IMG/M metagenome (GOLD analysis project Ga0157372, IMG submission 115307) | Corn rhizosphere microbial communities from Kellogg Biological Station, Michigan, USA - C5-5 metaG | ecosystem: Host-associated > Plants > Roots > Rhizosphere > Soil | place: USA: Michigan... | reverse complement strand
GGGCGCCGACGGCTGGTGGCGCCTGCCCGCGGACCGCCGCCTGCCCCAGGGGCCCGGCAGCCTGCCGCTGATGTTCTCGCTGAAGGCGACGCTCCCCTAGAGGCCACGTGGACTTCGGGCGCTCTCCCGACGAGGCGGCCTTCGCGGACGAGGTCCGCGCCTTCCTGCGCGCGCAGCCGCCGGACACGTTCCCGTCCGACGGCACCGACGCGGGCTACGGCTCGGGCGCGCACTCGCGCGCGTTCACCCGCGCCCTCGGGGAGCGCGGCTGGCTCTCCCTCACCTGGCCGCGGGCGCACGGCGGGCGGGAGCGGCCCATGGGCTTCCTGCTGGTGCTGCTCGAGGAGCTGGCCGCCTCCGGCGCGCCGTTCGGGCCCCTCTCGGGCTGCCTCCAGGTCTCGGAGTCGATCATCCGCCACGGCTCGGTCACGCTGCAGCGCGAGATCCTCCCGCAGGTCGCCCGCGGCGAGGCCACGTTCTGGCAGGGCTACAGCGAGCCGGGCGCGGGCTCGGACCTGCTTGCGCTCCAGACCCGCGCGCGGCTCGACGGCGACCACTGGGTGCTGGACGGGCGCAAGATCTGGTCGAGCCACGCCGGCATCGCCACCTACGGCACCGTGCTCGCCCGCACCGATGCCGCGTCGACCCGCAACCGCGGCCTCAGCATGCTGATGGTCGACAACCGCCTGCCCGGCATGGACGTGCGCCCGATCCGCAGCCTCACCGGACAGGTCTACCACTACGAGATCTTCATGGACGGCGTGCGCGTGCCCCGGGAGTACATCATGGGCCAGCCCGGCGAGGGCTTCTCCCAGCTCCTGCGCGGGCTCGATACCGACCGGTTCTGGGGCCGCTTCTACAAGGCGCCGTTCCTGCGGCGCATCCTGGGCCTGCTGGTGGAGCACGTGCGCGCCGAGCGGCCCGGGGACTCGTTGGCGCGGCATCGTCTCGCGCAGGCCGCGGCCGAGATCGCGGCGCTGCGCGCGCTCTTCCACCGGGCCGCGTGGCTCATCGCGCGCGGGGAGGTCGCCACCGGTCCGGTCTCGGCCGCGAAGGTCATGGCCGACGAGCTGGGCCAGCGCGTGCTCTCCCTCGGCATGGAGCTGCTCGGCCCCTACGCCGCGCTGCGCGCCGGCTCGCCGGAGGCGCGCCTGCGCGGCGAGATCGAGCACCAGTACCAGACCGCGTGGGGCCACGCCCTGGCCGGCGGTACCTCCGAGATCCAGCGCACCACCATCGCGGTGCGCGCGCTCGGTCTGCCCGCCGAGCCGCGCGGGCGCTAGGGCGTATCGCGATGGATCTCGCCTTCTCCCCCGCGCAGACGCTCCTGCAGCAGTCGGCGCGCACGTTCCTCCTGCAGCGCTGCCCGCCCGAGCGGGTGCAGGAGCTGGCGCTCGACCCGCGCGGCTTCGCGACCGATCTCTGGAAGGAGATCGCGGCGCTCGGCTGGCCCGGCCTGCTGATCGCCCCGGAGCACGGCGGCAGCGGCGCCTCGCTCGCCGACGCCCTGGCGCTCATGGAGGAGCTGGGCCGCGCGTGCTTCCCCGGTCCCTTCGTGCCGAGCGCGGTCGTGGCCGCCACCGCGCTCGGGCTGGCCGGCGGTCGCCGGGCTCATGGCCTGCTCGCCGGCCTCGCCACTGGCTCCCGCATCTGCACGCTCGCGCTGCTGGAAGGGCCGGGCCGGCTTGCGCCCGAGGCCATGACGCTGCCGATCGCCGCCCCCGGCCGGCTCACGGGTCGCAAGCTCTTCGTCCCCGATGCTCACGCCGCCACCGACCTGATCGTGGTGGGGCACGCCTCGGCAGGGCCGGCCGTGCTCCTGCTGCCGATGGACCGGCCGGGCATCATCGCCCGGCCGCTCGACAGCATGACCGGCGACAAGCTCTTCGAGCTCTCGTTCGCCGACGTGGAGATCGGTCCGGACGACCTGCTCGCCCAGCCGGGCCGCGCGTGGGCCGTGCTGGGCCCCGCCCTCCGCGCGGGTGCGCTGGCCCGCTGCGCCGAGATGGCGGGCGCCGCGCACCGCGTGCTCGAGCTCTGCGTGGAGCACGCCCGCGTCCGCGTGCAGGGCGGGCGGCCGATCGGCTCGCACCAGGCCATCCAGCACGCCTGCGCCGACCTCTACCGCGACGTGGAGAGCGCGCGCTGGCTCACCTGGGAGGCGGAGTGGGCGCTGGCCTCGGGGCGGCCGGACGCGGACGCGACCGTCGCCGCGGCCAAGGCCCACGGCGCGGAGGCCGCCCTCCGGGTGGCCCGCCGCGGCCACCAGATCATGGGCGCGATCGGCTACAGCGAGGAGCACCCGCTCCACCTGCTCCACAAGCGCATCCTCGCCGCGTCTCAGGACATGGGCGACGCGGCGCTGCACCTGGAGACGCTGGCTCGCGCGATCGGGCTGTAAGGTGCCGCTACGCGCTGCCCGGCCGCGGCCGGAGCACGTCCATGGCCCGGCCCACGTCGAGGCGCTCGCCGAGCCAGCCCGATAGCCCGGTGCGGGTGTGGACGTGCACCCCTTCCGCCACGTGATCGGACCGCAGCGCCTCCACCGGATCGGCCGGCACCGCGGGAGGCGACGGCACGGGCGGAATTGGTCGCCCGTCCGGGCGGCGGACGTGAAGCATTCCGTCGACGGCTCGCTGGATGTCGTAGCCCTGCTCGTGCACCGCGCGGTGATGCCGACGGCAGAGCAGCGCGAGGTTGGACAGCGTGGTCGGCCCGCCCTGCGCCCAGCGGCGTATGTGGTGGCCCTCTCCCACCCGGGCGTGGCATCCGGGAAAGCGACACGTATGGTCTCGACGCAACAGCGCCCGTCTCAGGGCGGGTGGAATCGTTCGCGTGCGGGCCCCCACGTCCACTATCTGTCCGGCTGCGTCGTGATACATCACCACACAGCTCGCATCGCACGCCAGCCGCTGGGAGACACGCAGCCCTCGCGATTCGTGCACCCTGGCCGCCTCCTGACGCTCGCCTCGGCGGTCGAGCCGGCGCCAGCTCCGTACGATCCGCTCCACCTGGGCCGCGGGCCCCGCCCGCCCGCCAGGAGGCGGCTCTCGGTCTCCGGGCAACCCGGGTCAGAGCGCGAACCTTGGCGTAGGAGAGATCGCCTCTCCCGAGCGCCTCGGAGAGCACGGGCAGCGTCCCGAGCGCTCGCGCCACCCGCACTCGCTCCCGGGCGGCACCGAGCTCCAGGTTCGTGCGCCATGCGAGCCATTCCGCGCAGGAGCGGAAGCCGGTGTTCCACCCCTGCCGAGCGTCGAACTCGCGGATCAGAATCAGGAGCCGTCCCGTCGCGACCTCCAGATGAGCGGACAGCTCGGCGATCCGATCACCCAGTCGATCCAGCTCCGCGACCGACTCCGGGGTGGGCTTGAACGCGAACGTGACGGGGGCTTCCATGACAAGTCCTCCTCTTCCTGGGAGAACTCTAACCCCTCACCATCGCGAGGTCGGGAAGCGCCGAGGCAGGGCCGGGGACGACGCCCGCCATCATTGCGTGAGGATCGCTTCGCGATCACGTCCCCTGGACGCAAGACGCGATCGTCACACCCTGCCGAGCCGCCCCGCCTCATCGAGAGGTCGACCGCCGAGGACGTGTCAAGGAGAAAGGCGCCCTCAGGTCAGTCCTCGTCCTCCCGGGCGAAGATCCGGCGGCTCCGCCGCCGCTCCCGCTCCATCCGCACCTCCGCGGTGGCCTTGGTCAGCCGAAGGGACAGCCCGGAGATCAAGGCGAGCGGACCGAGCGCGAACAGGAGCGAATCCAGCGCCGAGCGCCCGATGCCCTCGCGCATCCGGACCATCTCCACCCGGCTGTCCTCGTAGGATCGCAGGATCTTGCGGACGCTCGCCTGGGCCGACTGGCTCTCCGGACCCTTCCCCGGCACCACCTCGGGGAGCACGATCCGCGGGAACTCGGGGCCCACCTTGTCGGGCAGCTTCAACCGAATCTCGCCGTACCAGCGACAGAGCTGCGCCCGCTCCCGCTCGCTGTCGTCAAGGGTACCGGTCCCCTTCTGGCCGGCCTGCGACGAGCGGCAGTACACCGCCTCGGCGGCCTCGACGTGGTCCTTGAGGAACTTGAAGTCGAACGCGGCCCGCGCCGCCTGGACGTCCACCGAGTTGCCCTTGATGAACCGCTGGACGTCCCCGGCCCCCGAGAGCAGCCCCACGCCCACGAGCGTGAGCCAGACGTAGTCGCTGCGCTTCCAGAACACCGAGGACTGTGGGCGAGCCCGGACGAGCGCGAGGTGAAGAATGGCGGTGAGCACGATCAGGAGGGCGAGCGCGTAGGTGGGGCTGGAAAGCAGCAGGATCATGCACGCATCATGGCCGCCGCCTTCTCCGCGATCATGATGGTGGGGGCGTTGGTGTTGCCGCCGACCAGCGTGGGCATGATGGAGGCGTCGACCACGCGAAGCCCGTCCAGGCCGTGCACGCGCAGCGAGGCGTCCACCACCGCCAGCTCGTCGGTGCCCATCTTGCACGTGCCGACCGGATGGAAGATCGTGCCGGAGCCGCGCTCCCGGACGTACGCCGCGATCTGGGCGTCCGTCTCCACCTCCGGCCCCGGGCCGAGCTCGCGCCCGAGGATGTCGCCGAGCGGCCGCGCCCGGAAGATATCCCGCAGCTGCCGGATGCCGGCCACGAAGTGCGGCATGTCGGCCGGATCGGTCAGGTAGCCCGGATCGATGAGCGGCTGGTCCAGCGGATCGGCGGAGGCCAGCGTGATCCGTCCGCGGCTGGCCGGCCGGTTCACGTAGAACGCGAAGCTGATCCCGTGGCAGGAGGGCTGGAAGGCGTCGAGCGGGGCCTCGGTCAGACAGTAGGGCAGGAAGAAGCCCTGCAGCTCGGGCGGCCCATCGCCGCCGCCGGTGCGGAGGAAGGCTCCCGCTTCCGCAATATTGGAGGTGAAGAGGCCCTGCCGCGTGGCCTCGTACTCGGCCTGCACCGCGGCGAGCTGCTCGGGGGTGGCGCCGTAGAGCGAGACCGGCACCGTGCTCTCCTGGCGCAAGAACGTGCCGAGGTGATCCTGGAGGTTCCCGCCGACGCCGGGCAGGTCCGACACCACCGGGATCCCGATCGCGCGCAGATGGTCCGCCGGTCCCACCCCGGAGAGCAGCAGGAGCTGCGGCGAGTTGACGCTGCCGCCCGCCAGCACGATCTCTCGCGTGGCGTCGACGAGGGCCGACTGCCCGTGCCGCACGTAGGCCACGCCGGTGGCCCGCCGCCCCTCGAAGCGGATGCGGCAGGCCAGCGCCCCGGTGACCACGGTGAGGTTCGGCCGCTCCAGCGCGGGCCGGAGGAACGCGCTCGCGGTGGACCAGCGCAGGCCGTCCTTCTGGGTGACCTGGTAGAAGCCGACGCCGTGCTGGGAGGCGCCGTTGAAGTCGTCGTTGGCGGGCACTCCCGTATCCTGGGCCGCGGCCACGAACATCTCGGACAGCGGATGCCGGAACCGATGGTCGGCCACATTGAGCGGTCCGCCGCGCCCGTGGTAGCGGTCCTCGAGCCGCTCGTTGTGCTCCGACTTCTTGAAGAAGGGCAGCACGTCCTCGTAGCTCCAGCCCTTGTTGCCGGCCTGGGCCCAGCCGTCGTAGTCGGCCGCGTGGCCCCGGATGTAGATCATGTAGTTGATCGAGCTGGAGCCGCCGAGGGTGCGTCCGCGCGGCCACGCGAAGCGCCGCATGTTGCAGGCGGGCTGCGGCACGGTGCGGTACCGCCAGTCGTGCGGGCCGTCCGGCAGGAAGCCCATCATGGCCGGAGTGTGGATGAAGGGCGAGACGTCGGGGCCGCCCGCCTCGAGGAGCAGCACGCGCACCGCGGGGTCGGCGGAGAGGCGGTTGGCCAGGACGCAGCCGGCGGAGCCGGCGCCCACGATCACGTAGTCGTAGCTCATTCGATCACCTCGTCCGCGCGCAGGAGCAGCGAGGAGGGCATGGTCAGGCCGAGGGCCTTCGCGGTCTTCAGGTTGACCGTGAGGTAGTAGCGACCCGGGCGCTCGACCGGCAGCGTGCGCGGCGCGGCGCCCTTGAAGATCCGATCCACGTACGCGGCGGCGGTGCGGAAGTTGTCGTCCTGGTTCGCGCCGTACGACATCAGCCCGCCGTCCCGCACCAGCCCGCTGAACTCGTACATGGCGGGGATCCGGTGCTCGGCCGCGAACTCGATGACCCGCTTGCGATTGAGGAGGGTGAGCGCGTCGGTGACCAGGAACAGGGCGTCCGGCCGGCTCTGGATCATGGCCGCGAACGCGGCGGCGAAATCGTCGGGCTCGCGCACGCCGAGGGGCTGCACCGTGACGTGGAGGGCCTGCGCCGCCTTCTCGACCTCCCGGTAGCGCAGTGTCATGCCGCGATCGTCCGCGTTCCAGAGCACCGCGATGCGCGTCGCCTTCGGGATCGCCTCCTTGATGTACTCGAGGCGCTTGGCGCTGAGCTCGACCGATTGATCGGTGACGCCGGTCACGTTGCCGCCCGGCCGGGCGAGGCTCTCGATCAGGCCGAGGCCGTCGGCGTCGCCGACCTGGGCCATCACGATCGGAATCGACGAGGTGGCCCGCTTGGCCGCGCCGGTCGACGGGCCCCCGACGGTCACGATCACGTCGACGGGGAGCCCGACCAGCTCGGCCGCGAGGGCAGGCAGCCGCTCCTGGCGCGCTTCCGCCCACCGCCCGACGTAGGTGACGTTCTGCGACTCCACGTACCCGAGCGCCCGCAGCGCCTGGCGCAGCGCGGCGGGCGGCTCCTCGTCGGGCGGCCGGGCCCCGCCGGAGAGGAAGCCCACGCGCCAGGTCCGTCGCGGCTGGGCGACGGCGCCGAAGGGTGCCGCGGCCAGACCGGCGGCCAGGCCGACCACGCCGGCCGCACCGCCCAAGAACGTCCGTCGCCTCATCGGGCGCGATCTTCCGCCACCTTGACAGCGACCGCAAGAGGATGCTACTCGGGGGCACCCCCAAAGGAGACTTCCATGGACCGGATCGCGCGCGGCTGCCGTCTCGGAATGCTGATCGCCGTCACCCTGCTGGCGGGCCTGCTCGCCGCCACCGCCGCGCCGGCCCAGGAGACGCCGCGCATGGGCGGCGTGCTCAAGGTCGCGTCGATCGGCGAGCCGCCCACGCTCGACATCCCGATGAGCACCGCCACGCTGGTCTACGAGATCATGTGGCACGTCAACGAATCGCTCTTCACCTACGACAAGTCCTTCAACCCGGTTCCCCTGCTGGCCGACTCCTACACCATCACCGACAAGGGCCTCAAGTACACGATCAACCTCCGGAAATCCGTGAAGTTCCACAACGGCAAGGAGATGACCTCCGCGGACGTGGTGCCCTCCCTCAGGCGATGGGGCCGCGTCGCCTCGGTGGGCCGGGTGCTCTGGAAGTACGTGGAGAGCGTGGACGCCAAGGACCCCTACACCGTGGTCATCGCCATGAAGCAGCCGTCCAGCTCGCTGATCTACGGGCTCAGCGAGCCGCACGCCGCGATCTACCCCAAGGAGAGCATCGAGGCCGCGGGCGAGGGCCAGCTCAAGGAGTTCATCGGCACCGGCCCCTTCCGCTTCGTCGAGCACCGGCCGGATCGCCACATCAAGCTGGCCCGCTTCAAGGACTACAGCGCGCGGTCGGAGCCCCCCAATGGCTTCGGCGGCAAGCGCACCGCCTACTTCGACGAGATCCTGTTCCTCACCGTGCCCGAGACCGCGGTGCGGCTGGCCGGGGTGGAGACCGGGGAATACCACCACGCGATGTTCATCAAGCAGGACTCCTACGACCGGGTGAAGGCGATCCCCACCCTGGAGTCGCGCATCGTCAAGCCGCGCGGCTGGGCGGTGGCGGTGATGAACCACAAGTCGCCCCTGATGGGCCAGAAGAAGCTCCGTCAGGCCTTCCAGGCCGCGCTCGACATGGAGCCGATCCTGGTGGCGGGCTTCGGCTCCAAGGACTTCTACCGGCTCGACCCCGGGCTCTTCTTCCCCGAGCAGCCGTGGCACTCGACCGCCAGCGCCAAGCTCTACAACCAGAAGGACAAGGAGAAGGCGCGTCGCCTCCTCAAGGAGGCGGGCTACGCGGGCCAGCCCCTCCGCTGGATCACCACCCGCGAGTACGAGTTCATGTACAAGAACGCGCTGGTGGCCAAGCAGCAGCTGGAAGAGGTCGGCCTCGCCGTCGACATGCAGGTGGTGGACTGGGCAACGCTCAACAACCAGACCCAGAAGCCCGAGCTGTGGGAGATCTTCTCCACCGGCTTCGTGTTCTCGGCCGACCCGGCCAACCACGTGGCGCTGCGCTGCACCTTCGCCGGCTGGTGGTGCAACGAGGAGAAGGAGCGTCTGCTCGGCGAGCTGCAGGGCGAGAACGATCTCAGGAAGCGCAAGGCGATCATCGACCGCATCCAGACCGTGTTCTACGACGACGTGGGGAGCGTGAAGCTGGGCGACTACTTCACCTTGGACGTCGCGCGCCGCGACCTGCGGGGCGACTTCCGTACCGCCCCGCGCATGTACTTCTGGAACAGCTGGCTGGCCAAGTAGGGAGGCGTGCAGACCTACCTGCTGCGCCGGATCCTGGCCGTCATCCCGGTGATGGTGGTGGTCGCCACCGTCACGTTCGTGCTGATCCACCTGGCTCCCGGCGACCCGGCCAGCGTCATCGCGGGGCCCGACGCGACACCGGGCGACGTCGTGCGCCTGCGCCATCACCTCGGCCTGGACGAGCCGCTGCCCGCCCAGCTGGTGCGCTGGTACGGCCGCCTCCTGCGCGGGGACCTGGGCGACTCGATCTTCCTGCGCCGCCCGGTCACCGAGGCTATCGTGGAGCGCCTCGAGCCGACGCTGCTGCTGACCAGCTGGGCCACCCTGATCGCGGTGCTCATCGGGGTGCCCGCCGGCATCGTGTCCGCCCGTTATCACAACACCGCGGTGGACCAGTCGTTCATGGGGCTGGCCCTGATCGGCCTCTCGGTGCCGAACTTCCTGCTCGGCCTGCTCATGATCCTGGTCTTCGGGGTGTGGCTGCGGTGGCTGCCGGTGGCGGGGTACGTCTCCCTCGACGTGGGTCTCTGGGACAACGCCCGCTCGCTCCTCATGCCGTCGATCTCGCTCGGGCTCGTGCAGTCCGCCCTCATCGCGCGCATCACCCGCTCCAGCATGCTCGACGTGCTGCGCGAGCAGTACATCCTGGCCAGCCGCGCCAAGGGCCTCGCCGAGCGGGCGGTGGTCTACAAGCACGCGCTCAAGAACGCGATCATCCCCACCCTCACCGTGATCGGCATCACCTTCGCGATCCTGGTCGGGGGAGCGGTGGTGATCGAGACCGTCTTCAACATCCCGGGCCTGGGCCGGCTGATCATCTCCGCGGTGCTGCGGCGCGACTATCCGGTGATCCAGGGCGTGGTGCTGATCATCGCGGTCACCTACACCCTGATCAATCTCATCGTCGACCTGGTGTACCTGACGCTCGACCCGCGAATCCGCTATCAGTGAGCCCCGACCGGTGAGCGGGGACGCCCCCGGGTGGTGGTGGCTGCGACAGCTGCGCCGCCGGCGCGTCGCGCTGCTCGGCATGGTCCTGGTGGCGCTCAACGTGCTGGTGGCGGTGCTGGCGCCCGCCATCGGCCGCTGGGAGCCCCAGCGCCTAGACGTGCAGGCGCGCCTCGCGCCGCCCACCGCCACCCACTGGATGGGCACCGACGACGTGGGCCGCGACGTGTGGAGCCGGGTGGTGCACGGCACCCGGCTCTCGATGCTGGTGGGGGGCGCGGTGGTCGCGCTCTCCTTCGTGGGCGGCATCGTCTTCGGGCTGCTCGGCGGCTACTACCGCCCGCTCGACAACGTGCTGATGCGCATCATGGACGGGTTCATGGCCTTCCCCGGCATCATCCTGGCCATCGCGATGATGGCCTCGCTGGGGCCCAGCGTCGTCAACGTGATCGTGGCCCTGGGCGTGGTCTACGTGCCGCGGGTGGCCCGCATCGTGCGCGGCTCGGTGCTGGTGATCCGCGAGACGCCGTACGTGGAGGCCGCGCTGGCGCTCGGCGCGCCCGACCTCACCGTGCTCGGGCGCCACGTGCTGCCCAACTGCCTCTCGCCGGTGATCGTGCAGGGCACGTTCATCTTCGCGGCCGCGGTCCTGGGCGAGGCCGCGCTCTCGTTCCTGGGGGTGGGCGTGCCGCCCCAGATCCCCTCGTGGGGCAACGTGCTGGCCGAGGGGCGGCTCTACCTCCAGCAGGCGCCCTGGCTCACCCTGTTCCCGGGCGGGGCGATCATGGGCTGCATCCTGGGGCTGAACCTCTTCGGGGACGGCCTCCGCGACCTGCTCGACCCGAAGATGCAGAGCGTGGCGGCTTCTTCAGCTCGGCCGTCTTGACGTCGGATTGATCGCTCGACGCGCACGCGGCCGGGCGCCCGGGCGCGCGTGTCCCCGGGTTATCCTTCTCGGCCGCAGAGAGGAGCGCGGGAACCGTCACCCTCGGGCGGCTTCATCGCGGCGCGCGCGAGCAGGATCCGGGCCTACGCGAGCTCGACCGTCTTGACGTAGACCCCCGGCGAGCCCGGCGCGTGGTGCATGTGCAGGCGCATCTTCGCGTTGACCGGGTTCGCGTCGCGCTGGGTCTGCCAGGCGCGGGTCTCGGACACCTTCGGGTCCCGGAACTCGTAGAGGGTGAGATAGGTGGGCGCACCCTCCACCGCCCGGTAGCGCCGGCCACGGATCACCCCGGGCACCTTCTCGTAGTTCGGCACGTAGACCGTGTTGTACCACTCGTTGAAGTCGCGATCGGCCGCGGCCGGCACGTCCATGCGCCCGATCTGTAGCGCGGGCGCCATCGGACCGGAGGCGATCGCGGGGGTCAGCGCGCCGGGATGGATCATGGTGTAGACGTTGCGGATGAACGGCCGGCCGATGGCCTGGGGCCCGATCTTCTGGGTCCACGGGGTCGGGCTGGCCTGCACCTTCTTGTAGGCCGGGCTCTCCAGCACCGCCGCGCTCTCGAGCTCGTAGCAGGCCAGGTGCTTGGGGCCGCCCTTCACCGCCTGGTAGCGCGCGCCGCCCAGGAAGCCGGGGATCGCCATGCGCTCCGGCAGGTGCTCCTCGTCGTACCAGCGGTTGAACTCCTCTTCCTTGTCGGCGGGCACGTCCGCCCACACCATCAGGAGCCCGGTGCCTTTCGTGGCCATGTGGCCCTCCTCTCGCGTCGGGTATATCACGGATCGCGATGCCGGGGCCGGCCCCCCAGGACCGACACCGCGGCCACCAGCTCGAGCGCCACCAGGCACCAGAGCGCGGGGCGATAGCTGCCCTGCACGTCGTGCAGCAGGCCCATCAGGCCCGGCCCCAGCGCCACGCCGGCCTGGGTGGCCGCGCCCACCAGCCCGAAGACGGTGCCGAAGGAGCGCGGGCCGAACTCCTCCCGGGCCAGGAGCGGCGGAAACGTGATGAGGTTGCCCACGCCCAGACCGAAAACGAGGCTCGCGCCCACCAGCGTGACCGGTGAGGGCCACGCGGCCATCGCGGCCAGCGCCGCGCCCTGGACTCCGATGTTCACCGCGGAGAGCTTGCGCAGGTCCACGCGGTCCGACAGCACGCCGATGACGACGCGTCCGAGCAGCGCGGCCACCGTGGTCGCGCTCACGGTCAGCGCGGCGCGGCTCTCCCCCAGGTGAGGATCGAGCACGCTGATCTGGTGCACCAGGAACCCGACCTGGGCGGCCAGGGCCAGCGCGAACGGCACCATCAGCGTCCAGAGCTGCGGCACGCGCAGCGCCTCCTGGCGGGTCCACGTCCGCGCGGTGAGCGCGCTCTCGCCCGCGGGCGCGCCGGCGCGGTCGCGCGCCAGCTCGCTCGCGACGTCGGCCGCGCCCGGGCGGCCGCGGATCACGAGCGGCACCAGCGGGAGCCCGACGGCGACGAGGGCCGCCGCCACCGCGGCGGTCGCGAACGCGAAGCCCCGGCGCTGGGTGAGGGCCACCAGGATCGGCACCAGCACCATGCCGCCCACGCTGGCGCCGGTCAGGGCCAGGGTCATCGCCACGCCCTGGCGGCGGCCGAACCACGGCAGGAGCGTGCTGCTGAGGCCGGTCGAGCTGAGGCAGGACCACGAGGTCGCCATCACCACGTAGACCGCGAAGAGCTGCCAGGGCGCGGTGATCACGCCGAGCAGGGCCACCGCGGCGGCCATCGTGACCACGCCGTAGGCCAGCACGCCGCGCGGGCCGTGCCGGTCGATGAGGCCGCCGACCATCACCAGGCAGCCGGCGCTCAGCGCGTAGTAGAGCGTCACCGCCGAGGAGATGAGGCCGGTGGACCAGCCGTGGCGCTGGCCCAGGGCATGGAGGTAGACGCCGAGCCCGTAGAAGCCGAGACCCCAGGAGAAGGTGGCGAGAATTCCGCAGGCGACGACGACGAGCCAGCCGCGGTAGAGGGGCACCCGTAGGTTATACCTCCTCACCTCTCACCCGTCGTCCCTCACCCTGCCCTCTCCCAGGGGGAGAGGGTGATTCGTGGGAAAGGGTGAGGTAGACTCCCGGTCAAAGGAGAGCGCCCGTGAAGCTCGACGTGTCCATGCTGACGCACGACCTGGGAAGCATCCCGGACTACGCCCGCAAGGTCGAGGCCATGGGCTACGACTGCCTCTGGTCGTCGGAGACCCAGCACGATCCCTACCTGCCGCTGGCGGTCGCGGCCACGTCGACGTCGCGAATCAACCTCGGCACCAACATCGCGACCGTGTTCTCGCGCAGCCCCATGATCACCGCCCACACCGCGTGGGACCTGCAGAAGGCCTCCCGCGGGCGGTTCACGCTCGGGCTCGGCACCCAGGTGAAGGCGCACAACGAGCGCCGCTTCTCGGTGAAGTTCGAGTCGCCGGGCCCCAAGATGGCGGAGGCGATCCGCGCCATCCGCGCCATCTGGGACTGCTGGCAGAACGGCACCAAGCTCGACTTCAAGGGCCAGTTCTACACCTTCGACATCATGACCCCCTTCTTCAACCCGGGGCCGATCGATCATCCCAGGATCCCGATCTACATCGCGGCGGTGAATCCGCTGATGTGCCGCATCGCGGGCGAGCTGTGCGACGGCATGCACGTGCACCCGTTCAATTCGGCAAAATACCTCCGTGAAATTGTGCATCCCGCGGTCGAGGAGGGGCTCAGGCGCTCGGGCCGCTCCCGCAAGGACTTCACCTACGCGACCGCCACGTTCGTGGTGGTGGGCGACACCGAGAAGGAGCGGGCCGCGCAGGCCCAGATGGTGAAGCAGCAGATCGCCTTCTACGGCTCCACGCGCACCTACACCCCGGTGCTGGCCGCCCACGGCTGGCAGGGCGTCACCGCGCAGCTGCACCGCAAGTCGGTGGAGGGCGACTGGAAGGGCATGGCCGACCTCATCACCGACGAGATGCTCGACACCTACGCGGTGATCGCGACCTACGACGACCTGCACGCGAAGATCATGGAGCGCTACCGCGGGCTGCTCGACCGCACCGGGCTGTATCAGCCCTACCAGCAGAACCTCGACGATCCGCGCCTGCCCGCGATGGTGCGGGCGTTCAACGGGTGACCACCCCTCACCCTGCCCTCTCCCCTGAGGGGAGAGGGTCTTTCGAACCCTCGCCCCCGAAGCGGAGAGGGTCTTTCGAACCCTCGCCCCCGAAGCGGAGAGGGTCTTTCGAACCCTCGCCCCCGAAGCGGAGAGGGTCTTTCGAACCCTCGCCCCCGAAGGAGGAGAGGGTCTTGGGAACCCTCGCCCCCGAAGGGGGAGAGGGCAGGGTGAGGGGGACCATGGAGATGCAACGATGACCGACAAGGTGCAGGTGGAGATCAAGGGCGACGTCGCCACCATCACGCTGAACAAGCCCGAGCGCCTGAACGCGCTCGACAACGAGATGTGGCACGGCATCGGCGAGGCCTGTCGCGCGGTCGACGCCGCGCCGGACGTGCGCGTCGCGATCCTGATGGGCGCGGGCGGCTGCTTCTGCGCGGGCCTCGACGTCAAGGCCGGCTCCGCGCTGAGCGGCGCCCTCGACGGCATGTCCCCCGGCCAGGCGATCGCCCACATCCGCCGGCACCTCGAGGGCCACCAGGCCTCCTTCGCGGCGGTGGAATCGCTGCGGGTGCCGGTCATCGGGACCATCCAGCGCGCGTGCATGGGCGCGGGGCTCGAGCTGGCCCTCTGCTGCGACGTGCGCCTGGCCGCCGAGGGCACGCTGTTCTCGATCCCCGAGGTGCAGCTCGGTCTGGTGCCCGACATGGGCGGCACCCAGCGGCTGCCCCGCACCGTCGGCATCGGGAAGGCCAAGGAGCTGATCTACTCCGCGCGGCGCTTCGACGCGACGGAGGCGCTGCGCTTCGGCCTCGTGCAGGCGGTGTACCCCGCGGGGGAGCTTCACACCCGCGTGGCCGAGCTGGCCGCCGAGATCGCGGCCAACGCGCCGCTGGCGGTGCAGGCCGCAAAGCGCGCCATCAACGGCACCTACTACGGCGAGATGCGCGCCTGGCTCGACTGGGAGACGGCGCAGGCCTCGGGCCCGCTGCTCTCCGAGGACCGCAAGGTCGGCCTCCGGGCCGCGGCCGAGCGCAAGCGCGCCGACTTCAAGGGCAAGTAAGCCTCACCGGACCCGCTCCGTACCTGGAGGACTCCATGGCTGCCGATCTCTACGACCTGGGCGACAAGCCGCCGCTCGGTGAAGTCCCGAAGCGCATGCACGCGTTCGCGGTGCGGCAGAGCCGCTTCGGCCAGCCCCGCGACGCCTGGAAGCGCGAGGTGCTGCCCACGCCGGCCATCGGCCCCGACGAGGTGCTGATCTACGTGATGGCGTCGGGCATCAACTACAACAACGTGTGGGCCTCCCTCGGCCAGCCTCTCGACGTCATCGCGGAGCGCCTCAAGATGGGCGAGCCGGAGGACTTCCACGCCGGGGGCAGCGACTGCGCGGGCATCGTGTGGGCCACCGGCAAGGACGTGAAGAACGTCAAGGTCGGCGACGAGGTCATCGTGCACAGCGGCTGGTGGCGACCCGACGACCCCTGGGTGCTGTCCGGCAAGGATCCGATGCTGGCCGAGTCCACCCGCATCTGGGGCTACCAGACCAACTACGGCAGCTACTGCCAGTTCGCGCGGGCCCAGGCCCACCAGTGCATCCCCAAGCCCAGGCGGCTCACCTGGGAGGCGGCGGGCTGCTTCCTGCTCTGCGCCTCCACCGCCTACCGCATGCTGATGGGCTGGGCGCCGCACACGGTGGAGAAGGGCGACGTGGTGCTGGTGTGGGGCGCCACCGGCGGCCTCGGCAGCCTGGCGCTCGAGATCGTGCGCGCCCAGGGCGGGCGCGCGGTGGCGGTGGTCTCCGACGATGCCAAGAAGAAGTTCTGCCTGGACCACGGCGCGGTCGGGGCCATCAACCGCTCCCAGTTCGACCACTGGGGCGTGATGCCGGACACCAAGGACGGAAAGGCCTACGGCAACTGGGCCAAGGGC
>Ga0157372_10004171_pt1 | contig 15469 bp, 11 predicted proteins | sample C55metaG_FD_115307 | JGI IMG/M metagenome (GOLD analysis project Ga0157372, IMG submission 115307) | Corn rhizosphere microbial communities from Kellogg Biological Station, Michigan, USA - C5-5 metaG | ecosystem: Host-associated > Plants > Roots > Rhizosphere > Soil | place: USA: Michigan... | reverse complement strand
GCACAGCCGGCACCGTCGCGAGCTCGCGTCGTACCGGCCGTTGGACTGCGTCCGTTCGCCCGTCTTTCAGAGGCAGGGGTCAGGCTGTCCACGGATGCGGACCAGTTGCGCCACTTCGCGGCCGACCCACGCTGGCGATGCGCTGTAACAATCGAAAACGGCAGTACATCAGCGGGGCTGCTGGCTGTGGCCGCACCGGTTCGAACCACGAAGGGGAAGGACGTGGTACTGACAATCGACTTGGCCTTCGCGCCGTTCGACGCCGCCGATGCGCTCCGCGACGGGGCCGACGCTGCCGCCGCCAGCTACCGAGCGAAACCCGGATCGATGGTGGTGTTCCACAATGCGCCTATTCGCGATACCGAACGGGCCCGGCGTGCGGGCTTGCGACGGTTGCCGGCGCGCTTCGCGGCACACCTTTGTCTGCCGCCGGGACTCGATATTCTCGCGGAGGCGAATCCGCGCGGAACGAACCTCGACGTCGTCTAGATGCGCCCCTATTTCGACTCTACCGACGATTCCCCGGAGGATGCGAAGGTTCCACGCCTGCTGTTGGTGAGCTTTCATTTCCCGCCCGGAACTGCCGTCGGTGGCGTACGATGGGAGAAAATCGCGCGCTATGTCCACGAACGCGGATGGTTCCTCGATGTGGTCGCTCTAGACCCCTCGGCACTCCAGCGGCGGGACGAAGGCCGTCTGGCGTCGCTACCACCCGGGGTTCGGGCATTTGGCGTTCTTCCACCAGGGCAATCGATCGTCGCGTTGCCTCGCACGCTCTGGCGAGGCCTTAGCCGGTTGCGTCGTCGCTCACCGCCGCATGCGGCCGAAGCGCTTGGCCGCGCTGAGAGCACCGAAGGCCGTCTAGCGCCTCACATTCGACTGACGCGCGCGTACTACGCGTGGCTCGACTTCGTCGAGGGACGCCGTCTCGCCAAAGCGGCGGAACGAGCAGGCGTCAGGCTGACTCGCCGGACCTCATATATCGCGGTGGTGTCGTCGGGTCCGCCGCACGCTGCCCACGAGGCGGCGCGCCGCATCGCGCGCCGGGCGGGGCTGCCCCTGATCCTCGATTTTCGCGACCCATGGAGCCTTATCGAGCGAGTGCCAAAGGATGCGGCATCGCCGACGTGGTTCGCGCTTGCCGAGAAGCAGGAGAGGCGCGTGCTCGGTGAGGCGAAAGTGATTGCCATGAACACGCAGCGGGCGAGCGACGCGATGCGCTCGAAGTACCCTCAGTTCGCCAAGCGCATAATCGCGATTCAAAACGGCAGCGACGACGAGCAGTTTCCGACGCCGGAACCATCGCGCCGATTTACGATTCGCTTTGCCGGCACCATCTACATCGACCGGGACCCGCGCCTCGTCTTCCGCGCCTCGAAGCTCGTCATCGACGCACTGCAACTCTCGCCCTCGGATTTTGGCCTTTCGTTCATCGGGGACGTCAGTCAATTCGGCGGACGGCCGTTGCAAGAAATGGCTCGAGAGGAGGGCGTCGAAGACTTTGTCGAGGTCGGTTCGGCGATGCCCCGTGCCGCGGCAATGCAGTTCTTGTCGAACGGCACCATGCTTCTGAACCTCCCGCAGGACAGCGACCTCGCCATTCCCGCAAAGATCTTCGAGTACGTCCGTTTCGACGCGTGGCTGCTAATTCTGGCTGATCGCGAGAGCGCTACGGCTGACCTCCTTCGGGGCACGGAGGCCGAAGTGGTCGAGCCACACGACGTGTCGCGGATGGCGGAGGTGATCGAGCGTAGGTATCGCGAGTTCGTCGCCGGCGCGAGACCGGCGGCCGTGAATCGCGACGGCCGCTTCAACCGGCGTATCCAAGCGAACCTCCTGCTCGATCTGATTGAGAAGGTCAGTATGCCCGCGCCGACTACGAAAAGCCGGGTCGGGGCCGACTCCGTTTCAGGTCGTCTCGACGATACGCGAAACGACGTCGATCATGTCCCTGGCCAGACGTGACTCGTCGCCGAGCGACAGCGCGTAAGCGCGGCCGGCTTCGGCGACCCGTGAGCGGAGCGCCGGGTCTTCCAAGGCTGATTGAATTGCGGCGCGCATGGCTTCCACGTTCCGGGGCGGGACGATGATCGCCTCCTCGTCCGTCAGCATTCCTTGCGACGCGAGGCTGTCCGTGATGACGACGCACTTGCCGAGTGCCATCGCGACCAGATAGGTCCCGATGCCGGAGGCCGCGAGAGTCGGTGGTAGAATGGGAACGACAACCACCGTGGCGCCGCCGATCCAGCGTAACCACGACTCCCACGAACCATCATCGTGAACGAGCTCGACGTTCCCTGGAAGATTGGTGAGATCCGAGTCGGTGCCGTGCGCGCGCGTCTCATTGTCCGGCGGCGCGAGGATTACCGCCTTCGTGTTGAGCGACTCGACCGCGGCGCAGAACGTTGTGTAATCGCGGCGTGAACGCCCACACGAAAGGATGTATCCCCCATCGTGCGTTTGATAAGAACGAACGCTGTCCAGCCGATTCACCTTGAACGGCACATAAGAGATCCGAGATGGCGAGAGCCCGTAAACGCGCGCCAGCTCCGTGGTTTCCCGAAAGGGAAAGGTGAAGTGCGTGACTTCGCGAAGCAGCCGCCGCCACGTCCTTATGCGAAGCCGCGTCGTTTGCTGCGCGGGCTGAAAAATCTGATCGTTCGCGATGATGCGGCGTGGCCGCCCCGTGAACATTCGCAGCAGACAAAATGCGACCATGTCGCGGCGCGATTCGTTGATAACGACGGCATCCGCGGAAATCCCTCGCCAAAGCGTTCGCAGCAAGCCGAGGCGGCCGCGCTCGCAACGGATAGATTCGACGGGCTTGCCACCGATTGCGGCTCCATCGAACCACGTCGTGTTGGAAACAATCCTCATGGGATCTCTAGACTACCGGCCGGCAAGCGAAACAGATCAAAGGGTTGCGTCGGCCGAAGGGAGTTGCGGAGCGACATCGCGCAATTGTCCCGGCCCCTGGCGGGGCACCGTCATGAGCGCGGCGAATGCGCCGCAGCACCGAGGAGCTGCGAGACTTGCGGAAGCAACAGCTCGGCGAGCCGGCGATTGCCAAGCGAGGTCAAATGGCAGTAATCGGTATACAGGTCCGCGGAGTCGCGCTGTGCAAGATGCGTCGCGTCGAGGAACGAAAAGCGAGGGGTTGCCACGAAGCGAAGACTGTCCGCGATCGCGCGGGTAAGAACGCGCCATTCAAGAGTTCCGAGATCGCGATGCTGGTCAAAGGCGATTGTCTGCGTCGCCTTTTCATGGTTCGTCAGCTCGCCATCCGGTTCGACGAGGAGTTCCGGCTGCAATACGTAGAGTATTGGAATAGCTCGGCTGTCCGCTATGGCACGCAGGTCGCGCACCTGATTCACGTAGAGCGGGAGCAGGTCGACGGCGTGATTGATCTCCTTCTGGTAATGCGCGACCGCCGAACTATCATCGCCAGGAACGAACGGTTTCGCCCCCCATGCGGATTCGCCGGCCGAAGATCCGGCTGTTCCAAGCTGGTTGACGGTCCCCTGGAGCAGGGTCGACAACATGTGGTACGCGTAGCTCGTGCGCCCGAGCCAGATGTCGAGGAAGTAGATCGGGCTGAGAAGTCCTTCGGAATTGAGCACCCGCTGCCCACGCTCGAAGTTCCTGTTGCTCCAATAGGGTGCGGCCCGCGATGGCCCCGACGCGGCGCCGGTGAGGAACGAGATGTCGTTGTGGCCGTCGAGGAATATGACCATCGACGGCTGGAGGTTCAGCAGCTTCTCGCGGAAGAGTGAGAATTCTTGAAAGAGACGGTACTCGGGAACGCCAGCGTTCACAACCTCGAAGTGTCGGTCCGGATATGCATGGTTGAGTAGATCCTCGAGGTGATGATCGATCGTCTCTTCCTCGTGGATCGGCGCCGCCTTGACCTGCGGGTACAAACCGTTCGTGCCGAACGCAGTCGAGCCGCCGACGAGGAAGATTCGCGTCGTGCCGGCGGCAGGCCGAAGCGCGACCTCGGTTCGACGCCGGAAACCGAGGCTGTCGATCGTCTGGCCGCGATAAACTCCCGGGGCCAGGCTCCATCCCAGCGGGAACACGTACGCATTGGTCTGCACGGGGTAGAGGTGCCGCCCCCAGCGAACCCAGTAGAGGAGCCGGGCCGACAATTCGGCGAGCGCCAAGAACACGACCAGGCTGACGAGTGCCAAAAGTACGTTGCCGCCGACCGACGATCGGGGACGCGCGGCAGTCGGCGCAGGGGTCGAAGACTTCGGTTCGACGAGCGTCGCTTCAGCCACGGCTAGAAAATGGTGTAGATGAAAGGCGCCAGCGCGGAGCTCTGTGCAAAAATGAGGAGCGCGCCGACCAGAACCATCATGACGATGATCGGCAGCAACCACCATTTCTTTCGCACAGCCAAGAAGCCCCAAAATTCACCGATCAGGCTCGATCGCGCCATTCGCTCCTCCTCAGTAGGATTTCCAAATCAGAACTGGCGTTCCATCCGCGCCGGTTTCGCCGTCTCACTGTCGCGCGCGCTCCAGACGCTGCCGGCCACCTCGCGCGCCCGCAATGGATCCCTGCCCATCAAGCGCATGAGCAAGCCAGTTGGTGTGAGAACCAAATAATAAATGACACCCATGAAAATCGGCGTCGTGACCTTCGAAAGCGCGTGGGCGAGCTGCATCCAGGCCTTGAAGACGGGAGACATCAGGCTGGGTGCGACAAGGCCGCCGACAATGAGGACCGCGCCTAGTACGCCCAGCCATTCCGCGGTGACATGTCTACCGCGCCACCAGCCGACGGCCGCCAACACGAGGAAGGCCGCACCGACCTGGAGGCCGAATTTGCGTCCTTCGTCGCGCGCTAGTCGAGTTGAAATTTGCTTCGCCAATCCTCTGCCTCCTTCCAGCGTGGCTGATCGCGCTTGTCGAGCAGGAACGATCCCAACACGAGGTAATCGATATTCGTTCGCATGAAGCAGGTGTATGCGTCTTCCGGCGAGCAGACGATAGGTTCGCCGCGAACATTGAAAGACGTATTGACCAGGAGCGGGCACCCGGTCAGCTCATGGAACGCGGAAATGAGCGCGTGATAGTCGGGGCTGGTTTCCCGATCGACCGTTTGGACTCGGGCTGAATAATCGATGTGTGTGACGGCCGGAATGTCGGAGCGGGGAACATTGAGCTTGTCGATTCCCCACAAATTTCGCTGGTCGTCGGACATCGCAATCTGCCGCTCACGCTTTACCGGAGCCACGAGCAGCATGTACGGCGATTCACAGTCCATCTCGAACCAATTGCCAACGTGCTCACGAAGCACGCTAGGCGCGAACGGACGAAAACCCTCCCGGAACTTGATCTTGATGTTCATGTCGGCCTGCATCCGCGAGCTTCGTGGATCGCCGAGGATGCTGCGGGCGCCAAGCGCCCGGGGACCGAATTCCATGCGACCGTTGAACCAGCCGATGATTTTCTCGTCGGCGAGAAGCTTTGCGGCCTGCTGCGCCAGGCAATCGCGCGTCAAACGCTCGTACGGTGCGCCTCGCTGACGGAGGAACTCCTCGATAGCAGCATCGTCGAACGCCGGTCCAAGGTAGGCGCCCTGCATCGAATCCTTATCCCCGTCCACGTCTCGTTCGCGGCCGATGTATCGGTGCCAGATCAGCTGAGCGACGCCCAGTGCCCCCCCGGCATCGCCGGCCGCGGGTTGGATCCAGATCCGCTTGAACGGGCCCTCCCGGAGGAGGCGTCCGTTGGCGACGCAATTGAGCGCGACACCTCCCGCCATACAGAGATTCTCCATGCCGGTTCTCTGATGGACGGTGCGGGCCATCCGCATGATGACCTCCTCGCACACCGCTTGAACAGACCGGGCGAGATCCATCTCCTTTTGCGTCAGGCTCGACTCCGGCTCGCGCGGCGGTCCGCCAAACAGCTCGTTGAAGGCCTCGTTGGTCATCGTCAAACCCGCGAGGTAATCGAAGTACTTCTGGTTGAGCGTGAACGAGCCGTCCTCTTTCAGGTCCATCAAGTGCGTCAGGATCTTGTCCACGTACTTTGGCTCGCCGTAGGGAGCAAGGCCCATGACCTTGTATTCTCCCGAGTTCACCTTGAAACCGGTGTAGTACGTGAAGGCCGAGTACAGCAGTCCGAGCGAATCCGGCCAACGCAGCTCGTTCGTCAACTCGAGGTCTTTGCCGCGGCCGACCCCGAAAGCGGCGGTCGCCCACTCGCCTACGCCGTCGAGGGTAAGAATCGCCGCCTCTTGGAAGGGCGAAGGGTAGAACGCGCTCGCCGCGTGCGACTCGTGATGCTCGGCGTAAAGCAGCTCGCCCTCCCAGTCGCCCAGTGCCGTTCGCACCATGTCGTCCTGGTAGAGCTTCTCCTTTATCCAGACGGGGCCGGCCTTCAGGAATTGGCGGAAGCCTCTCGGGGCGACGCCGAGATATGTCTCGAGGATCCGCTCGAATTTCAGAAGCGGCTTGTCGTAGAACCCAACGTAACCCACTTCCGACATCCCGATCGACGCTTCCCGTAGGCAGTATTCGACCGCTTTCTCCGGAAACGCGGAATCCCCCTTTTTGCGCGTGAAGCGTTCCTCCGAACCCGCGGCCACGATCACTCCATCACGAAGCAGAACCGCGGCGCTGTCGTGATAGAATGCCGAAATGCCTAGGATGTATACCGGCGGAACCTGCGGCATGACGTCTCCGTCAAGAGTTGATATTCGCGTCGTTGCGCCAGCCCGCGGACCGCGCCGAGCTCGCACTTCGTCGGACCGGCTCGGTGCATCAGGATAGTGCTCGAACCGACCGTGATGATTTGGCCGACATTAACTCGGACTGCTCAGCGGGCTTGCGAGCAACGGCGAGGTATTGGGCGCCTAGGGGCACGTGGCGGAGCAGGATTTCGGCCCGGCGCAAGGCCCGTAACGCGGCCGGGAAAAAGAAATAGAACCAGGGAGAGTCTGCCTCGTAGCCCGCCGTACGCAGCATGGATCGGGTACTCCAGGGCCGCAGCAACACCACCCCCGCGTCGAACGGAATCCGACGCACGACTCGGACAGTCAGGGGATTCAGCGGGTTATGCTCGAATAGAAAGAGTCGTCCTCCGGGTCGGAGGACTCGCTTCAGTTCCTGAGCCCAATGGAGTCGCTCGCCTTCATCGATGTGGTGGAACACGCACGCGGCAAAGACGGCGTCGAAGGTATCGTCGGGGAACGGAAGCGAACTCCCCTGCCCGGACACGTAGCGAATTTGCCCGCCGGAGTCGGGGGTCATCCCGTCGGCAATGCGGGTGCTCTCCGGCGAGACGTCGAAGCCGTCAACGGTCGACGCACGAAAATGCGACGCAAGCGCTCTGGTGGTGTTGCCGATCCCACAGCCGAAATCAAGAATCGATGAGGGCTTGTCCGGATCGAGGACGCGCCCCATCAACTGTACCTTCAGTTGCGCGAAGAACTCGACGCTCTCGCCCGAAGCCCCTATCGCGTCCTGAACCGTGCGCGTGTACTCGCCCGCGTATTGATCGAATTCTGCGCTGTTCAGCATGTCCTTCCCGGTCACTCGGCCACCCCCGATCGAAGCCCCTCGCGTCGCCCTTGGGGCAACGAGCGGGGCTGTTGACTCATCCGGGTTTCATCGATGTTGATCGCCTCTCCGATCAGATACGTCGGTCGATGTTTCACTTCCTCGAAGATCCGCCCCAGATATTCCCCCAGAATCCCGAGACTGAACAACTGAAACGCGGCAAGTAACAGCATGGCAACGATAATCGACGACCAGCCACGAGCTTGGCGGGGGTTGTGGCCGAGGATCGTGGTATCGGTTGCATACTGGTAGACGAATAACGCTGCCGCCGCGATCGCGAGGCACCCGACGGCAATCCCCGTCAGCGCGATCAGGCGCAGTGGTTTGAAGGAGAAGTTGAAGACGCCGTCGAGGCCCAGATTCACCAACTTGGCGAACGTGTACTTCGGCTCCCCGGTCAGTCGTGCGCTTCGCTCGTATTCGAGGCCGATCTGTCGATAGCCCATCCATGATCGAAGCCCGCGAACGAACCGATTTCGCTCCGGAAGTGCGTTCAGCGCATCCAGGGCTCGGCGGCTCATCACGCAGAAGTCGCCGGAGTCGAGAGGGATTCGTATCGCGGCCAGCCGGGCGAGCAGACGGTAGTACGCGGCGTATGCGATGCGTTTGAGAAGGCCTTCTTTCCTCTTCGTCCGCACCGCGTAGACGACGTCGTAGCCCTCGCGGCACTTGTCGATGAAGCGCCCGAGTTGCTCCGGAGGATCCTGCAGGTCGGCGTCGATGACGGCGATGATGTCGCCGTGCGCGTGCCAGAGACCGGCGGTGAGCGCCGCCTGATGTCCAAAGTTCCGCGTCAGACTGATGATTCGAACGCGGCCATCCTGCTGCGCCAGCTCCCGGCAAATCTCGAGAGTGCCGTCTCGACTCCCGTCATCCACGATGACCAGCTCGAACGAGTCGTTCCAGGTTGCAGCGGCGTCGCGCACCCGCTCGTAGAGCGTGCGAATGCCGTCGACTTCATTGTATGCCGGAACAACGATGGAAATCATGCTCGCTCTGGTATTGCGACCCACGCGTGCGGCGAAAGCCGGCGACGAGGAATCGCGACTGCCTTGATGCTCACGATCGGCAGCTCAACTCGAGACCGGCAGTCGGGATCACTGCTGTGGATGGCGCGGACGTTCGCGCGAATGGACCCACATAACGCCACAACGAGACGACCCCCCCAGGATCTACCGAGAACGGCGCTGAGGCGACCGGCTCGAAAAGGCCCGAATCCGCCTTCACCGCACCGTACGCGAGCTGTTCATTGAGATATTGACTCTTTCCGCGCGTCGGCGCAAACGTCACGACGTATCGAACGCCCGATTCGCGCAACAGCCGAATGACGCCGTCCGGCGAGTTCGCAACAACGACGCCTGGAACGCCGGCGTACTCTGCCGCATCGATTGTCAGCGAACGATCTCCGCGCAACACTCGACGCTGAACCGCAGGCTTTCGTGCCCGGTATCTGAAGATGAAATCGGAGCTCTGGGGTGCCGCGACCAATACGTCACCGCTATCGGTTTGGGTGGCCAACCGTGCGGCAAGCTGCTCGTACGCCGTCGTCCCGCGAGGCAGCTGCGCGATGTGAAGGACATCTTCGACCAACACGACGCACAGGGCCGCGAACGCAACGCGTGTCGTTCGCACCCCCAAATCTCGATCGAGCAGAACGGCGATCAGACCGACCAAGCCGGGTAGGGCGAGCGTGAAATACCGGGCCTCGTTCTTGGCGAGGAACAGCTGGAATCCATAGTAGGAGATGAGCCAAGCCAGCCAGAACGTGAGCATCGGCTTGCCGATACGCGAGCGAGCGAACGCTAGCATGTAGACGAGGCCGCCCAAGGCCATAACGACGGCCGACCACCCCGCTAATGCCGGCAGATTCTCCGGATAGTACGCGATGTTGGCCCAGGATAGGCGCGGCACGTAGAAGGACGGATCCATCGCGACTGTCTCGTACTTCGCGAATGGAATCGCCAGCTTGAGCACCCAGAGTCCGCTCACCAACAAGTAGAGCGCGCCGAGTACGTAAAGGTACCAGGCGCGGAACGCCTTGAAGTCTTTGGTAAAAAGCAGGAATAAAACCCACGCCGGCATGAGGCCGGCGGCCGGAAAGCGACAGAGAAACGCGGCCTCGGCGAGTCCAAACGCCCCGACGCACCGCCAGGGACGCTCCGTCTGGCGCCACGTGACAAAGAAGTACGCTGCCGCCAGCGCGAACATCAGCGTTGGCACTTCCGACATTGTATCGCGTGACCACCGAACGATCTCCGGCGTGAGAACGAGCGTGACCGCTGAAATACCGGCGACAGTCGGCCGCGCTCCGAGTTTCTGCAGCAGTCGCGCGAATACCCAGCCTGAAACAGCCAGGCAGCACGCCATAAAGACTCGAGCCACGGTGTAAGAGACACCGCCGCTCAGCAGGAAGAAACCCGCCATCAAAGCAGGAAAGACCGGGGGGTGATACGGGATGCTGAACCCGGGATACTGACAATAGTTACTCGTGGCGAACGAGTACGGATGCAGAAGCTTGCCCGACCGAATCCAGTCGTAAAGCATCGCCGCGCCGTTGGCGTAGCGCGGCGCATCCCAAAACAGGAATCCCGATTGACGCAGGCCGGTGAGCGCGGCCACGAATGCGAGGCCCGTGATGACCGCGGCCCAGACGAGAGGCAGTGCCGGGTGTGCGTCAACCTCGTGCGGTGAGTCGCCCGCGCGCGAACCCGAAGCGTCGGCCTTGACGCGGCCGATGAGCTCCGCGTGATCTGGTGTGTTAGGAAGTGCTGCTTTTCCGGCGAGCTCCATACGTGCGATGCGAACGGCTCCTGCTAGGCGGTATGGCGCAATGACTCAACACTACGCTGAGGCTTGCCCCCCGAATATTTGCTGCGTTCAGGCAAGCCCCCGCGGTAGACCTTCACGCAGGCGCTCGCGCAACTCATGAAAAAGCAAGCACCGCCTCATGTCCAGTAGGGCGGTGCTCGCCAACCACTTCAGCTATCGATCCGCATGGACGAGCCGATGCTGCCTGACCTCGAAAAATAGTGAACTTTCGTCGTTACGGCGTGATGTTCGGAAGCGCAACCATGGATGACATGTACTCCTGGTTGAATTGCTTGGAGCCGATCAGGTACGCGCCCGAAATCGCCGCCGAGAACACCTGACGAGCAATAGAGGCCATGTTTGGATCCCCGGTCATTTTCGCACTCCAAGCGAACCCGTCGACCAACATTCCGGTCAAGTCACCAGCCGGTTCAGTTCCACCCACCGACGTGCCAAGGCCGTTGTCAGGGCAATCCACGCTGTTGTAATGAAATGCCGACGCGGACGCCACCCACTGTGTCGACCACATCCACTGCACAGAATTTGTAACGCTCGTCACGATTCGCGGATCGGCTTTGAACAACAAGTATTGGCGGATCAGCTGATCGTTGAAGAGGCCGATTTGGTAAGGTGGAATCCCGTAGCAGTACTCCTGCGACGAGTAGCCGCCGTTGGGCAACTGCGTCGAAAGCATCAAGTCCGTTCCCTTCGACAGCAGCGAGGCCCAATCAAAGCTCCCCATGGCAGGATCGCCTGGCGATTGCAGCAGCCAAGCCCAGAGGAAAGCCTCGAGCATTCGAGTGGGGTTTCGGAGATCCTGATTGTAGGTGAGCGGTGCCATGTAGCAGCTCGAATTCTCCGTGGAGGTGTTCACGCATCGGGCGAACTGCTGAGCGATGCGCCCCACGGCGAAGAACGACAGCGGCTCGCCAGTGGCCAGGTAGTGCAGCATGATGCCCTGCGTCGCGATGACGTAGGTGGAGATCTGGTAGTTCTGATACTCGACGTAGTCGTGGCGATATGCGTTCGAAAGCTGGGTCGCGCGGTTCCAATACACCGGATTTCCCGTGCGAACCCACATTCCGTAGTAGGCCGCGACGCGATCGTAGAAGTTGTCACCCCACGAGGTGCCTTCACGCGTCCAGTGATAATCGGCCCACTGAGCGTAGTCGTCTTCGTATTTGGCGAAGTCAGCACCGCGAGCCCGGTTGTCCGCCGCGGTATTCGTCGGCAACACGAAGCCGGTGGTGATCAGGTACTTCGGATCGGTGGGCAGCGCAGCCGCCGCCGGGACGGAGCGCGACGCCGTTGGTTTGGCCAGCGGCGAACGCGTGCTCGGTTGACCGAGGACCAACTCGCCCGACAGAGTAACGCCCGACGCCACGTTCGCATTGAACTGCACGAGAATTGACCGCAAGCTGCCGTCGGGGTGCCGGCCAGAGAGAGCCTCGACGTAGATCGACTGCTCGACGCCACCGACAAAGAGCTGAACGTTCGCGAGTGAGGCGGGAGTAAGCATGCCGGGCGCAAGCGGGATCCCGTTTGAAACCAAGACCGTACCCGACCCTCCGTCGAATCGCTGGATCCCGAGGGCGATATGGCCAGCCGGCGACGGAGACGAAGGCGCCGTTAAAGTGCCCTGCACGGTGACCGGAATCGATGTCGCCTTTCCGCCCTCAGTTGCCGTGATCGTAGTCGTTCCTGAGGCGACGCCCGTAATCAGTCCATTCGCCGAGACGGTTGCGACCGTCGGCGAGCTGCTTATCCACGTCGGCGGCGTAGTGATAGTCACACCCGACGCATCGAGCACCACCGCGCTTGCTTGAAGCGTTGCGCCGGCGTTTACCGATGCGGTGCTCGGGGTCACCGAGATGCTTGCCACTGTGGGCTTCGTGATCACGAGCGTCGCGCTTCCGACGACGCCGTCGACGCTCGCGGTGATCGAGACTGTCCCGCCGGCTACCGCCGTGACTACACCCAGCGACGAGACCGTTGCTGTTGCGCTACTCGAGGTGCTCCACGTCACCGGTCGGCCGGTGATCGGATTGCCCAGGAGATCAGCAGCCGTTGCAGTCGCTTGCGTCGTGGCGCCGACGACAATGCTCGACGACCCCAGCACGACTCCGACCGACGAAACTGTCGCGGCTGAAACGGTGATGGTCGCGGCGGCCGCCACGCCATCCACTGTCGCCACAACGTCTGTAGTTCCCGGCGCCACTGCGCTGACGAGGCCGAGCGTCGATATCGTGGCGACAGCCGGGTTCTTCGTCGACCAAACCACCTGTCGACCAGTCACCACCGTTCCGGTGGAGTCCTTCGAGGTGGCAACCGCCTGTGTCGTCTGCCCCGCCTGCAGGCTCGACGAGTTGAGTGCTACCGCGACCGACACGATGAGAGGCGGAACGACGTTGATGCTCGTCGATCCTGCTACGCCCGCGACGTTTGCGCTCACGACTGCTGTCCCGAGACGTTTCGCAGTCACGACGCCATTGCTCGAGACCACGGCCACAGTCGAATCGGAGCTACTCCAAACCGGCGTCTTCGTCTGCTGTGCGCCGCTGGAATCCTTCACGATGCTGCCGAGCTGCAACGAGCGTCCGTTGCCCAGGCTTGCGGTCGGTGACGGATTGATGGTCACGGAGGCGATGGGCGCAGGATCGACGTGAACGAATGTCGAATCGCTCTTGCCATTGACGGTCAGCTTTATCCAGGCATTGCCGGATGCAATACCGCGGACGACGCCGTCTCCCGTTACCGTAACAATAGATTGAGCTGTGGAGCTCCACTTCATCGACGAATTGCCAAGATCAGAGACGGTCTGTCCGTTCTTATCGGTTCCGCGATAATACAGCGACGATGATTTGCCCCACCCAAGGGTGAGAGAATCCGGCGTCACGACGATGTTCGCCAACGGTGCGTGGACACTGATCGTCGCAGTGTCCGTCGAACGTTTGGCCGCGGCGACCACCTTCGCAGTGCCGATTCCGCGTCCGGATACAAGACCGCTCGTCGAAACAACGGCGACGTTGGGGTCGAGGCTCTGCCAAGTGACCGGCGAGCCGTCGGGGTTGGACGCGATCGACAATTGGTAGTCGTCGTCGACCAACAAGGTCACGGCCTTCTTGTCGAGAGAAAGCTTCGCGAAGGTGAGCTTTGGATCGGTCGAGCCAGTGGCTTCGCAGGCAATTGCAAGCGCCACAATGGCCAGCGCGGGCCAGGTGCGGCTGATCGCACGCATCACGGTCACAACCTCCATGTGGATTCGTTCGGCAACCCGACCGGCGTGGCGCTATTCGCGCTGTAGCCTCGTTGGCTTTGCGGCCCCGGCTTTCGCCGAGTGTGCCCTTGTCGCGTCCCCGGGGAGGGGTGCGATCCTGCCTTTCGCCTTAAGCTCCGGCAGGTGACCAGGGCGCCGTACGGTGCTCGGTCCCATTGCCTTCGCTCCAACTCAGTCGCAACAGCAGCGCGGTGAGTTAGTTGCGAATGGGAGACGAGCGGTTTCGCGGCGCGTAACTACCACCGAATGAGAGAGAGACGCAGTGATGAACCTCACGGATGTGTGAGTTTTCTTTACACCGTGAGCGCGTTGACTAAAAAAATCACGCATTGCAACGCCGTGTGATTTGAAACTGAGCCGAGCGAACTCTCTCTGAGGCGAAAAAATTCATCAGCAAGGATTTTTGGTGCAGTCGCTCGCGTCGCGAGTCGTCGATGTACGAAGGTCCGCTATCTCCGGTTCACGCGAACTCCGCGACTTCGCGGCAAGAACCTCTTCAGCGGTTCCGTTCGCCATCCATTTGGCGTGAGTGGATGCGAACACGCTTCGTATTGTCGATTGCCCCGGCTCCTACTGGTTCGTCGTTCGTCACGTCCCGAGTAGATTGTGAACTCCCTCACCCGTCTAGTGCGCCCCCATCTCTCACCTCGATACGAAGCGGCCCGTCGCGATTTCGTGAATGCGCCGCGAACGTGGCTCGTGACTGGTGCCGCGGGCTTCATCGGTTCTAGTCTCGTCGAGACGCTGTTGGAATTGCGGCAGTCCGTCGTCGGACTCGACAATTTTGCAACAGGGCATCGGCGGAACGTCGATGCCGTCGTCGGCGCTGACGCTGAAAGAGCGAGTCGTTATCGATTCATTGAAGGAGACATTCGCGACGCCGACTGCTGTCGCGCCGCGTGCGCGGGCGTCGATTACGTCCTGCATCAAGCCGCGCTCGGTTCGGTCCCGCGCTCGATTCGCGATCCTATAACGAGCGCGCAGGTCAACGTTGACGGATTCCTGAACATGCTCGTCGCTGCGCGCGACGCGGCCGTGAAGCGATTTGTGTATGCGTCATCGAGCTCCGTGTATGGGGATGAGCGCACCCTTCCACAGGTCGAGACGAAGACTGGCCGACCGCTTTCTCCCTACGCGGCAACCAAAGTTGCGAATGAGATGTTCGCCGCCGTATTTCAGCGGACGTACGGCCTCGAAACGATCGGGCTCCGTTACTTCAACGTGTTCGGTCCCCGCCAGGATCCGGAGGGTCCGTACGCCGCGGTCATTCCGCGCTGGGTCGCCAGCCTGCTGCAAGGCGATGCCTGTCACATCTTCGGCGACGGTGAAACGAGTCGCGATTTCTGCCACATCGCCAACGCGGTCCAGGCGAACTTGTTGGCCGCCGTCGCGCCGTCGAACGCGACGGAGACCGCCTATAACGTCGCTTGCAACGAGTCGACGTCGCTCAATCAGCTCTTCGCCATGATTCGGGATTCGATCGCGAAATCGTTCCCGCACGTTCGCGCGTTCTCGCCAGTCTACGACCCGTTCCGGCCTGGTGACATTGCACGCTCGCAAGCCGACATCAGTCGCGCCGGTGAGGGACTCGGATACAGGCCGATCTATCGCGTCGGGGAGGGCCTTCCGCTCGTCGTAGACTGGTACCTTGGCGAGCACCGTAATCCCGCCAAGGAGACCGCCGAGTAGTCGCGCTCCGCGTAAGTCCGAATGGGAGAAATGAAGAGGGCCGACTATCGTCGGCCCTCTTCATTTCTCTGGTGGTGGTGACGCAGGGGCTACTGCCCGCCCTTCCGGAACAACATCACTGG
>Ga0157372_10004170_pt1 | contig 15470 bp, 14 predicted proteins | sample C55metaG_FD_115307 | JGI IMG/M metagenome (GOLD analysis project Ga0157372, IMG submission 115307) | Corn rhizosphere microbial communities from Kellogg Biological Station, Michigan, USA - C5-5 metaG | ecosystem: Host-associated > Plants > Roots > Rhizosphere > Soil | place: USA: Michigan... | reverse complement strand
TCCGTGTGCGGCTGCTCCGCGCGTATGGCGCGTCCCGCCGTCGCGATCGCGCTCGAGAATCCGATCAAACCGGAAAAGCTCACCACCGTGTTCGCCGGCCAAGACGCCGACGCCACGCACCGCGCCCGCGAATACTTCACCGGCTACCCACCCTCGTCCCCGCAGATCGCGCTGTTCAAGGACGGCGATCTCGTGTTCATGCTCGAGCGCTGGCAGATCGAAGGCCGCCCCGCAGAAGAGATCGCGCACGATCTCGTGAACGCGTTCAATCGATATTGCGCCGCGTAGATCAACAGCAGGGCAACTGCTCACCGCTGAGTCGCAGAGAACGCAGAGGGACGCAGAGGAAAAGCGGCATGATCGCGCGACGAGCCGGGGCTTGGTGAAAGCCGCTCGGGGTACCCGTCGTGAAGACTACGTCTCCACGGCACGCATAGCTCCTCGAGCGGCAGTCCCCAAAAATCCGGCGCGTTGGGCGCCGGCTCGAACTTGGCCTGTCCTCTGCGAAACTCTGCGTCCTCCGCGTCTCTGCGTTAGGTAGTTCAGCAGAGCACCCCGATAGAGGGGCCGCCGTCGCTAAGGCTTTCCGGACCCTGGTTCGAGATTTCTAATCCAGATGTTCCGGAACCGGACGGGATTCCCGTGATCCTGAAGGCCTAGGGGCAGCGCGTCGGGATGCGCGTGGTAGGGCGGGCGGTGTTGATGGGCCGTGGGGCCGGTGAGGCTCACGTTGTCCTGCGCGAGGAGACCGTTGAAGAACACGGTCACGCGCGCCGCGCTCACGAGACGGCCTTGGGCGTCGAAGTGCGGGCGATGCCAGATGATGTCGTACGACTGCCAGTCTCCGGGCGGACGGCTCGCGTTCACGAGCGGCGGATACTGACCGTACACGGCCCCTGCCTGTCCGTCGGCGTAGGTGATGTTGTTGTACGAGTCGAGCACCTGGACCTCGTACGTGCCCATCAAAAAGACGCCGCTGTTGCCGCGCTCCTGGCCTTCGCCTTTTGCGGGCGTCGGGGCGCGCCACTCGATGTGGAGTTGGCAGTCGCCGAATGCATCGCGCGTTTCGATTCCGCCCGTGCCAGCGGCGACCTCCATCGCGCCGTCGACGATTTTCCATTTGGCCGGGCCGTGCGTGCTGTCCGACGACCGCCACTTGGCGAGCGACTTTCCGTCGAAGAGAACGATCGCGTCCGACGGAGGCGGGGCCGACTCGAAGGCCCCCGGCTTGACGACCGGGGGCCTCGGGCGGTCCATCGAGTGTTGCGGCCACTGCTGCGACACCTGCGCGCCGGCGGACATGGATGCAATCAGCAACAGCGCGACAGCGGCCCGCGTCATCGTTTTACGACTTGTGACTCAGCGAGTAGACGTACGCGGCGACGGCTTTGACTTGATCGTCGGTGAGCGGCGTTTGTCCGCCGCCCCTGGGCCGCATCTGAAGCGTGTGCGTCTTGTCCTTGATCGAGTCGGCCGGTACGCCGCTCATGATGACGTTCACGAAGTCCTGGTACGTGCCCGAGCCCTTGATGTGCAGGAACGTGGGCCCCAGGAGACTCGGTCCGTTCTGGCGGCCCTTTGCGTCGGCGCCGTGGCAGCGCTGGCAGGTCGCCGCGTGGTAAATCGAGTCACCGAGGGTGATCAACGCCGGGGTGACCGCGGCTGACGCGGAGGCCGCGGGGGCCGCGGCCATCGTCGTGGGACGCGAGGCCGGAGACGCCGCGGCGGGGGCCGGAGCGGAAGACGTCGCACCGCCGCCGCCGGACGAACAGGCGGCAATCGCTGTCACAGCGACGACGAACGACGCCGATCGAAGGAAAAGGCTGTGATTCATGGCTCAATCAGGGAGAAGGGAGTCATCGAAACGCCACCACGGCATCAACGTACGACCCCGCGCGAGCGCTGTCCACGAACGAACTCCAGCGCCGCCCGGATCGTTTTTCGCCCGATTTCCCTGCGAAAGCCGCGCCTCCGCCGCCCGAACCGCGACCCTCGTCAGTGCGGCGTGATCACACGCTCGGGGACACGCCGGCTCCCGGAGCGCTCCGCCAGCGTGAGCGCGGTGAAACGCTGGGCTTCCGAGATCCGCTCCACCTCGATCGCGATGGCGTCCACCGCTTGAACGAGGTGCGTGACGTCCTCACGCACGGCGTCGGGGTTCTCCTGTGCGAGCCGCATGCGGAGCACGCGCTCTCGCGATCGCAGCCAGAGCACGCCGAGCACCAGCGTCGACGTCGACAAGACGCCGGTGGCAACGAGCAGAAAGTTGATAAGATCGTTGTCGTTGAACATGGAATCGTCCGAGTCCGTGGTGGCGCGCCGATGGTCCGCTCGAAACCACTACGCAGCGCGCCCGCCGCGGGTTGCGGCGGGCCCACTCACAGTCAGACCGGGCCGGCGGGAATCACACCCACACTCGGCGCCGTTGGCCCTCACGGTCCCGGCTTTCGGCCCATGGGATGATCGTGCGGCGGCGCCGTGCTCCTGTACCCTCGAGCTCGACCCGGACGGCGCGCGGCTAACGCCCATACGCGCCGGTCATCGGACTTCTGAATTGTTAAACGAAGGCTCGGCCAGGCAGCGGACGCGTGCCGGGTAGGGGAGTCGCGTGTCCAGCTACCCGAGCGTCATGCCTGGTCGGCCGTTCGTTGCATTGTTCCCATCAAGACGTTCCTCCTGTTGAGCCGAACCCAATCCCTCAAAACGAAACCGCCCCGCCGTGCGCGCTGCGCAGGCGGGGCGGAGGTGCTTGCCCGAGTCGGATCGGAGTGCTCTATCGCGCAAGGACTCCGGTCCAACCGCCTGCATGAGATGTGATTCGCTGCGAGTCGACGGTGTAAGCCACGTCTTCGACTCGCGGCAACTGACCGGTGTTCGCCGGCGAGCGCCAATCGCTGGCGAGCGCGGCAAAGCCGGATGGGCGCGTGACGGCGACGTCACGAATCGCGGGTTGATTCATCGAAGACCGTGGGTGATTGACGTTGGGAAAACAAAAAGTCGCGCCGCCGATGTTCAGAGCGATGCTTTTGCATCGATCAGGCCGCTCGCCATGCCGGAGCATGTGAACGACGAACCACCATCGGGACGCGACTCCCTCAAGCCATTCTAATATGCGAATGCCGGAGCTGTCAAGCGTTCGCCGGCACGCTATGCGGAGCCCGGCTCGTCGCAGACGATTCCTGTGACAGGGATCACGTCGAACTGACCCGACGCACCGTTCGCGCGCCAGGCCTGCCGGATCGCCGTCAACTGCCTGGTCGAGTCGACAGTAGCGCTCTGGCTGGTGACCACGATCGCGACGACGCGCGGGTCCAGCTTGCCGTCCGTGCTGCACGACGACATCACGAGGCGCTCGTCCCGCGCCAGGGGCGGAACTCTGAGCTCGGCCCTCACGATGCGCGTCGGACGTCCGCGCTGCGACACCGCGACGATGGAGTCGAGCCAGACCATCTGGCCGCGCGGCGTCCGCACGAGATCGAGATCGAAGCCGACCGTATTCGATCCCGGCGTGACAGGAATCAACGACCCCGAGACGAACGTGAACTTCGCCGGCAGCGAGTCGTAGCGAATCCCGACGTAGTTCTTCGCCGAGCTGAACTCGGCCGGGGTCACGACCGTGCCTGCGGCACTCGCGCCCGAATCACTCTTGCTCGCCTCGCCGGCCGAGCAGGCCGCGACCGCGACGACCAGCAACACAGCGTATCTCATCGCAACGGTTCTCCCCGCACGCCGCCCTCCGCTCACGTTTCCGCCTGCCTTGGTCAGCTTCTCGTCTTCGCGTAGAGATGCTGATCCATGATGCGTCCGTCCTTGACCGCGCTGCGCCGCATCGTGCCTTCACGTTGATATCCCGCTTTTTCGAGCGCTCGGCAAGACGCGACGTTCGTCGTGAACGGCACCGCGAACACGCGCTCGAGGCGCCGCCGCGTGAATGCGTAGTCGGTCACGAGCCGGATCGCGGACGTCGCCACGCCGCGCCCCCAGACCGATTCGCCGATCCAGTAGCCGATTTCCGCACCGATGCGCTCAACGTCGGCGCCGGGATGCAGGCTGATGCCGCCCACCGCTTCGCCATCGACTTCGATGGCGAAGCTCGGCTCGTCGCTGCCGCTCAGCAATCGAGCGATGTATTCCGCCGCATGCGCTTCCTTGTACGGATGCGGAAAGCGATCGCGCAAGTTCTCCCAAATACGCCGGTTGTTCCCGTGGCGCGCCAGGCTCGGAGCATCCTCGGGCCGATACGTACGCACCACGCACTCGCGCGATCGCAGATCGATCATGAGGTCAACCGTGACCGCCCGGAGGATCGGCCGTGCAGCACCCGAAAGCGCAACCGAACCAGGCTGGGGGGCCGAGATCGCCCTGCATCATGGCGGCGGCTCGCCGCGAAAACGACGCCGGGCGAAGGTTGTCTGCTTGCTCGCAGGTCTTGAAGTCGGCGTGCGGGCCGCGTTGGAAGGCGTGCTTCGGGCACTCACGCAGCGTTCCAGACGAGATCATGTGATGCGAGCGCGAGCCCGCCGTCGTCGTGAGCTCCTCGAAGCGCCACGTCGCACTCGCGCTGTTCGGCACTGGCAGGATGATGAGATAACTCTCATATTGCGTCCCGGGCCGCGTGTTGTACATCGAATCCGCGAATTGGCCGACGTTGATGGCCCGCATCGCGAGCACGCCGTTGGGCGGCAGGGTGGCCGCGCTCAACGAATCGTCGCCGACGATTCCATCGACTTGGATGCGAGTGGAATCCCGCGGGTTCGGACCGCGGCAGCCCGCTCGACCGCGACATCGCCGGCCGTGCGTTCCGCCGCCTCCATACTGGAGTTGACGCGTGAGCGCGTAGAACTCGTCGCCCGTGTACTGGTCGATCGGCTTCGTGAGCGTGCCCGGCGGCGGAGCGGGCGCAGCGGCGGCCGCTGTAGCACCGGGTGGTGCCGCCGCGGTCGATTCGCCCTTGGCTTTCTCGCTTCCTTTGCCGCACGCGACGGCGAGTGCGACGACACATCCGGCTGCCAACGATTGCGCGACGGTCCTGCCGAGTTGCAGCGTCACTCTGGCTCCTTGCGTGGAAGTTCTACGCTCCGTCGTCGACGCAGCGACGGCGGCCCGCGGCGGACTGCGAGTGCGGTGGGCGGACGCCGTCCGCCGCGTCCGCTAATACGAATTATCGTAAGGGAGATGCGAGCGAGCGCAAGCGCTCGACGATCGGAGCCAGTGACGCGTCGGCATGGCGCCAGACGATGAGTGCCTGTCGCGCCCGGAGCCGTTGCTCCGCCGTGTCGTGGGTCGCCCGGGCCAATTCAGCGCGCAGGAGAAACGCTCGGCCAATCGCCGCCGACTGTGCCTCCTCTCGCACGGCGAACTGCGATAACGTCGGCAATGCGCGGAGCACACGATCGAGTTGTCGAATCGCGCTGGCCGTATCACCGATCGCCGCCCGCACGTTGGCCTCTTGCAGCACGTAGTCGAGCGCGATCTCACCGGGCAGGGATACCCGTCGCACAGTCTCAATCGAATCCAGGATCGCAGCCGCGCGACGCCGGTCGCCCCGCACGGCGGCTCGCTGCGCGAGGTCGAGCGGCAATTCCGCATGCAGCCCATCGAACGCACGAGCGCCGAAACACGGATAGGCGAGCGACATGGATCGCGTGATCAACTCGCGCCGGAATTGGGGGCGCCTTATCGGCTCACTATAGCTCTCGAGCAACGTGTCGAGCTGCCGCCGAAGACCCAAGAGCGAATCATCACAAACGCCCGCGGCTGCGCGCGCGAACAGGCGGCTCGACAGTGAGGTCAGCGGCGGGGCGATTCCTCGAACTGCGTTTGAGGAGCTGAATGTGACGGCCCGAAGCTCGGCCTCCCGCGCGATACGCCCTGTGAGCGCGGCGAGTCCAACGAGCCGGGATGCCTGCTCGCGCGTCGGGTTCGTCGCGACAGCCGCCAGTAGGGAGTCGGCGAGATCGAGCGCCGCGTCGAGCTCGCCGCGCTTGATGTGAACCCGCACGTGGGCGGAGCCGAGACGCAGCCGATCGTCGGGCGTTCGCGCCAGCGACCTCGCGCGGCGCAAGGCGCCATCGGCTCCCTCATCGTCGCTGGCCAGTTCACCGCGCGCTTCCAACCCGGCGGCCAGGGCCTCGAAGGATTCCGGATTGTTCGGGAACGACACCGTCCAGCGGCGCGCCGCCGCCACCAGTGTGTCCCGATTGCGGCGGAGTGCCTCGGGGAGCGAGGGGGATAGAACCGCGGATTTTCCCGCGACGATCTCATCGAACGGATACGGAACGAAGGCAACCGAGTCGCCGTCGGCCGACGGATGCGCGCCGTAGAATTGGCGCGTTCCGTCCGCCGCGCGTCCGAGGCGAATCTGAGCCGGCGTGATTGGCAGAAGACTTGAAAGCATCCCGTACCTGAGCGCACGGTTCGTGGCAGGTGCCAGGGTCGCTGCTCTCACGTAAGCGTTCGCGGCCGCCGCCCAGCTCGTCCGAAAGCGCAAACCCGATGGGCTCTTCGCGTCCCGCACGACGGCAGAGTCGAGCGCCTGACAGTCGCCGAGGCCGTACCAGGCAAGCGCGTCGAGCGAGTCGGCGGCCCGCAAACGATCGAAGCTCGCGCAGGCGTTTTGAAACGCCCCCCTGCCAAGCGCGATCAATCCTTCCGCATAGAGCGAATCGCGACCATGGAGGCTCGCGACCTGCTTGCCCAAGTTCGCGGCGGCGAGCGCGAAGGCTTCCGTCCCAACTTGGCGGCCGAGCTCCAGATCTTGAACCGTCTTCATTTCGGCGAGGGCAGCCGCGCGCGCGTTCGCCGCGGCTCGACTTTTCGCGACCGCTGTTCGAATGGGCGGCGCGGCGAGAGCGGAAACCGTCAGCGCCAATGCCACCGCGCCCGCCCAGATGAACGGACGGCGCATGCCGCGCGCCCCCTTCCGCGCCAAGCGGCGCCGCGCCGCCGAGCGGCCGGTCGAAATCTCGAGCCGCGCCTCCTCGATCGCCGACGCCAGCTCATGAGCACTTTGGAAACGCTCGTCGCGCTTCATCGCGAGCGCGTGCGTCAACAACGTGTCCACCAGCGCCGGAACGTCGGCGCGATACTCCCGCACCGGGGCCGGCGGTTCGGTGAGCCGCTTTTGCAGCAGCTCGCGCGGCGTCTTGCCCGAGAACGCGTGCCGCCCGGCGAGCATCTCGTACAGCACGCACGCCAACGAATACACGTCGCTGCGGCCGTCGAATTCACCGTCGCTCAACTGCTCTGGGCTCATGTACGCCGGCGTGCCGACCACCATGCCGTGCGCGGTCACGCGGACGTCGATCTCTTCCATCGCGCGGGCGAGCCCGAAATCGGCGAGGCACGCATGCTCGTGGTAGAAGAGAATGTTCTCCGGCTTGATGTCGCGGTGGACGATGCCGCGGTCGTGCGCGAACGCGATCGCCACGGCCACCTCGTGCGCGTAGCGCAGCGCTTCGTCGACCGGCAGACGCGGTTCCTTGTCGAGCCGCTGGCGCAGCGACCCGCCGTCGACGAACGGCATCACGAAGTACAGCCGCCCGGCCGCGATTCCCGAGTCGTACGTCGGCAGGATGTGCGGGTGCTGCATGCCCGCCGACACTTCGATCTCGCGCAGGAAACGCTCGCCGGCGACCGCGCTCACGTCGGGATTGAGTGCCTTGACGGCGACGGCGCGGTGGTGCCTCAGGTCGCGCGCGTAGTAGACGATCGCCGATGCGCCCCGCCCGGCCTCGCGAATGATCTCGTATCGGTCGCGCAGCGCCTCGACAAGATCCGGCGGCCCGTCAGGGGGGGGGCTTTTTGGAGCGTTCGAATCGGTGGGCGACGCGGACACGAGCGAGGGCCAGGGTTGACCCAGAAGCTTGCGTCGACCTCATCCTGTTGTCCAGCGAACCCGGCCGCCAAGCCGGGCGATTTTTCAGCGCTGGCGCGTGGCCGCGCGGTCGATCGCCGCCTGGCGCTTCATCGCGATTCTCCAATCCACCGACGGCGCCACGTCCTCATCCGTCAGCTCGAGGCTGAGCCGCGCCCGTTCGACCACCGGCGCGCCGAGATCCGCGGCCAACGAGAGCCCGAACTCGAGCTCCGCTCGGCGGCAAATGCGCTCCTCGCGGGCCGGGTCCTTCGATTCGGGGCGGACGCCCATGCCGTGCACGCGCGCGTGAATCCCTTCGTGGAGTATCGAAGCAGCGACCGGCGCCGGCGAAATGTCTCGCCGCGCAAGAAACGTCAGCTCCGTCATGCACTCGCGGGTGTGCGGAAAGAAAGCGCCGCGGCACGGATAGCGAATCACGAGAAAGCGCGAGAGATCCCGCCGCATGTGCGCGAGCCGCCAGGGCTGCGTTTGTTCGATCAGCGCGAGCGCTTCGTCGAGCCGCTCGAGAACAGCGCCGGTCTCGATGTCCTGGCGCGTGTTGTCGACGAACACGGCGAACCCGCGAATGCGACGCGTCTCGCCGCCGCCGGCTGTCGCCGGGGCGCCGATGCCCCCCAGAGTTTGTCGCAACCGTCGGAGAAAGTTCATCTGGAAACTGGAACGCGAAATCCGCGCCGTGTCCAGCCCGGGGAATCCCTCAGGCGAACTTCACGAAGCGCAGGGCGACGGAGTCAATGCAATATCGGAGCCCGGTCGGCTTGGGCCCGTCATCGAAGAGATCTCCGAGGTGGGCGTCACAACGTCGACACGTTACGTCACTTTCCGTGTAACCGTGGCTCGGCGCGCCGTGACGCACGTTTTGCTCGGCGATCGGCTGCCAGAAACTCGGCCAACCGGTGCCCGAATCAAACTTGACCGCCGACGCGAACAGCGCGGTGCCGCAGCACACGCACCTGAACATCCCGCGATCGTGGAGGTCCCAGTACGGGCCGGTGAATGCCCGTTCGGTGCCGTGCTGACGCGTGATCTGGTACGAGATCGGAGTCAGCTGGCTCCGCCATTCGGCGTCGGACTTCACGACCTTGGGCACCCGGAGCGTCCCCTGGCGAACGCCGGCGTCGTTGAAGTCCACGATCTCGACCTCTTCGAGCGGCGGGCGGCGCAGCGCGGCCAACACGGGAAACGCGGCGAACGCCGCCCTGAAGAAGTCGCGGCGCGTGGAGTTCGATGCCATGTCTTTTCCCCCCTTTCGCTGACCTGAATCGAGTCAGTCGTATCCGACGTGTTTCGCGGCGGAGTCGGCGGCGGCGAGCATCGCCGTCGCGTTCACGAAACGGTCCGACGGGTGCAGCGCGATCGAGCGGCGCAGCACGCCGATCACTTCGTCAGGAAGCTTCGGCGGCAGCGGCGTGAGGTCGATCGGAAGCAGCGGCGCGTGCTTCTTCATCGCGTCGCGGAGACCGTTCGGAAACGGCGGTCGGCCAGACAGCATCTCGTACAGCACGCAGCCGAGCGAGAAGAGATCGGAGCGCGCGTCTTCGACGACTCGCGCGGTGAGCCGCTCCGGGCTCGTGTATTCGGGCGTGCCCATGATGTACCTGGGCTTCTCGTGGCCGAGATCGGCCTGATTGAAGCTCGGCGCCCGCGCGATTCCAAAGTCGAGAAGCCAGACACCCGTCGGCGACAACATCAGGTTGTCCGGCTTCACGTCGCGGTGGATGATGCCGTTCTCGTGCACGTGCGCGAGCGCGTCCGCCACGTCGCGCGTGAAGAGCAACGCGTCACGCACGGAGATGTGATCCTTGCGCTTGAGACGCGATCGGAGGGATTCCCCGTCGACAAACGGCATCGTGTAGTACAGCGATCCGCTCACGTCGCCGGCCGACAGGACGGCCGGAATTCGCGGATGGTTGAGCTTTTGAAGGACCTGCATCTCGAGCAGGAACCGCTCCTCGAGCTCGAGACGTTCCGGGCCCGACGCGCCGCTGAGGCGGTCGACCATCACCTTGATGGCGATGCGCTCGCGGGTGTCCGGCCGTCGAGCCGAGTAGATCCGCGACATCCCCCCCTTGGCGACCTCGCCTTCGATAGCGAAGCCGTTCCCCAGGCGAAGCTCCAGGGAAGCGACCAGACTGAGGATTGAGGCGGGAGAGGACATTTCGAGGCTGACGAATCTGTATGTAACTAGGACGATTTACTATAGCGCACTGCTACCGTCGACCCCAGGATCGAACGGCCAAGGAATTGGCATGATTCGTCCTTGAGCGCTACGTAGTTGTGGAACGGTCTTGCGGTCTGCATCGCTGTTGTGTATACAATACCGCCGCACCCACCCGTGCTGGGGTTCTGCCCCATGAAGACGTTCGTCGTGCTGTGCGCCGCGGCCATGAGCGCCATCGTCGCATCGACTAACGCGACCGCGCAAGCGGTGTCCCACTCGTCTGCCTCGGCCATACCCAGGACCCTGCCCGTCCGCGGCGTGGCCTATGACAGCATCCGGCGACAGCCTCTCCGAGACGCCTTTGTCAGTATTCTCGGCACCGGGGCCGGCGCGCGAAACACCACCACCGATTCTGACGGGCGTTTCTACTTCGACAGCATTCCGCCCGGCGACTACACGTTCGCCATTCAGCACGCCGTGCTCGATTCGCTCGGCCTTTCCGGGGTTTCGCGTAAGGCGACCGTCGGGAACGAGGATGAGGAGGTCCGCTTGGGCGTCCCCTCCTTCGCGACGCTGTGGCGGATCGAGTGCCGCGGCCTCCGGGTGCCCAAGGACAGCGGCTTCGTGTTCGGCACGGTGCGCGACGCGACGACCATGCGCCCGCTCGCTCACGCAAAGGTGGAGGTCACGTGGGTCGAGTTGAGGGCCAAGTCGGGCCACGTCGTAGGTCGGCGCTGGACGGCCGAGGGATTCGCGGATGACTCGGGCAACTACAGCGTCTGCGACATCCCCATTTGGGAAGCGATGTCCATTCGAGCCTCGGGCACGAGCGCCAAGGACTCTACATCGAGCGGTGAAATCGAGCTGGCGCCGAGGGCGGGGCGGATCGAGCGCCGCGACCTGCTGGTGGGACCGACCGACTCCGTGGCGTCGCACGTCGGCACCGTCAGTGGAATCGTGACCAACGTGAATGGTGAACCGTTCGGCGCCGCGCGCGTTTCGATGCCGGGACTCCGCGAAGTCAGGAGCGACGCGGACGGCCGCTTCGTGCTCCACGACGTTCCGATCGGCACACAGCAGATCGAAGTGCTCTCGGTCGGCGTATCGCCCGTCTCACAGACCATCGACGTCATGCCGCACGACACGACGCGCGTCGCCCTGCAGTTCGGGCGGCCGATCGTTCTCAAGGGGATGCGAACGACGGCGACGCCCGGTGTGCATGTGATGGCGCAGGAGTTCGACGCGCGGCGAAAGGGCGGGGCCGGCTACATGCTCGACTCCACGTCGATCGCGCACTATCCCGATTTCATCAACGTGTTCAACGACGTGCCGGGCATCCGGATGGTGCGGCGCCTCGGTCAGGTGGCGCTCACCACCACGAACGACAAGGGCGTGGCCTGTTCGCCGACGTTGCTCATGGACGGAATCGAAACATCGGGCAACGCACTGTCGGACCTCCAGTCCCACGAGGTCGCCGCGGTCGAGGTGTACGCGCGGCCGCTGATGGTTCCCGCCGAGTTGATTCCGCCCGGCCGGCCGAACGAATGCGGAATGGTCGTCGTCTGGACGAAGTACACCTTCCGCAATCGATAGCCGTCAGCCGAACGTGCGCTCGTCCGCCGTCGGTCCGTAGATCGACGGAACCGGGACGTTCAGCAGCCGCAGATAGACGGTGAGCTGCCCGCGATGGTGCACGAGGTGGTTGATGTGCGTTCGCACCACCACGCCGCGCGGCTCGGTCGTGAGCACGCGATCGCCCATCTTGAGCGACCACGGCTCGTCGAAGGCTTGATCGCTGACCTTCGCGAGCTCGGCGCGCGCTTCACCGACGTTCTTGTCGAACTGCGCGACCAGGCTGTCCGTCGGTTGAAAGGAGTAGCCGCTCCCGCTTTTGAGATCCAGGTCGGGGTTGCGGATCGTCAGCGTGATCCAGCCCGGCATGCCGGCCACGAGCTGCGCGAGATGGCCGAGCGCGAACGACTTCTCGTGCGGCTTCCACGTGCCCCGGTCGGTGGGGACTCGCTCCAGCACCCGCCTGGTGGTCGCCATCTCCCGATCGAACTCGGCCAGCATTGATGTTCCGATGCTCATTAGAGGCTCCTGAATGCCGAAAACCGCCGGACTCCGAATTTGCCGAACGTCGAAAATTGCCGGAACGCCGAGTCTGCGGAATACCGAGACCCCGAAATCGCCGAACCTCGACTCCGCCGAAGGCCGAGAGTGCCGAACTCCGAACGTACCATCGGCCGAAACTGGGGCGAAGACCTCCCGCGGCGACACACATTGTCCAACCAACGGGACACCGCCCAGGACCGACGGCAGAGCTACGACGATGCAAGTATCAGTGGATCAATGAGTTGGCGAAGAACGGGAACCTTGGAACCCGACGTGCACTCTCGCCGGGGCGACAGAACCCTTTCCGGAGTCGCCCGTGCCTCGAGCCATCCCCTTCCGGCTGCCGCAGCTTCTCCTCGCCGGCATCGCCGCACCCGTCGTCGCGGCCTCTGCCCAACGATCCGATCTTGCCGTCACGCCCTTCGTGTCTTTTCTGCCGTCCACCGGGAGCAGCCCTCTGGCCGGGCTCGCGCTGACGCTCGGCGGGAATGGCGGCCTGGCCTTCCGGGCCAGCGGCAACTTGGCCCTTCAGGCCGCGAACAATTCAACGGCCGTCTCTACCGAGACGCGCCCGTGGGGCGCCGACGCCGACGCGATGTTTCTCTTCGGCCGGAATGACGGATCTTCGCGCTCGATCACGCCGTTCGTGTTCGCCGGCGTCGGTGTGGAGGGCGTTCAGAACGTGGCGAGCACGAAGACGCGCAACGATTGGAGCTACGGACTCGGCGCCAACGTGCCGCTGGCGCACGCGATCGATCTGTTCGGCGAAGCGCGGTGGCGGATGACCGAGTTCGTCCTACCGACTGCCTACGAGGCTCCCGCCCGCACCAACGAGCTTCGGTTCGGGCTCTCGTTCCAGGTGGGCACGGGGAACAGCGACAGCGGCCCGCCGCGTGGTCGTCGGCGCTAGCGGTACTTGCAGGGTGAAGTGAGGGTGCTCATGATCCGGCGTCCAATCCCCCGAGATCATGAGCACCCTCACTCGCATTCTAAGGCCTCGCGCGGCGGTTTCCGTCGCGACTATTTCGACTCTTCTCGCCCTGGCCGCTGCGCCGATTCAAGCACAGCGCGGGGCGGCCGGCAGTGAAGGCGCGCCGCCTGACACCCTGAACGATCCGGTCCGCCTCATGGTGGCCCGCCTCGATCTCGAGAAGTACAAGGCGACCATCAAGGGCCTCACGCAGTTCGGCGATCGGCGACAGGGAACTGAGCGCAACCGCAAGGCGGTCGACTGGATCGAGGCGCAGCTCAAGAGCTATGGCTGCACACCGACCGAGCGCATCACCTACACGTACGTCACGCCTCCTCCGCGCGCGCGCGGCGGTGCCGGCGGCGACAGCGCCGGCGGCCGCGGTCGGGGCCGTGGCAACGCCGCGCAAGGCGGCGGCCGCATTCGCGGCTACCGGATCCAAACAGGCGTCAATACGGATTCGCTAAAGCAGCCTGACCCGCGCATTCGCGCGCTCGACACCGAGCCCGCCAAGGACGGCGAGCGCCAAGAAGTGTTCTGCACGAAGGTCGGCTCGACGCATCCGGAGGAGATGTACATCGTCGGCGGCCACATGGACGGCCACGGCTGGAACGAAGCGGCGAACGACGACGGCTCGGGCACCGCGCTGGTCATGGAGGTCGCGCGCGTCTTCAGCAGCCCCGACGTGAAGACGGATCGCTCGATCCGATTCATCCTCTGGAACAACGAAGAGACGGGCACGAACGGAGCGCGCGCCTACATCGCGCAGCGCGATTCGCTTCAGGGCAGGGAGAATCCGCCCGGCTCGGGGAAATACCCCGAGCCCAAATGGCTGGGCATGATCCAGCACGACATGATGATGTTCGACCACGGCATGCCGCGCCCCGACGGCACGATGAGTCCCGACCAGCGTCCCGAGGCCGACGTCAACATCGAATTCCAAGTCACGTCCAAGCACGCCGAAGGCGCGCAGAAGCTCGCGTGGTTCTTCCAAACGGCGAACGAGAAATACGCGACGGATTATCCCGCGCGCGTCGGGCAGCACATGACGAACACCGATTCGGGACCGTTCCAGGATCTCGTGCCGTCGATTTCTCTGCGCGAGAACGAGCGCGGCGAACAGATCGGCGCCGGGTGGGACCCGCAGTGGCACCAGCCGACGGATTTGTACTCGACGTACAACGACAAGGATTTCAGGTTGGGGCTGAATGCGGCGCAGACGACGCTTGCCGCGGTGGCCCTATTGACCGGGGCGAAGTTGGTCAAGTAAACGGCGCGGCGGCCATTCCGCGGCTGTCTCTCCGAGCGGTCCACATTCTTGTGGGACATCGGACGTCTGATAGCGGACGTCCGATGTCAGCCCAGCCCTCGCCATGCCGGTCGGCTCTTATCGGAAGGTTTAAGCCCCGGCCCAAGCGGGGCACGAACCGGCGAGCTGGTCTGAGGTCCGATGTCGGATATCAGACGTCCGATTTCTAGCGCGCGCCGAGCTTTGACCGGCCACCAGAAACCAGACTGGCCGACAATCGCGGTTGGCTGTCACTCCGCTCTGAGCGACTCCGTGGGATCGATTCTCGTCGCTCTCATCGCCGGGACAAAAGCCGTCGCGGTCGCGACTCCTAGCACCGCGATGGCCACGAGTGCGAACATCGGCGCGTTGTAGACGTCGAGCATGGCGATCTCCGACACCAGCAGCACGCCGCCCCTGGTGAGATAGAGACCGCCCGCGGCGCCGGCCAGCGCTACGACCACGGACTCTCGCAGCACCGCGTGCAGGATGTCGCGCGTCGTCGCGCCGAGCGCCACACGGACGCCGAGCTCGCGCCGCCGCTCCGCGACAGCGTGCGCGACGACGCCGTACACGCCGAACGCGGCGAGCGCGATCGCCAACAGCGCGAACGCCACGAACAATTCGGACAAGAAGCGCGCGCCCTGCAGTCCGGTCGTGATTCCGAGGAAGTCCACCATCGTCATGACCTGCGACACATTGGCGTCGGGGAACGAGCCGATTTGTTCACGAAGAACCGTCGGCAACCGCTCCGGATGATTCGCGGCGCGCGCTCTGAACGTCATCAACACGCGCGAGGCGGTCGCCGTGTCGTTCGGGCCGGGCAAGTAGAACACGCGCCCGAGCCGTGCGCCGGTCTGCGAATCCTCGGTCGGCGTCTCGAACCCCTTCTGCTCGCCGATGATGCCGACGACCGGAACGTACGGCCGGTTCGACTTCTTGTAGCCGAGCTTGAGCAGCGCTCCGATCGGGTTGTTGTTGGGCCAGAGCTTTCGGGCGGTCGCCTGATCGATGATCAGACCTCCGCGATCGCGTTCGCCCTCGATGAAATCGCGAC
>Ga0157372_10004168_pt1 | contig 15472 bp, 17 predicted proteins | sample C55metaG_FD_115307 | JGI IMG/M metagenome (GOLD analysis project Ga0157372, IMG submission 115307) | Corn rhizosphere microbial communities from Kellogg Biological Station, Michigan, USA - C5-5 metaG | ecosystem: Host-associated > Plants > Roots > Rhizosphere > Soil | place: USA: Michigan... | reverse complement strand
CGGCAATCCGGCCGTCCAATCCCATCCCGACGTTTTCCGATCTGCGAGACGAACTGGCGCAGTGGCGGGATGAAGACAAAAGTGAGCGAGTGATGGATGAGGCCCATTTGGCGGCAATCAAGTTGCGCAGCTGGGCCAGTGAAAAGGGTGTGTACGCAAAGCTGTTCGATCGCCCGACGACAATCTCACTCGACAACCCTTGGTTGTTTTTCAACGTTGAGCAACTGAGTGACGATCCGCGCCTGGAAACAGCGATGAGTTTGCTGATCGCGCACGCGACGGCACAGCGGGCATCCGGGAAGGCCGGCAGACGAAGCATCACGGTTCTCGACGAATGCTGGTTCCTGCTGGACTCTCCCGTACTGGCGCCCGAGGTCGTTCAGCTGTTCCGCACCGCTCGCAAACGGAACGCCAGCGTTTGGGGCATCAGCCAGACGGCTGAGGATTTTGTCGGAACCGAGGCGAACCCAAGAGCCCATGGCGCAGGCATCGTCAAGAATGCGACAACGAAGATCATCGGCCAGCAGCCCGGTGACATGACGGCACTCCGGGCTCACTTACACCTGAACGAAACCGCCCTGAACCAGGTCAAGCGCTTCAGTGCGCCGATCAAAGGCAAGAGCGCAGATGCGCTGATTGTGATTGGAGAAAAGGCGGACACGACACACACCATTCGAATGTCACCCACTCCGGTTGATTACTGGATCATCACGACCTATGCACGAGAGCGACTCTACAGGTCCTGGTGGCTGGAACGCAACCGCGACATACCGAAAATTCAAGCGTATTTGGAGCTGGCACAAAGATTTCCTGTAGGCCTGGCCGACATTGATCCCTTGCCTGAAGAAGTGTCAGGCGAGGTAGCGAGAGGAGCGCGCGTATGAAGCAAAGAACACTGGCACTGATTCATGGTCTTCGTCCAAGTTTCCGCAGCGGTAAACGATGGCTTATTTTGCTATTGCTCGCCGTCTTGTTGGCCCCGCCAAGCGCGCGAGCTGCGGGCATCGCAGATATTCTCAGCTTATTTAAGACCATCACAAGCACGATCCAGGGCGCGATTGGAAGCGCTCTGAGCGGGATTCAGACGCTCAATTCCACGATCAACAATTTCCGACAACAGATCATCTGGCCAGTAGCCCAAATCAACCAGGCGAAAACGTTCGTCGCGTCCACTAGAGCGCAGTACGGCGGACTTATGTTCCAGATTCAGGCGATCAGGAACAACAGTGCCACGCTCACAAACCCTTCACAGTTGGAATCACTATTTCGCAACGGGCAATCGGGATCGATTGGGCAGTTTCAGCCGCTGTACGCCAATGTCTATGGCAATGTTCCTTCCTCCAACGACGCCCGGCCAGTGCAGCGCAATATGGTCGACATGGACGACGCACTCGCCCAGGGGTCGCTCAAGACCACGGTCCTCTCAGACCAGACCACACAGGGAATGCTAGCGCTCGCCGATTCCATCGAGCAACAGAGCGAGACCGCAGCTCCCGGATCGGGGCCGATGCTCGCGACCCAGGCGGAAATCTCACAACTTGAGTCTCAGGCTTATCTAGCGAAGGTGTTGGCCTCGGAATTACGCCAAGAGGCAGCCAAGCTTGCCCATCAGAATTTGCTGCTGAAGCAAAGCGCAGCATCAACACGCAACCTAATGAATCAGGCGCAGCAAGTTCTAACGCACCCATAGGAGTTAAGAAATGAAACAGCGGCTATTCGTTCGTAGTTGGAGGTTCATTCGCAATGCCACCGCTCTTGGCCTGGCGCTCGTTGTCGTGGTGCTCCTGTTGCCGTCGAAAGCTCGGAGCCAGCTGGGGCTGGATCCCTGCTGCGCCATCATCTCGGCTGGTTTGAGCACAATCTCAAATCTTTTGAGCAGTGTCGTCGCGGAGCCACTCGGCGCCGTTCAACAGCTTGAGCAGCAATCGGCGAATTTTGAGCAACAGGTCGTCTTTCCGCTCGCGGCTATCAATCAAGCCAGAGGTTTGGTGGGACAGTTTCAGGGGCAGTTTGTTCAGATGCGGCAGATTTTCCAGGTGCCGGTCGCCAGCGCAACTCTCGCTACTCCGCAGCAGCTTGAGCAGAGTCTGCTTTCGCACAATCCGGGTGCCGTGCCGCAGATCACCAACAACTACGCGGCCCTGTACGGAACCGTCATGCCGTCCACGGACGCACCCCAGCCGGTAAGGGATTTGGTGGACATGACTGACGCTGAGGCCCAGGCGGCCATGAAGAAGGCCGTCGAGATCGATGCCCTTGCTGACCTTGAACTTCACGCCGCCGAGCAGATCAATCAGCAGTTACAGACCGCAGCTCCAGGTAGCGCCGCGATCCTTGAGGCACAAACGTCAGCATGGCTGGTGCGGGCCAATGCCTACACCCAATCGGCGATGGCGGAGCTGGTGCGTGTGCGTTCAATTGAGCTGGCGAATAGTGGCGCACAGGTGAAGTTCTCGGCCGCACATACCAGCACTCTTCACAATGCAGGGAGCCAACTTCTTCAGGGAGCACATTGAGCTGTGTTTTATTTCCAGCAACTGTTGAACACGGCGCTAGGGGGCATTGACGCTACGAACGTCATCCCTACGATCAGCAACATGGCCTTCGCCATTCTGCTGATCGGATTTTTGATCGGCTTGTACCAGGCGGTTCTACGTGGCGGCGATTTTCAGGCGCTTGCTGTGACCTCAATCAAGTACCTGGTAGTGGCTATGATCGTCGCGAATTGGTCGACGGTATTTCGGGACGTAAACGGGTCGTTCAACACCGTCGCGAGTTTCATCGGCAATAGCTCCGGCGCCGGCGACATGTTCATCAATTGGATGACCCAGCTGCAGCAGCAGGCCCAGACCAATCCAAATCTGACCTTCTGGGACATGATCACGGGTGACGCCGCGGGCGCTATCACGGTCGGAATGCTTCTGGTCGCATACGTTATTTATGCACTGGCGATCATCGTCTTCTGCTTTTTCTATACGTTGTTCGGTTCCGTGCTGTACGTTCTCGGACCGCTGGTGCTGGCGCTTATCCCGGTCTCCGGTATCGGCCAACTCGGAAAGACGTACGCCATCAACGTGATGATCTGGAATGCCTGGGGCATTCTTTACGCGGTCTTCGGCGCGCTCATCACCGCAATTCACTTCAACCAAGTCAGCGATGTACTCGGCAACGGATTCTTGGGTTTCCTTCGCGGAGTGCCCGACTCGGTAATTCTGGGACTTGTAAGCATTGCCTATGCGCTGGCCATCGCCCTGGTTCCTTTCATCGCGAAGCGAGTGATTTCAGGTGACGTGGGATCGACCGCGTTCGCATTCGTGCGCGCTGGCGTCATGGCGGCAGGCGCTGCCCTGGCCGGCGTAAGCGGATTCGCTGCAGGAGCGAGCAGCGCGGGTGCTGGATCCAGCAGCGCTGGGGGTGCCGGTGTCGGCGCGTCGTCATCATCATTGAGTTCCGGCGCGATGGCTTCCTCAACCCCGCCACCTGTGCCCACCATGCCAGAGTTCCTTCGTTCCGGAGTCGCGAGCGCAATCAACAGCAACGCCAGCCCGCCCGCGCCCGTCACTAGCAGCAACGGCGGTCAGAATGGCAGTCGCGCGGCTGCTGTTGCTGCGGGAGCGGGCGGCCCCTTCGTGGCCTATCGCCCGCGCGGCGTGGTCGAGGTAATTAGCTTTAAAGCGGGAAGAGCGTTGCGAAAAGCGGCGGGCAGCAGGCGTGATGATGATGGCAATGAATAGAACGTGAGGTATTTGGTCATGTGGAGACAAGGTCCGATTTGGGAGCCGAATGATTCGAGCTTTCGGCCGTACAGCATCACCACCCTGATCTTCTTCTATATCGGGAAGTTCTTTGGGCGGTTGTTCAGAAAGCGTGCCTAGCGCTGTTCACGGGGGTAATCACTATGTGGTCGAAGAACGGTAAAGAGGAAAAAACAGTAAACGACACCGCGGCGCCGGAGAGGTTGCGCTACAGCCGCTATTACGAGCATGACGGAGCCCTGCGCGCCTACGCCAATCGCGCTATGGTTCTGGCTTTTCTGTGTATCCCAACCACCCTGCTTGCCCTGGCATTCGCAGCCTATGTCCGCCTCCAACCGCCGACCGTGATCCGCGTCGACGAGAACGGCCAGGCCACAGTAGTCGGCAAGATGAAACCTGTCATTTCCGTGACACAGGGCGCGGGTTCCGAGCCAACGGAATTCGAGAAGCGGGCCTTCGTCCGGCTGTTTCTGGAACGCTATTTGAACTTTTCTCCCACGAACGTAAGCCGCAACTGGGCTGACAGCTTGAACATGATGAGCGCCAACTTGCGGCGCACGGCCTTTTCGGGAATGCAGAAGGACAACCTGATCGGAAGGATCGAGGATGACCAGACGAGCTCGGAGTTCCAGCTGCGCTCGCTTGAAGCCTCAAAAGAAGATCCTCTGACTTATGTCTCGTTTGGAGTGAAAGAGGTTCATCACATTCACGAGCACAACGAAACCATCGAAAAGGTGGTGAGTGAGTTTCATGTTCGCCTGGCAGTTGAAAAGAGATCCGAGCAGAACCCAAGTGGGTTGCTGATCGGCGAGTACTGGGAGCGGCCCATTGAAGGTGAAAAGAGAGATTGGGTTCTGCAGCAGACTGGGCTCAGCAGTTTTTGATCGTTACTGGAGACGGAAATGGACACAAGAACATCGAGCAGTACCGCGCCGGCCGCCAACAGCACAAGCACATATCGCAAGCGGCGCAATGCCGACGATGCGGAAGTACGGTACTTCCTGCCTAAGGCGGGCTCCTCACCTGCCACTCCTGAGTTGGGCCAGGAAGTAGCTAGTGAAGGAGAGGCGTTAATTCAGGCTTTTCGGAGTGGCCAGACGTTTTACACCCTAAGCGCCTGGAAGGCGGTACCGGAAGTGAATGGCGGCGGCAGCCCTGTGATCGTTAAGCAGGCAGTTGCCCCGAAGCAAGTTCAAAGTTAGTTCCGAAGTGATCAGCACAGCGAGTTCTCAGATGACCAAGTAGGCATTGGTCCTTTGAGCGCCCCGCGGCTTTATGTGGGGAAATGTGCTGACCCGGCTTCTCGCACTTGAAGACCTGGTCGAGCGAACCCGAAATGGGAGACCAGGCAAGAGAGCGAGGGGCTTGCGGTCACGCAAACTCCTTATTTTTTCCGGGTCTCCCCGAGAACCGACGAATTAAGGAGAAAAAAATGACGACGAAAAATACCAAGACGAATAGATACAGAATCCCGGCCGACCAAATCCAGAACCTTGAGATCGACCGCAACGGGCGGATTGCGCCGCGGTTGCACGATCTTGAGCCACTGGAAAACACGCTGCTCAGCGTGCTTTATCCCGAAATCAAGGTCGCGAGTGTGAACGTGCCGGCAGAGCCTCTCGATGACTACGAGGAATCGCAGGTCGAGAATGCTTTGGCTCGGCTCGTTTTCAAAGGGATTCATTACAAATTGGTCGGGGCCAGCGGTTCGGCAAAGAAAGGTAAGTTTTACTTTGTCGATCACGAGCACAGCAAGGCGATTGCAGAGCGGTTTCAGCATTGGCCGCAGGCGGCGATCGTGTATTTCGGGATTCTCGTCTCACCCTGCAAGGTGATGATGGAGGCTCCCGATTCGCGTGTGCTCGTGGTTCCCGACAGGAAACTCGGAACCAATGACTGCCGAGGATGGATCAGACGGTCACTGTTCCAACGTCTCCAAGAAAAACATGACGATGAACTTCTGTCGCTCCAGTTTGATCGGCTTCGCCTCGAACGGCATGGAACTGTTCGCGACGAGGATCTAGACGAGCAGGAAACATCGATCCTTCTGCACGATGCCACACGGGAAATTTCCTGGAAGCGTCTGCCAGAGGGGCGGTTCTACCAATTCCGAATGGCCTTCGCCAACACGCAGGCGAAAGGCGCATTCAAAATCATGGAGGATGAGGTTTCGGACGCGCTTGAAGCGGATTTTGTTTTACCTGAGAGCGCGGTGAAACCGGGGCTAAAGATACCGGCGGTGATGTATTCGATCATCGGGCCGGGCAGAAGATTCGCGGGCAACGTTGCAGTTGGTATCCGCGAAGTCTCCCGCCAGCTCGAGTTTGAGTCCAGTTACACGCTGGTAGAGCATGCCCCTGAAGACTCAATTCAGCTGGAAATTTTACCACAGGCCATGAAGCAGGTGGCGAGGCTGAGTGAGGCAGTTGGACAAGGCCGCTATGAGGAACTGTTGGAACTCTTGGGCCGCCATCCGGACCAGGTTTCCGCGGACCTTTTGGACCAAGACGGAAGCGAAGAATTCCGGGTCGTTGAAGGCTTGCTCCTGGCCGACGCCAGCGGCGAGATCGTCCGTCATCCCTATGTCAACAATCAACTCAACAAGCTGCTCGCGCGCTGGGCCTTCAAGACAGCGACCGGCGGAGGATTCCGTCTTCCTGCGTTTGCTCTGATGGATGACGGTTACCTCTTCGTGAAGGACGGCCAGGTGTTCTCCGGATCGGATTGGATTCCGGAGCACAAGGCCATCGTTCCGCTGGCTTCGAAGTACGGGCTGTGCGTTCGCTACCCGATACGCATGGTTGACGATCTTCTGCCGTTCGGAAACCTCTCGGACGACGAGATCGTTTCTCAGCTAAACGCCGAGCTCAAGAACGACCCTTGCCGTTCGGACTGCTTTCTCACAGACAATGAAGTTCGCGATCTGGTAGCACGGCAGTTGCGATTTGAGGGCACCTATGTACTGCACTCAGAGACCGCAAAGAAAAACGGCGGCGACTACGACTTCGACTGGATCTGCGTGGTCGAAGAAGACCGGTTCCCGCGTTTCGTAAAGGATCGGTTTGCACGAGGAGTTGGGGCGCAGCAGGGCAAGAACAAAGCTAACAAGGCTCGCGATCCATGGTTCAACCTGGAGCACGTGGCCATGAAGGCTCGCGGCAATCACATCGGCTCGATCACCGATCTGATGACCTCCTGCCGCGCGGCGGGTCGCGATGATCTTGCCCAGCAATTGGCACTTGAGCTTCAGAAAGCTCTCGACAGCCTCAAGTGGCAAGTCCAACCCGACCTCAAGTTGGTCGCCGAAATACGCCAGCAGGTACGCCAGGCGCCGTGGCTGCGCTACAAGAACGAACGCCGCGTCTCCGATCTGCCGCTGCATGTGGAACTGGAGAAGACCGACCGTGTCGGCCATCTCTACAACCACGTGCGCAAGCAGATCGAAGACTTGCTGACCAACAAAGCACCGATTGAAGCATTCAAGGCTCTCGTGGTGGGCGAAGACGTCACACGCAAGATGCTCGAAGATTGCCGTTTCATCAATCGGGTCTATGCCGCGATGGTGGGCAAGATTGCCGGAAGGCGAGAACTGCTGAAAAAACAACTGGAAGTGGCCAAGGCCGAGTGGGAAGCCGTGCGGCAGTCCCCTGACAAGGAACTGCGGCGGCAGAAGCTGTTTGCCTCGAACCAGGCGCACGGCGCGTGTCGTGCGGACGACGAACGGGGCAAATACGAGATGAAAGCGATCCTGGCTCTCATCCGCATCTGGGCGCAGAACAAGACTGAGAACCGTACTGCTTGGCTGCAGGCGCTCAACCGCGTCGTGTGCGCGGGAGAGCGTTCGACGGGCTCGATTTTGTTTCTGGCCTTCCCGCAGGAGCTGATATTTAAGCTGGCGGAGCGCACAGGCGGCAAGGCTGTGCGCGTGCACGTCCCTCGGCTTTACGAAGGCTTCGTTCGCATCGACGAGCAAGGCCGCACTTTCCTGGTTGATCCACTCAAAAATGGAGGACAGAAGCATACCTTCCTGTTCAAGTACGCAGACGGGAAGATCCTCCTCGACGATGACAAGTCCGAACAGGCTCAGACAGAGACGGCAAAATCCGGAGCCGAAGAATCCGGAACAGCGACACAAGTCGCGGTTCCGGACGAAGCCGTGGAGTTTCCTTCTATCACTCTCGATGACGATGGACCGGAAGTTCCCTGGGTCATGTGAGGCAGCAACCGCTTTGAGCGGAATCCTCAAAGGATTCCGCTCAGGGCATCACGAGGGACCATGATGCGAAGTTTGTTCGTCCTCTTCTTTATATGGGCTGCTTGTGCGGCCAGCGGCTTTTCGCAGGCCGGCACGGCTCCCGTAAACCCCGTACATGTCGCCACGGCTTTGAACCATTTGACCGTTTTGGAATTTCACGAGCCAGTCACCATGGCGGCGGCCGGCAGCTCCGACTTTCAAATTGAGCGCCAGGAAGACAAGGTTTTCATTAAGCCCACTAAGTCGGGAGCTTCCACGGATCTGTTCGTGTGGACTGCTTCTCGCCGTTTCGCGTACGAACTTGAGACCACAGCAGAGGTAAAGAACATGAATGCTTCCGTGGACAATCCATTACCCCCACCTGCAGCGCCGCCGAATCCAGCGTTCAGCCCCCATGTCGAAGAATTTGCGGACATGATGCTCACACGCGCGTTCCTGGGGGCCATAGACATTACGCCTGCTAACCCGAGGGCGCTGAAGACTACGGTGCGAGTCCGAATACAAAAGGTGTTTCGCACCAAGACAAGCATCTACATCCACTACGGCATAGAAAACGACGGCAGAACCGCGTATCACGTGACGACGCCAGATGTTTTCGAGTTGCAGGCGGGATACTCAACTCTCTCTCTGCCGAGCTTTGCACACAAACAACTCGATCCGCGACTGCTCGCAAACCTCAGTGATGTTCACAGTGTGTCGCTTCCCGTTCCCCACGCCGAGACGGCATCCGAGGATCTTGCTCCCGGTGAGTCCACCGAAGGCGTCGTGGCGATACGCCAGAACTTGACCTCGCCGGCGGTCGTGCAGGTGGTTTTCGACAGCCAAGTCAAAGCAACATTTGTGCTCTAGCCATGAATCGCGATGAACAGACTTCAGCGATGGTAAATCGGCTTCGTGACTTCCACCGCAGAGAGGAACGAGAGCGGATACGGCCCTCTTTGCTGCGCTGGATCGAAAACCCGCTGAGGCCGAAGACCATAGAGGGCAAACTTCGCGTCAACCCCATTCTCGTGCTACTTGCGGCCCTCGTCGTGCTAACCGCGAGCACTTTTCTCTTTTTCAGCTTGGTTCAGTCATGACCTACACCAATGATTACCGACTCGGCCGTCGCGCCTACCACGCGCCGCAGGAAGAGAGCCTCGCCTTTGTGCTCGCTGTTGTTGTTGTAATTGCGATCGCCATCGGTTTCTACATCCTTTGGGATCGCTTTCATATCCGCCCCGCGCAACTGGTCGAGCTGTCCTTATACGCCTTGTACGGTTTGACCGCGGGTATTTCCATCGTCTGGTATTTCGCTACTTTGCGACGCAGACGTGAAGCAAACTGGCCGCATCCTCCTTTGTTTATTGCCCAAGCCAAGGACCGCAAGGCCGTTGCCGAGGCGTACAGGCAGGGTGCCATCGTACTTGGTTACAACGTTCACGGTGAGCCCTGGCTTTGGCCGGACCGAACGCGCGTCATGCAATCCGTCGTGTTCGGCGCGACCGGCTCGGGCAAGACCACCTTGCTCAAGAACATCATCTCCCAGGACGCCTTTCGCATCGTTGGCCCTCCGCGAGATCAGCACCGAATCCCCATGCTGATTTTCGACGGCAAGGGCGACCAGGAGTTTCTCAACGACCTTCTTCCCGCCTTTGAAACGGCGGGTCGGATGCACCAGTTGAAGGTTCTCGATCCCTCCCGACCGGACATCTCCGCCCGATACAATCCGTTCTTCAGCGAGCATGGCCTCTACCAGGAACACGCAAACTTCATCTTCGAATCATTCGACCTTAAGGAGGATTTCTTTCACGGTCACCAGGCTACTTACTTGAGCGATCTGGTGCGTGTCCTGGCGCACACCGGCAAACGGTTCAACATCTACGACGTGCTTGTTCTGGCGCTCGACCAGCAGGTCATGAGAGAGCAAATCGCAATTGCCCGGTCTTGCCTTGAAGCGGAAGTTGGAGTCAATCACCAGCGTCGGCTGAACTTCGAGATGTCGGTCCGCAATCTCCAACAGTCGTTCGAAGACCGAGAGCGCGTGCCCAAGATTCAGGGCCTTTTGAACGAGCTGATGACGTTTCTGGAAAACGACCTGTCGGTCATCACAGGAGCTTACGACGACCTGCTTTCGCTCGACGAGGTGATCGACAACGAACTGATCCTGTTTGTTTCTCTGAACACCAACAAGAACTCGAAGGCTGTAACCGCGCTCGGCCGGATGTTGCTTCAGAACATGCAACTGATTATCGGCCGACGGTATGAGAACGAGCAGCAGCGCCGTCGTGAAAATCGTCCCATGGTCAGCGTCATCCTCGACGAATTTGCGCCGTTCGCGTACTCCAACTTCGCGCAAATCCTGCAAACAGCGCGGGGCACCAACACGGCTTTCCTGTTCGCTCTCCAGGCCTTGCCGCAATTGCTCACCGTTGGCCGCGGATTCAAGGACGATGTTTCTTCCGCGCCCAATACCACCATGCTCTTGCACACGCGCGACGAAGAGACGGCGCAGTACTTTCTTAAGGCTTCAGCGCGGGTTCGGCAAAAACGGCGGACCCTCACCGTCCAGCGAACCGGAATCTTCGAGGACAAGTACGAGCCCATCGGCTTTGGCAGCGAGACCGATATCAAAGACACTCGCGCCCAGGATGAGCACATTAAAAACCTGCCGGTTGGTCAGATGGAAATCCTCATGACCGACAGCCTGCAAGGCACATTGCATTCGCACCTGCATGTGCGCGAGCCGAGGAATTACCGCTTCCCAGGACTTGAGCCGAGGATCTATCCCCGCACTTTCTCGGCGGATTCAGGACTCCAAGGCGCGAACCTGCGTTTCAAAGATCCCGATCTGGTGCGACGGAATGGCAAACGATTCGCGATCGGGAATGGGCGGATGGCATGGTTGTAACTCATTCATCCCGACTACCGGTTGGCGCGCTCCTGTTAGCAATTCTGTGCTCGCCTGTGATGGCGGCCCAGGATAAATCGACCTACGATCCGGCGCATCCGGCTCAGTCATCGAGACACGCACAAGGGTTTGTCGATTTCACGCTCGGGCACATCAATGCGCGCGACATCGAGTATGGAAAGTGTCTGGACGAAGACCGCAAGATGATGCTCGAAGAGACCATCGAGAACGGCTATTTCTGGTCCAATCTTGTCTCGGTCGGTCTGCTGGGCTGCCTCTTCCTGATCATTGTTTATCAGCACAGCAGTCGAGCCAGGCAGGATTGGAGCGTAGCCAGCCTGCTCGCTGAACAAGAGCACTCATTGGCGCGAAGTCAAGCCCAGATCAACGAAGTCACTGCGAAGAATCATGCATTGATGGATACACTCGCGGCGCAACGAGAGACCACGATCCGCGCTGGCGCTCTGGACACTGCAGCGTCGGTTGCGGCGGCAACGAACGCGCCACAGCGTCCGGCGAGTGCTTCTACTAAGCATTCCATGAGCGACCGCTCCGAGCGCGCGGCGGCTGTCGCCATCGCAACCGAACCGGCGAGCCAGATTGGGCTCTTTCACGGGGATGGCGACCTCATGATGACCATCAATTCCCTCCGGCAGCAGCTTGCCCATGCCGAAGAGGAGAAGAAACTTCTCCGGCGGCGGATCACAAATGCGGACCGGCAACTCGCGGCAGAGCAGGCCAAAAATCGCCAACTCAAAGGGGAGTAAAGCTTCAGGGTAACGACACAGATAAGACCTCCGAAGGAGGCGCATACGAGATGACTGAAACAGACGAAAAGCAGCTGCGCAAGGCGGAGCCCGATCGCGCCTCTGTTGCAATTGAAGACCGCGAGGAGCGCGAGCGGCGGATCGCTTCGCTGGCGCCCGAAGAGCGGCAACTTGCGGTTGAGACCGCGCGATTTGCAGATGTGTGCCAGTACCTCTCCCAAAAGAATATGGACGTACCGCCTCATATTCTCGATGAACTGAGGGGCCTCCAAAAACTGGCGTTGCCCGACCGAAGCGAGCGCATGAAGGCGCTCAACCAATTCCTGATGGAGTACCTGAACGATGCTGGTGAAGATACTGGGATTCGGCAGTAGTTGGTGGGCGAGGTACGGTAGCGATCCCGAGGATCGCTACCGATACACGCGTCATGCCGCTTATTTCAATTCCGCCGGCCTGCGCTGTGGTTCTCGCATCCGCCGGCACTGGATCGTCCCCGGTTTGCTCCGGTTCAACGGTGTTGGAGACTTCAATCCCAACTTCCCCGGCCGGTCTGTGGGCAAGACATTTGAGTGCGCCGACCTTGCCTTCGCCTATGGCGGTAACCGTCTCCTGTTCGTGAGAAGGGCGTCTCCATCGCCGCTCCCTGATTACTACCTGGCCGTTGCTTCGAGCGCAAGATTCGGCCTTTTTAATCCGGAACAACCCGGTTGGAAATCGCGCGACGTGTTGCCGATTGCAGTGAGCCGGCTACGCGAACAACAGGAAGCACTTCTGCTGATGAAAGAGGGCGATTGGATCCAAACTGAGCTGGGCTTTTGGCGGCTCAGGCCCGCGAATTATGAACATGTTGGATGCGCGTTTGAACTGCTTGCGCAGCGGGCGTTGAGCTGAAACATATCTGTATGCGGTACGCCAAAGACAGCCTGGTCGTAAGTCCCGATCGCGACATCCCCCTGCTGCGCCAGGTGCGCAACTCGAAGTTTGTCAGCCATCGGCAGCTGTTCGAGTTGATGAAATACCGCGGCTCGGAATGCTCGCCCGACAGCTTCAATTGGCGCATCCGGAGGCTCGTTAAGGCGGGCTGCCTCTCGCTCTGCAAGGGCGTCTTTGGCGCCGGATCGGCCGTGTACCGGATCACCAGTGAAGGCATGAACCTGCTCGAACATCACGGCCAATTTACCACCGTGCTGCACTCGAATAGCACGAGTCTCCCGCATCTTTCGCAGGTCTTTCATTCCCTCGAACTCAACCGGATTCAACTCGCGTTGTCCAAGGAGAACCTGCTGGCGCACTGGCAATCGGAAATCGAAGTTGCATCGCTCAACACCATCTCACGCTCGCCCTATCAGAAGGATTACGACGCCATCGTGGACGTCTGGGTCGGAGACAATCAGGCGCGGTTCGCCCTCGAATACGAGCGCACTCTGAAGAGCGCCCGGCAGTACGAGCGCGTCCGCGCGGCGCTTTCGGCCGAACGCCAAATTGGCTGCTTCCTGTATCTGACCGCGGGCGTGGAAGTGCTGGTTCATCTCGTCCACGAACTCGAAACCGTTCCAGGTACGGTCGCCTTTGCAAGCGCCGGCGATTTTGGCGAGAGGCTTCTTGACACACGGGTGATCACCGCTCGCCGTCCCGCGGGCGCCAGTTTTCGGGAGTTGTTGCGATGACAGCGCGCCATTGCCCTCCCTTTGCCGTCTCCACGGCGCTTTCTCGCCCTTCGCCGGGCTTTTTGGCGTCATCGAGTTGGCATTTTTCGATGCCTCGTAAGCAGGCTGGAGTCAGCCACTTGCGTTCTGACTACCCTATGATTTTCATGTCCTTCCGCACACTGCTCTTGGGTCGCTGTAGATGGTTGAATTCTGATGTTGTATCCCCATTCGGTCCAAGCTGGCTACGCCAACAGCGTTCCCTCAGGTTAGGCTTCCACCCGTGCAACCAGGTTCATGACCATGGCATTTCTGTTGTTGCGCCAGACAGCCATCGTCGATGTGGTCGCTCTCGCCACGGTACCCATCATCGGTATTCGAAGCTTCCGTCAGTCCCGTTGTCCCTGTCACCGACTGCTGTCCGCGATTTGCTACCGGTGTCCAACGTCCCCACCCGCCCTAGTTGTGCAGTGTTTGTTTGTCAGCTTGCAACTGGTACGGACCTGCATCAGAGTGTCCGTCCACATGCCGCACGCGAACCCTTTGTAAAAAATCAAACCCGCTCCCGGAGCATCACTCTCGCGTTCTTAACAGCGCCGGTTATTGTGGTCGCCAACGTTGTAAAGCTTGGAGCAAAGATCACACGTCCACATGGACGGAAAGGAATTGATTATGTGTCAAAGTCGAGGCCCAATAAAGTTCGAACCGCTATTTACAACCGAAGAGATTGGCCTGCGTAAAGAGGCCGATGTTGAGCACGTGGTAAAAACGTTCCTAAACGTCGGCGAGGCCATTGCGGCGCGGTGGATTGAAATGCCGCGGGGCATTTTGCTTCTGCAAACGGTGCCGGACGAGCCCGCTTCCGGCGCTATCTACCTGTACGACCGCGAACGGCACGTCTTCTACTTCGTCTCCTTCCTGGATGGCCGGGACGATGCTCTGACGACCGGCGAATTCGATCAACTGGTTGCTGAATACGACCTGGTGTCTTGGACCGCAAATCCGGTTCTTCTTCCAGCGCATATCAGCAAACCAGGACTGGCATAGACGCGAGGCGAGCCCATGAACGGTGTAGGTCAAGCGACGACGAAGATGGCGTCAAGATACTTTGACTTGCTCGTGAACCGACTGGCCTACACGGTGCAGTCAAAACGGCCGGATCAAAACGGCAAGCACTACTATTACCGGCCAAAGGACGGTCGGCGGCTGTCACTTGAGACCCTGCGTGAACACATGAACGGGCAACTGACCATTGGCCTCTATGCACTCAACCCCAAGACACAACGGTCCAAGTGGGTTGCCATCGACGCCGATTACGAGAACGCACTCGATGACCTGCTGAAGCTGCAATGGGAACTGCGGCAGGCCGGTGTGGAGGCGGCGCTTGAGAAGTCCCGCCGTGGCGCCCATCTCTGGATCTTTGCCGAGAAACCACTGCTCGCGCGGCATTGCCGGATCTATATCTATAACCTTGCCCGGCAGCTAAAAGTTCCGGTGAAAGGCGGTGCGGGACTGGCAGAAGGAATCGAGGTTTTCCCGCGCCAAGACGAACTGGAACCGGACGAGTTCGGGAATGCTATCCGCGGACCACTCGGTATTCACCGCGGGGCTGACAAGCGTTTCTGGTTTTACGGGGCCGATTACAAAATTGAAGCTCAACTTGATTACCTGGAACGGCTCAAGAAGATTACCGAAGCGGAAATGAGACGCTTCATCGAGGGTTTGGAAATGCCGGAGGAGTTCCGGTCTCGACCTAAAGTTGACTTACCTGCATACGATCCCAATCGTCGTGAGTTTCGCATCCTCGATTTCGTTCGCGTCGGGCGGCAGCGCTCGGGAAACTACTGGACGCGGTGCCCTTCATGTGCCGAGCAAGGGCGCGATAGGAGTGGAGATAACCTGGCAATCTCTGTCACCGATCCGCGCAAGTATCGGTGTTGGGCAGGCTGCCCGCGCGAAATGATTCGTGCAGCTCTCGGCCAGCCAGTTCGGACCGGGAGGCTTCAAGTATGAAGGCGCAGCAATCACGAGAGAAGCGCAGCATCGAGCCACATGACATTCTGGCCCGACAAGGTTTGCGGCTGCCACCGATCACGCTGAAGAGGCTGCAGGATACGGGGATTTACTGCCAGCCTACCGTTTCGATCGAACATCAGCAT
>Ga0157372_10004167_pt1 | contig 15473 bp, 14 predicted proteins | sample C55metaG_FD_115307 | JGI IMG/M metagenome (GOLD analysis project Ga0157372, IMG submission 115307) | Corn rhizosphere microbial communities from Kellogg Biological Station, Michigan, USA - C5-5 metaG | ecosystem: Host-associated > Plants > Roots > Rhizosphere > Soil | place: USA: Michigan... | reverse complement strand
ATTGCACACTGCGAGAATGATGAAACAAAAAATAATATCGCCTTAGTTGATAAAAAAAATGCAGTACAAATATTAATCGGGCCGGAAGGTGATTTTACAAAAGATGAAATTGAAAAAGCGTTACAGCAAAATTATCAACCTGTTTCATTAGGCAATACAAGATTGCGCGCCGAAACTGCAGGTATTGTTGCTGCAACGCTTTTGATGAATACTTAAGTGTGAAAAAAATTTATTGATGCAATTGCACTGTACCAATATCTGTAACTGAACCCGTTGTTACATCCACGCTGTTGTAAGTTGTGTCGTTGTAATTATTATTGCCGTTTATAGCAATTGAATAAGTGCCTGCTGACAAGCCGTTAATCAAAAAGCTTCCTGTTGTTGAATCGGGTTGAGCCGATGCAATTGTATCACTACCACTAATAGCATAAACCCAGGGATTAGCATCGGGCGGTAGGACAATACCTTTTACAGAACCGGAAATGGCTTTTGTATAAACTCTTATCACCGGCTTTAAAATAAACTTGTTATTGCCGGTTCTTACAATAGATCTTGCACCATCAAAATCTGTCCATATCTTATAATCAATACCCGCAGTTAACTGTGCATCGATGTTTAATTTAATTCCTGATTGTTGCGCAGAAGGTGTTTCAAGCGGGTAGCTTGTTCCATCAATTACAACACTATTGTTTGGGCCGAGGATCAACCTTATTTGTGATATCTTACCCGCAGGTAATTCTCCTGAGGCGATCAACGTATCAATGCCGTTTCTTAAATGAAATAAATTGTAAACACCCGGATGAATTACGTCTAATTGCTTCCATCCATTATCACTCGAGCTACTATTGACTTCAATGCTTTGCAGATCGATCATAATTGCATCGTAGGGTCCGGGGCCATCAGTTAGATAAACGCTCATGGTTGCTTTGGCCGAAACAGGGTGATCATTTTCGCTTTTGTTGCAAGCTGATAAAAGAATAATTGTACTGAAAAGAATAAGAATGGTTTTCATTGATTTAAATTTTTTTGTTAAAGAGGCAACTTCTATGCCATCCATATTATTTTTTTATACAATAAATCCCTTATCAAATCGTTTCGCTGCATTCTCTGCTCAAAATTTTTTTGAATTGAATAAGCATGATCGATACTTATTTTTGTTACACTTTTTTTGTGAGGCATTGGATTAATTTTGTTTAGTAATTGATCATGCAGATATTTTAACTGCATTTTCTAACGATCATAATTGCTGTTATAAAAAAAAGAGTAATTTTTGCAGTTCCATTGTTAACCAATAAAAATTTCATCATGGGTAATTTAGGCTTCCAGGAAATCTTGCTGATCGCTGTAGTAATTTTAGTGTTGTTTGGTTCACGTAAAATTCCTGAATTTATGAGAGGATTAGGAAAGGGCATTCGCGAATTCAACAATGCAAAGGATAATGTGAAAAAAGAATTGGAAGCAGGAATGCAGGAAAAAGATGAGCCGGTAAATCCTTCTGCTAATCAAACCACTTCAGTGAACACAACGCCCCCGGTTACCGCAAACACTTCTGAAGCAAATGGAGTAGCGCACGGGTCTGAAGTAAAATAATAAAGCATTTTAAGAATCGTGCTGAGATATGTTATAAAACATACCGGCGAAGATGTATGCATATAAGTAAAGCTTCATGCTTTACTTTTTTATTTCTGTTATGATCAATCCTTTTTTTGCTTCAAGCGTAAAACCAACTGTGGTTCCAACATCTGCTTTACTGCGCACATGAATTGTTTGATCATGCGCTTCAATAATGTGTTTACAAATGGCAAGACCAAGACCTGTGCCTCCAACATTACGGCTTCGACCCTGGTCCGTGCGATAGAATCTTTCAAAGATGCGGTGTAAATGTTCTTCACCAATGCCGATACCATCATCGCTTATTTCAATCAACACGTGTTGATCATCCGTTCTGTAAATGCTCGCAATAATATTTCCGTTTTGCTTTCCATATTTTATTCCATTCTCAAGAAGATTGATCAGCACTCTTGCAATTTTTTCTTTGTCTGCAAATACAGTAACAGGTTGCTCGCATCCTTTTTTTATGCTGCATTTGATGTTTCTTTCGGCTGCTTTAATTGAAAGCGTTTCAAACTCATTTTTTATCAGATCCTGTATAATAAAATTTTCTTTATACAATGGTTGTTCACCGCTTTCAAGTCTTGTTATTTCATCCAGATCATTCACAAGGTTTACCATGCGCTCAACATTCTTATATGTGTTTTCAAGAAACTTTCTGTTTACGGCAGGGTTTTCAAGAGCGCCGTTTAATAATGTATCAACGTATCCCTGGATAGTGAAAATCGGTGTCTTAAATTCGTGAGATAAGTTTTGCAAGAATTCCCTCCGATAAATTTCATTGTTGCGTAAAACTTCAATTTCCGCTTTACGCTGTTCGGCCCACTGCTCTACATCTTCTCTCACTTCATCTATACTTTTTTTGGGGAGAATATACTTGTAATACATCTCTTCTTTTTTACTCGCCTTTGTTTGGTAGATGTATTTATAAATGAGTTTTATTTTTCTATAGATGAAAGATTCAAGCACAAAGCGAATAAGAAAATAACTGCATACAAGTGTTATTAACAAAGCTGTTGCTCCAATGTAAACGTTGTCACTCACTATAAAGAAAGCAATTCCCAGTGGAACAGAAAGGCAAAGTGCCGTTAACAATGAAAGACGATTCGGAGAAAGATTTTTTGCGGTGAACATCACTTTAATTATCCATGTAATTTACTGTTGCGTTTTTATAAATCTTTGGCTGGAGAATTTTTTAAAGATATTTTATTATACAAGCTGTAGCGCTTCATGCGTTGTAAATTGGAGAAGTCGTGGGTAAAAATGATTCGCTCCTCCTTACTCACTACTCACAATTACTGCAAATTGAATTTATACCCAACACCCTTTACCGTAGTGATACAATCCAGATTTAATTTCTGGCGAATCTTCCTGATATGTACATCTATGGTTCTGTCACCAACGATCACTTCCTGCCCCCACACCTGGCTTAATATTTCATTGCGCAGAAAAACTCTTCCCGGCTTTGATGCAAGCAAGTACAACAGTTCAAATTCTTTTTTGGCAAGGACCACGTCTTTATGATCAACGGTAACTATAAATTTCATCGGGTCGATCGTAAGATTATTGAATGAAATTACCTTACCATTTTCTTTGTGTACCCTTCTGAACAAAGCATTTACACGGCTGATGAGGACTTTCGGGCTGATGGGTTTGCTTACATAATCATCAGCACCTGATTCAAGCCCTTTAATATGAGTAGTTTCATCATTAAGTGCTGTAAGAAAAATGATAAGTGTATTTTTAAATTCATCCATTGAACGAAGGATCTGGCAAACTTCAATACCGGTTTTATACGGCATCATTATATCGAGAATAATGAGATCGGGATGAATTTCCTTTGTTACATCAAGCGCTTCATTACCATCTTTGGCCGTGTACACATCATAACCTTCAGTAATAAGATTGTAGCTGATGATCTCAAGAATATCTTTCTCATCATCTGCCACCAAAATTTTTTTCCCCTTTGTTTCCATTAACAAAATCTTTACACAAAAATAATTTTAGAAAATTTATATGGCACGATTAGCGCATTATCTTATTGTTAAGCACAAGGAATGCCTAAATTTGCCTCGAATTGAGGGACATTACCAATGATGAAGAAAAAACTACTCCCGTTCTTTTTATTGATGATATCTTTTGTTGCACATTCTCAATCAGGATATGCACAGCCATCTAATAAAATACCTCTTTCGCGTCTTTATTTTCATGAAAGCATTGAAGCCACGCAAAAAAAGATTTTGCAGATGGATGGCAAAGATGATGAATTATTTACGCCTACAGCAAATGAATCTTTGAATAAAGAACTTACTGCTACAGCAACAAAAGGCGTAAACGATATAAGGGATGCAATAGAAGCAGATTCAACACTCGATAACAATAGCAAAATAAAATTTTTGCGCGGACTGAATGAAGTATTACAGGGATACATCAGCGCATGCAAATTTGAATCGCTTAAGTATTCTGTATTAGACAGTCTTTTGCATTCCTATGTAGAATGTATGAAGGTTACGGAAAAGAGTCAATCCATAATAAATAATATTTACACCTATCGGTATGAGATCGGTAAAATTTTAATTCACAGCATTGCTTTTGCCGATGATCCGAATCTTGAAAATTGCCGGAATCTTGTCACGCTGAAATATTGCGATAAGTATAAGGACGATGCAATAACAGTTTTAAGCCGAAATCCCAACCTGCCTTTTACAGATAGCCTGCTCTCTGATATTGCGCGCCGTGATCCCGAAACTATTTACAGTTATGCGGCTTCGACTACCGCATTGGCAACAAAAATCCGTAACAACAAAGATTCGCTTGTGCATACTATCAGCATGATGGCAAAGGCAAAAACGGGCAGGCAATATTTTCCGTTTCTTGATAATCTTTATCGCGGTAAAATAACTTTCAAAGAGATCGATGATGTAATGGACAATGACGTTAAATATTACAAACTTCTTGTTCAAACAGAAATAAATTATGCCGACAGGATGCGTTTGCGTGATACGCCTTTAGCCGTAAACAGCCTCTATTCAAAGCTGGAGAAAAGTGCAATCGATCCCTTCATCAATACCATTAATGGTTTGCATGAAGTGAATGATGAGAGAGTGCGGTTTAAAGCCCTGGAACCTTTCGGACCGGAAGATTTGTATTATATGGCTATTACGGGAGAAGAAGTAATTTATACATCCAGTTATGTAAAGGGAGTTTATCCAAGAGTCTGGCAAAAAATGAAAAACCCGAAATCAGATTCTTTATTGATGGCTGTTCGTTTTGACCATTTTAAAAAGTGGATCAAAATGGCTGCGAACTATAACACACTTGATGATTTTTTAAAACGCATGGATAAGCCAAATGCGCAATTACTGATGAAAGCATTTGTAAATAATCTTGATAAAACAAAGAATCTTGAAGATGCTGTTGATGTGGCCAACTCTTTTGCAAGCATAGCCGATCGGGACGTACGCAATTTGATTATGGACCAGGTGAAGTTGAATCTCGAACAGGCGAAACAAACAAAAAATATTCGTGCACAGGATATTTACAGCATTCTGGATACGCTCTTTCTTTCAATGGATACAGCCAATCGCATCAATGTATCAGAAGCATTAGGCATACCGCCGGTTTATTACATGCCCAATAAGAATCTTCGCGATAGCGCCGGAAAAATTATCGTGCAACAATTCTTTTACGGTGATAAAGATGGTAAAACTTCTTTCGCTTCGTTTCTTAATAGCTTTAGTAACGGGAACTGGAAAATAAATTCTGCAAAAGAATGGGTAACAGTTTCATCAACGAAAGGTGTTCCTGTTGTTATCTATGCAAATAAACCGCTTGATGAAACAAAAAACCTCGATGCACAGGCGCAATCTGATCTGGATGATTACCTTTCTGATAAAGGTCTCGATCCAACTGTTGTGATCCACCGTGGTCACAGTTATTGGCTGCCTTCTACTATTGATCAACTCGTTCCATCTGCCGAAGTTGTGTTTCTTGGAAGTTGCGGAGCTTATCAAAATCTCGACAAAATTTTAAAGATATGTCCCGGAGCGCAAATCGTTGCATCAAAACAAACCGGCAGCAGCGCGGTAAACCAACCCATTATTAATATGGTACTCGATGAATTACGACAGGGCAACGACCTCAACTGGCCGCAGATGTGGGTAAAGCTTTCAAAAAAATTCGGCAAGAATGAATTGTTTGATGATTATGTGCCGCCGCATAAAAATCTTGGTGCATTGTTTATAATGGCGTACAAAAAAATCCAGGAAAAAAGAGAAGAGCAAGAACAACAATCCGCTTCAAGATAATTATTCCTATTCACAACAGTTTGATAATTTATGAGAGAGGTGAGAGCTTGCGCATCCCGGCGTAAATCTTTTTAAGTAAGTTTTTAAAAGAAAAGCTGGCCCATAAATTGCGGCAATTTCCGATCAGGATTTCCATTCATACGATCGTAATTTTCCAATGAAATAATTTCTTCCTGGTCTTGCCGTTAAGCTTCATACAAGAAGTGAATGAAAATCTTAGTAATCTTTTTTAAACACCAATACTTTCACATCAAAACCTACTGCTATGGAACGAAAAGACTTTTTAAGAAGCAGCATTGGTCTTATAAGTATCAGTGCGGCGCTTGAAGCATGCAAAAAAGAATCTGCCGAAGCAACTGTTTCATCAACTAATAAAACAAATGCCGTTGCTGCAGATTGCATTACAACACCGGAAGAAGTGGAAGGCCCTTTCCCATATCCCGGTGGTGAAATACAAAATCCGCTAAATAGAAGTGATGTAAGAGAAGGTCAGGCCGGCGTAACATTAATCTTAACTTTCAAGGTTGTAAATGTTAATAACAACTGCGCCGTGGTTCCGGGGGCAAGAGTTGACATTTGGCACTGTAACAGAAACGGATATTATTCAGGTTATGTGGATGACGGCTTTCTTGGAAGAAAAGATTATAGAGGTAAAACGTGGCTGCGTGGTTATCTACTAACGGACAGTAAAGGACTTGTTCATTTTACAACGATATATCCCGGCTGGTATGTAGACAGGGCTACGCACATCCATTTCGAAGTTTACCAAAACAGACATCTGAGGAAAACAGGGCAAATAGCTTTTCCTGAAGCAACGAATGATGAAATATACGCAACACGTTTATATAAAAATCATGGCCCTAACCCCACATCAAACAGGGCTGACAGGGTATTTGGAAATTCTTTAACCGATCTTGCCAATGAAACTGCAGAGATAGTAAAAAAGAACAATGAACTTCATGCAAATTATACAATAGGCCTTTCATTATAAATATGCAAAAAGGATTGGTAAAACTTGCGTACCGGCAGGTAATTAATGCTGATAGTAAAGGCAGCTTTGAAAGAAATGTTTTAAACACTTCTTATGAGGAATTTTTTATGAAGTCGCAGGCGTATAACCAGGAACAAAAATTTATAACATTCAGAGAAATGGTTGCCAATGACGCGAAGGCAAATTCTCTTCATTACAAATCTGGTTTTGCTATCGTCACTTTGATACAGCAACTGAATAATAAAATCCCGGAATTGCGCGATACGATGGGCAAGAGTTTGAGTTTTGAAGGATATATGTTTGAAATTATCGATTCAGACATAACAAATGCCGCCGCACATAAAGTTGCCATTACTTATACTACCGGTACTTTCACCTGTTTCGGTACGATAGGTGAATACTTGTTACTTGCAGAAGGTGATAAATTAAACCGGCCAGGATCAGAACCAATAGAAACAGTGACACTGAAAATGCAAAACGGACTTTCAATCATCGGTTATCAACCATATTAGTGACTCAATTTCTCAATGCGCTTCAAGCCAGTTCACCCCAACACCTACTTCAGCTTCAACGGGAACTCCATTTGGCAATGGCAAAGCGGTTTTCATGTTTTCAAGAATAAGCGGCTTTAATATTTCCACTTCTTTTTCCAATGCATCAAACACCAATTCATCATGCACCTGCAAAATCATTCTGCTTTGCAATTTTTCTTTTTGCATTGCTGCATGAATTTTTATCATTGCGAGTTTTATCATGTCTGCAGCCGTTCCCTGGATCGGTGAATTGATCGCATTTCGTTCTGCAAAACTGCGCACAGTAAAGTTGGATGAATTGATATCTCTTAACCAGCGCTTTCTTCCCATCAATGTTTTTACATAACCATTTTCTTTTGCAAAGTTGATCGTGTCATCCATGTATTTTGTGATGCCTGAAAATTCTTTTTTATAATTATCAATGATCTGTTTTGCTTCCGTTCTGCTGATTCCAAGATTATCTGCCAAGCCAAATGCACCTTGCCCGTAAATAATTCCGAAGTTCACGCTCTTTGCTTTGTAGCGCATTTCTTTTGTCACTTCATTTTCGGGAACGTTATACACTTTTGCAGCAGTGGCTGTATGAATATCTTTATTTTGTTTGAATGAATCCGTCATATTCATGTCACCGCTAATGGCTGCCACAATGCGCAATTCAATTTGCGAATAATCAGCACTGATCAAAACATGATCTTTGCTTTTTGGGACAAATGCTTTGCGTATCTCTTTTCCTTTTTCAGTGCGGATGGGAATGTTTTGAAGATTAGGATTATTACTGCTCAATCTTCCTGTAACTGCAACTGCTTGTGAATAGCATGTATGCACTCTGCCTGTTTTTGGATTGATCATGCTCGGCAATGCATCTACATAAGTTGATTTTAGTTTTGTGAGTTCGCGAAAGATCAAAATATCATTTGCCACTGCATGCTGGTTCGCCAATTTTGCCAACACATCTTCACCCGTTGCATACTGGCCACTCTTTGTTTTCTTTGCTTTTGGATCGAGTTTTAAATGATCAAATAAAACTTCACCCAATTGTTTTGGAGAACCAAGATTGAACTTTATTCCGCAACAATCAAACACACGTTGTTCCGCAGCCTTCGCTTCCATATCCAACTGGATGGAATAATCCTTTAAAAAATCAACATCAATTTTTACCCCTTCAAATTCCATTTCTGTAAGCACCTGCACCAAAGGATTTTCTACTTCAGTAAAAACTTTTTCAACTTCTTTTTCTTTTAATAACGGAACAAATACATTTTTCAACTGAAGCGTTATATCTGCATCTTCTCCGGCATACTCTTTTATTTTCTCAATTTCCACATCACGCATGGTACCCTGGTTCTTTCCTTTCTTACCAATCAGTTCTTCAATATGAATCGGCTCGTATTGCAAATACTGCGCACTCAGCAAGTCCATGTTGCGTCTGCCTTCCGGCTCTATCAAATAATGCGCAAGCATCGTATCAAATATTTCTCCTTTCAATTCAACGCCGTACCATTTCATCACGATAAGGTCATACTTGATATTCTGTCCAATCCATAATTTATTTCCATCATCAAACAAAGGTTTTAACTGCTCTAAAATTTTTGCAGTTGCCTGCTGATCTGCAGAACAGGGAATGTAATAAGCAGAACCGGTTTCGTATGCAAAGCTTAATCCAACCAGTTCAACATTGTTGGGATCAGTGCCTGTTGTTTCTGTATCAAAACAAATTTCTTTCAGCGGCGATAATTCTTTTATAAGCTCATCAATTTTTTCTGCAGTATCTACTGCTTTGTAATCATGTGGAGTGTTATTAATATTTTTATCAGCGCCTAATCCTAAAGCTTCTTCTTCTCCGTTTGATTCTTTTACAACCACAGTTGTCTTTACCTGCACCGTTGTTGATGTTACAGCATTACCAAACAAATCTGTTTGCACACCAACAGGAGCAGATTGAAATGCATTAAATTCTTCACCTAAAACTCTTTTACCAAGCGTTTTAAATTCAAGTTCGGTAAACACTTCAATCAATTCTGTTTTGTTCCAGTCTTTCAATCGAAAATCTTCTTCATGAAACTGCACAGGAACATCTGTAATGATCTTCGCAAGTTTCTTGCTCAGAATTGCACTTTCTTTTCCATTACGAATTTTTTCTCCAAGTGCACCTTTAATATTATCAGCATTCGCAATTACATTTTCGAGTGTGCCATATTCTTTCAGCAATTTTGCCGCAGTTTTTTCACCAATGCCCGCAATGCCCGGAATATTATCAACCGCATCACCCATCAATCCAAGAATATCCACCACCTGTTCAACACGCTCAATGTTCCACTTCTCACAAACTTTTTTTGCATCAAGAATTTCAAAATCGCCGCCCTGGTAACCCGGTTTGTAGATGTACACGCATTTATGAATTAACAATTGCCCGTAATCTTTATCAGGCGTAACCATATATACATCGTAACCTGCATCTGCAGCCTGCCATGCAAGTGTTCCGATCACATCATCCGCTTCGTAACCATCTACTTCAACAACGGGAATATTAAATCCCCTGATGATCCTCTTGATATGATCAATTGATGCAAGCAGATCTTCAGGTGTTTCCTGCCTGTTCGCTTTGTATTCTGCAAAATCTGTTGATCGTTCCGTTGGCGCAAACGTATCAAAACACACAGCCATGTGCGTTGGCTTTTCGCGGTTGATCAAATCAAACAAAGTATTGGTAAAACCAAATTGTGCGTTCGTGTTAAGTCCTTTTGATGTAATGCGCGGATTGCGTATCAACGCGTAATATGCACGAAAAATCAGCGCAAATGCATCCAGTAAAAATAATCTTTTGCTCATGCAGCTAAGGTAATAAAACGTTTGTAGTTTAAAGTTCGTGGGTGATAGTTTATAGTTAAAAACACGGCGAAGTTTTAGTTTGAGCCCGGCTACATTATTGCTATTGAGCTTTTGTTGCGTCGCACTCTTCAACGTTTTGTTTGCTGTGGAGCAAAACTAATTTCTACTTATCTGTGATCTCATTCAATTTTATTCTGTAATTAGAAATTAGTTTTAGTGATTTGCTAAGTTTACAAGTTCATCATATAATCACGTCACGTTTTAAACCAAAGCAATGACAATTCCTTTTTTACAGGTCCTGATCTTTTTATTGTTCGGAATAACAATCATAATTGTACTCACTGCAAAATTTCATGTGCATGCTTTTTTTGCTTTGATCATCGCAAGTTTTGTTGTTGGTCTTGGTGTAGAAATGAATGTTGGAGATATCATTACTTCAATGAAAGATGGATTTGGAAATATCATGCGCTCATTGGGATTGATCATTGTGTTGGGCACAACACTCGGTGTTCTTCTTGAATACACCGGCAGTACAAAAGTGATGGCAGATTTTATTTTGCGTAAAGTAGGAGAAAAAAACGCTCCGCTTGCTATGAGCCTTACAGGCTTTATTGTTGGTCTCCCGGTTTTTTGTGATTCGGGTTATATTGTATTAAGCGGATTGAATAAATCAATTGCAAAACGTACCAATATTTCAATGGTGGTGATGAGTGTTTCTCTTGCATCAGGATTATATGCAGTGCATTGTTTAATTCCTCCGCATCCCGGTGCTGCCGCAGCTGCAGGAACGATAGGTGTAAATATTGGTAAGCTAATTCCACTTGGAATTCTTGTTGCTGTGCCTGCAATGTTTGTAGGTTACTGGTGGGCAAATTATGCAGGGAAAAAATTGCATCATGTTATCGAAGAGGAAGAAGAAGTTGTTACTGATACTTCTTCAAAACCTTCCGTTATAAAGTCTTTTCTGCCTGTTGTTGTTCCGATTATTTTAATTGCATTGCAATCTTTTTTTGTTATCGATAAAGCTGCAGCGAACGGCTTCGTAAAATTTTTCACTGCACTTGGTGATCCTGTCAGTGCATTATCAATTGGCGTTTTGCTTGCGTTTAATTGCAAACGAAAATGGAAGAAAAAAGCGGTGAGTAAATTATTGCAGGAAGCAGCCGAAAAAGCTGGCGGCATTCTCGTGATCATTGGTGCAGGAGGTGCATTCGGAGCGATACTTGCTGCAACGCATCTCGGAAATTATTTCAACGGCATAAATACCTTGGGCAATTTTAGTTTGTTATTTCCTTTCCTGCTTACATTCACTTTAAAAACTGCACAAGGTTCTTCAACAGTTGCAATAATTACTGCAGCATCCATTATTCAACCATTATTGCCTGCTTTAGGAATTACAACCGAAACAAATAAATTGCTTTGCGTATTATCAATGGGAGCCGGATCAATGATGATATCGCACGCAAACGATGCCTATTTTTGGGTTATCACAAAATTCTCTGGCCTTGAGATGAAAGCGATGCTCAAAGTATATTCCATCGCAACAATATTGATGGGACTTGTAACAATGCTTATCGTGTATATTTTATTTTTTATTTTATAGTGAATTGAAAAAAAATCCTGGTGCGCTGAATATTTTGAAAGAATTATTTGTAATTGTAAAAGATATTTGTGCAAATAAATTGTTTGTAAGTGGCAGCAATTTTTTTCAGTAATGTATGAATGAGAAAAAGCTAAAAGATTTTTTAGATGAAAAGGTTGAGCAATACAACAATGTTACTTTTATAAAAGATGATCCAATTTCAATTCCGCATCTTTTCTCAAGAAAACAAGATATAGAAATTGCAGGTTTTTTTGCTGCAATATTTGCCTGGGGCAACAGAACAATTATTATCAATAAAGCGAAAGAACTGATGCAGTTAATGGAAATGCAGCCTCATGCGTTTTGCCTGGATCACAGCCAGGAAGATGTAAAGCAGTTATTAAAATTTAAACACCGAACATTTAATACAACTGATCTTTTATACTTTATAGAATTTTTGAAATTTCATTATTCAAACTACGATTCTCTTGAAGATGCTTTTTTTAAAAATATTAAAGAAACAGGTGATGATAGTTTTATTGAACTTTGCTTAATTAATTTTCACCACTACTTTTTTTCTTTGGAACATGTGCCTTCAAGAACAAAAAAGCATATTGCAACTCCGGAAAAAAGATCAAACTGTAAGAGATTGAACATGTTCCTGAGATGGATGGTGCGCAAAGACAATAAGGGCGTTGATCTTGGCATTTGGTATAAAATAAAACCATCGCAATTAGTTTGCCCGATAGATGTTCATGTAGCAAGGGTGGCCAAACGTTTTGGATTATTGCAAAGAAGACAAGTGGATTGGCAGAGCGCTCTTGAATTAACAGAATACTTAAGAACTTTAGATCCGCTTGATCCGGTGAAATATGATTTTGCTTTGTTCGGATTAGGTGTTATTGAAAAATATTATTAATATCACTTCATGAAAACGACTAAACTAATCGCACAACACATTGTTGAAGTATTTGAAGGTGGCAACTGGACCGATGTAAATTTTAAAGACACTTTGCGAGACATTAATTATAAAGAAGCCACAACGATAACAAAAGCATCTTATAACACAATAGCAGCATTGGTATATCATACCTGCTTTTATAACGAAGTAGTTTTAAAAAGACTGCAGGGAATCAATCCTGTTATCAACGATAAAAACGGGTTTGACCTCCCACCTGTGAAAAATGAAGATGATTGGAGGAGCCTTAAGCAGCGCTGCTTTCAATCAGCGTACGAACTTGCGGAAGCAGTCAAAAAATTACCGGAAGAAAAATTATCATCGCTGACAATTACTGAACATTCTACACATTACAAAGCATTGCATGGCGTTGCGGAGCATGCGCATTATCATTTAGGACAAATTGTATTATTGAAAAAATTAGTAAAAAATTCTGTTCAACAATTTAGACTGAGCAGCAGTTTATGATTAATGATGAACAGCTTCAACGCGAAATTACTCAATCGATATCTGCAGATCTGCTGCCCGAAACTTCGCTTGCTGTTTTTAAAGAAAAACTTTCTGCTTATATCAATCAACTCATCAATGATGATTTTGAAAAACTGGTTCATATTTTATACCGGCTTGATGTAAGCGAGCAAAAATTAAGATCAGCACTTGCAACATCATCATCAGATGCGGGAATGATAATTGCACAAATGATCATTGACCGGCAAAGCGAAAAAATTAAAACACGGGAACAATATCGTCAACGAAACGCAAACATTGATGACGAAGAAAAATGGTGAATAGAATTGTTACAGTACAAGTGAGTGACACAACAAAAGCTTCATGCTTGTTCAATTTGCCGGGTACATAATCCTTCAACTTGCCCAGGAATAACTACTATACTCCTTTACATAGTTTCTTCAAAAATACTTTCATGAAAGGCGTTTGCCTTTAGAAGCTTGTAATGATTTTTTAGTGAAGTGATCATGGGAAACCTGCGGTAAGGCAAATTATTATTCAATGCAAATTTTTCGATCACCTGTGTCACTTCAGGATAATACACATGATGCACCGAAGGAAAAAGATGATGCGCAATATGATAATTAAAACATCCAATAAAAAAACGGGTGAACCATGTGTCTTCCTTTATATCGTTAGTGCAGCTCAACTGGTGCACAAGCCATGAAGTGGACATTTTAAGATTTTCATCAGGCAAAGGAAATTCACTTTCAAGACTTGCATGCGGCGTTAATAAAACAATAAGCGCAATAAGACTTGCAGTAAATATCATTATTAAAAATGCAGTGAACGTTTCTGCAAAACTTATATGAAGCACAAGTATTGGCAGAACAAGTGTGTAGAAGAGAAACAAGCCTTTAAACAGGAAAAGTTTTATGTATTCAATGGTTGGAACGGTAGTTACTTTCCACACAATTTTATTCTTGTTAAAGAAATCTTTGAAATCGCGGATGAGCAACCAATTGAATAGAAAGAACGGGTAAAGAAACGGTAAATAAATGTGTTGATACTTATGCATTTTAGAATAAGGACCGTGCGGAAACACGCGGGCCATCTCGCTTTGCTCAAAGTCGCTGTCCCAGCCCATTACGTTTGGATAATTATGATGCAAACGAATATGGCGGATCTTCCAGATGTAACTGTTGGCACCCATCAGGTCAAAGAAATGAACATACCAGTTGTTTATTCTTTTGCTCTTGAACAACGTGCCATGCACTGCTTCATGAATAAGGTTAAGAAAATTAATTACGAGCAGACAACCCATCAGGAAATAACAGGCGTATAAGACAAACAAATTTTTTCCCCACAGTAATGCAGCAGAGTAGGATAAAAAGTATAGACAGGGAAACAGAATTGCTTTAAATGTAATTGATGTTTTTCGTTCGGGCTCCAGCTTTTTCACGGTGTCATTTACTTCCTGCCTTAATTGTTGAAACATTCTTCCTTCCCAGTCCTTGGCGAATATAGGTTTTGCAGTTTTCTCCATCATAGTGTTTTTGATTTTGTCGGTTGGTTCTGGTCACAAACACAAGATGCAGTTCACAAACTCTAAAGTACTCTGCAAAAATAGAATAAAAATCTTTTAGAAAGAAAGAGTAAGACTTATGAATAAGTCATTTTACAGTAAAAGGAATAAAAATAATTTTTTGTTACCGGCAGCAGTATTTTATGGCATCACCTGTTGCGTCGCATTCCGTTCATCGTCCCGGCTTTCAATTTAGCTGAAGCGTTCAGCATTTTGTTTGCTTCTTTTTTTTCTCCATACAAAGACTATAAGAAGCTTATTGATCATTTTCAGAAGATGCAGCTTCGTTCAATATCACTTTTTCAATCACTTTCGGATAATATTCATATTCGAGCTGATGAATTCTTTGCGCAAGTGTTGCGGATGTATCATTTGGAAATATGGGGCAGGTTACTTGTAAAATATGTTTTCCATGATCATAAAGCTCATCAACAAAATGAATAGTGATGCCGCTTTCTTTTTCTTCTGCTTTTATCACAGCTTCATGAACAAATTGTCCATACATTCCTTTGCCGCCATATTTTGGTAACAGTGCAGGATGAATATTGATGATCTTATTTTGATATGCTTGTATAAGCTTAGCAGGAATTTTCCATAAAAAGCCTGCGAGAATAATAAAATCAATTCCAT
>Ga0157372_10004166_pt1 | contig 15478 bp, 13 predicted proteins | sample C55metaG_FD_115307 | JGI IMG/M metagenome (GOLD analysis project Ga0157372, IMG submission 115307) | Corn rhizosphere microbial communities from Kellogg Biological Station, Michigan, USA - C5-5 metaG | ecosystem: Host-associated > Plants > Roots > Rhizosphere > Soil | place: USA: Michigan... | reverse complement strand
GAATTTCCTGCTCGACGGCCAATTGCTCGACCGGATCGCGCGCGTCCCGGGCTCGCTCGAAGGCCAGAATGTCTACGAAGTGGGACCCGGCCCGGGCGGGTTGACGCGCGCTCTGATCGGCGCCGGCGCGCATGTTACCGCGGTGGAGCGCGACCGTCGCTGCCTGCCCGCACTGGCGGAACTGAGCGAGGCGGCGCCGGGCAGGCTGGAGGTTATCCAAGGCGATGCGCTGGAGATCGACGAGGCCGCGACCGTGGGTGACGGCGCGCATATCGTGGCCAACCTTCCCTATAATGTGGGCACCGCCCTGCTGGTGCGGTGGCTCGGTGGCGAAACCTGGCCACCGTTCTGGCGCTCACTGACCTTGATGTTCCAGAAGGAGGTCGCCGAGCGGATCGTGGCGAGGCCGGACAGCGACCATTATGGCCGGCTCGCGGTGTTCGCGCAGTGGCGCTCCAGCCCGCGGATCGCCTTGCCCGTCCACCGCTCCGCTTTCGTGCCCCCGCCCAAGGTCATGTCGGCTGTGGTGAATATCGTGCCCGCGCCACAGCCAGGGGGCGTCCGGTTCGCGACCCTGGAAAAACTTACCGCCGCCGCGTTCGGCCAGCGCCGGAAGATGCTGCGCCAGAGCCTCAAGGGCCTGCCCGGCGCGCTGGGGGCGCTGGAAAAGCTCGGGATCGACCCCACCCGACGCGCGGAAACGCTGCGCGTCGAGGACTTCGTCGCCGTCGCGCGGGAACTCGGGTAAGCGCTGGTTTCGCTGCCGTGAGCCTGCGCGGACAAGGCCAGCAGAGCTTGCCCAAGCGCCGGGATCCTGCATAAGCGCGCGCATGAACTCCTCAACGCGCGCGATCCGCTCTTCCGCCTCCGTACTGAGCCTGCTGCTGCTGGCAGCGCCTGCGCTGGCCGCGGGAGCGAACACACCCCGTGCTCCGGCCGCCGCGCCAAAGCCGGTTGCGGCGGACGCCGGCATCATCCCCTTGCCGCTCATGCCGGTCGTGCCGCCCGCACAGCGGCTGTGCGCGGCGCGGACCCCGTCCGGGCTGGGTTACACGATGCTGCGTCCCGGCACCGGCGCCAAGCCTGCCGGCGACTCGACCGTCCTGGTCAATTATGTCGGATACCTTTCCGCAACCGGGGCCGTGTTCGATCAGAATATGCAGACGCCGATGCCGGTCGGCGACGTCATTCCCGGCTTCTCGCAGGGTCTGCAGATGGTGAGCAAGGGCGGCATCGTCCGCCTGTGCATCCCCGCTTCGCTCGGCTACGGGGCGCAGGCGTCCGGTCCCATCCCGGCCAATTCCGATCTGGTATTCCAAGTCGAGCTTCTGGATTTCCGGACGGCGGCCGAGATGGCGGACATGGCCAAGGCGCATGCTGCAGACGCTGCATCGCAGGCAGCAACGCCCCAGCAGAAGTAAGCTGCGGCTCTTAGCCGGGACGTTCGGATCGCGGTCCGCCTGCCGGCATTCCAATCCTCCCGGGTCAGCGGCGAGGATCAGGTCCCATACGAGCTGAGCGGGCGAGCCCTACTGCTGCTTCTGGGTATTCTCTTCCTGGCCCTTGGGCGGAACCTTCGTATTCGCCTCCGCGGTCGCGACTTCGACCGGCGGACCCTTGGCGATTGCGGCGTTGAGTGCGGCCGACTGGGGGCAGGCGCCCTTGCAGAGCTGGTTGATGCGCGTGAGGTTGACGCGCGCGCGCTCGACCGCGCCCTTCTGCACCATCGCCTCGCCCTGCCCGGCCAGTGCGGTCAGATCGTTCGGATCGAGCTGAAGCGCATCGCGGTAGAAGCGCACGGCCTTGCCCGGCAGCCCCTGCGCCTGCGCGACCCGGCCGAGCGCGACATAGGCTCCCCGGTTGCGCGGATCGATCGCGAGCGCGCTTTCGAGCATGTCCTCCGCGCCGCTCAAGTTGCCCGCCGCGCGCAAGGTCTCCGCCTGGCGGAGCAAGGCTGCGCTGCGCGGATTGATCTGATCGTCGCGACGCTGGCCGAAGCTGCTGGAGGACAAGGTGACGAGACCGAGCGCGAAAACGAGTGCGACAGGCGAGAAACGCATCAACAGCTCCACAACATGGGATTGAGGGCGGTTTAGCACGCGCGCCCCAGTACCGCGATGAAAAAGCCGTCCGTTCCGTCATGCGCGGGCGTGAGGCGCCGCCCCGGGCCCACCGGTCGCCCCGCGCTGAGCGGGTCGAGGCGCTCCCAGCCGGGGTTCCCGCGGAGAAAAGCGTCGACCTGCGCCGGCCCCTCCTCCTCCAGTAACGAGCAGACTGCATAGACCAGCCGCCCACCTGGCTTCACCAGTGGCGCGCCGAAGGCCAGGACATGCGCCTGCATGGCGCGCAGCCGCTCCAGCCGAGCGGGCGTCAGCCGCCAACGCGCCTCCGGATTACGCCGCCAGGTCCCCGTTCCCGAGCAGGGCGCGTCGATCAGCACCACGTCCGCCGCGCCGTCGAGATCCGTCAGAGCCTGTGCCTCGCGCCCGCCGTCGAGCAGGCGCGTCTCGATGAAGCCGGCACCCGCGCGTTCGGCGCGCGGCGCAAGGCGCGACAGGCGCGCACGATCGACGTCGCACGCGATCAGCTGCCCCTGTCCCATCATCGCACCCGCCAGCGCGAGGGTCTTGCCGCCCGCTCCGGCGCACAGGTCTACCACCGTCATACCGGGCGTGGCGGCGCAGGCGGCGACGATCACCTGGCTGCCCTCGTCCTGCACCTCGATCAGGCCCTGTTCGAAGGCGGGCATCGCCTCCACCTTGCTTCCTTCCGGAAGACGGATCGCATCCGGGGAGAGGTCGCCCGCCACCGCATCCGGGAGGTGGGGCAGGATTTCGCTTCTGGTCGCCTTGAGCCGGTTGACGCGCAGGTCGAGCGGCGCACGTTCAAGCAGCGCCGGAAGCTCCTCCGCGCCCAGCGCCGACCGCAGCCGCTCCTCGAGCCAGGCTGGCGCAATGCCGGCGGGCGCCGCGTGCTCGTCCCCGATCGGCGCGGGGCCGTTGTGCGAGCCGTCGAACAGGGCGGCGATCTCCGGCCGCTCCTGCGCCAGCCCCACCATCGCCGCGCGGCCGCTTGCGGGTCGCTCCCCGGCACGTCGGATCGCGGCATAAGCGAAATCGCGAACCGCGCGCCGATCCTTGGACCCGGCATAACGCCGCGTCTTGAAATAGCGTGCGATCAGCGTGTCCGCGGCGGCCCCGCCGCTCTCGGCGGCCGCGACGACCTCATCGATGATTTCGATCGCAGCCTGCAGGCGGGCGGCGGGAGTCATTGGGCGCGGCGTTTATCCCAGCGAGGGATAGTTAGGGGCCTCGCGCGTAATCGAGACGTCGTGGACATGGCTCTCGCGCAGGCCGGCATTGGTGATGCGCACGAACCGGGCGCGCTTGCGCAGCTCCTCAAGCGTCGCAGCGCCGGTATAGCCCATCGCGGCCTTCACGCCGCCGACGAGCTGGTGGATCACGTCCTTGGCCGGGCCCTTGTACGGCACCTGCCCCTCGATGCCCTCCGGCACCAGCTTCAGCTGGTCGCGCACTTCCTGCTGGAAGTAGCGGTCGGCCGAACCGCGCGCCATGGCGCCGACCGAGCCCATGCCGCGATAGGATTTGAAGGCGCGGCCCTGGTAGAGGAAGGTTTCGCCGGGCGCCTCGTCGGTGCCGGCCAGCAGCGATCCGACCATCACGCTCGACGCGCCTGCGGCCAAGGCCTTGGCGACGTCCCCCGAGGTGCGCAGTCCGCCATCGGCGATCACAGGCACGTTCGACTTCCATGCCTCGGCCGCAGCTTCCATCACCGCGGTGAGCTGCGGCACGCCGACGCCCGCCACCACGCGCGTAGTGCAGATGGAGCCAGGGCCGATGCCGACCTTGATCCCGTCCGCGCCCGCATCGATCAGCGCGCGCGTGGCCTCCGCCGTGGCGACGTTGCCGGCGATGATCTGGATCGAGTTGGACAGGCGCTTCACGCGCTCGACCGCACGCGCAACCTCACGGTTATGGCCGTGGGCGGTGTCGATCACGATCAGGTCGCATTCCGCATCGACCAGCGCCTCGGTGCGGGCGAAACCCTTGTCGCCAACCGTGGTCGCAGCCGCGACGCGCAGGCGGCCGGACGCATCCTTGGTCGCCGCGGGATAGGTGACGGCCTTTTCGATATCCTTGACCGTGATCAGTCCGACACAGTGATAATTTTCGTCAACCACCAGCAGCTTCTCGATCCGGCGCTGGTGCAGCAGCCGCTGCGCGTCGGCCGAACTCACCCCGGTCCGGACCGTGGCCAGGTTCTGGCTGGTCATCAGCTCGGACACCGGCTGGTCGGGCCGCTCGGCAAAACGCATGTCGCGATGGGTTAGGATGCCGACCAGCTTGCCGTTTTCCTCCACCACCGGGAATCCCGAAATATGGTGGCGGTTCATCAGCGCCTGCGCCTCGGCGAGCGTCTGGTGCGGATTGAGCGTGATCGGGTTGACCACCATGCCGCTTTCGAAGCGCTTGACCGCGCGCACCGCCGCCGCCTGTTCCTCGATATCGAGGTTACGGTGGAGCACGCCGATACCGCCCAATTGCGCCATCACGATCGCCATGTCGGCTTCGGTAACGGTGTCCATCGCAGACGACATGAAGGGGATGGTGAGCGCGATCTCGCGCGTGACGCGCGTTCGCGTATCCGCATCGGTCGGCAACACTTCGGATTCGCCGGGCCGGAGCAGCACGTCGTCGAAAGTAAGGCCGAGTTCGATGGTCATGAATCCCCGCGGAGGTAAGAAGGATTCGGGGCCATATAGGCTCGCGATCCCCCAAGCGCTAGGCCACGCCCCCACGTTTCAGCGCACGGCGTGCGCTGTCCACGTGCATCGCCTCGATCATCCGGCCGCGAAAGCGTTCGGCACCTCCCGTTGCGGCCTCGACCAGCGCGCGTGCGTCCTCCAGTTCGGCAGCCGACGGCCCGAAGACCCGGTTGGCGGTTTCGATCTGGTTGGGGTGGATCAGAGCCTTGCCGTCGAAGCCGAACAAGCGCCCCGCCTCGCAATCCGCAGCCAGCCCTTCCGGGTCGTCGAGCCGGTTATAGACCCCGTCCAGGGCCGCAATGCCCGCCGCACGCGCCGCGAGCAGGATCGACTGAAGCGCAAGGGCCAGGCCTTCGCGGCCGCCGGGCAGGCGCAATGTGGCGGCCAGGTCGTTCGAACCGGCCAACAGACCTTCCACGCCGGGCACGCCGGCAATCTCCCGCGCAGAGTAGACGCCGGCCGGCGTCTCGATCATCGCCAGGATCGGCTTGGCCAGCCGAGCGGCCAGCATCTCCGCATGGTCCGGCGTCTCGACCTTGGGCACGACCACCAGGTCGAGGCCCTTCGCCTCCGCCAGCGCGGCCAGATCCGCTTCGTACCACGGCCCGGGTCCGTTCAGGCGGACGGCAAGCAGCCGATCGCCCCATGAACCGTCCGCGGAGACGACTGCGGCCTCGCGCGCAGCATCCTTGTCGCCTTCCGCCACCGCATCCTCCAGGTCGAGGATGACGAGATCGCAGGACAGCCCGCGGGCCTTCGCGATCGCGCGGGGATTGGAGGCAGGCAGGAAGAGCGCCGAGCGGACATGGTCGAGCATGGCCCGCCTCTACGCGAAGCCAGCCGCACGCACAAAATCGCAATCAATCCTAACCAGCTATTAACCTCGCTCGGTCAGAAAGCGGTGATGGCCGATACGCCCGACAAGGATCAGAAGACAGAAGCCCCGACGGCGAAGCGGCTGAAGGAGGCGCGCGAGCGTGGCGATGTCCTTCAATCCAAGGAACTGAGCACCGCGCTATCGATCTTCGCCGGCGCCGCCTGGATCGTGCTGGGCGGCCCCTGGCTCGTCCATGCGTGCGAAAGGATGCTCGAACAGGGCCTGACTTTTCGCGCCGATGACCTCGTCAATTTCAACCCGTCGCGCGCGATCCTGAGCCTGCTGGGAATGGTGGTCGTCCCCGTCGCGGTGCTGTTTGCGTGCACCGCTATCGCCGCGATCGGCACTCCTGCACTCACAGGCTCGCTCGGCTTCCGGGCGAGCGCGATCGGTTTCAAGGCCAACAAGCTCAACCCGCTCAACGGCATTCAGCGGATCTTCGGTCCGCAGGGCCTCGTCGAGTTCGGCAAGGCCTTTCTCAAGGTGGTGCTGCTCGGCAGCATCGCCTTTATCGCGCTGCGCGGCCGCTGGTCGGAGATCATGGGGCTCGGCCGTCAGGACATCGTCGCGGCGCTCGGGGATATCGGCCACATCTTTCGCTTCACCGTGCTCGTGATGGCGGTGGCGCTGGGCGTGCTGGCCGGGATCGACCTGCCGATCCAGATCAGCCGCCGCAACGCCCGCCTGCGCATGAGCAAGCAGGAGGTGAAGGACGAGTTCAAGGAGAATGAAGGCTCGCCAGAGATGAAGGGCCGCATCCGGGGCAAGGCGCGCGAGCTGTTGACCGGCTCCGTCCGCAAGGGCGTCATGGAGGCGACCGTCATCCTCACCAACCCAACCCACTTTGCGGTGGCGTTGCGCTATCGTCCCGGCTTCGACGCCGCGCCGATCGTGCTGGCCAAGGGTGCGGACGAGACGGCGGCTGCGATCCGCGAACTCGCAAGCGAGAAGGCGGTGCCGATCCTGTCCTACCCGCAGCTCACCCGCGCGATCTACTACACGTCACGCCCCGGCGAGATCATTCGCGAGGATCTGTACATCGCGGTCGCGACCATCCTCGCCTTCGTGTTCAACCTCGATCGCGCAATGGCCGAGGGCATTAGCCAGCCGGCCGTGGAAGTGCCGCCCGAGGCGCGCTTCGACGAGCACGGCAATGCGACGGTCCATTAACCATGGCTGGCTAAGCGCGAGCCGCTTAATCGAGCCTCTTTTCTGCCGTTATCCGAAACCGGAACCGATGCGATGACAACCACTTCCTCCACCACGTCGACCCCCTCGACCCAGTCCGCGCTTTCGTCCGCGGGCAGCTCGATCCTGACGTCGCTTGGGGCGGGCTCGGGCATCGACACCACGTCGCTCGTGAGCAGCCTGGTGAGCGCGACCTTCAGCAACCGCGAAACCGCGCTGACGAGCAAGCAGACCACGAACACCGCGCAGATCAGCGCGCTCGGTTCGCTCACCAGCGGCATCTCGTCCTTCTCCAGCGCGCTCAAGACGCTGGTCGCCGGCGGAACGCTGAAATCGCAGCCGTCCAGCTCGAATGCGTCGATCCTGACCGTGAAGGCGACGGGAACCGCAAGCATTTCGAACCTGTCCGCCAGCCTCGAAGTGCGGCAGCTCGCACAGGCGCAGACGCTCGCGTCCGCTGCGGTGCCGGTGGCCACCCCGCAAGTGGGTGAAGGCAGCCTTACGCTGACGACGCCGGCCGGAAGCTATAACATTGCGGTCGCGGCCCCCAGCAATAGCATCGACGACCTCGCCAAGGCGATCAACGATGCCAATAGCGGGACCACCCCGAGCGGGGTGACGGCAAGCGTGGTCACCGACGCGAGCGGCAAGCGGCTCGTGCTCAAGGGTCAGTTGGGCGCAGCGAACACTTTCTCGCTCACCCCGAATGGCGACGCGGATGCAGCCCTGTCGAACTTCGCCTTCGATCCGCTGAGTCCGACGGCCAACCCGGCGATGACGCAGGCGCAGCAGGCGCAGAATGCGATCATCCGAATGGATGGCGTTGATTCGAGCTATGCCACCAACACGGTGACGGACCTCATCCCAGGCGCATCGCTTAGCCTTGTCACGGCGCAGCCGGGAACCAAGGTCGCGCTGGGCATTACGCGTCCGACCGACGCGATCATGCAGGCGGTCAGCGACTTCGTCGACGCCTATAACGAGCTGAACACCCAGATCGCCACCGCCAGCGCCGCGGCGAGCGACAGCACCGATGCCGGCGTCCTGCACGGCACTCCCGCCGTGCGCGAGATGCAGCGCCAGTTGCGGACGATCACCTCGGCGACGCTGACGACGCTCCCCAATGGGCCGCAGACGCTGGCCGAGATCGGCGTCTCGACCAAGCAGGACGGCACGCTGACAGTCGACTCCGACAAGCTATCCAAGGCGCTCGCCGCCTACCCGGACTCGGTCGAGGCGATGTTCAACCCGGGCCAGCGCAGCAGCGACCCCAATCTTCAGGTTATCAGCGCGGTCGGCGCCACCAAGCCGGGCGTGTATAGCGTCAGCAACATCCTGCTTGGCCCCCCGGTCAGCGGCACGCTGGGCACCGCGCCCGACCAGACGAGCTTCCTCCCCCACCCGACCGACACGTCGGGCCTAGTCGCGATGACGAACTCGGTCGCTCCCGGCCTTGCCGTCCATGTTTCGGCGAACGTCGCCAGCGCCACCATCTCGATCGATGCCGGCCTGATGGGCGTGCTGCAGGGGATCAGCGACGATCTGCTGCGCAACAAGAGCGATTCCAACAAGGGCGCGCTGACCGCACTCAGCGACACACTCAACGCCCAGACAAAGTCCATCACTGCGGACCGCGACAAGCTGACCACCCAGGAAAAGACCTATTCGGATCAGCTCACCAAGCAGTTCACCGCCATGCAGAACGCCGTGTCGAGCTACAAGTCGATCCAGTCCTTCATGACCCAACAAATCGCATCGTGGAGCAATAAAGGCTAATGTTCGGAGCACCCTCTCGTTATTCCGCGCCGGGCGCGCGCTATCGTGACATCGACGTGGCCGCCCGGGTCGAGGGCGCTACGCCGCATGGCCTAGTCATGATCATGTTCGACGAGGCACTGAAGGGCATCGACACGCTGGGCGCGGTCGAGGCCACGCAGGACCATGTCCGCCGTAATGCCGCGCAGGCACGCGTCATATCGCTGCTGCACGGGCTCGAATCCTCGCTCGATTACACGCGTGGGGGCGAAATCGCGGCCAATCTCGGCCGTATCTATCGCGAAGCCCGCCGTCTTCTGGGGCCGACGCCGGGGATGGACCGCAGCACCGCGCTGGCGCAGGCGCGCGACATGCTCGCGACCGTTTCGGGTGCCTGGGAGGCGATCGGGCCCGAGGTTAACGCGAATCTAACCTAGATCCGTAACGATTTGGTAAGGCTGTGGGGCGCAAGCATCGCCCCTATTCAAGTGCAAAGGGTCACGTAGATGCCGCTCGCGAAACTTCGTCAGGATTATACGCCGACGCCGTCCGCCGCGCCGGCACCGCAACTCAGCACCGAGGTCGAGGCCTTTCAGGCGGCACCTTCGCCCGCACTGGCACTCCAACAGCAGCTCGCCCAGCGCGCCGTTCTCGCTCCGGCGACCGACAGCGACAAATGGTCCCCGCGCCGCAGCCTCGCGCTGATCGTTTCCGCGTCGGCCGCCTTGTGGCTGGCGATCCTGATGGTGGGCACCGAGGCGACCAAGCTCGTCGCCTGAAACGTCACGTTCCTGAGCTCCCTGGCGCGCCGACCTGCACATAGCAGGCCGGCGCTGCCCGTATTGGGGCCTATTGCAGTTCAGCCTTATCCAGGTTCAGCTTGGTCACGGGAATGACCTGCGGCTTGGTGCCCTTGGCCTGAAGCTTGGGCAGGAACTGCCCCGCATCGCCGACGACGATCACGCTGGCGGGCGTCGGGTCGATCAGCTGCTTTGAGACCTGGCGCACCTGCTCCGCCGTGACCGCGTTGACCGAACCCGAATAGCGCCCGATCTCGCCCGGCGAGACATTCTCCAGAACCAGCCCGGCGACATAACCGGCCAGCCCGTCGGTGGTCTCGATCTCGCGCCCGAAGGCGCCGACCAACCCCGCCTTGCGCGCATCGAGTTCAGCGGGCGTTACCAGGTCCGTTCCCATGCGCGTCATCTCTCCCCGGATAAGCTCGATGACGTCGGGTACGGTCGGGTTCTTGGTGCTGGTCGACGCCGCCAGCGGCCCGGGCGAGCGCCGCGCCTGGAAAGAGGTTCCCGCGCCATAGGCAAGACCGCGCTTGATGCGGATTTCCTTGTTCAGGCGCGCGCTGTAACCGCCGCCCAGCGCATCCTCCGCCACCAGCATCGGGTAATAACGCGGGTCGTTGCGGGCGATGGTGACGCGACCGACAAGCACGGACGCCTGCGGGGTCTGGGGAAGGTCGACCACGACCATGCGCGGCGGCATAGGCGCCCCCGCGGGCGGCAGCGACGCGGGCGGCGTGGCCGGCTTTCTCCAGTCCGCGAACAGAGTGCCGACCGTCTTTTCCGCCTGATCCGGGGTGATGTCGCCGGCGAGCACCAGAGTCGTGGTGTCCGGCCGCCAAAAGGCACGATAGCCGGCCACGATATCGGGCTGCTTGATCGCCTGGATCGAGGTCGGCGTGCCGTCGGATGGACGGCCATAGGGGCCGTCGCCGTAGATTGCGCGCGAGGCCACCATCGCGGCGAGCTGCTGCGGCTCGCTATAGGCGACCTTGAGGCTGTCTAGCGCCTGCAATCGTTCGCGCTCCAGCTCTTCCGGCCGGAAGGCGGGATGCGTGGCAACGTCGGCATAGACGCGGAGCGCGGGGGCGAGCTCGTCCGACTTCACTGTAAGGGTCAGGAACATCCCGTCGCGCACCGCGTCGCCGCCGATCGCGCCGCCCAAGGTCTCCACCTCGCTCACAACATCCGTCGCCGAACGGGTGGCGGTGCCCTTCGTGAGCAAGTCGGCGGTCAGCTCCGCCAGTCCCGCCCGGCCCGCAGGATCCGTGGAGGAACCGCCGTTCGCCACCATATAGGCGGTCACGATCGGCAGCGCGTGCCGTTCGATCACGACCAGCCGCATGCCGTTCGGAAGATGCCGCTCGACCGGCACGGGCAGGACCGGCGTTACCGGCGCGCCCGGCGCCGGCGGCTGCACGCGCTCGGCGGCCGCTGCCGCCACGACCACGGGCACGTTGGGCGGCGCGACCAAAGGCGTCGTCGCAACGGTGGGAGCGACCGGGATCGTCTCCATCGGCGCGCCATCGGCCGCGGGAAGATAGGTGATGGCGACCGCGCGGTCGTCCGCGAACAGGCGGCGCGCGACGCGCTGGACATCCGCCGCGCTGACCTTCGCGATCGCGGCGAGCCTTTTGTCCGTCGCATGCGGATCATGCTCGAGGATCACGTCGGAAGCGAGCGTGCTCGCGCGGCCCTCCGCCGTCTCGCGCTGCTTGAGGGAGGCGGTCAGGATCTGGTTCTTGGCGCGTGTCAGTTCCTCAGGCTTCACGGAGCCGTCGCGCAACAGGGCGATCTGTTTGCGCAGTCCCGCCTCGACCGCCTTGGGATCCTTGCCCCCCGCGACGATCGCGTAAGCTGAAAACATGCCCGCGCCCTTGCGCATGTCGGCAGACGTCCCGGCTTCGGCGGCGATCTGGTCGTGATAGACCAGGCTCTGGTACAGGCGCGCACTCTCTCCGCCCGATAGGATATTCTCCAGCACGTTGATCACGGCATGATCCGGATCGGTCGCCGGCGGCAGCTGCCAGCTCAGCACGATCGCGGGGAGCGGCGTGTTCGGGGCGTGTAGTACGTACCGCCGCCCCGACCCGCGCGACGGCTCAGCGACGGAGTTGTGCGGGATCGGCCAAGCCGGGCGGGCCACCGGCCCGAAATATTTGTCGACCCACTGGTTCAGCTGCGCGGGATCGAAATTACCCGATAAGACCAGCACCGCATTGTCGGGGCGATAATATTGGGCGTGAAAGGCGCGCACGTCGTCCACGGTCGCGGCGTCCAGATCGGCGATGCTGCCGATCGGCGAGCGGGCATAGGTGCTGGTCGTGTAGCTCGCGGCGGGCACGTCTAGCCGGAACAGGCTGTCATAGGGCCGTGCCGCATCGCCGCGCAGTTCTTCCTTCACCACATCGCGTTCGGCGAGGAAGGTCGGCTGGTCGATCACGAGCGCGCCCATCCGCTCGGCCTCGGCCCAGATCAGCCGCTCGAGATGATTGGCGGGCGCGACCTCGTGATATTCGGTGAAATCGTCGTCGGTGGAGGCGTTGTTGTTTCCGCCGAAATCCTCGGTCAGGCGATCGATCGTCTCCGCCGGCATGTTGCGCGTGGCCTTGAACATCAGATGCTCGAACAGGTGCGCAAAGCCCGAGCGATCACGTGGATCGTCGCGCCCGCCCACATCGTACCAGACCTGGACGGAAACGCTGGTCGTGCTCTTGTCGGGCAAGGCGTACACACGAAGCCCATTCGGCAAGGTGCGTTCGGTGAAGCTGAGCGGCGCGATGCTGGCGGGGGCCGCAAGGACCGGCGTGGCGGAAACGAGTGCGCAGGCGATGGCGGCGAGGGAGACGAGACGCATGGAGGCTCCGCTTTAGTGTCGGAGCTTGGTGCGCCTAAGCCGCGCCGAAGGAAAGCCCCCGGGCGGCAAACGACCACCTAGCGGGGATAATCGTCCGCAAGATCGCTGAACTTGGTGATCCGGCTTTCGAACTTCAGCTTCACCTTGCCGGTCGCGCCGTGACGCTGCTTGGCGATGATCAGTTCCGATATGCCGTAGGAGCGCTCCATCTCGCGCATCCATTCGTCATGCGCTTCGAACACCTTTGGATCGTCGCCTTCCACCGGCTTCTTGGGCTCGCGCGACGCGACATAATATTCGTCGCGATAGATGAAGAGCACCATGTCCGCATCCTGCTCGATCGAGCCGGATTCACGCAGGTCGGAAAGTTGCGGGCGCTTGTCCTCGCGCTGCTCGACCGCACGGCTTAGCTGCGAAAGCGCGATCACGGGGACGTTGAGCTCCTTGGCGAGCTGCTTCAGCCCGCGGCTAATCTCCGAGATTTCCTGCACGCGGTTCTGCTCGCCGCCGCTCCTGCCCCCGCCCGAAAGTAGCTGGAGATAGTCGACGATGATCATGCCCAGGCCGCGCTGGCGCTTGAGCCGGCGCGCGCGGGTGCGCAGGGCGGCGATGGTGAGCGCGGGCGTGTCGTCGATGTAGAGCGGCAAATTCTGCAGCTCGGCCGAGGCGCGGGCGAGATTGCGGAACTCCTGCTGGCTGATCTTGCCCATGCGCAGGTCCTGCGAGCTGATGCCTGATTGCTCCGCCAGGATACGCGTGGCCAGCTGGTCCGCCGACATTTCGAGGTTGAAGATGGCGACCGGTGCGCCGACCGACTTGGCCGGATCGATCCCGTCCTCCAGGTCGCGCACATAGCGTTGCGCGGCATTGAAGGCGATGTTGGTCGCGAGCGAGCTCTTGCCCATGCCCGGGCGGCCCGCGAGGATGACCAGGTCGGACGGATGCATGCCGCCCAGCTTGGCGTTGATGCTGTCCAGGCCGGTGGTGACGCCGGACACATGCCCACCCGAATTGAGCGCGCGCTCGGCCATTTCGACCGCAAGCTTGGTCGCCTGCGCGAAGGTCTTGACGCCGCCCTGCTCCCCGCCTTCCTCGGCGACACGATAGAGTGCGACCTCGGCCTGCTCGATCTGGCCCTTGGGATCGACCGCCTCGGACGTGTCGACCGCCTTTTCCACCATTTCGCGGCCGACGCCGATCAGCGCGCGCAGCAGCGCCAGATCGTAAACCTGCGTCGCGAAATCGCGGGCGCCGATCAGCGCCGCGCCCGATCCCGTCAACTGGGCAAGATAGGAAGGTCCACCCAGTTCCTTGAGCTCGGCATCGCCTTCGAACATCGGGCGCAGGGTGACCGGATTGGCGATCATGTTGCGATCGACCAGCTTGAGGATCGCTTCGTAGATGCGGCCGTGCGCGGGTTCGAAGAAATGATCGGGCCGAAGCTTGAGCTGGACATCCTCCGCCAGCCGGTTGTCGATCATCAGCGCGCCCAGCAGCGCGGCTTCGGCCTCGACGTTGTGCGGCAAGGCGGGGGGACCGCCCTCGGGGGTCTGCGTCGGTACCAGTCGGATCGGTTCGGCCATGCGCGCAGCAATGATCCAAAACGATCCGCCCCGCCATGATTCTTCCGCCTGTGCATAACGGGGACAGCGGGGAAATTAGCGATCACAAGACTTTGCCAAGGCGCCAGCCGCAGGATAAGCGGCCTTGATGGCCGACCCGCGCATCATCGCGATCGAACTGGATGACGAGACTTTTCCCACGCATGCGATTGCCGCGGATCGGGAGCGGCAGGTCGCGATCCACGATCTTCTGGCGGGCAACCGGTTCGAACCGCGGCGGCCGATGGAGAAGGGCTTCCACGGCCCCTATCGCGTCAGGCTGCGGGTTGAAGAAGGCCGGCTTGCGATCGATATCGCGAATGCGGATGGACTGCTGCTCGAGACGATCAAGCTCGGCCTCACCCGCTTCCGCCGGCCGATCAAGGACTATTTCGCGATCTGCGAGAGCTATTTCCGCGCGCTAAGCGATAAGCAAAATCCCGCGCAGATCGAGACGATCGACATGGCCCGTCGCGGTATCCACAATGGCGGCGCCGAGCTGCTGACCGAATGCCTGGAGAATAAGGTGAAAATCGACTTCGAGACCGCAAGACGGCTCTTCACCCTGATTGCGGCGCTGCACCTGCGTGGCTGAGATCGCGATGGAGGATGTAGCCGGCCGCGTGCTGATCGACCATGCGCTGGAAGCCGCGAAGAATGCGCACGCGCCTTATTCCCGGTTCGGCGTCGGAGCAGCGCTGCTGCTGGAAGACGGGACGATCATCCCCGGCACCAATTTCGAGAATGCGAGCTATGGCCTCTCGCTCTGCGCGGAGACGGTGGCGCTGGCCTCGGCCAACGTCGCGGGCCGGCTGAAGGATGTGGTCGCGGTCGGCATCGTCGGCGGCGCGATCGGCAAGAGCGGGCTCCAGGGCGACGCGCCGATCTATCCGTGCGGCCGATGCCGCCAGGTTCTCAACGAGGCCGCCGATATGGGCCACCGCGACATCATCGTCTATTGCGCCTCGGCCGACGGATCGGTGATGCGGCGACACCTCCTGTCCGAGTTGCTGCCTTACGCTTTCGGGCCGGCCGATCTGGACCTGAACACCGCATCTTAACGACCGCGGAGGCATAGGCGCAGCATGGCACATGCCGCGTCCCCCTCTGGCTCTACACGGCTGGCGAAACTTACCCCCGGCGGCGCGCTTGCGATGCTGTTCGCGCTCATCGCGCTGATCGCGACGGGGCTTGCGCTCCCGCCGGTGACCGGCCCAACAGGGTCGGCGTCGGGCGGAGACGCCGTACTCTATCGCCAAATCACCGAGCGCGTTGCGGGCGGGACCGATTATTATCAGGCGGTCGCGATCGAGCATCGCGCCAGTCTCTACCCGCTCAAGCCCTATACAGCGGTCCGTCCCCCGGTGCTGACCGCGATCATGGTGGCGGTCGGACCGAGTATGGCCGATGCCTTGCTGCGGCTGCTTGCGATCGTCGCCGCGGTCGCGACGGTCATCCGGCTCGCGCCGCACATGCGGGCGCCTTATCGGGAGGCGGCGATCCTGCTCAGCGCCACGTCCGCGGGCGCGTTCGTTCAGTCGGGCATGTGGGTATGGCATGAAGTCTGGGCCGGCCTGCTGATCACCCTCGCCCTCGCCTGCCGCACCGATCGCCACT
>Ga0157372_10004164_pt1 | contig 15481 bp, 12 predicted proteins | sample C55metaG_FD_115307 | JGI IMG/M metagenome (GOLD analysis project Ga0157372, IMG submission 115307) | Corn rhizosphere microbial communities from Kellogg Biological Station, Michigan, USA - C5-5 metaG | ecosystem: Host-associated > Plants > Roots > Rhizosphere > Soil | place: USA: Michigan... | reverse complement strand
GGATTGTCCGGAAAGTGCGAACGCTCATACCCGGTCTCGGCCACCAGGAACAGCTTGTGGTAGCGCGCCGCGCACTCGCGCATGTTCTGCCGCAATTCCTCGAGCGTGCCGTGGCGCCACGGCGGATAGAAGCTCTGGGCGATGATGTCGTAGTCCACGCCGGCGGCCTGCAGGTGATCGAAGAACCACTTCGTGGTCGCCCAGTCGCCGCCGCGGTCAATGTGAATCGCGATCTTTGGCGGCGTGTCGCCCGCGCCTTCCTTCACTCCGCGAATTCCCGCCTCGAGCAGTCGCGTGAGATGGTCCCACTGCACGACCGAGTCGGATGGTTGCGGCGGGAGATACTGGTCAGAGCCGGGAACGGCGAGCTGTCCGAGCGGCCAGAGCGTGCCGCGCGTGATCTCGTTCCCCACCTGCACCCAGTCAGGCATGGCGCCCGCGTCCTTGAGCGCCCGGATGGTCTCGCGGCTGTACGACTCCACCTGTCGCGTGAGCGAGTCGAACGACAGGCCACGCCACGCGACAGGTATCTCCTGATGCTGCGGATCGGCCCAGGTATCGGAGTAGTGAATGTCGAGCAGCAGCAGCGCGCCGGACTGCTTGATCTTTTTCGCGAGCGGAATCGTGTTATCGAGCGAGTTGTCCGGCGCCTCGCGCACCGGTGAAACGAACACGCGGAGACGGAACGCGTTCCAGCCGTGGCGCTCCAGGATGGTGAGCTCATCCGAGGGCGTGCCGTGCTCCTGGTAGACTGGATGCGGCCGGCCGGGACGCATGGGCGCGTCGAGTGCGGAGATATCGGCGCCCAGAACGAAGTGCGTCGTGTCGGCGGCCACATGAGTGCCGGGAATGCTGGCGTTTGCACGGGCGGAGCCGGACTGCGCCCGGGCATCAGAGGCGCTCACCGCGAGAACCACCAGACATGCGCACGTTACTCTCCCCCTCGCGGCAGCCGCCGCGGCGACTCGGCGCCGGCTCCCACCGTACGACCCGTCTCCTGATTCCTTCATTGATCTCGCCTCCATGGCGCGACGTGGCCGACTCGACACATGGCGCGCACACCCGCGCGCACCACCTCACCGCTGCCGCCTCCGATCCGTGGAAACATGCCGATCATCCCGCCGGTCGCAACCGGCAGACTGACGCATGCCTGCACCCGTACGTCGGATGCGACGCTCAGGCCCGCGTCAACCGACACGGTGTCGCCGGTCAGCTCCTCTTGACTTCTACAGGAGGACGATGCATCGTGCTGTCGAAATCAAGATGAACTGGCCGCTCCCGGCCTCCAGCCCGCGTCCCCTGCCATGCCCCACGCGCCACAGTCCGACGTCCTCCGCGGCACCATCGAGCTGCTCGTCCTCAAGACGCTTGCCCTCACCCCGATGCACGGCTGGGGGATCGGACAACGCATTCAGCAGATCTCGAAGGGTGCGCTGGAAGTGAATCAGGGTTCGCTCTACCCTGCGCTCCAGCGCCTCGAGCACCAGGGGCTCATCACGAGCGCGTGGGGTCCATCGGAGAGCAACCGCCGCGCGCGCTACTACCGGCTCACCGCCGCTGGTCGCCGGGCGCTCGGCGAGGCAACAGCGAGCTGGCGCAGATTCGCGGCCGCGATCGAAGTCGTGCTGCGCACGACGTAGGGTCACCCCGCACACCGCCTCCGCACCGGAGATTGCAGCATGAGCACCGTTTCGAGATGGCTTACCAGCATTACCGCTCGCGTACGCTCGGTGCTGCATCCGGACGCGGCGGAGTCCCGAATGGACGAGGAGTTCCGCTTCCACGTCGAGATGGAAACCGCCCAGCGGATGCGCGAGGGACTCGCCGCCGAGGACGCGCGCCGCGCGGCGCTCATTGCGTTCGGTGGCCTCGAGCGCTACAAGGAAGCCATGCGCGATGAGCGCGGGCGACGCTGGGCAGATGACCTCTGGATGGATCTGCGATTCGGCATCCGGCAACTGCGGCGCACTCCCGGATTCACGATCATCATCCTCAGCACCCTGGCCCTAGGCATTGGGGCTACGACCGCGATCTTCAGCGTGGCGAATGGGGTCGTGTTCGAGCCCCTCCCGTTCGGCCACCCCGCGGAGCTCGTGCACATCGAGCAGACTGATCGGGATGGCCAGCCGTCCGCCATCTCGGCGCCGAATTTCATCGACTACCGCGACCAGAGCCACAGCTTTGACGCGATGGCCGCGGTGGACGCTGGCCATAACACGAGCCTCACGCGTCCAGGCTTGCCCGCCGTGCGCCTCTCGCTCGCGCGCGTCGGCGCGTCGTTCTTCTCACTCCTCGAAGTTCGTCCGGAGCGGGGCCGCTTCTTCACCACCAGCGATGACGCGCAAGGTGCGCCCGACATCGTCGTCCTCTCCGATGCCACCTGGCGCAATTTCTTCGGCGCCGATCCGCATATCGTCGGCCGGGTCATCTCGCTCGACGGCAAATCGTATACCGTGGTCGGCGTCGCGGCGCCTGCGCTCCGATACCCGGAGAAGACCGACCTCTGGGTTCCCGCGATCTGGCGGGCGTACGAGATCGAGCCGGACAACCGCGGCTACCAGTTCATGCACGCCATAGCTCGGGTGAAGCGTGGCGTGCCGATCCAGGCGGCGCGGCGCGATCTCCAGGCCGTTGCCGCACGACTTGCCCGGCAATACCCCAGGAGCAACACGCACGCGGGTGCCTTCGTCCAGCCGCTACGGGAGCACCTGGTAGGCAACGTGCGGCCAGCGCTCCTCGCCATGCTCGGCGCGGTGGGATTCGTGCTGGTCATCGTATGCGCGAATGTGGCCAACCTCCTTCTCCTGCGCGCGGCCGCCCGCGAAGCGGAGATCGCCGTGCGAACGGCGCTCGGCGCGGGACGCTGGCGCATCGTTCGCCAGCTCGTGACGGAGAACGTGCTGCTCGCCGTGGCGGGCGCCGGGCTGGGAGTGCTCGCGGCCTGGTGGGCAGTACGCGCCATGGTCGCGTTCGGGCCGCAAGCGCTGCCGCGCATCCACGATATCGCCATGGACGGTCGCGTGCTCGCGTTCGCGGCGACGCTCACGGTCGCGAGCGGCCTGCTGTTCGGCCTTGTCCCTGCCCTCCATGCGGCGCGGCCGGACATTTCACGGATGCTCCGCCAGAGTGCGCGCGGCTCGAGTCGCGGCGGAGCCACCGCCACGCGGGCCACCCTCGTCATCACCGAGATGGCGCTCGCGCTGGTGTTGCTCGTGGGCGCCGGGCTGCTCGTGCGGAGCTTCGCACAGTTGATGCGCGTGGATCCGGGATTCCGCACCGAGCATCTCATCGGGTTCGACGCGTCGCTCCCCGACACCAGGTACAAATACGACGGCGACACGCGCGCCTTCGCCGAGCGCGTGCTCGAGCGACTGCGGCATCTTCCGGGCACCGAGCGCGTCGCGGTCGGATCCACACGCCCGCTCGATCCGGAGAACAACTTCGGCCTCTCCACCTCGTTCACCATCCGCGGCCGTCCGAGCGTCCGCGAGGACCAGAAGCCGACGACATCCATCTATCCGGTGTCCCCGGACTACTTCCGCACGCTGGGCATTCGGCTCGTTCGGGGTCGCACGTTCACTGAAGCGGAGGACCGCCCCGAGGCACCACCGGTCGTCGTCGTCAATCAGGCGCTGGCTCAGCGCTACTTTCCCAACGAAGATCCGATCGGCAAGTACATCACCATGGGCATCTCCCACAGCACCGGGCCGGCGCCCGGGGACACGCTCCGGTCGCAGGGCGAGATCGTCGGCATCGTGGGTGATGTAAAGTGGAATTCGCTCGCGGATACCGCCGCACCCGCGACGTACGTGCCGTACGGCACGCTCCCGTTCGCGTTCGCGGCGGTGATGCGCACGACGGCGAACCCCGAAACGGTGGAAGCGGCAATCCGCACTCAGATGCGCCAGCTCGATCCCGACGTACCGGTGTTCGGGCTGGGCACTGTCGCCTCCGCTCGTTCGGCGTCGGCAGCTCAGCCGCGGTTCTACATGTTGCTGCTGGGCGCCTTCGCGCTGCTCGCGCTGGTGCTGGCGACGGTCGGGATCTACGGTGTGCTCTCATACGCGGTGAGTCTGCGCGCTCGCGAGCTCGGCATTCGTATCGCCCTCGGCGCCTCTGCCGCACAGGTGATCCGACAGGTGCTGCGTCAGGGACTGCGGATGACCATCGCCGGAATGGTGGTCGGGCTCATTGGCGCCATGCTGCTCACGCGCCTCATTACCAGTCTCCTGTTCGGCGTGCGGCCACTGGACCCGCTCACCTTTGTCGCCGTGTGTCTCACGCTGTTCGCCGCCGCCATCGCCGCATGCTGGCTCCCGGCGCGACGCGCCGCGCACGCGGACCCGCTCGAGGTCATGCGCGCGGAGTGATTCTCCGGGCGAAATCGCTCGGCGTTCGCGGCGGCCGCCGTCTCCGCCGGAAGTACCTTCACCACAACGCGACGTTCGAGCGACTCCTCGCGCGCGAGGCAGTAGGGTGTCTAGCGCGTCATCGCACGCTACTCTGCCCGAATCGCCTCCGTCGGATCGATCATCGCCGCGCGCCGCGCCGGCAGCCAGCAGGCGACGAATGCGACGCCAAGCAGAAGCAGCGTGACCGCCGTGAGCGTTGCCGGGTCAGTCGCTCTTACCTCGTACAAAGCGCCCGCGAGCCAGCGCGCTCCCGCCAGCGCCGCCGCGAGCCCGAGTACTGCCCCGGCGACGGCGTGCCCCATCCCGCGCCGCACGATCATGCGAACCACGGCGCCATGGGGCGCGCCGAGCGCCATGCGAACGCCGATCTCGCGCCGCCGCGCACTCACGGTATAGGACAGCATTCCGAATATCCCCACTGCGGCGAGCGCGAGAGCCGCGACGGCAAAGCCGCCGAGCAGCGTGGTCAGATGCCTGGGCTGCGCGATTGATGCGTACACGCGATCCTCCATCGGCACGACATCGTTCAATGGAATTGCGGGATCCACCGAGCGGAGCACGGCACGCACGCGATCCACCACCGCGGCCGGAGAGCCGGCCGTGCGCACGAAGAGATTGAGACCTTGCGTCCATCCCTGCGTGAGCGGCTCGTACACCGCGTCGCCCGAACCGTCCAGCCCCTGATACTTCACATCGCCCACGATGCCGACGATCGTCGTCAGCGGACAGGTAATGCAGCCGCCCGAGATGAGCCGGCGCCCAACCGCCGTCCCATCCGGGAAGTAGTGCTCGGCCCACGTGCGGCTCACGACCACAACGGGCGCACCGCCCGTGTCGGCGGGAGTGAAGAGACGCCCGTCCAGCAGTGGAACACCGAGCGTCGCGAAGTACTCCCGCCCGGCCATCGTCCACGGCGACGTGGGCTGTGCACCGCCTGGAGGCACAGGCCGGTCGATCAGGTCGAAATTGTTGAATGTCCATGCGTAATCCGGGGGCATGGACGCGCCGAGCCCCACGTTCACCACACCGGGCACCTCGCGAACGAGCGGCAGCGCACGCGCCCAGTATGCCGACATCGCGGAATCATTCGCGTAGCGCGCTGACGGCAGCGCCACGGGGATCGCCACGAGGCGTGCCGGATCGAATCCAGGATTCACCCGCTGGAGCCGCACGAAGCTGTTGAGCAGGAGCGCGGCACCCGCGAGCACCGGGAGCGTGAGCGCGAACTCGGTCACCACGAACATGCCGCGGATCGCGTGCGCGTGACGTCCGCCGCTGACAGCGCGATTGCCCTCGCGCAGCGCCGCGGCGGCGCCGCGTCCGAGCAGCAGCGCGACGGGATACATCCCGACGATCACGCCAGCGACCAGCGCCAGCGCGACGGCAACCCCCACCGCCCGCAGATCGAGCCGCGCGCCGTCCAGTCGCGGAATGCTGGGTCCGATCGTCTTCAGCACCGCCAGGCCTGCGGCGCCGACAGCAACACCGGCGATCGCGCCGACGATCGCGAGCACGACACTCTCCGTCACGAGGAGCCGGACCAGCCTGCCGCGCGTCGCGCCGAGCACCGTGCGAAAGGAGATCTCGCGCCACCGGCTCGTGGCGCGCACCAGCATCAGGCTCGCCACGTTCGCGACGGCGATGAGGAGCACGAGCGCTACCGCCGCCACGAGCAGGCGCAGTGTGTGGCCGGCGCTTCCGAGAATCGACTCTCTCAGTGAATACGGCGTGAGGCGCGCGACGTGATCCTGGAAGCTCGGCCATGCCGAGAGGAGCGCCACGCTCACCGCGGCCAGGTCGCGTCGCGCCACGTCGAGCGTCACACCACTTGCCATCCGTCCGACGACGTAGAGACCGAAGGGGCCGCGCCGCGTCGGCGGATCGAGCTGGAGAGCGGGCCAGATCCGGGCGTGCATCCCCGCCAGTTCGTTCACGCCGGCCGGCAGCACGCCGACGACCGTATGTGCAATGCCGTCAATCATGATGTTCCGTCCCAGCGCATTCGCCGCGCCGCCGAACGTCTGCACCGCGAATGCCTGGTCCACCAGCACGACCGGCGGTGCACCGGGACGCTCATCTCCCGGTTCGATGCTGCGCCCGCGCTCGGGACGAACGCCGAGCGCGCGAAAGAAGCCGGACGTCGCGAAGCCGGTCCGAAGCTGCTCCGGCTCGCCATCAGCCGTTACCGCGACTTCTCGCTGCTGCACGGCACCCACCGCGGTGAGGCTGTGCGCCTGCGCCTCGATCGCGTGGAAGTCGACCACCGAGAGACCCCAGCGATTGGTGGGCGAGTTCTGCTCATAGATGCGCACGAGCGCTTCGTCGTGCGGATACGGCAGGTGCGTCAGGAGTACCGCATCCACGGCGCTGAACACCGCGGTACTCGCGCCGATTCCGAGTGCGAGGACAAGGACCGCCGAGAGCGAGAACGCTGGCGCATGCACGAGACTGCGCGCCGCGTAGCGCACGTCCTGCGCGAGCTCGCTCATCCAGCGCACGCCGCGCGCATCCCGATGTGCCTCCTTGTACCGTTCGATGCCGCCGAACGCGACGAGCGCCTGCCGCCGGGCTTCCTCGGGCGCGATGCCATATGCGCGCACGAGCGCCTCCGCCTCCATCTCCACGTGAATCCGCATCTCGGCGTCCAGATCCCGGTCGAGCGCACTCCCCTGCGCGAGCGCGCGAACACGGCGCACGATGCGATGCAGCCACTGGCGCATACGATCCTCCGCGAGGTCAGGTCGCGCTGAGTACTTGCTCCACGGCGCCGGAGAAGAGCCGCCACTGCGACCGCTCAGCGGTGAAATGCTTCTTTCCCGCAGCGGTGAGCGTGTAGAACTTTGCCCGCCGTCCTTCGGGGCTCACGCCCCACTCGGCGCGGATCCATCCCTTGTCCTCGAGACGGTACAGCGCGGGGTAGAGACTCCCCTGCCCCACCTCGAGAACATCGCTGGAGAGCTGCCGAATGCGCTTGGAGATCCCCCAGCCGTGCAGCGGCCCGAGGACGAGTGTCTTGAGGATCAGCAGGTCCAGCGTGCCCTGGAGCAGATCGGCCCGGTCAGTCATGGTCATGCAACGGTCTCCGAATGGGCTCATGCCTCGACATCCGACAACGACGATACGGCCCTTGTTGTCGGATGTCAAGGCATCGACTGGTCAGCGGAGCGTGGCGCCGGATGCCGGATAGCGCAGCGTTCCGTTGGCAAGCACCTGGGCGCCCGGCGTGAGCGTGGCCGGCGTCACCTGCCCTGGCCCCATGATGTGCTCCACCGGAACGCCGCGAGCCAGCAGGTAGTCCGCGATGATGCGACGATGACAGCGCCACCACACCGCTTCGGCGCACATGATGGCGCAGCGGTGCTCGTGCGACAGGGCAAGCAGCTCGTCCAGGCCGATGCGGAACGCGTCCGTCTCCGCGTAGTCCGCGTAGTTGCGGAAGGCCGGAACGCGCCAGTAGGCGTTCGCCGACGCCGGCGCGCCCTTCGGATGATGACGCCGCCCGCCAAGCGCGGGGAGATGCTGGTATCCGATGCCCTCGGCGGTCAGCGCGCCGGGCAGCGTGTCCCTGTTGAACTGCGGCGTCGTTCTCGAGCGTGGGATGGAGCGCACGTCCACGAGCAGATCCACGCCGACTTGCCGCAACAAGCTCACGAATTCGCTGATCGTTCGCGTCGAATGACCAATGGTGAAGATCGTGCGAGTAACCTCCTGAGCTTCGTCCGCGCCGGCATCGTCACGGCTTGCGCTGCGCGAGCATCGTCGCGAGATCCGGGACGCGCCCCGCCGGAGTCCATTCCGCCATGCCGTGCTTCCAGACGAGCGTCTCGGGGGTGAGGGAGCCGACACTGCGGAGCGTCGCCTCATCGACCGGACCTTTGCGTTCGTTCCCCTCGGCAAAATACCATGCCGCGCTCGGCAACGGCGGCGGCTCGAATGTGCCGATGGCCGCCGCGGCAGGCGCGGCAGGCGCGGCAGGCGCGGGCGGAGCCAGCGGCGCAGCAGTCATCGCGCGCTGACCGAGCGCCGCGCCCATGCCGATGCCGACGCCGGCCGCCGCGCCACCGCCAGGATTGCGCGCCGCCTCGAGAATCGCGTCAGCACTCTGCAACTGCGTGTACGAATCGAGCTCGCCATGGAGCATGCGCATCCGCGTCCGCTGGTCCAGCGTGGCTTCCACTTCGGGCGGCAGCGACACGTTCTCGATCACGAGCTGCGTGATGCTCAACCCGTACTGCAGGAACTGCGGCGCCACGCGCTCCTGTACCCGTGCACCGACCTCGGCGTACTTCGCCGCCAGCTCGTAGATCGAGATGCCATCATCGGCGAGCACGCCGCTCACCTTCGCGACGATCATGTCGCGCAGCTGCTCGGCGATCTGGTCAATCACGAACGCCGACGTCGTACCGCTGAGCTCCTCCACGAACTTCCGCACATCCACGATGCGCACGGCGTACGTGCCGAACGCACGCAGACGCACGGGCCCCAGTTCCTGGTCACGGAGAATCACGGGATGTGCCGTGCCCCACTTTCGATTCACGAACTGCCGCGTACTGAGAAAGACGACGTCCGCCTTGAACGGGCTCTCGAATCCGTACCGCCAGCCGCGCAGGCGGGAGAGTATCGGCATGTTCGCGGTTGTGAGCTCGTACCGTCCCGGCTGATAGACGTCGGCTATTTCGCCCTGGTCGACGAGGATCGCTACCTGCGTTGGTCGGACGATGAGTTGCGCGCCATTCTTGATCTCGTTGTCCGGTCGCGTGAACCGCCACGCCATGGCGTCATCAGACACATCGGTCCAATCGATGATGTCGATCAGCTCGCCGGAGATGAATTCCCGCAACGTCATGATTGACTCCCGTGGTCGAAGACGGTCAGCGAAAGAGCGCGCCCAGGAGAGCGCGAAGCGTGGTGTCCACCAGTCCGTGCGATGTCGTGTCGAAGCGCATGGTCATCACGGACTCTGCATGTCGGGGCACCACCGGTGACAAGACGCTCTGGTTCGGCAAGCCGAGCGATTGCTGGCGCAGCGCGTCCTGGGCGTCGTCATGCGCCCGTGTCTGCTCCATGCCGCCGCGTGCGATAAAACTCAACACGCCGCGAAGCTCGTCCCGCTCGAACCACACGCCATGCCGTTTGCAGATATCCACGATGATGCCCGAGCTGTGGCCGAAGTTCACTCGGTTCATGATGCCGTTGCACACCGGGCAGTGCACGTACCGCACGACTTGCGGGTGCTCGAGCGTAGCCGGCGTGCCCGCGCCGCCCACCGCCGCCGCCAGCAGGCCGCGCGATTTCTGATCGGCGCAAAGCGAGGCGAACACATCGGGCGACAGCCACGCGCTCCCGCATTGGGCGCATTGATGCATCGTGGCCGAACCGACGCGAACCCCTGGCATGTCACCACCACACCCCGGACAGTGAAGCGTCGCACCACCCGTGTGCTCGGCCGTCACTGCCCTGGCGCCGCAGTGCGGGCAGAACTGCGAGCCGACGAACATGGAGCCCAGACACGATGCGCAGGCGATGGTTGCGAGCCGTGAGCCGCAATACGCGCACATCGTCGCGTTGTCAGCGCACGGCGCGCCGCAACTGGGGCAGTTCTGGGACGAGGGCATGACGAGAAGGCAGAAGACTGACTGGCGCTAAGGTCGGACGTATGGGTGACCTGCCGAGTACAGTCTTGACGCGTCGTCCGTTGGACGAGTCACAACGATCGAACGCGATCAATGGGGTCAGAGTCGATTGATTTTCAATTGACTCTGACCCCATTGACCTCTGATCCCATTGATCTTACCTGCGGCGACGTCCGGTCGCTGTCGCGCGTTTGCGAGTCGACTTCTTCGCCGCTGACTTCTTCTTTGCCGCTGCTTTCCTCCTGGGCGCCGCCTTCTTTCTCGCGGCAGGCTTGGCCCTGGCGGTCGCCTTGCCCTTCGCCCTGGCCGACGCTTTCGTCCTGGTCTTCGCCTTTGATGCGCTGGCCTTTGGTCGCGCTGCCTTCCTGGACACCGTCTTCCGCGCCGGCGCGGGTGCGGCGGCTGCCGCCGTCGCATGATGAACGGCAAACCCCGCGCCCTGCGGGTCGCCAAGAATCGCGACCACGCCGCCCGGTATGTCCATCGGTCCCCTGTGCAGCGTGCCGCGATTCCGTTTCGCGGCGGCAACCGCCGCGTTGACGTCCTTGACGTGCACATAGCAGAGCCAGAACGGATGCATTCCCGCCATGTCCGGCGTGATGTTGAACATGCCGCCGAACATTTTCTCCTTGCCGAACATCGTGTACATGTTGCCGCCGCCCATGTCCATCTCCGTCATCTTCTCCCAGCCAAAGAGCCTGCGGTAAAAGTCGAACGCCTTCGCCGAATCGGTGGTCATGAGCTCGTGCCACGAGACGCGGCCCAGTCTCGGCGTTCCGTCCCAGCCCTGCGATGGGCCGCTCGACCGATAGACTCCGAACACCGCACCCTGCGGATCCTGCACCACGGCGAATCGGCCGGTCCCCGGAATGTCCGCGGGGGCATGGACGACGGTGCCGCCAAGCGACGCGGCCAGTCTCGCGGTCTCGTCCACGTTGTCGGATTCCACGTACAGCATCCAGTTGGGCGGCATACCTTGCTGGCGCTGCTCCGGACCGAGTCGGAAGATGCCCCCTATCGGCACGCCCTCGCTCGTCCACATGGTGTAGTTCTGGTCGAACTGCTGCGTTCCCCATCCGGTGATGGGTGGATAGAATTTCCGCGCTGCATCGACGTCGGGCGTCGTGAGCTCGTACCACACGAATTGACCGTGCATGGTGAGGTCCGGTCTGAGGGTGTCGGGAGATCCCGCAAAGCAACGTGCCCAGTGTGAAAGAGAGCGCACTTCGGCTTTTTCGCCAAGCCCCCTGCCCCGCACTCCCTCCATTGCGCCCGCGTGAATGCGAGTGAATATCTGCGTCGCGCCTCGCCATGCCGCCTGACTGTCGAGGCCGGCAGCGCTGGTGCTCGGGACGATGACGTAAAATCCCTACCCGGACTCTGCAGGAGGTCTCATGCAAATCGAAAACATGCGATTGGACGCGAATGCCGCCGCCGGCACGCTGCGCGAGCTGTTTGCGCGCGACGTGACCACGGCGATCACGACCTGCGCCGGCTGCGGGAAGCGCGGCGCGCTGGGCAGCTTGCTCGAGTATGGTCAGGCCATGGGGGTGATCCTGCGCTGTCCCGCGTGCGATCGGGCCATGCTGCGCATTGCGCGCACGCCGGGGTGGATGCACGTAGATGCATCGGGAATCGCCATGATGGTGATTCCTGACGGCGGCGCGGCCAGATCATAGCGACGACTCGGCGGCGAGGTGACGCGACCAATGGACAAGCTTCTGCACGATACCAGGTTCGCATGGCGCAGCCTGCGGCGCGCTCCAGGCGTCCACGTCACGGCCGTGATCATCCTCGGCCTCGCCATCGGCATGTCGGTCGCGATGTTCACGATCGTTCGAACCGTGCTCGTCCGAGAGCTCCCCGTGGTCGGGCAGAATCGCGTGGTTGTCATGTGGACGTACGGCGCCGACCCGTCGAGCGACCTGGTCACCGGCACGAAGGATCTCTCGATCGTTCGCGAGAACTCTCGAACCATGCAGGACGTGGCCGCGGTAGCGCACTGGCCGGCGTATCCAACGCCCTTCCGCGACGGCGACAGGTCGGTGGCCCTGAATCGTGGCATGGTTACCGGCAATTTCTTCGCTGTGCTGGGAGTGCGCGCCGCGCTGGGACGCCTGCTCACGTCGAGCGATGACGAACTGCCGGAATCCTCTCCCATGGACTCGTCGCGAACGAGAGCGCTCGTGCTCGGCTACCGCGCCTGGCGCGAGAAGTTCGGCGGCGATTCCGCTGTGCTTGGCCGGCGCCTCGTCGACCCGTCCGCAGAGACAACCTACCGAGTCGTTGGCGTGGCGCCCGCGGGATTCGATTACCCGGCCGGCGCGGACTACTGGATTCCGATGTGGCAGGGGTGGCAATCCACGGTCTCGGCATTTGCCGTCGCCCGACTCCGGCCTTTCGCGACGGTAGCCGAGGCGCGGAGCGAGTACCTCGCCATCGAGCGACGACTGGAGCCGACGCTCGCCCTCCGCGGTGCGCACGCAGCCACGTTCGCGGACACCATTCTCGGAGACGCTCGGCCCGCGCTCCTGCTGCTCACAGTGGGCGTCGCGATTCTTCTTCTCATCGCCTGCCTCAACGTCGGGAATCTGCTGCTGCTCAAGGCATCATCGCGGCGTCGTGAGACCGCCGTCAGACGCGCACTCGGCGCGACGTACAGCGACCTGGTGCGCCAGCTCATCGTGGAAGCCGGGATCCTGGCGGTCATCGGCGGCGCTGTTGGTCTCTGCCTTGCCATCGGGCTGATCCACACGCTGCCGATGGTCGCGCCGCCCAACCTGCCACGGCTGGATGAGATTCGACTCGCGCGCGCGCCCGTAGTCATCACGCTTGTCGTCTCATCAATCACGGTGCTCCTCTTCGGTGTCGTTCCGGCCGTGCTCTCGGCGCGATCCGGCCCTGCGATTCCTCTCCGCCTGGATGCACGAACCGGATCGGAGACGCGGCGCCGTCGCCTCGCGCGTCAGGCCCTCGTCTCAACGCAGATCGCCCTGGCGATGGTACTCCTGGGCGGTGCCGCGCTGCTCGCGCGCAGCCTGGAACGACTCGAGACGCAGGACAGCGGGTTCGTGAGCGACCACCTGTCCGTGTTCGGTTATGCTTTCGACTTTCGGAAGTACAAGACGTGGCCGGACCTTCTTCCCATCGGCGACGCCGTCGTCCACCGCATCCAGTCAATTCCCGGCATCGTCGCCGCCACGCAGATTGTCGTGCCGCCCATGCTCGGCAACGGCATCTGGCTCGTCAGGTTCGGCATTGAGGGGCAATCCGATGCGGACAGCACGCGGTTTGCGGTGATTCCAGCGGAGATGTGCGGCCCCGAGTTCTTCAGGACCTTTGGTGTTCACATCGACCGCGGCCGCGCGTTCACTGACGACGATCGCGCGACCTCGGCGCTCGTCGCGATCGTCAGCGAATCCGCCGCGCGCCGACTGTGGCCAGGGCAGAATCCGCTCGGGAAACGCATTCATGTTCCCGGGGCCAAAACGGGTGACATCGTTGGTGGCGCCGAGTGGCGCACCGTCGTCGGCGTGGCGCACGACACCCACCTGCGCACGTTCCGCGAAACGTCGCCGATAGTCTATCTGCCCTCGATGCAGGGCTTCTGGCAGGGTTATGTCGCGATTCGCAGCACGGTGCCGCTCGCCGACCTGCTTCCGGCGCTTCGCGCCGCCGGCCACGACGTGGATGCGCAGCTCGAGCTGGACAACCCGCGGACCATGGATCAGATCCTCTCCCAGCCGCTCGCGCAACCGCGCTTGAGCGCGCTGCTCATGTCGGGCTTCGGCATCGTGGCCCTGTTGCTTGCCGCGATCGGCCTGTTCGGCGTGATGGCGTCGATCGTGCGCGACCAGCGACGGGAGTTCGGGATTCGCATCGCGCTCGGCGCGACGCCTTCGCGCGTGCGACGCGAGGTGCTGGCGCGCGCGGCATCCATCGCGGGGGCGGGGGTCGTCGTCGGGTTTTTCGCGGCTCTGGGGACGTCACGCCTGTTGTCGTCGTTGCTCTTCCAGGTGAGCCCGGCCGATCCCGTGGCGCTCGGTGCGGCATGCCTGGCGCTGGTTGGTGTGGCGGCACTGGCGGCGTACCTGCCGGCGCGACGCGCCACGGCCATCGATCCGGTGGACGCGCTGCGCGCGGATTGACGCTGTCACTGCTGCGCGTATCCGGGTCACATCCGAGTTGACAGGTGAAAGATTGAATCTACGGGCGCGGGAGCCGCGACCAGATGGCGCCCACGTCCGCCGGCGGCGTGATCGCAAACACCGTCTCGAGCAGCTCGGCCAATGCCGCCGGATCCGGAACCTCGCGCTCCCGCAGCGTGCCGTCGAAGTCGCGCTCGGAGAAGCGCGTGTTGAACAGCGTCGCGTGTCCCGTCGCGGTGAGGCGCTGCACTAGAAGATTGGTGACGAACAGGCTCGTGGGGAGCGTGGCCGTGTACCAGTTCGCCACGACGTAGTCGATCGGGAGCTGCGGCTCCATGGTGAAGCGATAGAGGTCCTGCCAGCCGGTCGGAAGCTGGATCTGCAGCGTGAAGACCGCTCCGTCCTCGAGCAACCGCATCGTTCCGCTCTCCGCACGCTGCTCCGCATCGGGCATGAATCGCAGCGGTCGAGCAAGCAGCAGCCCGCCAAAGCCGGCGTCCGCGAGGTACCTGCCTTCGTGCGGCAGATCGACGGCGAGCAGCATGTGTGTGCGGGCGCTCTCGGGGCGGTCCGGCGGCGCCATCCAGCGCACGCGACCGGCGAGTCGTGTGACAGAGAAGCCGATTCGATCCAGCGCCGCCGCGAACAGCGTATTCAATTCGAAGCAGTATCCGCCGCGCGGCTCGCGGACCAGCTTCGCCTGCAACGCGTCGAGGTCGAGCCGTGGCGCCCGACCAAGCAGCGGATCGAGATTCTCGAACGGGATCGCGGCGGGCTGCGCGGCGTGGATCGCGCGAAGCGTCGCGAGGTCCGGTGCTACAGGGCCCTGATACCCGATGCGCGCGAGGTACGCGCCGAGGTCAAAATCGTCGGTCATGTCGGCGTGCGCTCAATGTGGCGCTGCCGGCATCGGCGGCAGTCCCGACCGTTTCTCCCACGCCCGGTATCCCGGCTCTCCCCTCACGAAATCGAATACCGGATCGAGTCGCGCCTGATGCATGTAGCTGTCCCGTTGCACCAGCATCGAGTCGAGCCAGGCGAGCGTGGCAGCGGTGTCTCCCAGTACCGCGAATGCCGACGCATAGTCCGACGCCGGTACCCGCTCGCCGGCACTCGCCACACGGTCGAGCCGGGTGATCGTCCGCCTTTCGTCAGCAAGAAGCAAACGGGTCGCCTCGGCGTCCGTCGCCACCGTGCGAAGCGCCGCCGCGCCCACCGTGTCTCCCTGCGCCTCGCGCGTCAGGCGGAGCCACTTTACCGCTTCCCGCGGCTGCCCCATTGCGGCATG
>Ga0157372_10004163_pt1 | contig 15482 bp, 10 predicted proteins | sample C55metaG_FD_115307 | JGI IMG/M metagenome (GOLD analysis project Ga0157372, IMG submission 115307) | Corn rhizosphere microbial communities from Kellogg Biological Station, Michigan, USA - C5-5 metaG | ecosystem: Host-associated > Plants > Roots > Rhizosphere > Soil | place: USA: Michigan... | reverse complement strand
CTGCGAGGAGCGCCATCGTCCAGGCAGGAGGCATGCAGCGCACGAACAGGCCAATGCGTCTTCGGCCTTGCCGCACGTGCGCGCTCACAGCCGCCATCTCGCCCCGACGAACGCCCCGCGCGGCGCAGACGCGTAACCGGCGGCGGTCTGGTAGCGTTCGTTCCACAGGTTCTCGATCCGACCGTAAAGCTCGATCCTGTTGCCGATCGGCCATCGGCCTGTCACGTCGAGCACCGCGTAAGGCGAAAGACGCACGCGATTGGCCGCATCGTCGAAGCTCGCCGCAACCCATCTCAGGTCAGCGCCGATCGATGCGCCCGAAGGGTCCAATCGCCAGTCGGCACCCAGCGAAGCCATGTGCCGCGGCCGGCGGGCCAGTCTGTTGCCGCGGCCGGGGGATCCTGGGGTGCGATCCCGCGCATCGACGAAGCTGTAGACGGCGCGCGCCACCAGACCCGACGAGAGCTCCTGCGTTGCCTCCAGTTCGATCCCTTGCGCGCGGGCGCGCCCGACATTGTCATAGGTGCCGAACGGCCGATCGGCGCAGATGCCGCTGGTTTCGCCGAAGCACGAGACGAAGTCGATCAGCGCCTTGCTTTCGCGGCGGAACAGGGTGGCCGAGAAATAGGGACCATGGTTGCGATCGTTCAGCTCGACGCCGAAGTCCGCGCTGCTGCTGCGCTCGGGACGAAGCGCGAGGTTGCCGAAGTCCGAGAACAATTGGAACAGCGTCGGCGCCTTGAAACCTTCCCCGAAGCTCGCGCGGAACCGCCAGCCATGGCCCAGTTCCAGCGACGCGTCGGCGCCGAAGGTCGTCGCCGTGCCGAATCGACCGTGATCGGCGAACCGGCTGCCGACGTTCACGGCGAGCGCCCCGAAGCGATGCCCGAGCTGGACATACGCGCCCGATGCACGCGCCCGCTGCCTCGCATCGAAGCTGGAGGTGAAGCGGGTCCACTCATTTTCTCCGCCAAACCAGATGGTTGATTTGCCAAGTTCCCATGCCCCGCGAACAATGAGCTGGTCCGAATGGCCATTGGTGGAATAGCTCGGCGCCGAACCGGTCGACGGGTCGAAGTTGTCCCGTTCGGTGTCGGCGCCCGACCACGAGGCATCGACCCTCAGGCCTTCGTTCGCATAGGATATTCCGGCCAGCGCCGAGACCTGTCGCGTGTCCTGGAATTCGGCCGTATCCGCGAGGACGAATTCGGGTGCGGGGAAACCGTCTATGTCGACGCGGGATGAGGCATACCTGATCGACCCGCGAAGATTGAGTCCCGGGGCTACGGCGAGCGAACCGGTGCCGCCCGCCAGCCACTGCCGGAAACCGTCCGGCTCGCTCCCGTTGGCGGCGGCAGAGAAGCCGTCCGTGCGGTACCACGCACCGTCGGCGGTTATCTTCAGCGGACCTTGGTCCACGCCGGCCGCCAGCGTGCCGTAGGTCGTGTCGCGCGAGCCGTACTCGGCCGATGCCTTGGCTCCGCTGAAATTGTCGGTCCACGCCGCGAGAACGCCGCCTATGGCCTGGCTGCCCCAGATCGTGCCGTTGGAGCCCCGCAGGATCTCGATCTTGCCGATCCCGGCGGGCAGGAGCGTACCGAAATCATACCCCCCTCCCGGCGCCGCGTGATCGGCAACCCGCACCCCGTCAATCAGCACCAGCAGCTGTTCCGCCGCCGCACCGCGAAGACTTGCCCCGGTAAATGCGCCCGGCCCGCCGTTACGCGAGAATGACAGGCTAGGGGTCCGCTCGAGTACGCGAGTGATATCGCCGCCCTGGACCGTCTCGATCTCGTCACTGTCGATGACGCTAAGCGGCTCGCCGGTCGTGCGGATCGTGTCGCGCGTGCCGGTGCCGAGCACCGTGATCGAGTCTTCGCTGGACGGCTCGTGGAGCGCGATAGCCTGCTCGCCGGGCTGTTCCTGGGCCGCGAGCGGCGACACGAAAAGCGCGAATATACCGAAACAGAATAGTAGTTTATGCATGAACCCTCCCGCACGACATCAACATGCCGTTCATGGCGGGAGGCCGCGCCAAAATTGCGCGGTCATCCGTCGCTTGCCTGCGGTGCACCCCGCCCGCGGGCCGAACGACGCGTCTCGGACAGGTCTCCTGGCTCGCCGGATCGCCACCGACGCGCCTGCCTTCCCGGCCTCGACAACTCGGCCAGTGGCTTTTGCCGGCGCGCGGCTCCCCGGTCACAGTTGCGGGGGCAGCCTGGGCTTCGCACCCAGTTCCCTCGGCGAGCTCTCGCCCGCCGGCCCGGCCTCCCGGGCGATCCGTGACACGGGCGCTCGAATAGCTCCGCTGCACGCCCCGCGCAATCCGCAGCGGCGTTAACCGGGGGGCGCCCGACGCGTATCAACGCGGGACGGCTCCTTTGGCGCGAGTGCAGGGGTGGCTTCAGCGAGCTAGCGCGAAGCCGTGCCGATCACCGACAACGCGCCGGATTTCCAGGCCATGGTGTCTTCGCGTGGATTCCACGCGCGGATCACGCGAGCCGGGCGCGGCCGAGCCGTGCTGGCGCAACGGCGGCATCGCCTGCGCAAGCGCTGCGCCGCGATCGCAGCCGCCATGGCCCTTCCCGCGATGGCCGGCGCGACAAACTGGGCGACCCCTGCCTCGCGTGAGGCTTCCTCCAGCGTCGAGGCCACCGCATACGGTACGAAATCGGCCGATGGGCCGCTCGCCGGGACGCCGATGGCCCCCGCAATCGGCCGGTCGGCCGCGAGCCGGTTGGTCGACCAGGCAACCTCGCCCGGCCCGGCCGCGCGAGCGTTCCTGTCATCCGGAAGCTGGCTCGACCGCGCGCGCGCCGAGCAATGCCTGACGATGGCCATCTACTACGAGGCGGCGACGGAGCCGGATGACGGCCAGCGCGCGGTAGCCCAAGTGGTGCTCAACCGCGTCGCCCATCCCAGCTTTCCGAAAACCGTCTGCGGCGTCGTCTTCCAGGGTTCGGAACGGAGCACCGGCTGCCAATTCACATTCGCCTGCGACGGTTCTCTCATCCGCAAGCCGGTGCCCTACTGGTGGGCGCGTGCTCGCCGTGTCGCCGAGGAGGCCCTCGCCGGGGCCGTTTACGCACCCGTCGGCCTGGCCACGCACTACCACACGCTGGACGTGCACCCTGCGTGGGACAACGCCATGCAGCGCGTGATCACGATCGGGGCGCATGAATTCTTCCGCTTGCCCGGCCCTGCTGGCGAGAGAGCGGCGTTCCACATTGCCTATCTCGGCGGCGAGCCCATGGCCGCGCCGCACGCGAAGACGTCAACGCCGGCCCCGTCGTCCGACGATGATCCGCTGATGCTCGCGCGGGCCTACGTCGCCGCGCTTGCGTCATCGTCTCCGTCTCCGGAAATGCGCTCCCAAGCGAGCGGAACCACGACGCCCAAATCACAGCCGGCCCATTCCGTTGCCGTACAGGCTCGCGGTGGCGACGCCCAGTTCACGGGCAGCAACCTGCCGGACGGAGGGACCCTGTCCCCCGAGCTGCAACGCAGCGGGCAGTGGCTCGATCGGCCGTGACTTCGGCAAAAAGGTAAACGCCGGATCGCCTTGCGGAAACCATGCTGGCGAACCATCGCTTAGGCCGGGCGCGTTAGACGGGGTGTGCTCGGGCCGCTCCGGTCCCTGGCCAATGACCGGATCGCACCAGGCATGAGCATTCGTTTTGCCGCCCCGCCCAAGTCCTTCAGCGCCAGGATCGCCCCTGCGCACGTGCGCGCGGCGGTCGCGAGGGCGGACAACGACAATGAGCCGCCGCTTTCGGATAATGCGTTGCTGCGCGCGGCCTTGCGCCATTTCGCCGAGCATGGCCTGGCGGCGGCGGGCCATGCGCGGCGCCGGGCAGAGGCCGCCTACTTCGCCGGCGATCGCGATGCCTATCGCTGGTGGCTCGGGATTTGCCGCACGCTCGATCGGCGGCTTGCGCGGCAGCTGGGCTCTGAATTGGCTGCGCAAGAGGTCGGCTGAAGCCTCGCTTCGGTCGCCTTTTTCCACAAGTCAGCGTAAGGCGCTGATTAACCATTAGGTGACGTTCTTTCGCTAGCTCCCGCAGACCGAGGGGGGCGGACCGATCAATCGCCTGAGGCACATTTTCAGGGACTACCTTGCCGGCGACAGCGAGGAGCAGCTTGTCAGGCGCAAGCTGGTCGCCTCGCTTTACGCGCACACGGCGAGCCTTGCGCTGGGCACCCTGGCCGGGATCGCGGCCGCGCTGACGGCCGCGCTTGTCACCCAGGACATCGTCATCGAGCTCTTCGCCGCCTTGCTGATGGGGGTCGCCATTGCCCGCATCGGCGTCGCCGCCCGCCTATCGCGGGACAGCGAACTCATCCGCAGCGAACGCCGGGTTCTCGAAGCGGTGTACGAAGTCGGCACCCTGACGTCGTCCCTGTTTGCCGGATCGATTGCCGCCCTCACGATGACGCTCGGCTCGATGGAGAACCTGTCGATTCTCACCGTCAGCTATGCTCTCGTGTACGGCGTCGGCGTGGCGGCACGCACCGCCGCCAGACCGGCCATGGCCGTGGGGCAACTGTTGCTGGCAAGCCTGCCGATCATCGTGGCCTGCCTGGTCATCGGCGGCCCCGCGCTCGATGTTCTTGCCGGGATCATCGCGATCCTGACTTCGGGAATGGTCCTCATCACGCTCAACCTGTTCCACACGCTGCGCGAACAGATCCTCGCCGCCGACACCAGCGCCGCGATGGCCGAGCAGATGCGCGAGCTCGCCCGCACCGACATCGTCACGGGCCTGCTGAACCGGGGCGGGCTCAACCACGCGCTCGACGAGCAGGTGATACGCCTGCCGGCAGAGGGCAAGCTGGCGATGTTCTGGCTCGATCTCGACAAGTTCAAGGAAGTGAACGACACCCTGGGTCACGGCGTCGGCGACAGCGTCCTCGCCGAAGTCGCCCGGAGGCTGACCGAAGTGGCGCCCGAGGACGCGACGATCGCGCGCTTCGGTGGCGACGAATTCGTCGCCGCGTGCGTCGTTCGCGACCGCGCGGAAAGCGAACAGCTTGCGAGCGCGATGATCGGCGATCTGTCGCGCCCGTTCCGCATCGACAGCAACCGCATCCCCTGCGGCGCGTCGATGGGCGTCGCGCTGCTGCCGGACGACGGCCCCGACGTCGAGACCGTGATGCAAAGCGCCGACCTTGCGCTGTACCACGCCAAGGTTGGTGGCCGGAACCAGCTGAGGTTCTTCGATCCGGCGATGACCCGCGACCTGGTGCGCAAAAAACAGATCGAATCCGAGCTCAGGGCCGCGATCCGCAAGGACGAGTTGTCGATCTTCTTCCAGCCGATCGTCGACCTGAAGACCGGCCGCATCCGCACTTTCGAGGCGCTGGTTCGCTGGTTTCATCCCGAGAAAGGCGAGCTGCGCCCGGACGAGTTCATCCCGGTGGCGGAAGAAACCGGCGTGATCATCACGCTCAGCAACTGGATCACCGCCCAGGCCGCCAAGGCGGCAGCGCAATGGCCGGAGCACGTCACGCTGGCGGTCAATCTCTCGCCGATCCAGTTGCGCGCGCCGGGTGCGGCGCTGGGAATCCTCAACGCCCTCAAGGACGCCGGACTGCCGCCCAGCCGTCTCGAGCTCGAAGTCACCGAAAGCCTGTTCATCGAAGAAAGCGAGCACGCGGCGCGCTTCATCGAGGAGCTGTCGGCTCAGGGCGTGCGCTTTGCGCTTGACGATTTCGGCACCGGCTATTCCTCGCTCGGATACATCAACCAGTTCCCGTTCAAGAAGATCAAGGTGGACCGCAGCTTCGTCTCGGGACCGAACATCGGTCGCAAGAGCGACGCGATCATCAGGGCCGTGGCCGAAATGGGCTCGACGCTGGAGATGGAGATCGTTGCCGAGGGACTCGAAACGATCGAGCAGGTCGAAGCCGTGCGTAACGCCGGCTGCACGCTGGGCCAGGGTTATTACTTCAGCCGCGCGGTGCCGGATTTCCTCGCCGCCATGTTGCTCTCCCAGGAGCGCGAGGGACGCGAAGCGGCCAGCCGCCTCGCCGGCTGAAGCCGGGGCGGCCGCTCGCCTTTCGAGATAAAGCCTTCCGGCACCAGCCGGTCGCCTGCCCGGCCAAGCCACATCGCCAGGGCGCCGAAATAGGCACCGAGGCCAAATCCGACCGACGCCAGGACGGAAACGGCCCACAAGGCGGCCGTAACGGCAATTGCGGCGGCGATCGCCACCGCAGGACCGCTCCACAGGGCCGAATCGATCCTGAGGCCGAACAGGCCGCGCAACATCATCCGCCGGCACACGGCTCGCGTGCCGTAGCTGACCAGCACCGAAAGCCCGATACCGGCGAGGCCGAGCAGCGGCTCAAGCACCACCGCGGCAGCGGCGCCGAGAGCCACGAACGCCGCGCTCAGCAGCGCCATGAGGCGCGGCCGCGCGTAAACGAGCAACAGCTCGCCCAGGCCGAAAGCGCCCTGGACCAGTTCGGCGGCGGCGAGGCACAGCATCGCGGCGTAACCGGAAGCGAAACCGTCGCCGACGAGATCGAGCAACGGGCGGCCGAAAGCCCACAGCAGCAGCACCACGGGCAGCTGCAGCACCAGCACGAGGCGCGAAGATCGGGCAAGAGCGTGGCCCGCCTGCGCGATGGTTCCGTGGGTCAGGGTGTGCGAGACGAGCGGCACGAGCATGCCGTCGAACGCCTGGCGAACCTGTCGTATCGGCATGCTCACTTGCCGCGCCAGCCCATAAATTCCGGCCGCGTGGGCGCCGAGCAGAATGCCGACGAGGTAGATGTCGACGCGCATGTAGAGCGCATCGATGAGGTCCGACCCGGTGGTGGGCATGGCTCCCTTCAGGCGGCGCCACAGGAGACGGGGCCTGGCGCGATACTGGCGCAGGCAAAGCCCGCCGAACCGACGGCGCGTGGCGAGCGCGGCGTAAACGAGCGCGCAGACGGTTGCGAAGATGTATCCCCATGCAAGCGCGACCGCGCGCCAGCCGAGCGCGAGGAGCAATCCGATGGCCGCTATGCTCACGAGCGGCTGGATCAGGCTCTTGGCGATCACGTCGTAGCGCATGATCTCGGTCCAGCGGGTGGCGGCGAGGAACACCTCGAGCAGAGCCTGCAGGACCACGGCGGGGACCAGATAGAGGATCGCCAACCGCGTGCTCTCGTCCATGCTGCCGGGCGGCGCCACGGTGACGGCGACGGCAATCAAGCCGGCGACAAGGCCGCTGGCGCAAAGCACGAGGAGCAAGGCATCGAGGAGCGCGTGAGGGGCGGCACGGCCGAGCTTCACGTCTTGATCCAGCCACTTGAACAACATCCACTTGGTGCTGAGGCCCGCTGCAATGGATGCCGCCTCGACAACCGCGATGGCGATCGTGAAGGAACCGAAAAGCGAGGCCCCGAAGAAGCGGCCGGCGAAAAGCAGCACCAGCAGGCGAGCAGCAAATCTCAAGGCATAGCCGAGCGCCGAAGCCCCGCCGCCCCGCAGCACCAGCCGGCCAGCCCCGCCGGAAACGGCAGCGCCTTCAGCTGAACGTGAGGCCCGCACGCCATGCCCCGCGGTTCGAATGCTGCAAGCTCCCGCCGGCTGAAGGGTGCAACGCTAAGCGAGACAGCCCCGCGTGTTCCTGGAAAAGCGCCTGGAACTGCGGCAGGATCACCTCGCGGCGGAACTCGTTCGCACGCCGGGTCGCGGCCGCGCCCAGGCGCCGGCGCAATTCGGGCGCGGCGAGCAGCATGTCGAGTGCCTCGCGCATCGCTTCGGCCTCATCGGGTGGTACCAGCCATCCGTTCCGGCCGTGTTCGATCATCTCGCCTGGTCCAAACCGGCAGTCGGACGCCAGCACAGGGGCACCGCAAGCGAGTGCCTCGAGCAGGGCGTTGGGGAACCCTTCCCAGCGGGATGCGAGCACGAACAACTCGGCGCGCGCCATCAACGCCCAGGGATTCGAACGAAAGCCGAGAAAGTGGACCCGGTCGGCAACACCAAGGCCAGCGGCAAGCGCACCAAGCGCCGCGCGTTCGGGACCCTCGCCCACGATCGCCAGCTGATGGCTTGCGCGGAACCGGCTTGCGGCAAAGGCGCGCAGCACGATGTCGTGGCCCTTCTGCGCAACCAGCCGCCCGGTCGTGACGATGAGCGGCCCGCGCAGGGCGGCATCGAGCGGCTCGGCGGCCCGGCGGCGGATCGCCTCGACGTCGACGGGATTACGGATGACGCGCAGTTTCCCCGCCGGCAATCCGAAATGCTCCCCGAGGCTGGCGGCAAGCTGCTGCGAGTTCACGACGACGCAATCGGCCGCGCGATAGGTGCTGCGCACGAGAGCATGCTCGAGCCCGCGCCTTGCCTTGTCCCGTCCGTCCTCCCTCGCCGAACGGACAATGTTGTTGCCCTCGCGCGCGATCCATCTCGGCCGCTTGCCGCGCATCGCGCGAAGGGCGAGATAGGTGAGCACGTTCGGGCCCTTGCAGAAGCTCACGACGAGCTCGGGATCGGCCTCGCGGATGATCGAACGGAATGCCAAAGGGCCCACCGTGACGCTGCGCAGGAAGCGGTCCGGACGGTAGAACGTGGCGCTCGCTCCATCGGCCGGGAACCAGCGCTCGCACCAGCTGCGAAAATGAACCCGCCCGGGTTCGACGAGATCGATGTAACGACCCGCCCGGCGCAGCAAGCCCATCCGCACGTCGAGCGCCCCGCCATTTAGGTCGTTCGCCAGCTGGACCGCGACGCGTTCGGCGCCGCCGCCGTTGAGCCAGCCGAGAAGCAGGAGAACGCGACTGGGGGGACCCTCCGGCAGCCACGGATCGCACTGTACAAACATATATTTACCCGTGTGCGGTGCTGGCGTTTCACGCTTCAACGTTACCGCCGCCGAGACCGTTCCATGCGCCGCGCTTGACAGTGCTCTTGGCCCGACCATCGGATATTTTGCCCGTCAGGGAACCGTGTTGCAGGTCTTTTATCGCTATTGCGAACTATTATTGAATCAGGCAACGGATCTTAACGCTTTTGTCGGTTGCCAAGGCCTACCGGCGGGCCTAGGGCAGCCGGCATCGCCCCGGGCGGCGCTCCTTCGCGGGACGCGGGGGCGCCTCGATCAACCCTCTCGCGCCCGCGCAGGTTGAAGGATTATCGGGAAGCTCCATGGCTCGCAGGAAGATCGCGCTCGTCGGCGCCGGCATGATCGGCGGCACCCTCGCCCACCTCGCCGCGAAGAAGGAACTGGGCGACATCGTCCTGTTCGACATCATGGAAGGCATCCCGCAGGGCAAGGCGCTCGACCTGTCGCAGTGCGGCCCGATCGAGGGCTTCGACGCGACCATCACCGGCACCAACGACTATGCCGACATCGCGGGGGCAGACGTGGTGATCGTCACCGCCGGCGTGCCGCGCAAGCCGGGCATGAGCCGCGACGACCTGCTCGGCATCAATCTCAAGGTGATGGGCGCGGTCGGCGAAGGCATCAGGGCCAACTGCCCCGACGCGTTCGTGATCTGCATCACCAACCCCCTGGACGCGATGGTGTGGGCCCTGCGCGAGTATTCGCGGCTGCCGCACAACAAGGTGGTCGGAATGGCAGGCGTGCTCGACAGTGCGCGCTTCGCCACCTTCCTCGCATGGGAGTTCGGCGTGTCAGTGCGCGACGTGAACGCCTTCGTCCTCGGCGGACACGGCGATTCGATGGTCCCGGTCCTCGCTTACTCGACGATCAACGGCATCCCGGTTCCCGAGTTCGCCCGCATGAACGGCGTGGACGCGGGCCGTCTCGACGAAATCGTCCAGCGGACCCGCGGCGGCGGCGGCGAGATCGTCGGACTCTTGAAGACCGGCAGCGCCTATTACGCCCCCGCCACCAGCGCGATCGCGATGGCCGAAGCCTACCTCGGCGACCAGAAGCGCATCCTCCCCGTCGCCGCGCATCTCACGGGCCAGTACGGGGTGAACGACCTTTATGTCGGCGTCCCGGCGGTGATCGGCGCAAACGGTGTCGAGGAAGTGGTCGAGATCGCCCTCGACGACGAGGCCAAGGCCAATTTCCAGACCTCGGTCGATGCGGTGAAAGAGCTGCTGGCAGCCTGCAAGGGCATCGATAGCTCGCTGGGCTGATGTTTGCACTTGTCCTTCTTGCGGTCGCCGCATCGTCGTCTTCGGCGGGCGATGGCCAGCTGGGCGCATGCAAGCAAACCTGTCTTGATGGAGCCGAATAAGTGGCAATTCTGGTCGACAAGAACACCAAGGTCATCACCCAAGGGATGACCGGCGAAACCGGCACGTTTCACACGCAACAGGCGCTCGACTACGGCACGCAGATGGTCGCCGGCGTCACCCCGGGCAAAGGCGGGCAGACGCATCTCGGATTGCCGGTGTTCGACACCGTCGCCGAGGCCAGGCGCGCGACCGGCGCCAGCGCGAGCGTGATCTACGTGCCGCCGCCGTTCGCGGCGGATTCGATCCTCGAGGCGATCGATGCCGAGGTCGAGCTGATCGTCGCCATCACGGAAGGGATCCCGGTGCTCGACATGGTGCGGGTGAAGCGCGCGCTGTCGGGCTCGAAGTCGCGCCTCATCGGGCCGAACTGCCCCGGCGTGCTGACACCAGAGGAATGCAAGATCGGCATCATGCCGGCGAACATCTTCAAGAAGGGCTCGGTCGGCATCGTTTCGCGCTCCGGCACGCTGACCTACGAGGCGGTGCACCAGACGACGATGGTCGGTCTCGGCCAGACCACCGCGGTCGGCATCGGCGGCGATCCGGTCAATGGCACCAATTTCATCGACGTGCTCGAGCTGTTCCTCGCCGACGACGAAACCAGGTCGATCGTCATGATCGGGGAGATCGGCGGCAGCGCCGAGGAGGATGCAGCGCAGTTCCTCACAGACGAAGCCCGGCGCGGCCGGTCGAAGCCGGTCGTCGGCTTCATCGCGGGCCGCACGGCCCCGCCGGGCCGCCGCATGGGCCACGCCGGCGCGATCGTCAGCGGCGGCCAGGGGGGCGCCGAGGACAAGATCGCCGCCATGGAAGCCGCGGGCATTCGCGTCAGCCCGTCGCCGAGCGAGCTCGGCACGACGCTCGACGCGCTGCTCAAGGAACTGGCCTGACCCTCTCCCATTAGGCTTCAAGGAACGACCCGATGGGTAACGAAGCGCAGAATTTCCTCCCCGAGCTGACCGGCCAGGACGGCCCGCAACCCGGGCCGAGCTGGCAGAACGCCCGCTGGCCGATCCTCGGCGGCGAGGCCGAAGACGACCTCACGCAGGCGCTCGATCCGACCACGCTCAAGGTCGCGATCGCGCAAGCCGCGGCCAAGGCCGGCAAGACGATCGATGCCTCTGCGATCGAGCAGGCCGCCGGGGATTCGATCCGCGCGATGCTCCTCATTCGCACCTACCGCGTGCGCGGGCACCTCGCGGCCGACCTCGACCCGCTGCATCTCACCAAGCACGAGCTGCCGGCCGACCTGACGCCCGAATACTACGGCTTCACCGGCGAAGCGCTCGATCGCCAGGTCTTCCTCGGCGGCGTGCTGGGGCTGCAATGGACGAGCATCAACGAGCTCGTCGCCATCTTGCGTAAGAACTACTGCGGCCACGTCGGCGTCGAGTACATGCACATCTCGGACGTCGAGGAGCGCCGCTTCCTGCAGGAGCGCATCGAGGGACCCGACAAGGTCATCACCTTCACGTCCGAGGGCAAGAAGGCGATCCTTTCGGCCGTCATCCGCGGGGAGGAATACGAGAAGTTCCTCGGCAAGAAGTATGTCGGCACCAAGCGCTTCGGGCTCGACGGCGGCGAAGCGATGATCCCGGCGCTCGAGGCGGTGATCAAGTATGGCGGCGCCTTCGGCGTGCGCGAAATCGTCTACGGCATGTCGCATCGCGGCCGCCTCAACGTTCTCGCCAACGTGATGGCCAAGCCCTACCGGGTGATCTTCCACGAGTTCTCCGGCGGCAGCGCCAATCCCGAGGACGTCGGCGGCTCGGGCGACGTCAAGTACCACCTCGGCACCAGCACCGACCGAGAGTTCGACGGGATCAAGGTGCACATGAGCCTGGTCTCGAATCCGAGCCATCTCGAGGCGGTCGATCCCGTGGTGCTTGGCAAGGTGCGGGCAACACAGGCGTTCAGAGAGGACCTCGCGAAGCACCAGGAAGTGCTGCCGGTGCTGATCCACGGCGACGCCGCCTTCGCCGGTCAAGGCATCGTCTGGGAGTGCTTCAGCCTCTCGGGCGTGCGCGGCTACAACATCGGCGGCACCATCCACTTCATCATCAACAACCAGATCGGCTTCACCACCAGCCCGCAGTTCGCGCGTTCCTCGCCGTACCCGTCAGACGTGGCCAAGGGCGTCCAGGCGCCGATCCTCCACGTCAACGGCGACGACCCGGAAGCGGTTACCTTCGCCTGCAAGCTTGCCATCGAGTTCCGCCAGACCTTCAAGCGCGACATCGTCATCGACATGTGGTGCTACCGCCGCTTCGGCCACAACGAAGGCGACGAGCCGAGCTTCACCCAGCCGCTGATGTACGACCGGATCCGTGAGCACGCGCGGGTCAGCGAGATCTATGCCCAGCGCCTGATCGAAGAAGGGGTGATCGACGACCAGGCAGCCGAGCACATGCGCTACGAGTTCAATGCCTTGCTCGACCAGGAGTTCGCGGGCGCCGCCAGCTACAAGCCCAACGAGGCCGACTGGTTCGGCGGGCGGTGGAGCGGGCTCAACAAGCCCGCCGATCCCGAAACCGCGCGCCGCAACGTCCACACCGCGGTTGACAAGAAGCTGTTCGAAAGCCTCGGCCGGACGCTGACCACGGTCCCCGGGGACCTCAACATCCACAAGACGCTCGGCCGGGTCATCGACGCGAAGCGGCATATGTTCGAAACCGGCGAAGGGTTCGATTGGGCGACAGCCGAAGCGCTCGCCTTCGGCAGCCTGCTGGCCGAGGGCTTCGGCGTGCGCCTGTCCGGCCAGGACTCGGCCCGGGGAACCTTCAGCCAGCGCCACGCGATCTGGATCGACCAGGTCGACGAGCACAAGTACATCCCCTTGTGCGAACTGCCGCACGGCAAGTTCGAGGTCTACGACAGCCCGCTCTCCGAATACGGGGTGCTGGGCTTCGAATACGGCTTTGCCGGCGCCGACCCGAAGACACTGGTGATGTGGGAAGCGCAGTTCGGCGATTTCGCCAACGGTGCGCAGATCATCATCGACCAGTTCGTCGCCGCGGGCGAGGTGAAATGGCTTCGGGCGAACGGCCTCGTCCTGCTCCTGCCGCACGGATACGAGGGCCAGGGGCCGGAGCACTCCAGCGCCCGCCTCGAACGATTCCTGCAGCTGTGCGCCAACGACAATATCCAGGTGTGCAACATCACCAGCCCGGCCAACTATTTCCATTGCCTGCGCCGGCAGATGCTGCGGCCGTTCAGGAAGCCGCTCATCATCATGACGCCCAAGAGCCTGCTGCGACATCCGATGGCGAAGTCGAGCGCCTCGGAGTTCATCAAGGAGAGCCATTTCAAGCGCATCCTGTCCGACCGGATGGACATTCCGGACGACAAGGTTCGCCGCCTCGTGCTGTGCTCCGGCAAGGTTGCCTACGACCTGATGGAAAAGCGCGCCGAGGAGGGGCTCGAAGATGTCTCGATCGTGCGCCTTGAGCAGCTTTATCCGTTCCCCGGAGAGCCGCTGGCGGTGCGCCTCGAACGCATGACCCACCTCGAATCGGTCGTCTGGTGCCAGGAAGAGCCGAAGAACAACGGCGCATGGTTCTTCGTCGAAAGCCGCATCGAGGATGCCCTGGGCGAAGCCGGCCACAAGGGCATGCGCCCGAGCTATGCCGGCCGCGACGTTGCGGCCTCGCCGGCGACGGGCCTTGCGAAGAGGCATGTCGAGCAGCAACAGGCGCTCGTTTCCCTGGCGCTCGGGATCGGCGACAAGGACGAAGCGCGGCGCGCGCTCAAGACCAGGAAGAAGGGCTGAGGAATGGCCACCGAAGTCAAAGTCCCCACTCTCGGCGAATCGGTCACCGAGGCGACGATCGGCGAATGGCTCAAGCAGCCAGGCGATCCAGTGAAAGTGGACGAGCCGATCGCCAGCCTCGAGACCGACAAGGTGGCGGTGGAGGTGCCCTCGCCCGTCGCCGGCGTGATGGGCGCCCAAAGGGGCAAGGTGGGCGACACCGTACAAGTCGGCACGGTCATTGCGACGATCGAGAACGGTGTCGCGGCCGGCGAGACGACGCAAGTCGCGCCCCGCGAGGCAGCGACGGCCGCGGCTCCAGCTCCCGCGGGCGGCGCGCAGGAAACCGAACAGGCGGCTGATATCGATCGCGAGCTCGACGAGCTGCCCAAGGCCGAGCCGGGCGACCTTGCCGCCACCTTGTCGCCGTCGGTTCGCCGTGCGGTCATCGAGCACGGCATCGATCCGACCCAGGTCAAAGGCACCGGCAAGGACGGGCGCCTGACCAAGGAGGACGTGCTCGCCGCCGCCGCGGCCAAGAAGGTTTCACCGGCACCGTCCGTCTCGGCACCCGCGCCCTCGCCCACGCAGGCGACAGCCGGCGAGCGCAAGACCGAGCGGGTGAAGATGACCCGCCTGCGCCAGACGATCGCCCGCCGCCTCAAGGGTGCGCAGGAAGAAGCGGCGCTGCTGACCACCTTCAACGACTGCGACATGAGCGCGGTGATCGAGGCGCGCGAAGCCTACAAGGACCTGTTCGCCAAGAAGCACGGTATCAAGCTCGGATTCATGAGCTTCTTCGCCAAGGCCAGTTGCCTGGCGCTGAAGGACGTGCCCTCGATCAACGCGCAGATCGAGGGTGACGAGATCGTCTATCACGACTTCGTCGACATCTCGGTCGCGGTCAGCGCGCCGAACGGACTCGTCGTCCCGGTGGTGCGCGATGCCGACAAGAAGAGTTTCGCCCAGATCGAACTCGACATCGCCGACTTCGGCGCGCGCGCCAAGGAAGGGACGCTGACGATGGACGACATGAAGGGCGGGACCTTCACGATCTCCAACGGCGGGGTGTTCGGCAGCCTGATGTCGACGCCGATCGTCAATCCGCCGCAAGCCGCCGTGCTCGGCCTGCACCGGATCGAGGATCGCCCCGTCGCTCGCGATGGCCAAGTCGTCATTCGCCCGATGATGTACGTCGCGCTGACCTACGACCACCGCCTGATCGACGGCCGCGAGGCGGTGACGGCGCTCAAGATCATCAAGGAAGCGATCGAGGATCCGATGCGGATGCTGATCGACCTGTGAGGGTTCATGACTGATCGAACTTACGACTACGACGTCCTCGTCATCGGCGCCGGTCCCGGCGGATACGTAGCGGCGATCCGCGCGGCGCAGCTCGGGCTGAAGACCGCCTGCGCCGAGAGCCGCGAGACGCTCGGCGGCACGTGCCTCAATGTCGGCTGCATCCCCTCGAAAGCGATGCTGCACGCGTCGGAATACTTCGAGGCGGCGGCCGGCGGGGCGATG
>Ga0157372_10004161_pt1 | contig 15485 bp, 21 predicted proteins | sample C55metaG_FD_115307 | JGI IMG/M metagenome (GOLD analysis project Ga0157372, IMG submission 115307) | Corn rhizosphere microbial communities from Kellogg Biological Station, Michigan, USA - C5-5 metaG | ecosystem: Host-associated > Plants > Roots > Rhizosphere > Soil | place: USA: Michigan... | reverse complement strand
TTCAGATCGTCCGTACCCATCACAATGTGGTTCATGTTGCGCGCAAATCCTGTCATCACGATCAGTGTCACATGCACGACCAAGAATGCGAGGAAGCTGAACATGGTAAGGAAGTGGACAGAACGGGCTGATTGCCGGCCACCGAATATTCGCGCGTACCACGGAAACCGGTTGACCACAGCCGGCGACATCGCTATGCCGGTAGCAATTGCAAGGGGTCCGAATATAAACACCACGGTGAAATAGGCGATCTGTTGCAATGCGTTATAGCCATAAAACCCGTTTGGTTCCGGCGGCAAATGAAAGGTCGCGTAATGCACGAACGTGTTCCATGCTTGCAAAAGCACGACAGGCGATGTTGGCACAATGCGCCGCCATTGCTCGGTATCGAACAGCATGATGATGAAGACGATGCCCGTAATGATGAAGCCGTGCACGTCAATGAGGTGCCACACGCGAGCTATCCCAATTGTGTGCCGGTAGCCCGGGGTGCCAACCAGCGGCGAGATGTATCGCGCGTCATCCTTCGCGGTCCAGATGCGGTCGCGTGGAACTTTTAATGGCGTAAACCGAATCCATTCGCTCCCCGGTGTGCAGCCATCATTGAAATAGAGACGCGGGTGATCCATTAGTATCGAAAGGCCGCTGCGAATCAGCATCATCACAAAAAGAAAATTGAAGAAGTGGCAGTAGCGCACCCATACCGGAAAGCCGTGTGGCCCCGCGAAGTTGTTTGGGTATATCTGCGGAACAGCCGGAACCGGTGGCATCCCCGCTACCGCGACTTCAATCCAAGCGGCCACGATCACGGAAAGAATGGCGATGCCGAGGCCGATCAGGATGGATGGTCGAATCCAAATGCGAAAACGTCGATCAGGCGGGTAATGAACTGCTTTGTGCGCAGCATCGAACCGGACCATTCTCTCCTCCACGAACTACGGTTGAATCGAATCTCTTTAGTCACAGTCCTTAATGTGCGGCTGAGGCTTCCAACTCCAGCGCACGGGGGAAAGGACATTATTTTCAAGGTGTACATTCTGATGAAGGTCGGCTTCAAATTCTCAGAGACCTTCCGCAGCATGGCATCTGTTTCTCCCGCGCCTTCCTTATGCGCACCGAGATACGATTTATCGCCATGGTGACTCCGCACTATTTATCAGTACCCCTATTATCAGCAGTTGGCAGAAGCGCATCGCACGGATCTGGCGCGGAAGAGCTTAGGCCTGCCAAACTCGCTTTACGTAGCGATAGCGGGGAAACGTGTACAAGGTAGAAGTCTTCCAGGAAGTGCTGCGCCTCCTGTACGGCCGACGTTACGCCTTCGATCTTGGTTTTGTTCAGCGTTTCCCAATGGACTAGCCCAGTGATGCCCTCATGCTCTAACTTTGGTGACCGGTACCAGCAGGTGCGTCCAGGTGTTGCGATAGTACTCACCTTGGTTTATGTCATACCCGTCCGACATGATGACCTCCCTCGATTATTCCATGCCGCTGGACCCTAGCGTCTGTGCCGCTGCCATGTCTCTGGGGACCCTTGAGCTGTCGCCCTTTGCCCTGTTCAGCAAGCGGCTCTGATGTGCTCATCAATACCAATTCGCCGCCATCGGTGACGCCGAATGCGGGTCCTCGGCTTCGTCGTCCTCAGCACAATCCGCAGGTCAGGATAGTTCACCAATGTCTTGGCGCTTCGGCCCGTTTCCATTTGCCAACACGGCATCTTCTCCCGAACGAACGCAATGCATCGATCTGGTCAAGCAAGGGCAATGTGGTGTTGCATCGTCCAGATCGGGCGAGTGAAGAACAACGCGCTTCACGCAAAGCGACTGTCAGGGGCGGGCGGCTTGAAAACGGCGCTAACGATTTGTCAGATTTGCCGCACTAATTCATCCGAAGAGAGTAACGATCAAAGGAGAATTCATTTATGCAAAAACCAACGCGGACATTTACAGGAACCGTTACGGACACGATGTGTGGACAGAAGCATATGATTGCGGGAAGAGCGAGGCCGACTGCACCCGCGAGTGCATGAAGTCTAAAAGGGAACTGGACCTATGGTCTCGTAGTTGGGGAAAGGTATACGTACTGTCGGGAGACACCACGCAATTTGCCTCCTTTGCTGGGGAGCGCGTGAAAGTAATCGGCGAACAGACAGGCAATAGCGTTGCGGTGCAATCGATCACCTCTGCGCCATAAGGTGCGCTCGGGATTCAAAATGGATCACATCACGCACCATGAGCACGAGCCCGCCGTGCCTCATAGCGGCCGTGGCATTTCGGGAGCACATGCAAGTCACGACCCTCACGCGGGACACACCGTCGCCATGTTTCGCGACAAGTTTTGGCTGAGTTTCGCTCTGACTGTTCCTGTCGTCTTCTGGTCGTCCGACGTTCAACACTGGCTTGGATACAGAGCACCTTCTTTTCCTGGCTCGAAGTTTATCCCTGCCATTCTCGGAACCGTCGTCTTTGTCTATGGCGGGATGGTCTTCATCCGCGGGGCGTGGGGCGAACTTTCCGATCACAAGCCCGGCATGATGACTCTCATCAGCCTGGCGATCATAGTTGCCTTTGGTACGTCGCTCGCCGCAACACTCGGTCTCTTCGAGGTCGAAGTCTGGCGGGAACTCGCCTCTCTGATTACGATCATGGTCCTCGGCCATTGGCTTGAAATGCGAGCCATTTCCCAGGCTCGTGGTGCCCTCAACGCACTTGCCGCCCTGCTGCCGGACACGGCTGAACGTATAAGCGGAACCGAGAGTCAGAGCGCTCCAATTTCTGAGTTGAAAGTGGACGACATTGTCCTTGTACGGCCCGGAACGCGTGTTCCGGTGGATGGCATAGTCATTGAGGGTGCTGCCGATGTTGACGAGTCGATGATTACCGGCGAGTCCCGGACCGTTGCGAAAAGTGCAGGTGCCAAGGTCATCGCGGGAACGGTAGCCAGCGGCGGGAGTCTTCGAGTCCGCGTCACGGCCGTCGGCGAGGAGACGGCTCTGTCCGGCATCGTGCGGCTCGTAGTGACTGCCCAGGCTTCTGGATCTCGCACGCAAGCTCTCGCCGACCGTGCCGCCGCAATCCTTTTCTACGTGGCTGTCGCGTCTGGCGCGATTACTTTGGCTTTGTGGTGGCTTTCAGGAGACAAAGAACATGCCCTGATCAGGACGGCAACCGTCCTTATCCGCCTGCCCGCACGCCTTGGGACTGGCAATTCCACTCGTGATTGCAATCTCGACATCGCTCGGCGCCCAGAATGGACTCCTCATCAAGGACAGGCTCGCACTCGAACGTGCGCGCAATTTGGACCTGGTGATTTTCGATAAGACCGGGACGCTCACGCGTGGAGCCCCCGCATTCTCGGGAGTGGTGGCGGCGTCTGGTGTCAATGAGAAAGACTTACTCGCCTTTGCTGCTGCCGTCGAAGCCAACTCCGAACACCCGCTCGCTGAAGCAGTCGTAGCCGAGGCCAAACGCCGAAACTTGCCCACGCTGCAGGCTGCCGACTTCGAGGCGCTGCCGGGTCGAGGCGCACAGGCGCGCGTGAACGGCCACAGCGTCATTGTCGGCGGACCGCGTTTGTTGACCGAGGGCAAGGTGACAGTGTCCCTCGAAGTTGAAAATGTGACGAGCCAGTGGGCATCCGAGGGAAAAACCGTTCTCTATATAGTGGCCGAAGCAGGACTGATAGGCGCTTTCGCCCTTGAGGATGAGATTCGGCCCGAATCCCATGAAGCCGTCAGGGAACTCCATGAGCTCGGTATTCGAGTCGCAATGATCACGGGAGACTCCAAGACGGTGGCCGGCTCAGTCGGCCAGCGGATCGGTATAGATGAAGTTGCCGCAGAGGTTCTTCCCGCTGACAAAGCATCGGCGGTCAAGCGCTTTCAGGCGGGCGGCACGAGAGTCGCAATAGTTGGTGACGGCGTAAACGACGCACCAGCGCTGGCAACTGCGGATGTTGGAATTGCGATTGGCGCGGGAACCGATGTGGCGATCGAATCGGCAGGCATTGTGCTTGTGCGCAGCGACCCGCGAGATGTTGTGGGAGCGATCAAACTATCGCGTGCTGCCTACCGAAAAATGATTCAGAATCTGGTTTGGGCTACTGCTTATAACCTCGTCGCGATCCCTGTAGCAGGAGGCCTGCTCGTCCGATGGGGGTTCGATCTACCGATGAGTGTGGGTGCAGTCGCAATGAGCCTCTCCACCATCATCGTGGCTCTGAATGCTCAGTTGCTTCGCCGACTGAAGCTGCAGCCTACAGCCCCGTTATTAGGCAAAAACCTCTCATCATCAGCAAAAATGGGGAGTTTCGTTTAATGCGGTCTCCGTGCCCCTATTTTGAGATGCTGCTGGAACGCCTCAAAACTCAAAGTCAATTGAGAACTGCGATTGCTGCGGAATGCCCGCTTTGTTCGGGTGCCCAAAGTTGGAAGCGGAAATCCTCCCGAGCCGGTTTAGCGCAGCGCTGCTTTCACAGCCGGCATGGCGAGCCTGCGAAAGAGTGCGTTGACTTCGTCCACGGAAAGCGAGAGTTTCCCAGAGGCCTACAACATTGCCAGACTAAAGAAGCCGCCGGTAACGAATTGGAAAACCGCTTCGGCAGGGACCGAGCCGTCGTCGCGTCGTCCCACCGTATCCTTGAGATCGTCGCGCACGAGATCCACCACGATTTCTGCAATAATTGCTGGACCAGTGCACCGCTACGTCGTACCCACCATGGCTCGAAACACCTTTCTATACTCTGCGATGTGCGCAAACATCTCGTGACTGAACGCGAATAACTGTTCGTCCGACCTCGTCGCCTGCATTTGCGCCTGGCGTTGGAGCTCTTTCAGCGCGGCACGCAGCCCGTCGAAACCACTGACTAGGAAGTCTTCCTTGTTGTCGAAGTGGGCGTACAATGTGGCGCGGCCAACGTTCGCGCGATCAATGATGTCCTGCACGTGAGTGCTTCAAAGCCCCTCTCCTCAATCAAGGACACCAAGGCCGTGCGGAGGAGTTGTTCTGTCCATCGTACACGGCGGTCATCCTTTGTTGTTCTCATCCCATCCTCACCGCCAGACTTGAGGACGCGCCGGACGCACTTAGCGTTCTGCCTTTTCGTCGGGCGGCAAGTGGTGGAACATGAAAGACGAGAAGACACGGTCAAAGCTCGCCACGGCGTATGGGAGGTCGTTGCCGCGTCCAGCATGAACCGGCTCCTGTATGTTTGTTGGTTCAAGGGGCTTGGGCCCTTGCTGTTTCAGTTGCGCCTTTAGTTCGAAATTCCATTTCCAGATTGCGAAGACTGGCGGATAAATAATGAGTTCCATCAGAAACGAGGTAATGATCCCGCCGATCATGGGGGTAGCGATGCGCTTCATCACGTCACCACCAGTACCGACAGACCACATGATTGGCAGCAGACCGAACAGCATGCAGGCCACCGTCATCACCTTAGGGCGGAGACGTTTGACGGCTCCCACCACGATGGCTTCTCTCAGATCATCCCAACTGTTCATCCGTCCCTTGCTGATGGCCTCGTGGTAGGCAAGATCCAGGTGTAAGAGGATGAAGACGGATCGCAGATCAGTCCGGGTAGAATTGTGGCTGTGATTGTGGCTGTACGCTGGTAAATGTCGACAGCATTTCAAGCACTTACGAATGGTTCTCTGTGCGCGCAAGACTTGTGTAAGCTAATGGTTAATCGTGAGTTAATGTACGATCTGAACTTGTGGATTGGCGTGTCTCTTAATCAGTAGGTTGAAGGTTCGATTCCTTCCGCGCTCACCATATTTTGAACCACTTCGGGAGACCGCTGTCCACAAAATCAGTTGCTGTGGCTGTTTTTGTGGCTGTGCAACTGATTTTTACATCAGGTATTTCTCCTCGATCCGTGGCTCGCGACCCTCTTCTTGGACCGCAGCGCCTTTGAGTTTCTGTTGATTGCGACGATCGATGACGGCTTTGATCGGCGCCGTTTCCGGGTGCAGATACCCCAGCGTTGTGGCCCGTCATCATGGAAAGCAGAGTTGACGAGGCGCACATCGACGAGGAAATAAGCCGGGCGCTCGAGTCGTTGACGCCGAACGCCATCCTGGCAATGACGGGAGATTAGTACAGCGGCGACGTCCTTGAGCCGTTGTAGATGCACTGTACTCCTTCGCCAACACCAACCGCGTCTGCTTAAAGCTGAGCGCCACCCCTGGCACCGTTTCTCTTTGAGTGGCAATCTTACCAGAGATCAAACGCCTGGTTTGCGGCCGCTTGATAGTTTGATCACTGCGTGAGTGGCTGCGCTGGAAGTCGCTGGAGATGCGAAATCCCAGCCCGAACGGCTGATCAGCGCGGTACCTCTCGTTTCCGGCAATACGGCCCGGACCTTCGACTGTCGCTCATGTTGGTTACAGGGTAAGGGAAGACAAGAAGGCAAACCATCTGGCCTGATATCCTGAAAGTTGAAGACCAAATTCGAGAGCGTGGAAATGAACCCGGCCGACAAACCAGGATGGAAGACGCGGCTAGTGGAGCGTGAGTTCCCGGACCGTTCGTTTGACATTGAGTTTTGGCAGGACCAGGGCGATGAAGCCATCTTTGCCGCCGCATGGGAACTGGTGGAACTAGCGGAGGAAGTCAGCCATGGCAGAAAACCCACACTACAAAGAACTGCTACAACTCTTAAACGAATTTGAGGTCGAATATTTGATTGTGGGTGGCTTCGCAGTCATGAAGTACGGCGAGCCGCGTTATACCAAAGACCTCGATGTGTGGGTCCACAATTCCGCCCAGAATTCCGTCCGAGTAGTCGAAGCACTTCGGAAGTTCGGGGCCCCTCTCGATCATGATCGCATAACACCAAGCACATTCTCTGGAACCCAGGTCGTCTACCAGATCGGAATTGCTCCTGTGCGCATCGACATTCTTACCGAGATCACTGGCGTGGAATTCCCGGAGGCCTGGAATAGAAGAGTCGCAGGCACTTTCTTCGGTGTTCCAGTGCATTTTATTTCACTGGACCACCTCCTCGCGAACAAAGGAGCTCTAGGCCGCAGCAGTGACCTCAAGGATCTGCGGCAAAAGCTAAAGAGTCCGGAGACAGAAGGATAAGGTATTCCGTTCGGCGACCTAGATGATCCTTATCTAGGATCTTTGATGAGCGCTCCTGGATCTACTGGAATCTCCGTTATCATCGTGAACCAATCCGCCGCTGCCGGCGCGGAGGAACCCGTTTTGATTCCCGCCGACGCCAGCCTTTTCAGGTTTTCAATCAACAACATAACTCGTCGGAGCAGGCGATTTATTGTGACCACTCTGTGACCAGCGCCGATGTTCGACTAAGAGCGCACATCATCAGTTAATCAGCAGCCTGAGCGCGCCTGAAATCCTGCACGCTTGAAGATGTGTGGGACGGCATCTTCCACCGCGCCACCACCGCACTCGCGATCGCGAGGACCGCGCAGAGTACAGCGATCAGCCGGAAACCGAACACGAATGCTTCGGCAATTCTGGAACGAATCGCCAAGGCAGTTGCCTTATCCGTGCCTGACGGAGCATCTAGGTTTCCGAGCATTGCCAGATTGGATTCGAGGTGGCGAACAACGTCGGCATTCAAATTCAGAGTGACAAGTGACTGGCGCAAAGAGTGAGCGAAAGCGGCTGTCATGAGCGCGCCTAGCACTGCCACTGCCAACACTCCAGCAACTCGGGCCACGGCATTGTTGATGCCAGATGCGGCGCCGGCCCGTTCCGGCCCGACAGAGTTCATGACAACGGTTGTTAGAGGCGCGACAGTAATGGCCATGCCGACGCCCAAAACAACGAAAGCTGGAAAGAAGGCAATCCAATATTGCGCACGTACTCCTGGCACTGCAAAAAGGAGAAATCCAACTGCAGCGATCAGCGGTCCAACGATGAGCGGTACCTTTGAACCATAGCGGCTGATGAGTCCTCCAGACCAACGCGATAACAGGAACATCAACAAAATCATGGGAAGCGCAGCGGCACCTGTCGCGGTTGCTGAGTACTTCTGAATCTGGATCAAGTTCAGCGGAAACATAAAGAAGAAGATTCCCAATGCGGCATAAAGAAACAGCGTTAGCAGATTCGCGCCGCTGAACGTAGAGACCTGAAATAGCTTGAGCGGCACCATAGGTGCCGTTGCGTTCTTTTCGACAAGTATGAAAACGGCGAGCGCCCCCACACCGAAGATTAAGCTCGCGATTACTCGAAAGTGGACCCATCCGAGAGTCGACGACGACAGAAAGCCGTATATAAGTGCCGCCAAGCCAACTGTCGCAATTGAAGCACCCAACCAATCGATGCTCCGTGAGTCAGGATTGCGAGATTCAGGCACGTGCCAAAAAGAGATAACGAGAGCAAGTGCTGCGAGGGGAACATTGATGAAGAAGATCCAGTGCCACGAAACATGCTCAATCAACCATCCTCCGAGGACCGGACCTAGAGCAGTTGTGATGGTTGTGAATCCGGCCCACGTCCCGATTGCTTTGCCCCGGGATTGTTCGTCGAAGCATGCACTGATGATAGCCAGACTGCCCGGCACCAGAGCAGCCGCGGCAATCCCCTGAACTGAGCGCCATATCAACAGAGTTCTGATCGTCGAAGAAAAACCACAGCCAACGGAAGCGAGTGCGAAACCAACTATACCCAGCAGGAACATCGCCCGACGGCCAACTGAATCTCCAAGAGCACCGCCCACCAGGATCAGGGCAGAAAGGAACAGCCCGTACGATTCAATGACCCATTGCACGTCCACTACGGTCGCATGAAGCGTGGATTGCAGCGCAGGCATAGCCACGTTGACGATCGTGCTATCAATGAACGCCATGCTCGAACCGAGAATCGTGGCTGCAAGCACCCACGGTCGCGAGGCCGGTACACAGGGAGACTGCACTGCAGCTGTGGTGAATACTTCGGTGCACGGGTGTTTCATCCTGATTCCGATGCTAACGGATCAAGAAGGGATTCCGTCATGGAACACAGGGATAGTCTCTTTTCTCGGAAGAATGAATACGGAAATCGCCACTACCACTTCTTTCGTGGGCACCGCATTGGCGAAGCTCGGGAGGTTAACTTCGAGGGCGGCACGCATCTCCACATCCGAGTAGTCGGCAGTCGCGTCCCCAATCAGCTGCACTTCATTCGTACCTTTCCGCCGGATGCGACTAGTTGACCCTCACCAGCTTCCGCATAACATTCCCCCCCAATGGCTGCAGGACGCATACACGGATGATTTGCTTCGTATCAGCCTGGCTCTGGCTGGCAGAGTTCCGTGACTTGGTGTTCTTCATCGGAGGCAACCTCCGGAAAATACTTACCCAAATGTAGACCTGGCGATCCCCATCCATTTCGTGGACACAAGCACCTCCAGAAGTGTTGCGGTGCTGCATAAAAAGGGAAAACGCCCGTCAACCCCTCCCCCGAAGTGTTGACGAGCGTCCGAAAAGCGTTTTGCGGTTTGCGATGTTAGTCGGTGAATATGCGCATAGTCAATAAGATTTTACGTTGTGTTTCCTTACGTTTCAGATCCGATAAACGTTTTTGCAATGCTTCTTTTGCACTGGTCGAAGGCACGCATGACCGATGGAAGGAATCTGGCATAGAAATTTGAGGTCACATGACGACTCACTACACAGGATTTCTTCCACGTGAGCGGCATCACTGACAAAGCGCGAGCCCGAAAGGCGGCGATTGTCCCGAACCAACAATCTGATCCGCTCATTGGGGCGGGTCGCCCCCTTTTCAAAGCATGGTGAGAAGTAGGGCCCCGAGCCCGGCCAAGAGGCGGATAGGGATGGTCGTCAGCATCTCAGGGCATCATAACAACAGAATGGTCCCAACAAGTGCGTTGCTGGCCAACCGTGGCTCATGCGTTTGTCATTCAAAGGCGAGTCAAATTTGTTTTGACGTGCAGCAGAGAGCCGGCAATCATGGCTGTGGATTCCCGCCGCGAGCCGAGTGACAGGGGGAGCGCGTTGTTCACGACCCTGGCGTATGGGCGTTTTTGTGCTCGTACATTCTGCGATCCGCCCCGTCGAGCATCTCATCGAGGGTGTCTCCATCGTGCCACTCGGCCAAACCGATGCTCAAGCTGATCTGGAAGCTGTCGAGGTGTCCTGCATTGTTCCAATTGTGGAGCTCGTTCTTAATCCGTTCAATCACATTTTGAGCGCCAATCGCAGTCGTATCCGCTAGCAACACCAAGAACTCGTCTCCTCCGTAACGTATCGCCGCATCTGAGCCCCTGATCGAAGCTCGCAGGATTGCAGCAATCTCGGCTAAGACGTAATCACCGGTCAGGTGCCCAAAGCGGGTGTTGACCTGCTTAAAATTATCGGCGTCGACCATCAGAAACGTGAGGGGGGCGTGCCTTCGCCGGGCATGGCTGATGAGCCGGCCTGCGATGTCATCTAATGAGCGACGGTTGTATATCTCGGTAAGCGGATCGGTGAACGACTGCTGCTCAATAGCCTGCGCTTGTAAGGTGCTGGAGATCAACTGCTCGCGCAAACGACGAACCTCGAAGCGTTTGGTTACGAGGTAAGTATTGAGGAGTGCGAGCAAGACTGACAGCGCGATGACGAGCGGACGGGATACCGTAAACTCCACATGGACAGTGTCATCCTGAAAGGCGACGCGGAAAAGGACAGCGAGCAGAACGGCGCTCACCAACACCCCTGTGAGGGAAACGATCGCCCAAAGTTCCCAATCGCGCTTCTCCAGGGAGGAGAGTTGTTTGCTTACACGAGCGACCGTACTTTCAGGATGCTTCAACATGAGGATACTCCCAGAGAGTTTATGCGTCAGGGTTAGGAGCGCGCATCGGTACTGAGGTAATGATCACCGCATCATCCCGATTAAAGCGATATACGTTTTCAAGCTGACGACTTCCTTGATTGGTTGGTTTGCACATAAGTCTGCATACTTCGTGGCGAATTGCCTTACGCCTGGTAAGAGCCACGTCTTTCATGTTCGTCGTGCTTGTTCTGATTTCGTAACAAGCCAGCTGGTGGCTTGTTGAAGTGAACCCTAGACATGCTACAACTGGGCGCAGCAGTGTACTTCATGTAGTACGTGAACGAATATGACTCTGGCATTACGAACGGCACAGCGTTACAGAACGATACGCGAAGTCAACCGAGCGGTCATCAGCGAGCCCGACCTGACTGAAATCTTCCAGGGCACCTCGAGAACGCTGAACAAGGTGATGTCCTTCGATCGAATAGCTTTAAGCCTTTATGCTCCCAAAGATGCATCGCTCAAAATGGCGGCGGCGATTGGGCAGCATCCGGGCAGCTATTATCACGTGGGTCTGTCGTTGGACCCCAAAGACAGCCATCACGGATGGGTATTTCAGAACCAGAAGCCAATTGTGCGGCGCGACCTTCGAAGGCAGTTTGAATTCCAGATCGAGCAGCACAACATCGAAGAGGGGCTTCGATCATACTGCGCCGTGCCCCTGATCGTGCGAGGTGAGAGCCTGGGCGTAATGATCATTCTCAGTTCTCAATTGAATCAATATTCCGAACGACATGCTGAGTTCCTCCAAGAAGTGGCTGACCAGCTGGTGTTGGCGGTCAAATGCCTCCTGCCAATGTGTCCCCAACACACAGGCTCAAAACTGATTTGTCCTCGCTGCATTGCGTCGAAGGGCGGGCAAACCACCGCTGGCAAGCACAAAACACGGCTTTCGGAATGGGGAAAACGAGGAGGCAGGGGAAGAAAAAGCCAGGCGGAGGCTTGACAAAGCAAGTTCCAGGATAAGAGTATGCGGTTGCCATCGCTATGTATTGCCCGCGCCATCCTCTCACGAAAATGATTTGCCCTCGATGTATTGGCAAAAAAGGCGGAAAAGCTACCACTCGAAAATATCGTAAGAAGCTCTCGCGTTGGGGCAGAAAGGGCGGGCGTCCCAGAAAAACTGACGGGTACTACCTGAAACGACGGCTTTTCTGAGTTTCAGTCACATTCAACTCGCGAGTCCTGTTAAGCAGCCACTGATCGACCTCGTTCTTAAACGCGAGGACAACGGAGCCTTTACCCGGCTGCACTCGTCGCACCGGTAAATCGTAGGTACGCTCCCAACGCTGTACCGTCTTGACGCATGTCCCCATATACTGGGCAATACCCTTCCAGGATCGCAATACGTGATTTACAAACGCACTGTTGTCAGGCACCGGCTCTAGTCGCTGCTCCTTCTCCAATTCGACGACTACGGCGCCGACCCGTCTTACCCTTCCACTTGAGTCCGCGATGGGAAAAAAGCTATCAACCCAGTGGCCTCCGCCCGGTTTGGTCGGCAATGGTCCGGCAACCTCGCAATTCAGAACTGGCTGTCCGGTTGCGAATACCTGCTGAATCGCCAGTTCCACCGGAAGACTCACGCTTCCCAAAATCTCCCGCACATGCTTTCCCATGTGAGACTCAATCGGGGTGCCATTGGAGGCGGCTAAATACGGATTGACCATCTGGTAGTACAACCGCTCATCAAATATTGCGAGACCCACCATAGAGTCTTTGAAGAACTCAGCACCCATCCTCTCTGACCGAATCAATTCTTCCCAATTCGCCTTTCTCGGCATCGCACCCCCTTCCGACGAGTGTTAGCGGATATTAGGGCCGGAACGGGCACGCTGGAACGCATTGTCAATCTTGTTCCAGAATCAGAACGAAATGGCAGCGGCTGGCTTTCGACTATTGGCCCTCATTCTTGTGAGATCGTATCACGATGTAGTTACCTTTGTGGGCCTACTGTCGCTTCTTTACGTTACCCCCATGTGTAGGCCGTCAGCTACGTTGCTAGCAGACAGTCAGGACGACGGGGAAAAGTCTTAACGTGTTGTCAAATCCTTTGGCACTTACGGCAGCATTTATTGCAGGTTCGGGGTCAGGTGCGCTTTTAACTTACCTCAGCGAGAAACACGGGCTAACCAAAGTTAGCAGATTGCCTAAGATAACCGTTCCTCCTGCCAATCAGCCAGCCGGTTGCGATGCGCGCTTTGTTATGAAAGCGCTGGTCATTGCCCGCGATCCGGAAATGGTCGGCATTCTCTCGGACGCATTTCGAAAGAAACGGATCTCAACCCAACAGTGCAGCTCCGAAAAAGCTGTGGAACAGCTTTCATCAGAAAAATTCGCAGCCGTGGTGCTGGACTTTGACCAGCTCCCCGGATGTGACCATGTTCTACAAAACCTTCCTGGAGCCAACAAGCGTGTCGTCGTGATCGCTGTTGCCAGCGACACCGTGGCCAAGGCAATCGCTTCGCGTCTGGGAGCCAGCTTCATCCTTGAGCGTCCGCTAGATCCCGAGCGCCTGCGGAACTTGGTCACTTCAGCGTACGGACGGATGCTTCGTGACAGCCAGGTGTACTTCCGATTAGCGGTAGAACTTCGAGTGTCGTTACGGCGAAGTGATGGCAAACTGCTGCAATGCACCACCCTGAATGTAAGTCAGACCGGCATGGCCGTAAACACTCCCGCGGTGTTCACCGTCGGAGAAGCAATTCAGTTGGCCTTCGCAATTCCCAACACTGACATTTTTGTAAGCGCCGATGGCAAGGTGATCTGGGACGACAAGCATGGCAAAGCTGGAATCAGCTTCGAATGCGCCAGTTCGTCTGCAGACAAAGCTTTTCACGATTGGCTGCATGACCATTTCCACATGAATCTAGAAACCAAGTCTGCGTCTGATGCCCAGCAGGTTGCCTCGGATAATCCCCCAGACGTTGCACGGCTACTCTGGTCGCTCTTGTGCATTCTCTCGCTTAGCACCTGGTTGTGTGGCGCGACTTCTGCCGGTACCGAGAACGCAGCTATCCATTTATCGGGTCACGTCAGAGACCGGCAGACAGGAAAAGCGATCGAAGCGGCTCGTGTCAAAGTGCTTCCGTCAACCGATAACGCCATTTGGGGAACAGACGGCAAAGGCGAATTTAGCTTCTGGCTGGCAAAACAGGAAGTCAATCGCGTTGAAATCGAAGCACCGGGCTATCGCACCGTGTCTCTGGCACCGATGACCGGCGCTTTGGGGGACGTGCAACTAATTCGCGAATCAGCCGATGGGTCTACTCCCTCATTTGTGAACGGAACGAACGCCTCTCCGCTCATGCCGATTTCGCAAGCGGTCGCACCCGCAATTATGACCGCTGATTCCGGGCCGCGGCCGAGCGGACGAGGAAGCCGTTGGAGCCCCTGGTATCGCATTGGGGTGACCAGGGCTCCCGCTGGCTACGCGGTTAGCCGGGTTGAATTCTGGCTGAGTGGCGACGGCGCGTGTGGGCGTTCCGCAGAGTGCCGTCAGCTCGGCAGCAATGACGAGCAAGTCATGTGGGAGTTTCGCCTGCATGGCCACAAAGAGATAGGAGCCCCGTCCCAAACCTTTTCGGTAGCCCATATCCGAGTCATCTTTCGACCGCGATGAACCGTTTTCATCGTTTTTCAAGTGCGCGTGTTGATTTGCTGGGGAGGGTGACCAAAGACTTATGAAACTGTTGATGCTGCTTACAGTCGCTATGGCACTCAGAGCCGAAGCGTTGGCCCAACTGCCAGACGCTCCTGCACCATCCACGACGTGTGTAAGTCACGACCAGCCGTGCCCGGAGTGGCTGCACAAGCTCATCGGGCAATATCCGCCCGCGGCACCCCGTCAGGGCATGCCATCGGTCATGCCTGGGCCAGTGCACGTGTATACCTTTCGTAAACACTGGGACGACCCTCCGCTTCGCACCTACCGCAAAACCTTCACCTCGCCGTGGTTTTTGGCTTCTCAGGGCGTGATGATCGCTTCAATGGTAATCGCGTGCCGGCGCTCTCGCTATACCGGGGAGGAGTTCCATAGCGAGGCTCCCTACACAGCCGGCGTGTTTGGTCTCAACCTCCTTGTGGACCGCTACTTAGACGAACTATATGCGGTCGGCAGCGCTGCTCTGGTCTCGCAACACTATATTCGCGCGACTATCGAGGGCCCCATCAATTTCTAAGTTAGTAATGCCGCGTTAGCAGTGATAAGGAGCATGACCTGCGACCTGACGATACCTTGGGGGGAGGGCAATCATTTGTATGCGTCCGTCGTGTCACTTTCTTCGACGCCCAATTGGTCTCTGAGTCGACGAAGCTGTCCAGTTGTGGCGATCCGGCTTAGCAATGCTCCGGTCGCGGCACCGAGCATAAAAATTCCAATGCACAATGACACATCCATATGAACTCCATGTCAAAGGTAATCGGGATCGGGCTGCAACAGTAGCGTAAAGAAACGACATAGTTCTTAAATTGTAGTGTGAAGACAACACATGGGCAGTGAATACGGATGCGGTGCACTAGTCAGCAAGAGCTATTACTGTCGTGATGCTTGTCTTTTCCTTGCGTTACTCGTTGCCATCGAACTTGAGATAGCTTCTGGAGCGATGCTGCGTAGATAACCTCAAAATGGGTCCCAAGCTAAAATCGCAGCCGACGTCGCCACTTGGCACTATGAAACCCCGCATCGGCGAGA
>Ga0157372_10004157_pt1 | contig 15490 bp, 13 predicted proteins | sample C55metaG_FD_115307 | JGI IMG/M metagenome (GOLD analysis project Ga0157372, IMG submission 115307) | Corn rhizosphere microbial communities from Kellogg Biological Station, Michigan, USA - C5-5 metaG | ecosystem: Host-associated > Plants > Roots > Rhizosphere > Soil | place: USA: Michigan... | reverse complement strand
GGAAAAGACCCGCTGGAGTTCAGGAGGGCTCATTTGCCCGACGCGCGCTATCATGCGCTAATAGACAGGCTGGAGACCGTCAGCGGATGGAAAGGGCGCGCCAGGAAGGATGGATGGGGCGTAGCGATCACCCAGTGCTTTGGCAGCACCGTCGGCCATATCGTAAAAGTATCGAAAAGGCCGGACGGCAAGATAAAAATTGATAAGGTCTTCGCTGTTATGGATTGTGGCTGGTATGTAAACCCGGACATTATACGCGCCCAGGTGGAAGGCAGTATCGTAATGGGTCTTGGCGCCGCTATCAAGCACGAAACACATTTTAAGGACGGGACGGCGGTTGAAAAAAACTTTGACATCTACCCAATGCCCCGTATAAACGATATACCGGAAATAGAAGTCCACATCATGGACAATGACGAGGCCGCCGGCGGCGTGGGTGAGCCCGGCCTGCCACCATTCGCTCCCGCTTTGTGCAACGCCATTTTTGACCTCACCGGCAAACGCATCCGCAAACTACCTTTTAATTTGGAGGAAGTATAGCTCATCCTACCCATTCAGCTGCAGTCATCACATCAGCGTGCCTTGGAAATATCTTGGTGATCAGCACTCTATGCACTTCTTCATCAGCATCGGCACAGCAGTCGGCCAACACGGTTAGTTTATAATCTTTGTCTACAGCCTCGCGCAGTGTCGACAGTACCACACCGTTGGTGGAAATACCGGTAAGTACCAGGTGCCGAATACCACATGACCTTAATACTATCTCCAGATCACTCCCGGCAAATGCGCTTAGCCCCCGTTTCATTACCCGCAGCTCATCTTCCTTCTTGCCAAGCTCGGGCGCTACATTCGTAAACATCTTCATATCCACATTGGCAACCCTTTCTTTGATAACTGCAAGCCCTTTATTGTTGGCCCTTGTTTCCCACGGGCTTTGCCTGAAACCAACCGTAACAAATATTACGGGTATTTTTTTCGCACGGGCATAGACGATTGCTTTCTTGTTGGCATTTACCAATTCAGTGTGGTCCAGTGTAAAATTGGCGATTATGCCCACCTGCATATCCATTACCAGCAGGGCTGTGTTTTGTGTATCCTGTCCCATCTGTTTTGAGCGGTTATTATTTGGAATATGCAAATGTCTTAAAGAATGGCTTTCCAGGCTGTGACAAAAGTCACAATCTGTTGTCGCTGTTTTTCCTGCGAATGCGGCTCAGCGTTTCCCGGCTTACACCGATATAAGACGCCATTTGGGACAGAGAGATACGCTGTAGTAGAAGAGGTTTGTTTTGCTCTACATATTTGTAGCGTTCAGCAGGTGTTGATATTTTATAGAGGTTGCTATACTCCTCGGAAACAAGCAGCAAGCGTACAAACAGCTTCCGTAACAACCTTTCTACCTCTTGGTTCTTCCCAAAATTGGTTTCGAATTTGTCGATCTCGAATACCCACAGGCGAACATCCTCGCCGGCCTCGATAGTCAATTCAGAAGGCTGCTGGCTTTTAGCGCTTTTCAGGTTGGTGGTAAAATCTCCCTCCAATGTAAAATCCAGGTTTATGGTGGCCCCGTCCTTGTTATAATAGGTTCGCAAATAACCCTCCTCTACAAAATAGAGCCGGCGGCACACTTCACCGGCTTTCAATACCGCCGTTCCTTTAGGAAATTCTTTGTAGCCGGCAACACTTATCAATGCCGAAAGATCGTCATCAGATAAACGGGAAATTTCCAAAATGCTATCCCTTAATAGTTGTCGGCCCATTTGCAGGTAGTGGTCTGCAAATATCTCATTTTTCAGATGTATGAACAACATCTCCTTGCCAGTACCCGGAAATAAATAATTTTAAAATAAAATGTCCGGAAACACCAACTCCATACGTCTTAGCTGTACAACATGAAAGATTCACGCATTTCTCAACATTAAAAGAAAAATAATGAACCAATTGAAAGACAAAGTGGCAGTTATCTATGAGGCAGGCTGCGCCATACTTTTTCTCACCGGACATCGCCTTCCGCCTCCGATTGGACGCAGATAGTATCGCTATATGATATGCTTATGGCCCGGGGAAATTACCCGGTTGCGAAAGCGCACTTCTCCACAGCGCTTTCGTTGGCACGCAATCTTATGGAACGTAATTTCCTGCAACGGCGCATAGATACATGCAAAGAAAGCTAATATCTTATCCCAAATAGGGGTATTTTCGTCTTTCAACGTTACACATGGACCTCGATAACATCATCGACAATATATACCCACTGCCTGAACGGTCAAAGGCATTGCTGAAAGAAAAGATCTACGAAATTACTTACCCCAAAGCAACCGTTCTATTCAAGGTGAACAGGATCGCATCCAAAGTATACTTCATTAAGAAAGGGATGGTGCGCGCCTATGCTGATCAGAATGAAGAAGAAATAACTTTTTGGTTTGGAAAAGAAGGAGACGCCGTTATCTCCATGAAGAACTATGTTGAAGACCAAAAAGGATACGAAACCATTGAATTACTGGAACCATGCGAGCTCTATGAAATAGGGACGGATGATTTGAGAGCCTTGTACAACAATGATATCCAGATCGCCAATTGGGGAAGAAAGTTTGCTGAGCAGGAGCTGGTAAGGATCGAGGAACGGTTTATTTCCAGACAGTGTAAATCCGCTATGGAGCGTTATAAGGAACTAATGAATAACGATCCTGATTTATTACAAAGAGTACAATTGATACACATAGCTTCTTACCTTGGAATAACACCGGTGTCCCTGAGCAGGATCCGGGCTGAACTTAAATGACGGGGACATTTCTTATCATTTGATAATTCTTTACAGCCGTATGCTCATGAACTTGCAGGTATAAAATCTACAAGTCATGAGCTGGATTATTTTGATCATCGCAGGTTTATTCGAAGTGGCTTTTACCTCCAGCCTGGGAAAAGCAAAGGCAACGACAGGACTGGAAATGTATTGGTGGTATGGAGCATTCGTTTTTTCGCTGGTAGCGAGTATGCTTTTATTGATGAAGGCGACCCAAACCCTGCCTATGGGAACCGCCTATGCGGTATGGACAGGCATAGGCGCCGTGGGTACCGTGCTAATGGGTATACTTGTATTTAATGAACCGGCAGGCTTCTGGCGGTTATTCTTTATAATAATGTTGATAGGCTCCATAGTTGGTCTAAAATCCATGTCGCACTGAGATTCCCCTGGAATTCATATCTTCACATGGTATTGCCATGAGCCCGATCTGCAAATCCTTTTTTCAGCTCGCACCCTGTCCATCCTTACTCCTGCTTTTGCTGTGTCTACGGATCCAGGGCCAGAACCTCGTGCCCAACCCTTCCTTCGAAGATATCAATACCTGCGCCGAATTCAGCCAGCCTTGCAGCCCCTCAGCCTGGTTCTATCTCAGCCGGAAATTCACAACAGGCTATTACCCCCGATACCCTTCTGCAACGGGCAGCCGCCACCTGCAGATCGTAGCCGTCAGCCGGGAGACCGTCAACCGCCAATATTGGGAAACCAGGCTGTTATGCCCGCTGCAAACCGGGGAGCGATACACTGTCAGCCTAAAGGTCGCCAGCCCCGCAGGCAGAGTCCTTGGCAAGACCTGTCCCAATCTGCGAGATATAGGACTGTGGTTTACCAATCGCTTTGTATTTGTACAGGGTGATTCGATCCTGCAACCCAGGAACTACTTATCCTTCACAGGTGTAACACCAAAAGACCTGAAAAACGGATGGTTCGAGATCAAAAAGGAATTTGTTCCAACCACAAGCTCCACTATTATCATCGTCGGCAACTTTGCCCGTGGCGCCAACGCCGACATTATGGATCAACGGAACTCCCCCAATCCAACCATTGACGTGCTGGTAGATGACATCTCCGTCGTCAACATGAAGGGAACTCCCTGCACAAGCTACCAGAGAACAAAAGACTCTCTCTACTCCATCCTTAGACGGCACTCAGACATAGACGCCAACCATCCGGATACCATCGACGCCTTGACAGAAACCAATCAGGACACACCTCCTCCAAAGCAAAACACCGGGCAGCCCGCCGATAGCTCCGGGAGGCGACCAGGCAACCCCCTCGATGATCCCCTCTTTGGACCCGAACCCCGACGGGTGACCGATACGCCGAAATTATCCCATCCCCAGTTGACGGACACCATTATCGTCCACAATATTCAGTTTGATTTCGACAAGTACCTGGTCCAAAATCCGGATACGCTGCAACGATACCGGAGCCTCCTGACCAGGGCCGGCGTAAAAAAAATACAGGTAGTGGGGTTTACCGATGATGCCGGTTCGGACACTTACAACCTTGACCTTTCCCGGAAAAGAGCCAATGAAGTCGCCCGTCTGCTCTCTTCAAAATTCAACATACCCCCTAATATCATACAAGCAGAAGGCAGAGGAATATCCAGGAAATACCCGACCAAATATCTGAACAGGAGAGTGGAAATTTATATCTTCCACGAATAAGTATCATTAACAATTCCTTCACATTAACGGCAGGTATCGCGGCGCCCCCGGACTCTCTAAATTGAAACTCCCCGCATGGACTCCAGAAGAGATTTTTTGAAAAAAGCAGCCCTTCTTTCCGGTGCAGCCGGCCTTTCAGGGGCACTCCCCTCTTCCATTCAAAAAGCGTTCGCCATTAGCCCCGACCCCGGCACCACCTGGCTGGATGCAGAACATGTGGTGATCCTGATGCAGGAGAACAGATCCTTTGACCACACATTCGGTACCCTCCGGGGGGTAAGGGGCTTCAACGACCCAAGGGCTATCAGCCTGCCAAACAAGAACCGGGTCTGGCTTCAGACAGACGAGAAGAACAATACCTACCTGCCATTCCGCTACAACCTCAAGGATACGAAGATCACCTGGATGAGCTCTCTCCCCCATCGCTGGGAGGACCAGTCGGATGCACGGAACCATGGACGCTACGACAAATGGCTGGAGATAAAAAAATCCGGTAACCCCGAATACCGGCCCATGCCCCTTGCCCTGGGGTATTACAACAGAGAAGATATCCCTTTCTACTATGCGCTGGCAGACGCTTTTACCATCTGCGATCATAATTTCTGCTCCTCGCTCACCGGGACCACCCCAAACAGGCTCTACCACTGGACAGGGACCATCCGGGAGCGGCAGGACATACAATCCAAAGCCAATGTCAGGAACAGCGACGTCGATTACTGGCGGTGGGCGTCCTGGACCACTTTTCCCGAAAGATTGGAAGACAACGACGTCTCCTGGAAAATTTATCAGAATGAGCTTAGCCTGGATAAAGGACTCCCGTTCGACGAACAGGAATGGCTCTGCAACTTCACCGACAATCCCATCGAATGGTTCGAGCAGTTCAATGTCCGCTATTCCCCCGGATATTATGCCTGGCTGCTGGATCAAAAGGAGAAGCTGCCTATGGAAATAGACACGATAAAGAAAAAGCTGGAGACATTTTCCGGTACTGAGCAGGAGAAAAGACAACTGCTCGAATCCCTCGCCGATGCCGAAGAGCTGCTTCCCAATGTGATCGCAGATTTGAAGAACTGGCCTCCGGAAGGTTACAAGGATCTGTCCCGGCGGTCAAAGAATCTCCATGAAAAGGCATTTACTATCAATAATAAAGACCCTCATTTCCACGAGCTGATGACACATACCTATATGGATGGCGACATCGAAAGATCCGTTCGCATACCCAAGGGTGATGTTTTACACCAATTCCGTGAAGATGTAAACAATGGCGCCCTGCCGGCGGTCTCCTGGCTCGTGGCCTCTGCAAGATTCTCCGACCATCCCGGTGGCCCGTGGTATGGGGTATGGTACCTGTCTGAAGTGTTCGACATTCTTACGAAGAACCCCGAAGTATGGAAGAAGACGATATTTATCCTCAACTATGATGAGAACGATGGCTATTTTGACCATATTCCTCCGTTCGTAGCCCCCAACCCTCACTTTCCCAACAGCGGCAAGGCGTCTGCCCATATCGATACCCGCGCCGAGCATGTAGCCGCCTGGCAGGAGATGGAGCATGAAAAGGGACAGCCAGGCCAGCAGGGACGGACAGGGCCCATCGGGCTTGGCTATCGTGTGCCGATGATCGTCGCCAGCCCTTGGAGCAGAGGAGGAGCCGTGTGCTCGCAGGTATTCGACCATACCAGCGTGCTGCAGCTGCTGGAGAAGTTTTGCAGTCACAAGTCCGGCAAAAAGATTGAAGAAACGAACATCACTGCCTGGAGAAGAGCCATATGCGGGGATTTGAGCGCCTGCTTCAAACCCTATCATGGCGAGGCTCTTCCTGCCTTGCAGCCAGTGAAAAGAGACGAGCATATGGAATTGATCACGAATGCCCGGTTCAGGCCTCCCGTCCCCGCATTCGTCCCCCTGTCACCCGCAGAGATTGCAGCTGTCAACAAAGACGCACGTAAGTTCCCGCTTATGCCGCAACAGGAGAAAGGCATCCGCCCCTCGAGGCCATTGCCTTACCAGCTGTATACAGGTGGAGGCCTGAGCAGGGATAAAAAAAGCTTTTCCGTTTCTTTCCATGCGTCGAAAGAAGTATTCGGGGATGCAGCAGCCGGGAGTCCTTTTATCGTCTATGCCACCGGCGCCTGGAAGGATGGCCCCTGGCATCCCGGCCTTCCCGGAGAAGCCGCAAATTGGTCCCCCATCCGCGAGATGCGTGTCTGGAACTATACCGTCGCCGCAGGAGACACCCTCACTGATAGCTGGAACCTGGCTGATTTCGATGAGGCGGCGTACCACCTCGAAGCATACGGACCCAACGGCTACTACCGGGTGTTTGCCGGCAACGCAGGCGATCCGGAGCTGGACATCACATGCGAATATCAACGGAGCAGGTTGCTGAAGCGGCAGCTGACGGGAAATATACAATTGGAGATCGCCAATCACAACAACGACCAGCATGCGCTGGTAACGATCACCGACAACGCCTACGGCGGCAGGACAATGCGGCGCAAATTGGATAAAGCCGGAACGCCTGGCGGGAAAGACATTGTCATCATTGACTGCAGCAAAAGCTTTGGATGGTATGATGTCACCGTCCGTATCACCGGTAACAATGTATTTGAAAGGAGATTTGCCGGTCATGTCGAAACAGGCAAAGAAAGCTTCAGTGATCCATCGATGGGACAGATGATATAGCCCTGCGCTCGCTTACCTTCCAGCAATTACTCGCGGCGCTGCGCAAAGATCCAATCCAGCAATCCGGGTGTTTTACTGACTTTATCCCAGATATTATGCCCTTCATCGGGATACTCTGTATACCTCGGGGTCCCGCCCGCTCTTTTAATGGCGTCGATCATATTCCGGGCACCGGCCACCGGAACATTCTTGTCCTTCTCGCCATGAAAAGCCCAGATGGCCATATGCACGATCCTGGGAGCAAGTCTCGGGTCCCCACCGCCGGCGACAGGTACAGCGGCGGCAAACATATCTGGACGTTTGCAAATGAAATTCCACGTTCCAAAACCGCCTCTCGACAGGCCCGTGACATAGCGTCTGTTCTCGTCTATGCTGAACTGACGATCCAATGCGATGATCGCGTCAAAGACCAATGAGTCTACTTCGGGATAATGGGGAATGCCTCCCCAGCCGGCTCCGGGTGGACAGTTAGGAATAAAAATAAACGCAGGATACCTCCTTCGATTATCATCCTTCATCAGCAGCTCTGCGGCTACGGCTCCTTCGATCTGTCGTATAGTATCCGTTCCCGGCTGACCTCCATAGGGTAGAGATATGACTATAGGATATTTTTTGGCGGGGTCATAATCCAGTGGCTTTAGTAGCCGGTAGCGTAAAGTATCCCCCTTCCTATTTGTAAAGATCCCCGGATCACACATTTGCGCCAATTCAAGCGTGTGTTTATAGCCCATATCCGCCCAATATAGGGAAGAATGACACTCGGAAGATATGATAACGCCAAATATCAGGGTTAGCAGCCCTCCTGCAAAACCAGCAAATCCCACCCAACTTTGTAAGACTTTTCGCGCCGGTACGTCCGTGCTTTTTTTAAGCTCCTTTATAAAATGCAGTATAAAAAGAATGGGAACCAGGCTGCTGACGAATGTAGTCCATTGGGAAATCTTTTCGATTGTATTGCCCGTAGCAAAAGAGATATGGGTGACACGCCCAATAAGAGTGAATAGGAAGGTCAGCCCAATAATAAACATAAAGACCCCGGCCAATTTTAGCCAGCGGGCGCTTTTTGCCCGAAGGGACATAAGGCTAACGGCATATAGGATGCCTGCTGCAATGGACACAAATAGCATCGGCGTATGGTAATCGGCAAACTTTTGAAAACGAAGTATCGTATAAAAAACTACGGTATGAAAGAAATAGCATACATAATAGAAGGCGCCGGCGGCCAGTACAAACCAGTATCGCTGACTGGAATAATACTTCAATAAAAGCATCGATCCAATAAAGGCCGTGATATTTATTATCACGAACCAGCTATCGAACGAATCAAGCATAAAGATCTGTTGACCCAGCAAAAAATAAATTATATTTTGAAGCAAGGCTGAGACAACTGAAAGACCTGGAAAAAAGATCAGCCAGGAGTAGAGCGTTTTATTCATATCCTCTAATTTTACAACAAAATCTCTGTTTTCGCAAACTCTCATGCCTTTCCCTCTCCTACCCCCTCAAACCTCCGGGAACATAAAATGATGGAAAATGGGAATGTCCTTATTATGATAAAACATTTCCTTCTCCTGCGCTTCATTAGAACTGGTCAAGACTGACGGAATAATGCCTGGCCAGCAATTGTATTTCATCCAGCGCAAGATTTTTCTCTCCACGTATACGCCGGCAGGCGCTATATTACCCCCTTCGAAGGCCGTATTTGCAAAAAATGCAAGAAACCATCTGTCCGGCCACACACAGACGCAAAACGCCCAAAAACATCCATGCGCGATAGTAATCTTCAATTATGAATCGGCTCCCCGCCGCCGGAACTTTGTATCAAAACCAACAACGCAGTTCACATAAACAATCATTTCCTAAATCTAAAACTCAAAAACATGAAAAAGGTTATTCTTTTATCAGCCATCTGCGCATGTGCCATGACGTCAGCATCGCTGCATGCACAAACCGACAAGCCCTCTCTGAGCTTTGGCGCCGAGACTGCCATCCCAACCGGCAATCTTTCGCTCATTACACCCCTGGGCCTTGGCGCCAGCGCCAAATTGATCATCCCGGCTACGAAGAACATAGCATTCACAGCTTCCGCAGGTTACATTTACTACCTGAAAAAAAGCTACTTCGGTGAAGATATCGGCGGTTTTCATGCTGTCCCCCTTAAAGGCGGTATTAGGGTTTCAATCAACAAAGGCTTTTATGTAGAGCCGCAAGCCGGGTACACAACATTTGGCAAAGAATCCACTGCAGAAGAAGAAGGCGGCAGCTCCGGTGGATTTACTTACGCCGGGAATATTGGTTATATGGCCGGAAAAAACTTTGACATCAGCGCACGCTATGAAAACAGCCATATTGATGGTTTGAACTTTAGCCATATAGGCCTCAGGCTGGCGTACAACTTCTCACTTGGCGGCAAATAATGCTAGATCACTGTCAGGGTAGCCGGGAGGCCATGCAGAAATTTATTAAGGTCTTGGAACGCACACCTAAAGCACCATTTACGGCGAGAAGCTCATGGCTCAAAATACGGCCTCTCCTCACCCTCCTCCCCTCCCCGCTGCTGCCAATACGCCAATGTCACCACATGCCCTCCCTGCGTCCGCAACAACCTCCCGAAAATCGCATTCACCGGGTTGAACATCACATCCGTTACCCCTACCGTAAATGTCTCAGGCGTAGGAGCGGCCAGAACAGCCGAAGTCCCCGAATCCGCGGCAGGAGCAGCCCCCTTAGGGGGAGGGCTCGGAGCGACAACCACCGTATACCCATTATACTCCAACAACCCCCGCAGAAAATCCACCCGTTCCCCGGCGACATTCTTCTCGACAATGGCGCACTTCACCCCATTCAGCTCCTCGAATAAATGATTTTGATTGATAGCCATATAGCTTAAAACCCTATGCTCAATGAATAAATATAATCGTATATCCCCCCTACCAGCCCCGTCACCACGATCCCCACCACACAAACCAGCAATGCAACCTTCGGCAACAACGGTAATTTCAATCGCTCCACCGGCTCCGGCTGACTATCCATAAAAATGGCTTTTATCACCCGCAGATAATAATACAACGATATCACCATATTCAACGCAGCAATGCTGATAAACACATAGTTGCCCTTCCCCGCAGCCGCCATCAGTAAAAAGAACTTCCCGAAGAAGCCTGCCGTAGGTGGAATACCCGCCAGCGAGAACAAAGAAATGGCCATTACCCACGACAGCAACGGATTGGTGCCATACAGCCCCTTATAATCCTGGATGCCCTCCTTCCCCGTCTGCGCGCTGATAAAAGACACGACCCCGAACGCGCCCAGGTTGGAAAAAATATAGACCAGGATAAAAAAGATCACGGATGCCTCACCCCCCCGCGAACCGCCGGTGACACCCGCCAGGATAAACCCCGACTGCGCAATCGAAGAAAAAGCAAGCAGCCGTTTCAGATTCTCCTGACGGAGGGCGAACAGATTCCCCGTCACCATTGTCAGCACGGACAAAAGGACAATTATTTTGTACCAGCTGCCGGCCATCGGCTTGAAGACAGTATACAGCACCAGTATGAAAATAAAGAACACCGCCCCCTTCGAGACGACGGATAAATAGGACGTCACTGTCACCGGACTCCCCTCATAAACGTCCGCCGTCCATAAATGAAAAGGAACAGCGGATATCTTAAACGCAAATCCTGATAAGATAAGGATAAAGGCAAAAAGCTGGAAGGCGCTACCATCCAGTCGCCCGGCAATGGCGCTAAAGTCAAGGGTCCCCGTAGCGCCATAGAGCAGAGAGATCCCAAATAAAAGGAGGGCGGAAGCCAGGGCGGACGAAAGGATAAATTTCATCGCCGCCTCCGAAGACTGCCTTTTTTCCACATCGAAGGAGGAAAGCGCCGCCAGCGGAATAGTAGACAGCTCAAGACCAAGATAGAATATCAGGAGATTACCCGCGGATATCATAAAGAAAAAACCCAGCAGGGTCGATAATAACAACATATAGAACTCCAGCACCTGCCGGTGTTCCTTTAGCCAGCTATAAGCCTGTAGCGAAACGATCAGCGTTGCCAGATTGAGCATGTTCTTCTCCAGCACGATCAGCCTGTCCGTATGGAACATGCCGCTGAACAAAGTGGAATCCCCGCCAGGAAAGAATCCCAGGATCAAATTTGCCAACAGCAATAAATTAACAAAATACAGTATGCCCTCCGTCCCCCACGCAACAGCCCCTATCTTCATAAACAATAGAAGAAAGAGGATGCCCGTTACTATTAATTCCTGCCGCAACGAGAAAAGGATGTCCGCCCACATAGATTAGTTCATTTATAATATCTGTGCCATCAATGTCCGCTTACTTTAAGCGCAGCTCCGGCATGATCCATGATCGCGCTCACCCCGGGTCCAAGCAGGTCGCTTAACCAGAATGGAGCAACACCGATGGCAATAATGCCGGCTCCCAATAATATCCCCGCCAGTTTCTCGTTCCACGTAGCATCCCGAAGCCTGTTATACGCCGGCTCCTTCACCGGCCCCATGATCGCCTGCCCGGTCGCCCGGAGAATATACACCGCCGTTACCACGATCGAGGCGCAGGCCAGTATCGTCGCCAGGCGATACATTTCGCCCGCACGCTGCCATGAACCCATAAAGACGGTGATCTCAGCCACAAAACCGCTGAGCCCCGGCAGCCCCAGCGAGCACAGACCCGCTATCACAAATACAGTGGAGATAAAGGGCATTATTTTCAACAGTCCCCCCAGCTGCTGGACCAGCCTCGTATGCGTCCGTTCGTATATCATCCCGATGGCGGCAAAGAAAAGGGCCGTCATTAACCCATGCGAGATCATTTGCATGACAGCCCCCGCAATGGCCGTCCTGGTCAGCATACCGATACCCAGCAGGATAAAGCCGCAGTGACTGATAGACGAATAGGCATTCATGTATTTCAAATCCTTCTGCATCATGGTAGCAAAAGCCCCATACACGATAGCGATCGTTGCCAGCAGGATGATGACAGGTGAATATTCCCTCGCCCCCTCCGGCATCAGCAGCAACGCCACACGCAGACAGCCATAGCCGCCCAGCTTCATGGAAATGCCCGCCAGGAACATCGACGCCGCCGTGGGAGCGGAAGAATGACCGTCCGGCACCCAGGTGTGAAAAGGGAACAGCGCCGTAAATATGCCAAAGCCCACAAATAAGAAAGGGAAAAATACCCGCTGCACCGACAAAGGAATATGCATTTGTGCAATGCTCATCAAATCAAAGCTATGCACTCCGGCCGTGTTATAATATAACCCTATGAGCCCGACAAATACCAATGCAGACCCGCCCATAAGCATCAACGCCAGCTTCATGGCGGAATCAGGGGCCGCCACAGGCGGACCTGCCGAAGGCCCATCATTAGCCGTCTTCCTACCACTCCCCCATATCCCGATCAGCAGGAACTTTGGGATCACCGACACTTCCAGGAAGAAGAACAGCGTAAAAAGATCCAGGGAAAGAAAAAAACCATAGGCGCCCGCACTAAGAAAATGCAATAGGATAAAGAACTCCCTGCTCATCGGCTTGATGGCCCAGGATACCAGTATCGCCGCCTCCATGACCAGGGCAGTCAGCAGGATCATGGCAACGGAGATGCCATCCACCCCTACATGATACCAGATATTCCATGACGGGAACCAGGCATGCCGGTATTCAAAAAGAAAAGCTGTATCGTTGCCGGAAGCGCGCTCCTTCCAGTACAGTGCCAGCAGCCCGAAAGACAGCAGCAATTGCACGGTAGCGCCCGCCAGGGACACCCAACGTACTCCACCCGGACCCTTACAAAAAACTACGGCCACCGCCGTGATCAATGGCACTAAGACCAGCAATGACAGGTTCATGTGTATAGATAAATAAATAAGACCGTTAATCCGGCAATCCCGGCAAAGAAATACAAGGCATAGTCCTGTACCCTCCCCGATTGAAGCCCTTTTATCGCCGCAGAGATCCTTGCGGTCACCGTTGCCAGAAGATTCATCAGCCCGTCTACGATATTCCTGTCTATCCACGCTGCCGGCCTTCCGATGAGATTGAAAATAATTTTCTTCGTTACAAAGAGATATACTTCATCAATGTAAAATTTATGATAGGCGGTTTTGTACAGGTCACCCAACCCAGCCGCAACCCGACCAGGCCGGTCACTCTCCTTGAAGTACAAATAACGGGCAATAAATATCCCTATGAGCGCCAGCGCCACCGGCGCCCCAGCAAAAAACCCTATGGAATGGTCCGGTTGAGGTGTCCCGTCATAAGTCACCAGTCGGGAAAAAGGAACAAACCCCGCCAGCAACGCGCCCAATGCAAGTATCACCAGCGGCAGCTTCATCGTAAAAGGTGCCTCGCCGTGAGCATCCCCCCCATCTCGCAATGGCCCAGCCCCGGCATCGCCGGAATGTACCCCACCGCCCACGAGCATCGGTTTCCTCCAAAAAATAGAAAAATACAGCCGAAACATATAGAAAGCCGTCAGCCCCGACGTAAACAGGGCGACCCCATACACAAGCTTATCCGCATGCCAGGCCGATAGCAAAATGTCCTCCTTGCTAAAGAACCCCGAAAAAGGTGGGATCCCCGCAATGGCCAGACAGGCTATTAAAAAGCAAATATGCGTCAACGGTAGCAGCTTTCTCAGCCCTCCCACATCCCTCATTTCATTGCTATGCACCCGGTGAATGATCACACCCGCACAAAGAAAGAGCAAGGCTTTAAAGAACGCATGAGTAAAGAGATGGAACATGGATGCCGTAAATCCCAGCGTAGTCGCCTCCCCTTTGTAATGCAATGTCCCCAATGCCAGCATCATATACCCTATCTGCGACATCGTCGAATAGGCAAGCACCCGCTTGATATCCGTCTGGGTACAGGCAATGATCGCCGCCAGCAGGGCGGAGAGCGCCCCTGCATAAAGGACTACGTGTAACACCGCCCCACCCGGAAACATATATACCGGGTACAACCGCGCCACCAGGTACACCCCTGCCACCACCATCGTGGCGGCATGGATCAGCGCCGAGACAGGCGTAGGTCCCTCCATCGCATCCGGCAGCCAGATATGCAGCGGAAAAAGGGCTGATTTCCCCGCCCCACCGACAAATACAAGGAACAACCCCCACGATAAGGCAGATATCCCCAGGAAAGACGCCGTGGTAATACCGACCATCTGAGGCGTTGGCCCACTAAGGCGTTGGATCAACGTTCCAAAATCCAGCGTCTCCGCATGGAAGGAGAGGATCAATATCCCGACAAGGAACCCAAGATCGGCCAGCCGCGTGACGATAAAAGCCTTCTTAGCCGCAGCGACAGCCGACGGCCGGTCGAAATAATACCCGATCAGCAGGTACGAAGAACAGCCTACCAGCTCCCAGAATATGTATATCTCGAAGATATTCCCCGACAACACCAGCCCCAGCATGGAAAATGTAAAGAGACCGAGAAAAGCATAATACGTGCCATATCTTGCTTCCCCCTTCATGTACCCCAGGCTGAATATATGCACCATCAGGGAAACAAAGCTGACCACAACGATCATCATCACCGATATGGGGTCGAGGATAATGCTCATGTCGATGGACAGGCCCGGAGAAAAAGACAGCCAGGTGGCCTTCAGCGCGATCACCGGATTGTAGGCGCCCGTCACCGCCCCTTCAACAAAGAAATACCGGTAGGCCACCCAGAGTGACAGCCCCGTGGAAATCAGCACCGCGAATGTACCAATTCCACCGGACAGGCCCCGGAGGTACTTCCTGCCGAACAACCCCAGCACGACAAAGGCCGCCAGCGGCAGCAAGGGGATCAGCGCGATATAAGCGTGGTTTGGCATATCCACAGTATTCAGAATTTCATTTCACCCGCATCCTCCACATCGATGGAATGAAAATTCCTGTATAGATTGATAATGATCGCAATGGCCACCGCCGCCTCCGCAGCCGCAATGGCGATAATGAACAAGGTAAAGAACACCCCCTCCAGCTTGTCCGGATACAGGTATTTATTAAAGGCGACAAAGTTGATATTCACGCTGTTCAGGATCAGTTCCACCGACATCAGCATCGTGATCATATTCCGCCTTGTGAACAGGCCATACATGCCGATAAAGAACAGCGCAGTGCTTACAACCAAAATATGGTTCAATGGTACCTGGCTCATTTTTCGTCCGGTTTTATTTTCATCGCAATGACAATACAGCCGATCATGGCCGCCAGCAACAGAATGCTGATCACCTCGAAAGGCAATACATAACCATGCTCCGAAGTGCTGAGCATCTGCGCCCCGATAGTACCCACGCTGGCATCGACAGCCG
>Ga0157372_10004156_pt1 | contig 15491 bp, 13 predicted proteins | sample C55metaG_FD_115307 | JGI IMG/M metagenome (GOLD analysis project Ga0157372, IMG submission 115307) | Corn rhizosphere microbial communities from Kellogg Biological Station, Michigan, USA - C5-5 metaG | ecosystem: Host-associated > Plants > Roots > Rhizosphere > Soil | place: USA: Michigan... | reverse complement strand
TGAAAAAATCCGTGCGCGCCGAAGAAGTGATTCAGGAAATCGTCGAGTCGGTGCCGGTACCGGTGTAAGACTGCGATTGCAAATCCATATTGATCCTGCCCGCTCCCGCCAGCCCTCAGCCTTTTATCTTTAACCCGAAGATCCCGCAATTTACCATCCCCACATGAACTTTCTTCGTTTTCTCATGCTGCTCGTGCTTTCAGTCTGGCTCGGTGCGCTCATCTTCTTTCCTATGGTCGCTCAGACCTCGTTCGCTGCGCTCCCATCGTCCCACCTTGCCGGTATTGTTGTTCGCGGTTCCTTGATTAAGCTGCACTGGATGGGAATCGGCTGCGGAATCATTTTCCTGGCATGTTCTCTGATCTATGACCGCATCGCAATCGGACGTACTCCGGCCGTCGCACCGAGCAACGTCGCGATCATCTTCATGCTGGCTCTGACAGCGATTTCGCAGTTCATGATCATCCCCCGAATGGATGCTTTACGCACACAAGCCGGCGAAATCGCGGCGCTTTCGGCCGACAATCCCATTCGCCAGAGCTTTGACTCGCTGCATGCCTGGTCCACACGGCTGGAGAGTGTTGTTTTGCTGCTCGGGCTGATCCTGCTTTTCATGACTTCACGGCGGCTGACCTCTCAGCGCGCGTAGCTCTCAGAAAAATGATTTATTCTGAAAGTTGTCGTCGAACTGCACTCGGCCCGAACGGGCAAAGCCGCACATTCCCGCACGAGCTTTGTTCAAGCTAAAACCAGGAGCTAACAGCTGAAAGCTGATTTATGAAAACCGGCATCATTGGCCTGCCGCAGGTAGGCAAGTCATCTCTGTTTCGGATTCTCACCAAGGCACACGTTGCCGCATCCGCCAACCCGCGCGACGCGCATATCGGAGTCGCCAAGGTGCCAGACGACCGGCTCGATCGGTTGGCAGCGCAGTACAACCCTAAGAAACTTACGCATGCTTCGGTGGAATACGTTGATCTGGGCGCTATTGGGCAGGAAGCGCTCAAAGAGTCCGCGTATCTCGGTCATCTGCGCCAGGTGGACGCCATCATTCACGTGGTGCGCGCCTTCGAAGACGATTCAATTCCGCACGTCGGCACAATTGATCCCCTGCGCGACATCAAGAACGTGGAATTCGATCTCATGGTCAGCGATCTCGGGCAGATTGAAAAACGCATGGAGCGTGTCGAAAAAGATTTAAAGAAGATGCGCTCGGCGGATATTGAAAAAGAATTTGAGCTGCTCAAACGCGCCAAGGCCCACCTCGAAACCGAGCGCCCGTTGCGCGAACTTGAAATGACCCCAGAAGATAAAAAGCGTTTTCGCGGTTTCATGTTCCTCAGCGAGAAACCGATTCTGTATGTGCTGAACATCAGCGAGAGCACGGAGTTGGGGAAAGACCTCGAAAACGCAGTGCAGAAGTTCAAATTGGGCGAAGTTGCGTCCAAGCCAAATTCTGGCGCCACTGCCATCTGCGGAAAAGTCGAAGCCGAGCTTTCAGAAATGTCCGATGCCGACGCTGCCGAATTTCTCTCCAGTTACGGACTGACGGAAAGCGGCCTCACGCGCCTGATCCGAAAAAGCTACGAGCTGCTTGGCCTGATTTCCTTTTTCACCATCGGGGAAGACGAATGCCGCGCCTGGACGATTCCCGTCAACACCCGCGCAGCACAGGCCGCAGGGGCGATTCACTCGGATCTTGAAAAGCACTTCATCCGCGCCGAAACTATCCGCTGGGACCAGTTGCTCGAAGCCGGCTCTGAAGCTGCCGCCCGCGCCAAAGGCATTTTGCGACTCGAAGGCAAGGAATACATCGTGCAGGACGGAGACGTGCTGCACATCCGGCACTCGGGGTAGAACACTCGCGCGACTACATTGCTCTCGGAAATGTGTGGAAAGTCGAATAGCGCACGTGCTGGGGATTTCCGTGCCGTTTGAGTTGTTCTGCAACCAGCAGAATTTCTTCGGACGAGTTGTCGGATTTGGATAAAGGACGCAGATCCTGAAATTCCAATAGTTCGAGGCGATAGTGCCAGAGCGCTCCCGTGACCTTCGCACGATATTCAGCTTCGCTGTTAGCTAACGTAAGAAAATTAACGTACGCTTCCTTGTCTGGCGACAACAACTCGCAACCCGAACGAGGCACTACTCCTGCTACGCCGATCCATACTTGACGATCTTCTTCAGTTCCCATGGCTTGCCTCTACCACAGCGGGGCTCCGCAGTTTGTCCAGCACCATCGCTCCGAGTTGCGAAACTGATCCAGCGCCCAGTGTCAGAACTATGTCGCCATCAGCAGCATTCGCCATTGCAGCTGTGACAGCGTCCTCAAAGGAGCCAGCGTACTTCGCGGATGTATTTCCCTTCTCTGCGATCTTTCGCGCCAGCGCTTCCCCTGTGATGCCCTCAATCGGCTGCTCGCTGGCGGGATAAATGTCCAACACCTGAAGCGAATCGGCATCAGCGAAGGCGGTTGCGAATTCGTCCATCAGGTCGCGGGTACGCGTGTAACGATGCGGCTGAAAGATGACATGGATCTTGCGGTACCCGCATTGGCGGGCGGCGGCGAGCGTGGCGCGAATCTCCGTTGGGTGATGCCCATAATCGTCGATCACGGTGATGCCGCGTGCCTGGCCTCGCACTTGAAAGCGCCGATCCACGCCACGAAAGTTCTCGAGCGCCTCGCGGATTCGATCGACGGGAATGTCAAGGCCAATACCGACGGCGATGGCGGCAGTTGCGTTTAAGACATTGTGAAGACCGGGAACGTGGAGTCGGAATTCGCCGAGATCTGCGCTGCGAAATGTGACCGAAAAGGAGTTCAGATGTGATGGCACGCGCGCCGCCCATGGAGACTCAGCGGATAAAGGCGTACTAGTGTTTGCGCCTTTTTCGACGCGGGAAGCCGTGCCCTTCTCGTTTCTGCTGAATTCATCAACACCGGAGGAGGAGACCGCACGGTCGCGCGGGGGATTCGCTGGCTTTGAACACTGGCCGCTACATGGCTTGATGAGAAAATCCGACCCTTTCCTCGTCCCATAGCTCAGCATGCGCCGTCGGACTCTCGGAAGTAGCCGTCGCAGAATCGGATCGTCATTGCAGGCGACGATCATGCCATAGAAAGGCACACGATCCATAAAATCCAGAAACGCGCCTTTGATGTCGTGCATGCTGCGATAGCAATCCATGTGCTCGCGATCAATGTTGGTCACAACAGCGAGTATTGGGGAAAGTTTCAGAAACGACCGGTCGCTCTCATCAGCTTCGGCGACCAGATATTGCGAGCGCCCGAGACGGGCATTTGAGTTCATCGAATCGACGCGGCCGCCGACCACAACTGTCGGATCAAGTCCGCCAGCGGCCAAGACAGCCGCGACCATGGAGGTTGTCGTCGTTTTTCCGTGCATCCCGGCGATGGCAATGCCGTACTTCAGCCGCATCAACTCCGCCAGCATTTCTGCGCGAGGAATGACCGGAACATGCAGTTGCAGTGCCTCGACCACCTCGGGATTCTGGGCACCGACCGCGGAGCTGGTGACGACAACCTCTGCGGCCACGACGTTTTCAGCGGCGTGCCCCTCGAAAATGATTGCGCCGAGAGATTTGAGTCGATCGGTAACAGCGGAACGCTTGAGGTCGGAGCCGGAGACCTTGTAACCGAGGTTCAGCATGATTTCCGCGATGCCGCTCATGCCGATCCCGCCGATGCCTACAAAATGAATACGTTGAATTTTGGCAAACATAACTTCAATTCCATGGATTCACATAGATGAACACCGATTTACAGTCTTTGACCTCTTGGCGCTCAGCTCTTCGCGATACGCGATCACGCGCGCGTCAACCTAGAAAATCCGCGAGAATCCGCGTTAATCCGTGGGCTGAATTTGAATGCCGGCTACTTTCGCCGCCAACTCTGCAATATCTTTGGCTGCATCCGGGTGCGCCATGGCACGTGCGGCTTGTCCCATGCGAGCAAGCCTGCCAGGATCCTCAAGCAACGATGCGATCGTATCCACCAGCCACACTTCGTCGAGTTTCGTCTCCTCAAGTACCACGGCAGCGCCAGCCTGTTCCAGTGCCTCCGCGTTGCGCCGCTGATGATCGTCCGCCGCCAGCGGAAAGGGCACAAAAACGGCCAGCTTACCCGCCGCTGCAATCTCGGCGACTGTACTGGCACCCGAGCGGCACAAAATCAGATCAGCGCGGGCAAAAAATGCCGGCATATCGTCGATGAACTTGTGCACTTCTGCCGTAATACCTGCCTGCGCGTATGCGGACTGCACGTCATTATAGTCACGCTCTCCAGTCTGATGGATGACCCGCACTCCCGGCATTCGCTTGATCAGTTCCGGCATGGCAAGCGGAACGATTCTGTTGATAGCCCGAGCCCCCTGACTGCCACCGAAGACTAGTAAAGTTGGCGAGGACTGGAGATACGGCTTCACAGGAATCTCGAAAAACGCAGGCCGCACCGGAACTCCGGTGACTATCGCATTCCGAAAATGTTCGGCGGTGCGCTCGAAATGTACTGCCGCCGCGGAAACGAAGCGGGCCACCACCCGGTTGGCGAATCCCGGAACGAAATTGGGCTCGAAAGCAACCCGGGGAATATGCTTGAAAATGGCCGCAAGCATCGCGGGGCCGGAAGCGTATCCGCCAACCCCGATCACAACGTCGGGATGGAAGTCGTTGACGATCGCGGCAGCGGAGAAAATTGCGCGCGGAAGATCGAGCATCGTCTTCATTCGGGTAGTCAGGCTTACACGATTGAGAGCGCCGACCTTCACGAGTTGCAGCGGAAACCCTGCGGCTGGAACCAGGCGATTCTCCAGCCCTCGCGCCGTTCCGATGAAGAGCACCTCTGCATCGTAGAGCTTCTGCAACTCCTGGGCGATGGCCAGAGCCGGAATGACGTGTCCGCCGGTGCCTCCGCCTGCCAGGATGATTCTCATGAATTGAAATATATATGAGCTGATTGCAAGGACGTCTATTCGGCCTGTTTGGTGACGTTCAGCAGAACCCCAACGCAGGCCAGGGTGATGAACAGGGACGATCCCCCATAGGAGATGAGCGGCAGGGGGATTCCCTTCGTGGGCATCAAACCCAGGACCACACTGATGTTGATGAATGCCTGCACTACGACCATGCTGGTAATTCCCACGGCGAGGAAGCGGCCGAAAACGTCTTGAGTTTGAAGGGCGGTTCGAATTCCCCTCCAGCAGAACACTGCGAACAACATTACAACTGCCAGGCAGCCGACCAAGCCGAGTTCCTCGCCCAGCACCGAGAAAATGAAGTCGGTATGCGGCTCCGGTAAATAAAACAATTTTTCTTTGCCTTCCATCAGGCCGACACCGGTCAGGCCTCCGGTGGAAATCGCAATAAGCGACTGAATGATGTGGAAACCGCGGCCTTGCGGATCAGAGTAAGGATTCAGAAAAGCCAGGATTCGATCTCGCCGGTAAGCGACGTGAAAAATCAGGAAATAAAGGGGCAGCAGAGAGCCCAAGAAAGCATAGGCCAGATACTTCACTTCCAGGCCAGCGACGAAGAGGATGCAAACCGTGATGGCCGCGCAGGCAATCGCAGTTCCGAGATCGGGTTGAAAAACGATCAATGCGATGAACACCAGAGTTGGAATCACCGCCGGAATCAGGGTGTTACGCCAGTCGTCCATCGACTTGGTACGGTTCTCGAGAAAAAAAGCGAGAAAGAGAATCAGTACCGGCTTGGCTAGTTCCGATGGTTGGAATGAGAAGCCGGCAAAGTGTATCCAGCGATGCGTGTTGTGGGCACGGTCGAGAAAGAAAACGGAGATCAACATCAGCGTAGTCACACCTAGCAGCGAAAATACCACCGCAGGATGCTTGAGCCGCTTGTAGTCAATCCTCATGCCGACCATCATGGCGATAAAGCCGGCCACCGCCCATCCCAGCTGGCGCAGAAGGAAGAAATATCCTGAGTGATAACGCTCTTTCGCGATTACCGCTGACGCGCTGAAGACCATGACCAGACCCACAAAGACCAGGACCAGGGTCACGACAAACAACCAGCGATCCACACTGATGCGCTTTGCCATGGAAGATTTATTTCACCACGGAGCGGCGAAACACGGAAAACTCTTGTTGTGAGTTAACCGGAGAACAGGTAACTATTGTGGTTCGTTACTTCGGGTCTGCACACTTTCGAGGTGTCTGCACGGACGGGAGTCCCGCGCCTCCAGCATGCCTTTACTTCAACGCACGCACCAGTTCTTTGAAGACCCTGCCCCGGTGTTCATAATTCTGGAACTGGTCGAAACTGGCGCAGGCGGGAGCGAGCAGGACAATATCGCCGCGCACCGCCGAGTCTGAAGCTTGCCGGACTGCGGATTCGATCGTCCCTGATGAAACGACCTTCTTCGGTCCCCGGATCTGCGATTCGATCTTCTCTGCTGCAGCACCGATGGTGTAAACGCACTTAACGCGCTCTCGTAGCAGTTCGTTCAGAAGGGTGTAATCGCTGCCCTTATCTTTGCCGCCGAGAATCAGATGGACGTTGGCGGGAAACGATTCCAACGCCTTGATTGTGGCGTCAACGTTGGTGGCTTTGGAGTCATTGTAGTAATCAACGCCTTGCGCGGTCGCCACGAACTCCAGGCGATGCTCGACCGCTTTGAACTGCCTAACAGCGTCTCGGATTCGGACCGGGTCGCAACCCATCAGCGCCGCGGCACATATTGATGCCAGTACGTTTTCGACATTGTGAGCGCCTTTGAGCAAGACTTCCGCGACCGGCATGATATCGAAATCCGAGTTGTCACGGCGAAATGTTAACTGAGCATCCTTCACGAATGCGCCCTTCTCTACGAGGTTCTTGCGGCTGAACCAGAAGACCTGGGCGCGAGTGCGGGCGGCCATCTCCACGCATGTGGGATCGTCGGCGTTGAGAACGGCGAAGTCATCCGACGTCTGGTTCTCAAAGATACGAGCTTTCGCGTTCACATAGGCGGCGAACGTGCGATGACGATCCAGGTGGTCGGGAGTGACGTTGAGCACGACTGTAATGGCCGGGTGAAAACTGCGGATCGTCTCGAGCTGGAAGCTGGACACTTCCAGGACCACGGCCGTTTCTGCAGTCGCTTCCGGAACCAGCGAAATTGCTGGCGTCCCGATGTTTCCGCCGACAAGCGTCTTCACACCCGATTTGGCGAGGATCTCTCCTATCAGTGTTGTGGTTGTAGTCTTTCCATTAGAACCGGTGATGGCGACGATTCGCCCCGGCAGAAATTCGCAGGCGAGCTCAATTTCCCCTATCACCGGCGCGCCTAACGCACGCGCCTGATTGAGCGCCTGTGAATCGACCGGGACGCCCGGACTTACAACAATCAGGTCCTGATTCTGGAAAGTGCGCTCGCCGTGGCCACCGGTCTCAACCGCGATACCCTGGTCGAGCAAGGCGGGAATTTCATCAGGCAATTGGTCTTCCGATTTGGCGTCAGACACGGTGACGCGGGCGCCGCGAGATTTCAGGAACAGCGCCGACGCCACTCCCGAACGCCCCAGGCCAACGACCAGCACACGCTTTTTGTTCAGGTCCAAGCGACTCACTAGATTCGTAAAGCGAACTTCTCTTCCTCGGATTAACACGGAGTCAAAATCCAAATCGAACTAGAAACCGTGTTGATCGGCGTGCATCCGAGGAAGTTTCGTCCGTCGAGGAATTATCGCAGCTTCAACGTGGTCAGTGCGAACAAGGCAAATACCAGTGAAGCGATCCAGAAACGCACGATGATTTTCGACTCCGACCAGCCCATCAACTCAAAGTGATGGTGAATGGGGGCCATTTTGAAAATGCGTTTTTTGCGAAGTTTGTAAGACGCCACCTGCAGGATCACCGAGAGCGCTTCGATCACGAATACCCCGCCGATAAATGGAAGCAGCAGTTCCTGCTTGATGATCACGGCGATGGTGCCGATCGCGCCCCCGAGAGCCAAAGAGCCCACATCGCCCATAAAGACTTCAGCAGGATGCGCGTTATACCAGAGGAAGCCAATAGACGCGCCGACCATAGCGCCACAGAAGATGGTGAGTTCGCCGACTTGCGGCATACGCGGCAGTTCAAGATAGGTTGAAAAAGTCGCATGGCCGCTGACATACGTGAGCACAGTCAGCGCCCCGGCGGCGATCACGGTGCAACCGATGGCCAGCCCGTCCAGGCCATCAGTCAAATTAACGGCATTGCTGGCGCCCACAATCATGAGCACGACAAAGATAATGAAAGGCAAAAAGGCAATCGGCCACAATTCAGGATTGTGTAACAAGCGGTCAACGACCAGGTCGGGATGAAACTGTTTGAGGAACGGCACCACCAGCCGGGTCGAATACATCGTGCGGTTCTGCATGGCAATAAGCGCTACCGCAATCAATATGCTGGTAAGAATCTGGAATCCAAGTTTCGCGCGCGCAGTCAGGCCGAGATTCCTCTTGTGCACAGTTTTGGTGTAGTCATCGGTGAATCCAATGGCAGCAAAGGCCAGGGTGGAAAGCACAGCAACCCAGATGAATGGATTGGTGAGATCGGCCCACAGCAGGGTTGGAACAACTACGGAAATCACGATCAGAACGCCTCCCATGGTGGGAGTGCCGGCTTTCTTCTGGTGATTCTTTGGGCCTTCTTCTCGAATGTACTGGCCGATCTGAAATTCACGCAAACGATTGATCACGAGCGGCCCGATGATCAATCCGGTAAAAAGGGCAGTCAGGCTGGCGAAAGCGGTGCGAAACGTAAGATAGCGGAAAATACGGAACGGCGGAAAATAATGAAAGAGTTTTAGATATAGCAGCCAGTAAAGCAATCCGCCTCCGGGTTGGTCCGTTGTTCGTGGCCGGCTCTTTAGTCGTCAGCTCGCAACCGGCGGCTTATATGCTCAGATTTTCCCCGCCAGCCGAGAGCTGCCAGCTGACGGCTGCCATGCTTCCAAGGCCTTCTCCAGCTTCACGCCGCGCGACGCCTTCAGCAAAATCAGATCACCGTCGCTGGTGTTATTGCGCAGCCACTCGCCCGCTTCTTCGGGTGTGGCTACGAATTCGGCGCGGCCGCCGCAGTCCTGCACCGCATCTACCATCGGCCGGGCCACGCCTCGCACACCCAGGACAAAATCAATCTTCTGCTTCGCCATGTGCATCCCAGCCTGACGATGCATCTCTTCAGCCTGAGGACCGAGTTCTAGCATTTCGCCGGCGACAACGATTCGGCGCTTGGCGGGCATAGCGGTCATTGCATCCACCATCGCGGCAAGCGCCTTTGGATTGGAATTGTAACAATCGTTGATGACTGTGATGTTGCCGAAGCGGACAACCTCTCCACGTTTGTCGGCGGCCACGAGTGTAGCCAACTGAGACGCCGCGTCGCTTAAGGTAAGCCCCCGTTCGATGGCAACGGCCACGGCAGCCAACGCATTGGAGACGTTGTGCTTTCCGACGAGCGGCAGAAACGCGCGTTCCCGAACCCCGGCAGTCACGATGTCAAATGCCGAACCTTGCTCTCCGCGCGTTTCGAATTGTTCGGCCCGAATACTGGCGGAGGCGCTAAAGCCGTAGGTCACCACCTTACCGTGAAAGCCCCGTCCGAATTGCGAAACATAATCGTCATCAGCATTCAGGACGGCGGTGCCGTTCGCGGGAAGCGACTCGATCAGTTCATACTTGGCACGCGCGATATCAGCGATGGAGTTGAAAAACTCTAGATGCACGGGAGCGACGTTGGTTACGACTCCGACGTCGGGCTGAGCAATTTTTGCCAGGGCTGAAATCTCCCCGGCATGCGACATTCCCATTTCGACGACCGCGACGTCATGCTCACGCTCAAGTTTCAGTAGCATGAGCGGAAGCCCGAAGTGATTATTAAAATTCCCGGCCGACTTGTAGACGTTGAACTTTGCGGCCAGCACGTGGGCGATGGCTTCCTTCGTCGTCGTCTTTCCGGCGGAGCCTGTGACCGCGATCAACGGCTTTCCCCAGAGGCGGCGGACAGCGGTGGCGAGGTCCTGCAAAGCAATCAGAGTGTCGTCAACGATAAGCAAAGGACTCGCGTGATTGCCTCCTGGATCGAAAGCAGGTGAAACAACTGCGACCACCGCGCCTCTATCCCGCGCCTGCGCGACGAAATCGTGGCCATCCATCTTCTCGCCTTTGACAGCGAAGAACAGTTCGCCCGGACGAATAGTACGAGAGTCGATGGAATATCCTGTCGCAATGGCTGAGGGATCAACTTCGCCGACAACCCTGGCGGAAATCAATTCAGCCACGCGCGACAGGGGCAGCTTCATGCCGTCTTCTCCGCGACCTGCCGGCTGCAGTCGTATCCAAGTTCACGAAGAGCCTCAGCGACGACTTGGCGGTCATCGAAGGGAGCTGTTCCCGACCGTGAAATCTGCACTCTCTCATGCCCCTTTCCCGCAATGAGAACAACATCATTTTTGCGGGCATCGTTGATTGCCAGAGCAATCGCGGCACGCCTGTCCGGATCAGTCCTGAAGAGCGTGCCGGAACGCTGAAGTCCGACCACGGCGTCATTGATGATGGCCAGCGGATCCTCACTGCGCGGATTGTCCGAGGTGAGAAAAACGAAATCGCTACCTTTGCCGGCCGCTTCGCCCATCAGTGGGCGCTTACTTCGGTCGCGATCGCCTCCGCAACCAAAAACAGTTATCACCCGGCCGCCGGTTGGCTTCGCCAGTTCGCGGGCAAGCGAGGTCAGATTGCGCAGAGCATCATCCGTATGCGCATAATCAACGGCAACCGTAAAGGGCTGGCCGCAATCCACACGTTCGAAGCGGCCAGGAACGCGGGCAAGGTTCCTTACTCCTTCGGCAACTGCCTCGCTCGGGCAACCTCGTGCATATGCTGCCGCGGCCGCGGCAAGAATGTTGTAGGCATTCACGCGCCCTATCAGCGACGAACTGATGGAAACCGTCTCATCGGGCGAGATCAGATCGAAGCGTGTGCCGCGAGGGCTGACCTCAAGCTTTGACGCATGAAAGTCGGCTTTTGTGAGGCCGCAAGTAATGACTTCGCTGCCCTGACTCCGGCAGAATTTTACGAGCTGCATACCCGCCTGATCGTCCACATTCAGCACCGCTGCCCGAGGCGGAGCCGCACCGGAACCGGCGAATAAGATCCGCTTGGCAGAGAAATACTCATCCATCGTCCCGTGGTAGTCGAGATGATCGCGGGTCAGATTGGTGAAAACGGCAACGTCGAACTTGATCCCGTAAGTGCGCTGTTGCGCGAGGGCATGTGATGACACTTCCATCACAGCTTCGGTTTCACCGCTATCTACGGCCATTCGAAACAAACGATGCAGATCGAGGGATTCCGGCGTGGTATGCGGCGCAGGCAGGACTTTCCCGCCGACATGATATTCAATTGTTCCCACCAGCGCGCTCTTGCGCCTGGCGGCTTTCAGGATTGATTCGAGCAGAAACGCGGTTGTGCTCTTGCCATTGGTGCCGGTTATTCCAGTGATTGCGAGCTTTTCTGCTGGGCGCTGATAAAAATTCTCACCCACCCGGGCCAGTGCCCGCCGGCCATGCGGCACCCGTGCCCATGAGACTCCACTGGGCCTTTGGTCCGAATCGGTGACCACGGCGACTGCGCCCGCGGCGATCGCCGCTTCTAGAAAATTATTGCCGTCGCTCGATTCACCCCGCATGGCGACAAAAACATCTCCTGGCTTCACACGGCGTGAGTCGTATTCGACTCCGGTCAACTCCGGATTGCCGCTCTGGGCGATGATTTCCACGCCATCTAAAACTTCGAGCAACGTCATTGGAGTGATTGTATTGTAAGTTGGTAAACAGCAGGGTTACGAATCGGGTGATCTGCCCTTCTTGGATGAATTCATTGGTGCGCGTTCAGACCGTCGCGTGCACATCCTGCAAGGGAAGATCTATCGAAGGACGCTTGACACGGAAAAAAATTGAACTGCCGCAGCATTCCAAGTCTAACGCCCGAACTTCACCGTAATCCGTGCTCCGCTTAGAACGTGGGCGCCCGCCGGGGGATTCTGGTCCTGGCCCAGACCGCTGCCGACCACATCGAGATCCAGCCCGCTCGATTCAGCCAATTCAATTGCTGACCGCACTGACTTGCCCTGGAACGATGGAACGGTTATCCCGCCCTGCTCGACGTCGAGAACGACGGTGCCGTTCGCCGCCACGGGTGACGCCAACGCGGCCGCGGTCTCAGTCACAGACCCTGCAGTTGGATGAGTTTCGGGCTGAGCCGGAAGTCGTTCACGCATCGCGGCGGGAATCACTCCAGAAATGATCTTGGAGGATTTCTCCCCGCTCGGAGAGCTTGTCTTAGCCGAAGGTGAAGAAGGCGCGACAGCCCTATCTCCGTTCGAAACCGATGAACCCGTATCGGCAACTTCGATCTCTTCACCAGGGTGATCAGGAGAGCCTTCTTCGAGATCTTTATCTTCCTCTTGGGCCTTGGCGCTTGCCAGCAAGCTCTGACGGCTGGCGGGGATTTCGAGGTCGTGCGGCGTGTGCAGATATTCGAGTACCTGCTGAGTGATGCGATGAAACACCGGCGCCGCCACCCACCCGCCTTCACGCTGCGCAATGGTTGGCGCCCACGGTGTGTCGACCACCACCACCACAGTGATCTCTGGGTTGTTGATCGGAGCAAATCCTGCAAACGAGGCGACGAACTTCGTATGAGAATAGGAGTGAGTAGCAACATCGAATTTTTGCGCCGTTCCCGTCTTTCCTCCCGCGCTATAACCATCGAGCGTCGCTTTGCGTCCGGTGCCGTGGAGTACGACTCCTTGCATCATCTGCCGCATCAGTGCAGCCGTCGTAGTGGAGATCACCCGCCCATCCTCTACGGGACGGAAGGCGACCTTTTGTGGCGCAGCCTGGGCCTGTATTTTGCCGGCGACAATGCGCGGCCTCATCATCACGCCGTCATTGGCGATGCTCGATACCATCTGAGAAAGCTGCACTGGTGAGATTCCAATTTCCTGCCCCATTGCGATCGCACCGATAGAAATTTTCGACCACCGGCTCAGCGGCTTTGTCATCCCACGGGTTTCGCCTGGAAGCTCAATTCCGGTTTGCTGTCCAAATCCGAAATTGCGAATGTACTTGTACATGCGATCGTCGCCCATGCGCAATGCAATCTTGATCGCTCCCACGTCGCTCGACCATGCGAGCACATCAGACACCGGCATCACTCCCCAAGAATGCCAGTCGTGAATTCGATGCCCGAAGAGGACGATGGATCCACGCTGGCAATCGATCATCTCATCCGGGCGGGTGAGGCCCTGATCAACTGCCGCAGCGATTGTTACCAGCTTGAAAGTCGAGCCAGGCTCATAAATGTCACTGACGGCGTGGTTCTTGAGCTTTTCGGGCGTGATTTCGTGAGAATTATTCGGGTCGAACGTGGGCTGATTGGCCAATGCCAGAATCTCGCCGGTGTGCGGGTTTTCGACCACAACTGTCCCGGCAATAGCGTGGGTCTGCTGTATAGCCACAGCCAGCTCGCGCTCAGCAATGTATTGGATCTTTTCATCGATCGTCAGGACAAGATTTTGTCCCGGCTCGGGTTGCTTCTCGACGCTCCCAAACCACTTTTTGCGGGCGTCCACTGAGATGAGCATCTGTCCGGGGCGACCATGTAACTCATCTTCATACTCGCGTTCAACCCCGCTCAAACCGGTATCGTCCATGCCGACGTAACCCAGCACCTGAGCGGCAAGGTCATTCTTCGGGTAATAGCGTTTCGACTCTTTCTGAAAATAGATTCCGCGAAGATTCAAGGACCGAATTCGCGCTGAAATTTCAGGGTCAGGCTTTCGCGCTACCCAGCAAAAGGTCTTGGCAGCCTCACACTTTGCCAACAGCTCGCGTGGATCTTGCTTGGTGATACGTGCGACCAGGGAGATGGTGCTGGCGGCATTCGGCATCTCCGACGGCACGGCAAAGACCGAGTCCACGTTGATGGACATAGCCAACTGCTGCCCGTTCCGGTCGAAAATAATACCGCGCCGGGCGGAGACTTCCTCCGTCCGCTGTTGCTGATGCTGGGCGCGCTGCTGGAAGCTGCCGTAACGGAAGATCTGCAGATACACCAGGCGCAGGCAGATTCCAAGACACCAGAAAACGAAAACAGCGGTAAGTATGTAGAGGCGAAGATGGGTGCGATTGCGGACTGTGCTGGCGGCAGCCACCGATTTTCCCTCAGAAAGATATGGCGGCCGGTTAGCCGCCAAGCTCAAAACATACAATTAGAAATTGTCATTTCGAGCGCTACAGCAACATAAAATTCGCCAATGTTGCTGCGATGTCGAAAAACTTATCGCGCCGAGATCACTTCAACCGGCATCACACTAGCCACCACCTGCCCGGGCGATTCAGGCATGGCCACGTCCATGCGCACCACTTGGCCGGCTTGCGGCGACTGTAATCCCAGACTGCGGGCGATGCGGTCAATACGTCCGGGATCGCGCAGCGTGGCTTCCTCGAGCCCGAGAGCGTGGTTCATCTCCGTCAAGCTGTCTCGTTGCGACTTCAGCGCTTCAATCTTGTACCCATATTCGATTGCTTTGAAATGCTGGAAGGCATACGCCATTACGAACAGGAAAAGGCAGCCGAGCGCGATGCCGAATTGCCGAAGCTCGCGCGCGTGCCGAGGATCTTCTACTTTCACCAGCCGCGAGTTATCGATGGACTTGGAAAAATAAACTTCCGGCGTGCCCGACCAGCACCGCTGACGTGGAGCAGGCACTTTGCCAAATGAAACAGTCTGAATCGCCGCGGCCGCCATGATCAGGCCACCCCGGCGAGTTCGCAGGTCAGGTTCGCGATTTCGTTTTGCGCAACCGCATACCAGTAGGCGAGTTTCGATTCCTGTTCCGGGTCGAGGCGGAGGCTGGTTTCCGCGCGTTCAACCGTCGCGATTAATTCGTCAATCAGGTTCCCGTTGTACATCGTCTTTCTCCCTTGGTTCTTATTCCCACCTACAGAACTATCTTGTGTGGGGCGGGCACTCTTGCCCGCCTCCGGTTTACTGCTCAATGTGTTGCGATACTGATTTCCTGAATTTTTTCTGCCGCCCTCAACTTCGCGCTTCTCGCTCGCGGGTTTAAAGCGATCTCTTCTTCCCTCGGCGTTACTGGCTTTTTGGTCAGCAATTTGTACTGCCCCAGCTTCGCACTCTCTCGCATCGCGTCCTTCACGATCCGGTCTTCCAATGAGTGGAAGCTGATCACCACTAGCCTTCCCCCCGGTTTCAACAACTGCGGCGCTGCTTCGAGCAGCTTCCGCAGATCGTCCAGTTCACGGTTTACGAATATTCGGAGAGCTTGAAAGGTTCGCGTCGCGGGATGAATTTTGCGTTCAGCCTGATTCATTGGCCGGGCCGCGGTCGAAATCACGGCTGCTAGTTGGGCAGTCGTCAATATCGGCCGCGACCGGACAATGGCTCTGGCGATTCTCC